>Ga0116156_10000506_pt1 | contig 41198 bp, 34 predicted proteins | sample AD_UKC045_MetaG_FD_89891 | JGI IMG/M metagenome (GOLD analysis project Ga0116156, IMG submission 89891) | Active sludge microbial communities of municipal wastewater-treating anaerobic digesters from USA - AD_UKC045_MetaG | ecosystem: Engineered > Bioreactor > Anaerobic > Digestate | place: USA...
GGCCAACTGACCTGACATCTTGAGCTCGGACGCGTTCCAAGACCTCCCGTTTGTCAGGTGCGGGGGCATCATAACCCGGTTCTGGGCGCCGTAGATTCTGGGAGGCTCTGTCCCACACTTTGGGCGTGTAGGGCGTTGAGATTGCTTGGGATGGGATTTGGTTGTCCTACGGAATTGGAGCGGCTCTATCCCCCAGTTTCGGATCGCGCAGCGTGGGGACGTAGGGTGCATCTTGATGCACCGGGGTTCGGTCACGGTGCATCAAGATGCACCCTACACAGTGGGTATGGCCCTGGGTCCCAGCTTATGCCGGGAGGAGCGGGACAAGGAACTGGCGTTCGTGGGTGAGGCCTCTGGGTTCCCGCTTTCGCGGGAATGACGGTGGAGGGGGGTAATGACGGTGGAGGGGGCGGCGTGTGGGGCGCGGTGCATCGTTGATGCACCCTACGTGGCGGGTGTGGGGCGGTTAGCGTGCGCGTACGGCTACGTACGTTACTTCGCCTTCGCCCCAGACTTGGAGGAGTACGGGTTTGTTGGCGCGTTTGGCGGCTTCGGCGGCGGCGATGGCTTGGTCGGGGGAGCTCACGGGCTGGAAGTGGACTTCCGTTACCACCGAGCCGATCGGGAGTTTGCCGAGGGCATCGGAGCCGGTTTCGATGGATTGGACGATGACGCCGCGGACGGAGGCGGGGATGCCGCGGCGGCGGCGGTCGGTGTCTTCGATGGCCTTGAACTTGATGCCGAGGACGTTGGTGAGTTCTTTCGCGACGTCGCGCTCGGTCGGTTTCTTGGCGGCGGCGCTGGCGCCGGTGAGTTTCACCGTGGCCGAGCCCTGATTGCCATTGCGGATATAGCGGACCGAGACCTGTGCGCCGACCTGCGTGACGCCCATGATGCGGAAGAGGTCGCGGCTTTCCTTGATGGCCTGGTTGTTCAGCGTGGTGATGAGGTCGCCGACTTTCAGGCCAGCGGCTTCGGCGGCGCTGCCCTTGGTGACGGAGGTGACGATGGCGCCTGACGGGCTCTTGAGGCCGTAGGCTTCAGCCATGGGCTGATCGACGGAGCGGGCGGTGATGCCCAGCGTGCCGCGATTGGTGACACCGCTTTTGCGCAGCTGTTCGATCACGACCTTGGCGAAGTTGGCGGGGACGGAGAAGCCGACGCCGACCGAGCCGCCGGCTTCGCCCGGCGAGATGATGGCGGTGTTGATGCCGACGACTTCGCCGCGCAGGTTGAACAGCGGGCCACCGGAGTTGCCCTTGTTGATGGCCGCGTCGGTCTGGATGAAGTCGTCGTAGGAGCCGGCGCTGATATCGCGGTTGCGGGCGGAGATGATGCCGGCAGTGACCGTGCCGCCGAGGCCGAACGGGTTGCCGATGGCGATGACCCACTGGCCAACATCGGCCGTATCCGAGTTGGCCCACGGAACTGGCGTGAGCGCGGTGCGGCTTTCGACTTTCAGGAGAGCGAGGTCGACGTCTTCGTCCTTGCCGATGAGCTTGGCCGGGAGAACCGTGCCGTCCGACAGGTTCACGTCGATCTCGTCGGCGCCGTCGATGACGTGGTTGTTGGTGACGACATAGCCGGACGCGTCGATGATGAAGCCGGAGCCGAGCGAGGACTGGCGGCGGAGGCCACCCTGCCCGCGGCCGAGCAGGTCGTTGAACTCATTGAGCGGCGAGTTGGGGCCGAAGGCCGGCAGGCCGTCGCCGCGCGCGACCGTCTGGCGCGTGGAGATGTTCACGACCGAGGGCATGAGGCGCTTGGAGAGGGCGGCGAAATCCTCGCCAGCGAAGCCGGGGCGGTTGATGGGCTGTTGCTGGGTGGCGGGCTGGGCGACGGCGGGGGGCGCAGCTTCGAGGTTCAGCAGCGGGGCGGCGAAGAAGGCGCCGGCGATGGCGGCGATGCCGATGGCGGGCAGCGCGAGGCGCGCGAGAAGAGACCGCTTGGTATTCTGGCGTTGGATATTTTGGGCCGCCATAAGTGTCGAACTCCAAGACCTTGAAGGCAATTTCGCTGCAAACGCGTTTTTCGCCTGGAAGACTGGCCGGAAAGCCGCGCGTCCGCAAGGCGAGCCGCCAGCTTGTGCTGACGGCTTTTGCCGAAATTGGGCCTGTAATTGAGGAGCTTTCGTGACGCGGCCGGAATCCGGGGCGCATCACGAGCGTGTGTGGGGAGGTTCGGACGTCGTTCCTAGGCGGACTTCGGCTGAGCCGGGGCCCGAGCCGGGGCCTGCGACACGGGCGCGTCGAGGCCCATGACCTGATGGAGCTTGGCGATGAGTTCCCGCTGGTCGACCGGCTTGGAGACGTAGTCGGTCATGCCGAGGGCGAGATATTTCTCGCGGTCGCCGGACATGGCGTCGGCGGTGAGCGCGATGACGGGGAGCGTCTGCCATTTGTCGGTGGCGCGGATGCGCTTGACGGCTTCCTTGCCGTCCATGACGGGCATGTGGATGTCCATGAGGACGACGTCGAAATCGCCGGTGGCGATCTTGTCGAGCGCTTCCTTGCCGTTGGTGGCTTCGGCGATGTCGCAGCCTTGCGGCTGGAGGAAGAGCTTGATGACCTGGCGGTTGATCGCGTTGTCGTCGGTGAGGAGCACGCGGAGGCCGCGGAGGGAGCGTTTGACGGGCTCGACCTTTGTTGCGTTCTGGGCGGCGGGTGCGGGAGCTGCGGCAGCGGCGGCTTCCTGCGCCTTGAAGGTGAGGCGGAAGGTGGAGCCTGCGCCCTCCTCGCTCTTCACGACGAGGTCGCCGCCCATCATGCGGGCGAGCTGGCGCGAGATGGCGAGGCCGAGGCCCGAGCCGCCGAACTTGCGGGTGGTGGCGCCGTCGGCCTGAGTGAAGACGGTGAACAGCTTGGCGCAGGTGTCCTCGCTCATGCCGATGCCGGTGTCGGAGACATCGACGACGATCATGTAGGCGCCATGTTCGAGCGGCTTGGCCTTGATCGCGACTTCGACGCTGCCTTGCGCGGTGAACTTGATGGCGTTGGACAGGAGGTTCGAGACGCACTGGCGCACGCGGGTCGGGTCGTAGGTCAGGCGCTGCGGGAAGTTGGCGTCGTAGCGGACCAGGAGGTCGAGGCCTTTTTCTTCGGCGGTCGACTGGAAGAGCTGGCGGGTGCGCTTCATCGTGTGGAGGAAGTCGCCCGGGACGGCGGAGATTTCGAGCTTGCCGGCTTCGATCTTGGTGAGGTCGAGCACGTCGTTGAGCAGCGCCATCAGCGACTTGCCGCTGTCGAGGATGACGCCGACTTTTTCCTTCTGGGCCGGTGTCAGGTCGTCGCCTTCGAGGGCTTGCGCCATGCCGAGGACGCCGTTGAGCGGCGTGCGGATCTCGTGGCTCATGTTGGCGAGGAATTGCGACTTGGCGTTGGAAGACGCTTCGGCGTTCTCTTTCGCGGCGCGGAGTTCTTCCTCGATCAGCTTGGAGGCTGTGACGTCGACGACGGTGCCGATGAGTTTCGGGCCGTGAAGGGCGTTGGCGGCGAGACGCTGGGCGCGCAGCTGCATCCAGCACCAGCCGCCATCGGGCAGACGCACGCGTAGCTGCTGCTTCCAGCCATCGCTCCGGTGTTCCTTCACCGCCATCAGCGAGCCGAACAGCATGCCGACGTCGTCGTGGTGGATGAAGTCCTTCGCGATCGAGACGTCTTGCGGGACAAAGCCGAGCATGAATTTTTTCGAGAGGCCCGGATTCAGCGTGCAGATCATGGTGTCGAGATCGACTTCGAAATAGCCGTCGCCCGCGGACTGGATCGCGAATTCGAGGCGCTCTTTCGTGGAGGAAGATTCAGCGAGGGCTTTCTGCAGTTCGGAATAGGTGCGGCCGGACAGCTTGGCGGCCTCGCCAATGCCGGCGAGCATGGCGAGCGCTGCAATTGTGCCGGCGATGGCGGCCCACGCGGGAAGATCAGTCCACGCGACGTAGAGCATGAAGGCGACCAGCGGCAGGGCGCAAACGGCAAGCGCACGTCCGACCAGTTTCATGTTGGCCTTGCCGGCGAAGATGACGTGTATCGCCCATGAAGCGGGAATGGTAACGCCGAGAATCAAGCCTGCCGACGTGCCGGTGAGGAAGAGTGCGATGGCGCTGGCCATCCACAGCGTGATCAGTGCGAACTGAGTCACGTACGAGCGGGCTTCAGCCTTGGCGTCGCCCCCCCTGGCGGCGACGGTGTCTTTCACCAGCCAGATGAGAACGGCGATCGAAACGACGCACCAGGCAGCGCACCAGGCCCAACCGAAGAAATAGCCGAGCATGACGCCATGTGCGAAGGCGACGATCGAACCGGTAATGGTGGTGCCGTTACGCAGCACGGGGGGACGCGCGGGCGAAGCCGGCCTGACCTCCACGCTCTTGCTGACGACGGTATCCATTTCAAGTCCCCGTAGACCTAACTCTACTGATCCATGGCAGGGATTGCTTAAATTCCCGTGGAACACGCGTAACCCGTCCGAAAAAATTCAAGCTTTCGCGTTTACACTCAGAGGTAAAACCCCAGCAAAATCTGGCTCTCGGCAATCAGGACTGTTAGGGATTGTGACAGGAGATCCTGCATGCCCGTTCGTCGCCCCGTTGATGCGTCCAGCCACGTCTATCTGATCGACGCATCGGGTTTCATCTTCCGCGCCTACCACGCCCTGCCCCAGCTGACGCGCAAGTCCGACGGACTGCCGGTGGGGGCGCTGGCGGGATTCTGCAACATGTTGTGGAAGGTGCTGGAGGATCTGAAGGCCGGCGACCAGCCGACACACTTCGCGTGCATCTTCGATGCGGGGGCTCATACGTTCCGCAATGATCTGTATGATCAGTACAAGGCGCACCGCCCTGATCCGCCGGAAGACCTGATCCCGCAGTTTCCGCTTGTACGGAAAGCCGCCATCGCCTTCGGCCAGCCGGCGCTGGAGATGAAGGGCTTCGAGGCGGATGATCTGATCGCGACATATTCACGACAGGCCGCTGCACGCGGAGCGCGCGTTTCGATCGTGTCGGCGGACAAGGACCTGATGCAGCTGATCGATGATCGCATCTGCATGCTGGACACGGTGAAGGACCGGAAGATCTGCGCGCCGGAAGTGTTCGAGAAGTTCGGCGTCGCACCCGACAAGGTGGTGGACGTGCAGGCGCTGTGCGGCGACAGCGTCGACAACGTGCCGGGCGTGCCGGGGATCGGCGTGAAGACGGCGGCGCTGCTGATCAACGAGTATGGCGATCTGGAATCGCTGCTGGCGCGTGCGGGCGAGATCAAGCAGCCGAAGCGGCGCGAGTCGCTGATCGAGCACGCGGACAAGGCGCGTATGTCGAAAGTGCTGGTGACGTTGAAGGATGATGTTCCGGTTGAGGTCGAGCTGGACGAGCTGGGTGTTGCCGATCCCGATCCAGCGACATTGCTGGCGTTCCTGACCGAGATGGAATTCCGCACGCTGACGACGCGCGTGGCGCAGACGCTGGGGTCGGAAGGCGCGCCTGCCCCCTCCTCTTCTGCCGGGGGAGCGGCACTGGCGAATGCGCTGAAGGCTGAGCGGGCTGGTGGCGGAAAACCCACGGCGACTGCGGCGGCGAATGGCGTTCCGGGCGAGAGCTTTGAGCCGCTGGCGCCTGTGGCGAAGCCGTTCGATCTCAACGCGTATGAGACGATCACCGAGCCTTATCGTCTCGCTGAATGGGTATCCAAGGCGAAGGCGCAGGGTTACGTCGCCGTCGATACCGAAACGGATGGGCTGAATCCTGTTTCAGCCAAGCTGGTGGGGATTTCACTGGCGCTGGCGCCGGGCGAGGCCTGCTATATTCCGATCGGACATGGCGCGGGGATACAGGACCTGCTTTCGGAGAAGCCAAAGCAGATCGAACTTGAGAAAGTCATCACGCTGCTGAAGCCGTTGCTGGAAGATCCGGCGGTGCTGAAGATCGGGCAGAACATCAAGTACGATATCTCGATGTTCTGTGCGCTCGACATCCGCATGGCGCCGATCGACGACACGATGCTGTTGTCGTTCGTGCTGGAGGCGGGCCAGCACAACCATGGCATGGACGAGCTTTCCGAGCTGCACCTCGGGCACAAGCCGATCGCGTTCAAGGATGTGGCGGGCACGGGCAAGGCGCAGCTGACCTTCGATCAGGTGCCGCTTGATAAAGCCACGCAGTATGCGGCGGAGGACGCCGATGTGACGCTGCGCCTGTGGGAGCGGCTGAAGCCGCGCCTGTCCAAGGATAAAGTGGCGACGATCTATGAGACACAGGATCGGCCGTTGATTCCGGTTGTTTCCGACATGGAGCGCGCGGGCGTTCTGGTGGATCGCGAGAAGCTGTCGAAGCTGTCGGGCGATTTTGCGCAGCGCATGGGGGCGCTGGAGGCAGAGGCGCAGGAGCTGGCGGGGCAACCGTTCAACCTGGGTTCGCCGAAGCAGATTGGCGAGATCCTGTTCGACAAGATGGGGCTCGCCGATGTGGCGGGCGCCAAGAAGACCAAGACGGGCGCGTGGGCGACGGGGGCCGATACGCTGGAGGATCTGGCGGCTTACGGACACGCGTTGCCGAAAGTTCTGCTCGACTGGCGGATGCTGTCGAAACTGCGTTCGACCTATACCGAGACCTTGCGCGATGCGATCGATCCGGTGACGGGGCGTGTGCATACGTCGTACTCGCTGGCGGGCGCGCAGACGGGGCGGTTGGCCTCGACTGATCCGAACCTGCAGAACATTCCGATCCGCACCGAAGAAGGCCGCAAGATCCGCGAGGCGTTCATTGCCGAGCCGGGGAATGTTTTGGTGTCGGCCGACTATTCGCAGATCGAGCTGCGCTTGCTGGCGCATGTGGCGGATATTCCGAGCCTGCGCACGGCCTTCCAGGAAGGCATCGACATTCACGCGATGACGGCGAGCGAGATGTTCTCCGTTCCGGTGAAGGGCATGGACCCGATGATCCGGCGTCGCGCCAAGGCGATCAATTTCGGCATCATCTATGGGATTTCAGGCTTTGGTCTGGCGCGGCAGTTGTCGATCCCGCGCGAGGAAGCGGCGGCGTACATCAAGAAGTACTTCCAGAAGTTTCCGGGCATCCAGGATTACATGGAGAAGTATCGCGCGTTCGGGCGTGAGCATGGCTATGTGTCGACGGTCTTCGGACGGAAGATCTGGCTGCCGCAGATCAAGTCATCGAACGGGGCGGAGCGTTCGTTCGGCGAGCGGCAGGCGATCAACGCGCCGCTGCAGGGATCGGCGGCGGACATCATCAAGCGCGCGATGATCCGGATGCCGGGCGCGCTGAAGGCGGCGGGGCTGAAGGGGAAGATGCTGCTGCAGGTGCACGACGAGCTGGTGTTCGAGGCGCCGGAGGGCGAGGCGAAGAAGCTGATGGAAGTTGCGGCCAACGTAATGTCGCGCGCCACCCTGCCTGTGCTGGAGCTGAACGTGCCGCTGGTGGTGGAAGCGAAGGCAGCGAAGAGCTGGGCGGAGGCGCACTGATGCTTGTCACCGCCGATCTTGAATTCATCGAGCTGTCCTTCGTCGAGGCGAAGCGGTCGATGGAGGAAGGTGGGTTGCCGATTGGGTCGGCGTTGGCGCGGGGTGTGCTGCTGGTGGCGTCGGGGCATAACCAGCGGGTGCAGATGGGCGATCCGATTGCGCATGGGGAGATGGATTGCCTGCGCAAGGCGGGGCGGCAGGCGACGTATCGGGATACGACGCTGTATACGTCGCTGAGCCCCTGCATGATGTGTTCGGGGACGATCGTGCAGTTCAAGATTCCGCGCGTGGTGATCAATGACACGGTCAATTTCGGGGGAAACGAAGCGTTCCTGCGGAGCCATGGGATCGAGGTGATCGACGCGGCCCATGCCCCCTCGATTGAGCAGATGCGGGCGTTTATCGCTGCGAATCCGGGGCTCTGGAACGAAGACATCATGGAATAGCGCGGGAATTCGCGGTTTTTTCCGGTCGCTTCCTTAACCGGTCGGGGTTAGACATCCGTCCCCCGAATAGGCGCCCCCCCGAATAGGCAGCCCCCTGAAAGAGGCGACCATGTCCAATAACACCGACAAACCGCAGAACGGCGACGCAGCTCCCAAGCCCGCCAACATCGCAGGCACGCTGACGCAGGCGGATATTCCCGAACTCGCCGGCGGCAAGGGCGCGAATGCCCAGCAGATGGCCTCGCCGACCTATCGGCTCGCGGCGCTGGATCAGGATTTCCTGCTGTCGAGCGAGATGCGCGGCTTGCGCTTCATGCTGGAGTACAACAAGGCCGAGGCGGCGCTGGAGCGCTGGGGCGTGCGCTCGACGATCGTGGTGTTTGGTTCGGCCCGCTTTAGTGAGAAGGGATCGCCGGATCACCAGCGCTGGTACAATGACGCGCGGGCGTTTGCGCGGATCGTTTCGGAAGAAGGCGGCGCGAAGCTGGATACGCCGGGCAAGCCGCGGGACAATGTGATCGCGACGGGCGGCGGGCCGGGCATCATGGAAGCGGCCAACCGGGGCGCGCACGATGTCGGCGCACCGAGCATCGGCTACAACATCACGCTGCCGATGGAGCAGGAGCCGAACGCTTTCTCGACGCCGGACCTGACGCTGCGCTTCCATTACTTCGCGATGCGCAAGATGCACTTTGCGATGCGGGCGAATGCGCTGGTGGTGTTCCCGGGCGGGCTGGGGACGTTTGACGAGCTGTTCGAGATTCTCGCGCTGCGCCAGACGGGCAAGTCGCCGCCGATTCCGATCGTGCTGTATGACCGCAAGTTCTGGGAAGAGGTCGTGAACTTCCAGGCGCTGGTGAAGCATGGCGTCATCGGCAAGGTGGACGAGACGCTGTTCACCTATGCGGAGACGCCGCAGCAGGCCTGGGATCAATGCGTGAAGGGCGGCGTGATGACGCGCTGGCTGCAGGAACAGCACACGGCTTGAACGGTCTTCCCCGCCCTGCGGGCGCCAGCTGCTAGCGGACGCGGGCTTCGGGTGCGCGGAGGAATTCGTCGGACTGGGCCAGCAGGTAGAGCTGGTTCAGAAGCGACAGCACGTTGCCGGTGACGTCCCTTGGGCCGCTGGTTTCGCCGGCGGGCGTTTGCGGCGCGATGAAGTAGGTGCGGCCTGCGTGTTCGACACGCACGGCGAAGGCCTGGCTGCCGCGTTCCGGGTAGGTCTGGAACAGGATGACGTTGCCGGCGACAGTGGGGCGGCCCTCAGCGGCGGCCGAACGCAGCGTCTCGCCGAGGAAATAGAGCATGTCGTCGAACGAGCGCGTGCGGATCTTTGCCAGCGGCGCGCCTGTGGCGGCGTCATAGAAGCCCCACGCCTTGTCGAAGGTGTCGCAAAGCAGCAGGCGGCGATTGAAGCGATCGGGCGCGATGGCGGCTTCGTTGGCGGCGGCGGTGCGCGGGGCTTCGGAGAGGACGAGCTGGCGGCCGGTGAGAGTTTCGACCGTGCGGATGGTTTCGGTCATGCCGGGGCCGCGATTGTTGCCGCCGTCGACTGTAGCGCCGCCCAACGTCTCGCGGAGGTAGACGGGGTCGTAGGGCGAGCAGTGGCGGGCATCGAGAGAAGGATCGGGCAACTCACCAAAGGTGACGCGGCCGGATTTTGCGGCTTCGATGATCTCGACATAGCGCGCGGTGTTGACGGCGTCCTGGGGCGATGGCGAGGCGGAGAATTCGTCGCCATCGATATACCAGGGCTGGCTCTCGCCTGCGAACGTCACCGCATCGACGAACAGCCACATCAGCGTTTCGCGCGGCCAGCCGGCGAGCCAGTAATTCTCTAGCTGTTCGGGCTGAATGGGTTTCAGCAGGCCTTGCGTCTTGTCGTTGTTGGAGAAGGGGTTCACCGAGTATTCGGCGTTGGCGCTTTCATTGCGCGAGACATTGGCGGAAGAGCCGACGAAGGGCGCGTTGGCGTTGCCGAGGCCGAGCGGCGAGAAGCTGGCCGAACCGTTGAGCGAGAGTGTGGGGTTCGACTTGATGCCGGAGAGCGTCGTGTAGTTGGTGGGCCAGCGGTCGCGCGCACGCAGGACGTTCATGGCGATGATGGCTGTCATGGCGCGGGTGTGCGCGTCGTTCAGCGTGGCGGCGTTGCCTTCGATGTTCTCCGCGACGCCGCTGGCGCCGAGGTTCGAGATCGACGCGCAACCCTGCAGGCTCAGCGCGCCCAGCGCGGCGCCGAACATGAGCTTCAGTGACATTGCCGATCCCCTCTGCGGTCCCCTCAAGTCGCAGCAAGGAATGCGCACCCTGGACCGTCAAGCACGTACAAGCCTGAGGAGAGCGGGCGCAGACATTCCTTGCCTGACCTGTAAGCGGGAAAGGCGCGGGAAACGGGTCAGTTAGCGGAAGCTATTTCTTCGCTTCGGGCTCGTAGAAGCCGGCGAGCTCGAGCTTGACCACGACGTCCTTGGGGCTGTCGTTCTTGAGCCACCAGCCGTGGATGCCATCCCACGGGGCGATGAAGGTTCCGCTTTCGGGCGAGCCGCCGGTCTTGGAGTAGAACATCAGGTCGCCTTCGCCGTTGGCGTCCTTGGGTGTGTGGCCATGGAATTCGACTTCCATCATGCCGGGGTGTTCGAGGTTTTCGTAGGCCACGTTGTAGACGACGCCCTGCCCCTTTTGCATCGTCAGCTTGTATTCCAGATCCGTACCGGCCTTGACCGGAACGCTGATGACGTCGGTGCGCCATTTGGCGGGCTGGATCGACATGACGCCGCTGGGGAGGGGGTGTTCGCGCCAGCCGTTGACGGCCTGCGGAACGGCTGGCTCGGCAGCAGCAGCGGGGGCCGCCGCTTCGGACACGGCGGCGACAGGCGCACCCGCCGGTGAGCAGGCAGCGGCCAGAAGGCACGCCGCCCCGACGGCAACGTTAAGCAAACGGATCATGGTAAACCTTATCAATTCAGGGTCGTTCGTGGGCCTCGCGGCGAGACTACACCGGGGCCATCCCAAGTCCCGTGAGATATCCGTGATCAGTTCCAATAACGGGACTGTTAAGTCGCAGCGACTTCCCGTCACTTGACGGTGGCAGCCTGACACCGTCTAGTCCGCCGTGGTGACGTCACAAGACGCACCCAACGGAGATCAAAAAATGACCCGCCTTTCCTCCCTCATTCTTCTGTCTGCCGCCGCCATCGCACTCGCCTCCCCGGCGCTCGCCAAAATCTCGGTCCAGGGCGCTGAGTCGCTCTGCAAGACCGAGATCGGCAAACAGAATCCGGACGCCAAATCCGTGAAAGTCGACAAGGATTCGACCAAGGCCACGGGCGGCACCTTCACCTACTCGTTCAAGGTGAAAGGCGCCGACGACGCCATGGCCAAGCTGCTGTGCACCGTCGACCGTTCGACCGACACGGTTTCGTCGATCGTTCCGGCCGCCAAGTAAGCCAGTCTGACGAACCTTGCGGGCTGCGCGATCGCGCGCGGCCCGCTTCCTCGTTCTTCGCTTTGGGGCGCCCGGCTTGATGTTCGGGTGCGCGGCGAGATTTTCTCTTCTCTTGCACCGTTTCAGTGCGTCGTAGGGTGCATCTTCAGATGCACCGTGGAGCCGTCATGCGCTGGCGGTGCATTTACGCTTTGCTCCAATGCACCCTACGCGCCAACGCGCGGCCCGCTTTTGGCGTTCCTATTTGACGTCGAAGACCATCAGCAGGGTGCGCTGCCGGCCGGAGAAGTTGTCGTCTGAGATGACGTAGAGGCGGACGCGGCCGTCGGACAGGCGACGCGCGGCGATGCCTTCGAAATTGTCGATCGTCAGCAGGAGGTTCATCTCCGCCAGAACGAGCGACGACCTGATGCTGAAGGTCTGGCTTGCGCGGGGGGCCGACGGGTTCGTGCGGGTGAGCACGGTTTCGATCAGCGTGATCGCGTTGCTGGACAGCGGCGCTGACGATGAGCGATGCAGGCTGAACAGGCGCACGTCGTCGCCTTGCGCCACCTGATCCAGCCCGACGAGCTCTGGCGATTTCGGGCCGATACGGAACTTGAAATCCGGGCTGGATTCGAGCGGGCGGATGGACAGCGGGCTTTCGCCCTTCATCTGCTTTTCCACGCCCGCGATGAGGAAGCCATCGTCGGTAATGGCAAGGCCTTCGACGCCGAGATTCGGGTCCGCATTGACGCCGCCATTCGCGAGCGCGGTTTTCAGGCTCCAGCCAACGGGAGCTGCGCGGGCGGCAGCGCCGCAGGTGGTGACATCGTAGGCCACGACGCGCGCGTCGCCCTCGAAGGACACAAGCGCGATGCCGTTGTAGATGGCGAGGCCTTCCGCATCGCCCGCCACCTTGGTGGGGAATGGCTTGCCGGCGCTGTCGCGCATTTCGGACATGCTTGCGCCTGTTGGCGTGACGCCATCGGTGGCGAGGTCGATCCAGAGGAAGCGGCCATCGTCGCTGACGGCGAGAAGGCGGCCATCGTCGAGCATGTCGAGGCCCGACCAGCCGCCGAAGCCGGTGTCTGAACTGGTGAGGTGGAAGCCGCCGGCAAAGGTGAGCGCGCCAACAGTCTTGCGGCCGGGATTGATGCCCTGCAGCGACACAGGCTTGGCGGCGAGCGAGATGCGACGCGGTTCTTCGGGGGTCACACCAGCGGGGCATGACGTCTTGCGCAGCATATCGACATAGGCGGCGAAGGCGCCGGCGGGTTTCGGTGCGGCGGGCGGTTGTTCGCGCGTTTCGATCAGGTTGGCGATGGGATCTTCCGGCGGCTGCGGGCCGGCGCTGGCGGTCGCGATAAGGGCTGCGGCGGCGATGGCGCCTGAGCGAAGGAAAGCGAGTTGCAAGACCGCCCTCCTCTGGCTGTTTGCTGCAGGCTGGTGATGCCTTGAGCTGCTGTGGGGCTCAAGAGCGCTGTGCAGAGATTACTTTGTCAGGTCTGCCGGAAGGACCGGCGTGGACAGAATATGTTCGTAGGCCGCCCAGCGGGCGTTCGCATCCTGTCCGCCATGGCGGTCGACATAGGCGGCGACGAGATCGCGGCCGACGGAATAGTTCATGACATACGAGCGATAGTCGCGGTCGAAGGCGAGTGACTGTTCTGCGACATCGCGGGGGACCATCTTGTATTTCTGGATCAGGGTGATCGCCTGTTCGCGGCTGATCTCTCCGTCGAGATGTTTCTGCGAGATGGTGAGCAGCGCGCCTTCGAGTTCGACTACGGCCCTGCGCAGGGCGTCGTAGGCGACGGCCGTTGCTGGATCGAGGCCGGCGAGCGGATAGAGGGTTTCGGCTTCGAAGCGCACTTGTTCATCGCCCGGGAAGGCGAGTTTGACTCCGAAGTCCGCCCCGCCCTCGTTCAGCGGAGACTCGGGCGCATAGAGCGGCTGGACGGAATATTCGGGCCAGCCGCGCGTGCGGAAATTGCGTTCCTTGTAGATGCCCTGGACGTGGTGGCCGGGATAGCCTTCGTGGCAGCCAAGGATGAGGACGTTGCCGATCGACATCGGCATGTCGGTGTTGATCTCGATCTTCGAGTGATTGTCGCCCTGATAGTAGTTGTACGCGCCCCAGCTCTTGTCCTTCACCAGCGCCATGTCGAAGCTCTCGTTGGCGGGGAGATCGAGGTGGGCGCGGGTGCGGCTGCGGCATTCGGCGATGGCGGCGTCCATGACGGCGCGGACACGATTGGGCGCGATGGAGAAGTTGGCGCGGAAGCTTTCGACGCGGGCGTTGAGCGGGCCTTCGCCGGGGATCAGCTTGTCGATGCTGGCGAGGGCTGCGTCGTAGGATGAGAGCGGCTTGAGTTTCGGGCGAAGGGCGAAGAGGCGTTCGGCTTCGTCGGCGAATTTCACGCGCTTGCCGTCGATCATGTCGAGGCGGAAGCGGGCGCTGGTGATCTGGGCGAGGAGGACGCGGGCGCGGTTGGCCATTTCCGGATCGGATGCGCGGATCTGGCGGAGGCTGGTGGCGAGCGCATCGGCGTCGGTCTTCAGCTGCTGGCGTTCGCGGGGATTGGCGCGGGCGGCGTCGCGCCATTCGGTCGGGCCGTAGAAGGCGTCAACATAGCCGCTTTCATGGGCGTCGATCTCGAGGACGAGCGAGACATAGGCGCGGGCGATTTCGTCGATGGTCATGGTGGGCGCTCGTGGCGTGGTGGCGCAGGCGGCGAGGATCAGTGCGAGGGCTGAAGCGAGCCCAGCCTTCGTGAGCCCGGCCCTCACAAGCCATGGCTTCACGCGCGCGAGCTCCGCCCTTTTGCGACTTCGCCGAAGGTGGTGGATTTCATGGCGCGGCCGACGGCGGCGGGGATGCGCTGGTCGGCGGGCGACGAGGATGGCGCGGAGGCTTTCGCCTTCTTCGCTTCTTCCTCGCCGAAGAGTTCGGCCAGCTTGTCGGTCATGGCGCCGCCGAGTTGTTCGGCGTCCACGATGGTGACGGCGCGGCGATACCAGCGCGTGACGTCGTGGCCGATGCCGATGGCGATGAGTTCGACTGGCGAGGCCGGCCCCTCGATGTGGGCGATGACTTCGCGCAGGTGTTTTTCCAGCGGGTTGCCGACGTTGACGGAGAGGGTCGAGTCATCGACCGGGGCGCCGTCGGAGATGACCATCATGATCTTGCGCTGTTCGGCGCGGGCCATCAGGCGGTCATAGGCCCAGAGCAGTGCTTCGCCGTCGATGTTCTCTTTCAGCAGGCCCTCGCGCATCATCAGGCCGAGATTGCGGCGGACGCGGCGCCAGGGGGCGTCGGCGGCCTTGTAGATGATGTGGCGGAGATCGTTGAGGCGGCCCGGCGTTGGCGGTTTGCCGGCCTTGATCCAGTCTTCGCGCGAGAGACCGCCCTTCCATGCCTGCGTGGTGAAGCCGAGGATTTCGACTTTCACGCCGCAGCGTTCGAGCGTGCGGGCGAGGATGTCGGCGCACAGGGCGGCGACCATGATGGGGCGGCCGCGCATCGAGCCGGAGTTGTCGAGCAGCAGGGTGACGACGGTGTCGCGGAACTTGCTCTCGTCTTCCATCTTGAAGGAGAGCGGCGCGGTGGGGTCGACGATGACGCGGGTGAGGCGCGCGGTGTCGAGCACGCCTTCTTCGAGGTCGAACATCCAGGAGCGGTTCTGCTGCGCCATGAGGCGGCGTTGGAGTCTGTTTGCAAGACGTGAGACTGCGCCCTGCAGGCCCTGGAGCTGTGCGTCGAGATAGGCGCGCAGGCGGGTGAGTTCTTCCGGATCGCAGAGCGCTTCGGCCGTGGCGATTTCGTCGTGGACGGTGGTGAAGGCCTTGTATTCGGATTTGAAGGCGTCGCTGTCGCGGTAGTTGGGGCGGATGGGGGATGCGGGCTCGTCTTCATCGGCCTCGCTGGCTTCCATCTCGGTTTCGGAATCCATCGAGGACGTCGCCTCGATCTCGTCGCCGGGTTCGCCCTCGCCGCCTTCGCCGGAATCCTGGTCCTCGCCTTCGCTTTCGCCTTCGCCCTCACCGTCGCCCTCTTCGGGAGATTCGGTCTTGGCTTCGGCCTCTTCGTCCTTCTCGCCTTCGGTTTCGTCTTCGTCCGTCTTGTTGGCGGCGTCATCGGCGAGGCCGAGATCGCGCAGCACGTTGCGCATCAGGGCGGCGAACCTGGTCTGGTCGTGCATGTTGGCTTGCGCGTTGGCGAGCGAGGCGCCGGCTTTCTCGGCCAGCTCTGCGCGCCAGATGGCGGCGACCTGCTCTGCGGCGGGCGGCAGCGGGCGACCGGTGAGGGTTTCGCGGAGCACGAATTCGAGCGCGTCGTCCATCGGCGCGCGGGACTTGTCCGTCACGCGCGAATAACCGGCACGCTCGCAGCGTTGTTGCAGGGCGGCATCGAGGTTGAAGGCGACGCCATCCATGGCCGATGCGCCGATCGATTCAATGCGGGCGCGCTCGGCGGCTTCGAACAGGCGGCGGGCGTCCTCGCGCTGGGGCATCGCCTTGTTGTGCTTGCGGGCGTCGTGGTGGGCGACACGCAGGGCCAGCGCATCTGCCTGGCCGCGGGCGCGAGCGGCGGAGACGGGCGTGAGATCCTTCGGCGGCGAGGTGAGCGTGATCTGGCCGTCCTGCACGCGGCCACCATCGACGGAGTATTCCACGGCAAGTTCGTCCTGCCCCGCGATGGCGCGCGTGGCGGCAGACAAGGCGGACTTGAAGATGTCCGTGCGATCGATGGTTTTGCTCATGGAACCCTTCCTCTCCTCGTTTAGAACCTTGGTGACGCGCTGGGAAGAGCCTGCACGCGCCGATTTCGCCATAGATTACAGAGTGTTTTGATCGCGCCGACTGACTCTTGCGGAACAGGGCTACTGGAGGCGCGTTTGCATCGTGAACGTCCTGGCATGAAGACCCTGGAGGCACGCGATGAACGGACTGAAGATCACACTCGCTGCGCTGGTCGCGGCAGCCGCTCTTTCAGCTTGCGGCACCCTGACGGGCGCGGCTGTAGGCGGCGCGGCTGGCGCGGCCATTGGCAACAATACCGGCGACGGTAACGCAAAACGCGGCGCGGCCATTGGTGCAGCAGCGGGCGCTATCGGCGGCACGATCGCCGACCACTAGAGCTTACGGCCAATCACGACAGGTCGAAGGAGCGTCCGCCCTTCCGAGGCATATGGCCGAGGCTTGGCGGACGTTCTCCGTTTCAGGTCGCGGTGGACAGGGTCGCCGGATTGAAAGCAGCGGCAGGCCATCACCGGAATATCTGTTTCACGAAGACTTTCCGAACAGCTCGATCGTGCGCTCGAAGGCGAGCTTGTCGGAGGCGGCATCATAGTCGGTGGATTGCTTGCGGGCGAAGCCGTGGCCCGCATCGTAGATGTAGACGGGGATGTCGGGGTGGGCGTCCTGAATCTTGTCGACGGCGCCGACGAGCGGGATGTGCGCGTCCGTCGCACCGAAATGGCAGATGGTGGGGCATTTCGGCTGGAGGTTCACCAGCGCCGGAATGTTGCCGCCATAATAGCAGGACGCGGCCGAGAGGCCGTCGATGCGAGCGGCGGCCATCCAGCTCATCGTGCCGCCATAGCAGTAGCCGGTGATGGCGACTTTTCCGGCGGTGGCCAGAAGATCGAACACACCGCCAATGTCGTTCATCGCATTGTCCGGGCCATTGCCGATGGCGAGCTCGCGGCCCCTGACCAGGCTTTCAGCGACATCCTTCGCCTGAACGATGAAGCCCGGCGCTGCGCGATCATACATGGAGGGCGCGATGGCTTCGTAGCCTTCGGCGGCGAAACGTTCCGCCATTTCCTTGATATGATCGGAGAGACCGAAAATCTCCTGGACCACGATCACGCCACCCTTGCGCGTCCCTTGCGCTTTGGCGTGCCAGGCATCGAACTCGAACCCATCGCGGCTCTTCACGCGGATCATGCTGCCGGTCATTGTGCTCTCCGGGTTGGCGTCCTTGAGGAGAACATAGATGGGAAATTTCAAGCAGGAAATCGCCTCCTCCCTGCCCGGTATTCTGAAGCTTCCGGATGAGTTCGTGGCGGCGCTCGACTGGATCGAGAGCGTGGGCGCGGTGGGGACATTCAAAAGCAGCGGCAAGCCTTATGGGATGCTTGATCCAGCCTTCCTGACGGAGCCGGGCGGATCGCTGGTGTCATTCCAGCCGATGGACGCGGATCACGCAATGTACTGGACCGGCAACAAGGACAAGGCCGTGACGAACAGGCTGGGACCGATTGTCCGCACGGGCGGGGATGGCTCCTACGCTGCGCTGTGGCTGGACGATGCAGGACAACAGCAGATCGTGCACATGGGATCAGGATCGGGGTCGACCATGGTGGGCGTGATGGTGCGTACGCCGGTCGATTTCCTGCGACTTCTTGCGATTGGCTATGAGGAGCTGTGCTGGCCAGATGCGCTTGGCGTCTCTGCGTACGAGGCGACATTCAAACCGGGTGAATGGAAGGCACCGGAGCGGTTCGCGGACTGGGTGTCATCGACGTTTGACGTCAGCATACCACACACGGCCCTAGAGCTTCTGGCTACCCTGTCGGACATGGACAAGCCGTCCGACGATCCATTTTGCGTGTGGATGGATCGCATACGCGGCTAGGCGACACGCATCATAAAGCTGAGGCCGGCGGCGATGACGCCGGTCATCAGCATGATTGCAGCGGTGGACATCAGGCATCCCGCGCCGAGTTCGCGATTGAAGTTTGATTTGCGGAAGCGGAAGAGGATCACGCTACCAATCAGGGCGAGCACGACGCCGCCAACAAGCAGTTTCCAGTCCATAGGCACTCCCACGTCACGGCTTCAGGCTTGCCGCCTGAGGCGGCTCTAGGTGCATGACCGCTTTCATGTGGCGGGGCAACCCTTGGGGCTTTCTCGGACTCAGCGAATGGCAGCTGCGAGCACGGAGAGGGCTGATTTCGGCTGCGCGGCGAAGACGTTGCGTGGCCAGTTCGGGGCCAGGCGGTCGAGCGCCATGAACAGGGCGAGGCCTTCGTCCTGTGACCACACCTTGCCGCGGATAAGACCTTTTTGGGCGGCGGCGCGGTCGAGACCGCCGCCAGCTGGATTGGACAGCCAGGAGAAGGCAGCGAACTGGCCGGAGCCTTCCATGGTGAGGAAGATGTCTTCGAGTTCGCCCAGAGCTGCGTTGTCGCCCGAGAGCGATTGCTTGCGACGCGCATCGATGGAAGCCAGCGCTTCGGCGGCGAGGGCTTTCGACTTTGCTGTGTCTGTTTCAGCGGCGACGGCGAACAGCAACTCTATCTCGCGCGCGATGGCGGCGGAGAAGGCAGCATCCGACTTGAAGCGATCCTGGATGATGTCGTCGTCGAGGTCTTCGCCTGCGCCGCTGGCCACGGCCAATGCATCGAGGCGGTCGCCATAGTCAGGAAACTGGCGCGTGTGGGTCATCTCGTGCGCGAGGACGGCGAACATCAGGCGTTCAACACCGAGATCGCTTTTGACGCCGCCGGCGTTCCAGATCGTCGGCAGCGCCATCACCATCATCGCAGCTCCATCCGGCGCGGGCGCGGCGAAGGATGTGACCTGCGGCGGCAATGCTCCGCCATCGGGAAGCGCAACCTTTCCGGCATGAGGCGCACCGGTCCATGCGAGTGCGTCCTTGCTGGTGTAGGTGCACTGGCTGTCGAACAGCACGTAGGTGACGCGTGGATCAGGCGATTGAAGCTTGAAGCTGGATTTTGAGACCAGCGGCCAGACGGTGGGCGCCCTGTTGAGCCACGCCTTGTCGCCAGCTTCGAGCACGCAGGCCGCGTCCGCCGTGATCGTGGCTTGAGGGGTTGAGGCGCAGGCACTCGTCGCGAGGAAGGCAACGAGCAGCGCGGACCTCATTTCAGCTCCTTGACCAGCACGCGCATGCCGCGGCTGCGGCCCGGACGGAGGCCGCCCGAGAAGGTCTTGCCGCCGATGTCGGTGAAGCCCCAGCGTTCATAGGCGGCGCGGGCCCATTCGGCGTGCTCCATCACGTCGAGCCAGACATAATCGCAGCCTTCCGCCTTGGCTTGCGCCTCGGCGGCTTCGAGAAGCTTCTTGCCGATGCCGCCGCGGCGTGCGCCGGGCAGCAAATAGACGCGCGGGATTTCTGCGCCGTGGGAGCGATGGTTGATCGGTTCGAGCGAGCCGATGAACATGGTGAGGAAGCCGACGCCGACATCCTGCTCGCGCGCGATCCACACGCGGGCATCGGGGCGCGCTATCGTCTCGCTGAAGGCGTCCTCACCGAACGTCTTGAGCTGATGGAAGAAGGCGACCGCATCGTCCCAATCGTCGTAATAGGCGGCTGCATAGGCGGCAGGGCCGATCACGCCGAGGTCTCCGGCGTCGCGCTCGCTGGCGCGCGTGATGAGGATGTCGCTCAAGCGACCTTCACCATGGCAGCGCTTTCCGGGAGCTCTTTCGCGAAGGCGCGCTGGTAGAATTCAGCGATCGCGGGACGTTCGAGTTCGTCGCACTTGTTCACGAAGGTCATGCGGAAGGCGAGACCGATGTCGCCGAAGATCAGCGTGTTCTCGCCCCAGGTGATGACGGTACGCGGGCTCATGACGGTGGAGATATCGCCGGCGATGAAGGCGTTGCGGGTCATGTCGGCGACGCGCACCATTTTCGAGACGGTGGACTTGTCGAGGTCCGGCACTTTCGCGGAGACGATGTCGACCTCTGCATCGTGCTCGAGATAGTTGAGTGTGGTGACGATGCTCCAGCGGTCGAGCTGACCCTGGTTGAGCTGTTGCGTGCCGTGATAGAGGCCGGTCGTGTCGCCGAGGCCCACGGTGTTGGTGGTGGCAAACAGGCGGAAGTTCGGGTGGGGCTTCATCACGCGGTTCTGGTCGAGCAGCGTGAGCTGGCCCGAGGCTTCCAGGATACGCTGGATGACAAACATCACGTCCGGGCGGCCGGCGTCGTATTCGTCGAACACGAGCGCGATCGGGCGTTGCAGCGCCCACGGCAGGATGCCTTCACGGAATTCGGTGATCTGCTTGCCGTCTTTCAGGACGATGGCGTCCTTGCCGACGAGATCGATACGCGAAACGTGGCTGTCGAGGTTGATGCGGATCAGCGGCCAGTTGAGGCGGGCGGCGACCTGCTCGATGTGCGTCGACTTACCCGTGCCGTGATAGCCCTGCACCATGACGCGGCGATTGTGCTTGAAGCCGGCGAGGATGGCGCGCGTGGTGGTGGGGTCGAACCGGTAGGCCGGGTCGAGATCAGGCACATAGGACGAGCGCTCTGCGAAAGCGGGTACTTTCCAGTCGAGATCGATCCCGAAGGTTTTCTTCGCGTCGAGCTCTTTCGTCGGCGCGAGCGAGATCAGGGCGTCAGAAGCGTCAGTCACGGCCATGGGCGGAAAATCTCTCGTATCCTTGGGGTCCAGATATAGGCGGACCCAAGGACACATTGCAACGCAGCATGCACCTGCTGGTTGTCACACGGCGCAGCAAGGCCGTGAAATCGGGGATTTAGACCGTTGCCTGGGTCTGTGCCGGCTGTTTCGGGCGGCGTTTCGGCATGAGGTGCGCCAGGGCGCGGCCTGGCTTCGCGCCTATTGCCCGAACTACACAAAGGTCTAGCGTGAGATGGCATCCAGCTGGTGGAGCACGGTATGGCCAAGGTCATCGGTGTTGGCGGCGTATTCTTCAAGTCGAAGAACCCGGAGGAACTGATCGCCTGGTATCGCGATGTGGTGGGCCTGCCGGTGGAGAGTTGGGGCGGCGTGATCCTGCGGCCGGAAGCGATGGCGGCGCATCCCGGGGCAGCCACCGTCTTTGCGCCGTTCAAGGCGGATACGGACTATTTCCAGCCGTCGACCAACGCTTTCATGATCAATCTGGCGGTGGACGATCTGGAAGGCGTGCTGGCCCGCTGTGCGCAGCATGGTGTGATGCCGGTGAAAACCTTCCCGGAGGAAGCCAACGGCAAGTTCGCCCACATCATGGACCCGGAAGGCAACAAGATTGAATTGTGGGAGCCCAAGCCGATGGCGTGAGGCGCTGCGAGCCTGGGGAATAGGGAATGGGCAATAGGGAGTAGTTTTATCGGGACGTAGCGATGGGCTGACGCCCTATTCCCTACTGCCCATTCCCCACTCCCTGCCTCGCTTAGGCGAGACCTGAGGATTTCAAAGCCTTGAAGGCGCGGATCACCACGGTCAGGCGGTGTTCCATGGAGCGGTCGCCGCCGTTGGAGTCCGGGTGGTACTGCTTGATCAGGATGCCATAGCGCTCGCGGATCTGGGCGGACTCGGCGTGGTGCGGCAGGCCCATTTCGTCGAGGGCGCGGGTCTGGAGGCGGGTGCGGCTCGAGGCGCGCTGTTCATCAGTGACGGTCTTGCCGGTGTGGCCATTGTAGAGCCAGTCCTTGGCGCCCTTCCAGTCCCGCGGATTGGCTTTCATCCGCGCGGCGCGGCCAGCGGCCCCGACAGGACCACCGCCCATGCGCCAGGTCGGCTTGTGGCCGTGGCTGGCGGACGCGCGGAAGGCTTCGATCTCGGATTCGGTCATTCCGTCGAAAAAATCGAAGGTTTCGTTGTATTCGGCTGCATGGCGCTGGCAGAACCAGAAGTTATCCTGCTCGGCGACCTTTTCACCGGGAACCTGGACGACGCGGGCCGAAAACGGCTTGGGCGCCTTGCAGTTTCCCAGCTCGTCACAACCTTTGTGCTCGCAACGTTGGACAAAAGGCTTCGCTTTCCGCCGTCCACCCGGAGGGTTGACGCGGATGTCGACGAACTTGACGCGATAGTCGCGCTTATTGTCTTCAGCTGCAGACATGTTTCTGACTTTGGGGTGCGTTCGTTAATGCCGCAAGAATTGACAACACGTACGGAGCGCATTCGTGCCGCGCTAACCGCTGCTTTTTCTCCGGTAGCGCTCAATATAGAGGACGAGTCGCATCTACACCACGGTCATGCTGGCGCAGCTCCGGGTGGCGAGACGCATTTTGCTGTGAAAATCCGCGCGGAAGCCTTTGCCGGACTCTCCCGGCTGGCGAAGCACCGGGCCGTGAACGACGCGCTGAAGGCCGAATTTGCGTCCGGATTGCATGCTTTGCATATCGACGCGGCCTGAGGGGCTACGGTCGCGGCGCTTCAAGATGCGCCCTACCCGGTGGCCTACAGGATCAATTTGAGCTTCGTGGCGATGCGGATGGCGTCGATCATGTTGCGCGCATTGAGACGGCGGAGGATCTCCGTCACATGGCATTCGACGGTCTTTTCGTGCCGGCCCATCGCCATGCCGACCTGTTTGTTGGACAGGCCTTCCGATCGCATCATCAGCACTTTCAGCTGTGTCTTTGACAGATCGACTGCCGACGCTTCGGGTTCAGCAGCCGCCTTTCCCTCCCCCGACATTTTCAGCATGCGTGCGCCTTCGTTCGCGAACACATCAAATGCCATGCGCAGGACGGCGCGGTTCTGCGGCGAGCGGGCGAGCTGGCGGCCGGCGACCATCATGACCGCCATGCCGCCTGAATCGAGCATGATGCGCTTGGTGAAGCCGTCGCTCATATCTGCGTCTTCGGCGAAGCCCATGACTTCGCGGGCGTTCCGGTTCATGCCGCTGGCAATCTCGTTCCAGTAACCATAGCTGCCATGGCGCACGACACCCTGCAGCACGGGATCTGACGCGTCATAGCCGCGAGCCAGATAGTGTTCCTGCCATTGCCGGGGAAGGTTCGAGATCGAACGGTCGATGACCATGTCGCCGCGTTCGCGACGGAGGTAGAGGCAAGCAAAGTACGTTGCCCCCATTTCTTCGATCAATGTCGAGAAGCTGGCGCCTAGCGCCCTTCGCGTCTGCAGTTCTGGCGCTTGGGTCGCAAATGCGACTACCCGCTCAGCTAACGTCATTTACCCCACCCAAAACGTCCCCTGGGCTAACCCTAGCTCCAAGCAAACATTTCGGAAAGCGGTCTAAATCGCCTAAGCCTCGGAAATCAGGAACTGACGTAGCGGCTCCAGGTCGGCATCGCGCTGAATGTAGGCCTGGCCGATCCCCTTGGCGAGAATGAGGGTAAGCCGCCCGTTACGGGCTTTCTTGTCGTGCGCCATGTGCGCCAGCAGCTCTTCCGCCTTGTAGGGACCACCGCCGAGGTCGGCGATGCGGGTGGCGAGGCCGAGGGCGTTGAGCAGACGCTCGGCGCGGACGGCGTCCTGGCCGGGGCAAACGCCCAGTTTCACCGAATAGCGCAACGCCATCGCCATACCGGCGCCGACGCCCTCCCCGTGCAGCAGGGTCGAGCGGTATTCGTTGGAGCGTTCCAGCGCGTGGCCAAAGGTGTGGCCCAGATTGAGAAGCGCGCGCTCGGCCTGCTCGGTCTCGTCGATGGCGACGATGCGGGCCTTGGAGGCGCAGGAGACGCGGACGGCTTCGGCAAGCGTCGCCTTGTGGCCTTCGGCCAGAGCGGCGGCGTTGGTTTCGAGGAAGTCGAAGAAGGCGGTGTCGTCGATCAGCGCGTATTTCGCGATCTCGGCGAGGCCGGCGAAACGCTCACGCACGGGGAGCGTTTCGAGGATATCGAGATCGGCGAGGACCAGAACCGGCTGGTGGAACAGGCCCACCATGTTCTTGCCGGCGCGCGAATTGATCGCCGTCTTCCCGCCTACGGATGAATCGACCTGAGCGAGCAGCGTCGTGGGGATCTGCACGAAACGCGCGCCCCGCTTGAGCAGGCCTGCGGCCAGACCCGTGAGGTCGCCGACTACGCCGCCGCCGAAAGCGATGATGAGGTCATCGCGCTCAGCGCCAAATTCGATGAGGTCGCCTAGCACCTTGTCGAGCTGGGTGAAGGATTTCGAGGACTCGCCCGGCGGGACGGTGGTGATCTGATAGGTGATGCCGGCGGCTTTCAGACCGGCAGCCAAGGTTCCGAGATGGAGCTTCGCAACGTTTTCATCGGCCACGATGAAGACACGGTCGCGGCCGGCTTTCATCAGCGGACGCATGAGTTCGCCAGCGCGTGCGATCAGGCCTTCGCCGATGAGGATGTCGTAGGCGCGTTCAGCCAGCTCGACGCGGACGGTCTTCACATCACTCATACGGACAGTCCTAACGCTTCACGGATCTTTCTGACGGCCTCGCTGGCCGGTGCGTCGCCCGAGTCCACGACGATATCGGCCTCGGCATAGATGGGCGCGCGGGCGGCGGCGAGATCAGCCAGCACCTGTCTCGGGTTGGGCTTCTTGAGGAGCGGCCTTGTGTCGCGCCGGCTGACGCGCTTCCAGATCGTCTCAAGATCGGCGCGCAGCCAGACAGTTGTCGCCTTCTCTTTCAGGAGAGCGCGGGTGGTGGGGTCGAGGTAGGCGCCGCCGCCGGTGGCCAGCACGATGGGCGGGCCATTGACCAGCCGCTCGATCACCCGGCGCTCGCCACGGCGGAATTCCGGCTCGCCCAGGCGCTCGAAAATCTCCTGAACCGTCAGGCTGGCGGCTTTTTCGATCTCTTCGTCGCTATCGACGAAGCCAGCGCCCAGGCTGTCGGCCAGTTTGCGTCCCACCGTGGACTTTCCGGCGCCCATCATGCCGACTAGCGCGATTGTGCGCTCCAGACGGCCTGCGGCAGCGGGCCCGCCCGGCGCAGCAGAAGGGGCCGCGACGGCCTCTGCGCCGCCGGGAATATCGTCTGGCGGAACACTGTCTGGCGCAGACATGACTTGCCCTGTTTCACGAACCGCACGCTTATACAGGCCAAGGCTACAGGGGCAATCTTCAGGCTGGCTTTACGGGTTTCCAGCAGCTTCGCGCGCTGGACCCTGAGCGCCGTGTCTGGTTTCATTGCGCTGGGCAGCCGAGTTATTTTCGGAGGACGGGCATGGCGCGTGGATATGGAAGACGGCGGGGTTCGGCCCTTTCGCCCAAGCTGATCATGATCCTGGCGGCCATTGGTCTGGTTGTGATCGTGGGTGCGGTGTTCTTCTTTGCTGGGCAGGCGGATGGACGCCGCCCGGAACAAACAACTGTAACCGTGCCCGCCACCAATGTCGGCCCGCAGGCCGAGACGCCAGCCGCCTCAGGCTCGACCACCCCGGGCACGACCAATGCGCCGACGCAGTAAGGCGCTCGTCAGCATTCTGGCTTTGGGGCTGGCGGCGGCTGTTGCCGCGCCGGCCATGTCACAGCAGGTTGCTTCTGCGCCGCTGGCAGCAGTGGACCCGTGGGGCGTTGGCTGGCTGGGCGCGAATGATGGCGCGGTAGCGGCTGCGTTCTGGGCAAATACGACAGGCGAGGCGCTTGCGCCGATCTTCACCAGCCTCCAGCCGCGTGAGCTATCTCCGGTGGCGCGCACGTTGTTGCGCATGGTGGTGCTGTCGCGGGCGAAGGCGCCGGCGGGTGCTGACCTGACGACTGAGCGACTGCGGATCATCGAACAGCTTGGCGAGACGGCGCGGTCGGCTGACCTGCGCTCGCGCTATGCGGAGACGGATTGGGGCAAGGCGGGCGAGCGGCTGTCGATCGAGCTCGACCTGGTGAGCGGGAAGAAAGACGCGTGTGCGCGTACGGCGGGCAAGCCGGCGGCGGACAAGGCGTGGATGCCGGTGCGGACGTTGTGTGCGGCACTGAGCGGGAATGTGGATCAGGTGAACCTGATCGCGGAGCAAGTCGCGGCGACGGACGAGGCGTTCGGCGTCTGGCTTCTGGCGGCGACCGGCGCGATGACTGCGCCGGGGGCGAAGAAGCCTGATGGGCGGTATGCGTCCGCGTTCGAAGCGGCGGTGTCTGTGGCGGCGAAACTGTCTGTGCCGTCGAACACGCTGGCGAATGCGCCTGCCGATGTGGCGGCGGCGATCGTGCTGAACCCGGGCGCTACGCTGGAGCAGAGACGCGCGGCGCTGCGCCCTGCCCTTGATGGCGGCCGGATCAAGTCGGCGGATGTGCTGGCGGTGCTGACGGCGAAGGATGAAGCGGCGGCGAAGCCTGCGGCGACGCGCGGGGCTGTGCCGCGACCGGACCTGCTGGCGACGGCTTTGACGACGTTTGCGACGGCGGACACTTCGGCTGATGTTCGCGCGAAGGCTTATGCCGATGCGCTGAAGGCGGCGGAGACGATGGCGGATGGGCGGCTGGCGTCTGTGGCGCTGGCAGATCCGGTGAAGGCGCTGCCGAAGAACGATCTGACGGCGCCTTATGCCGGCGTGTTTGCGCGGGCGGCGCTGTTCACCGGCGACACGAAGCAGGCGGCGGACTGGCGCAAGCTGATGAACACGCTGCCGAAGGAAGCCGCTGATGACTGGGCGGCGGCGCGGATTGATCTGATGCTGTCCTACGCGGGCGCGACGAGCGAGAAACCTGCGGCGATCCTTGATCGGCTGCTGGCGGCTGCGCCCTTCCCCGAGACGGGCAAGGCGACATCCGGCGCGAAGACGGGACCGGCGGACAAGTCGCTGGATCTGCAGCGCATCGAGAATACGCGGGCGCTGTTCCTCTATGCGGGGACGGGGCGCGATCTGTCGCCGGGCTATCGCGCGCTGCTGGCGAGCCAGCGGACGGCGGGGCGCGGCGTTTCGGATTCCGCGATCGCGCGGATCGGATCGGCGGTCGACCAGAAAGCGAATGGCGAAGCAGCGCTGGCCGTGATCTCGCTGATTGGGCCAGACTCTTCAGCCCTCTCCTTCGCGGGCCTGTCAGATCTGCTGATCCAGCTACGCCGGATCGGGATGGACAAGGAAGCCGACAGCCTGGCGCTGGAGTCGTTGCAGGTCTGGAAGGCGCTGTAAGGCGCTCTACCCTGCAGGGGCTTGGGGCTATCAACTTCCCATAAACACCTGCGCGGCAGTGTCGGGCCATGCTCGATACACGCCGCATTGAAGCCTTCCTCGATACGCTACGCGCTGAACGCGGGGCTGCTGACAACACGATTGAGGCGTACCGCCGCGATCTGGAGGACGCGTCAGAGTTCCTGCACGCCAATCGCACGTCGCTGGTGGATGCGGGCGAGCGCGATCTTTCCGCCTTCGTGCGCGACCTGCATGAGCGCGGCATGTCTGCCGCCACGGTTTCTCGCAGGCTGTCCGCGCTGCGCCGCTTCTTCCGCTTCCAGCTGGGCGACAATGAGCGGCAGGACAATCCGACGTCGCGCCTCGATGGGCCGACCATGCGACGCGATCCGCCGGATGTGCTGTCGCGAGAGGAAGTCAGCCGACTGATCGATGCGGCGCAGGGAACGGAGCCATCTGACCTGCGCACCATGTGCCTGATCGAGCTGCTCTATGGCGCAGGCTTGCGCGCGAGCGAATGCTGCGACCTGCCGCTGTCGGCTCTGCCGGCGCCGGGCATGACCGTGCTGATCGTGCGCGGTAAGGGCGACAAGGAGCGGATCACGCCGCTGGGCAAGCCTGCGCTGCTGGCGCTGAAGAACTACATGGCGGTGCGCGAGAGCTTCCTGCCGAAGTCGGCCATTCGCTCGACGGCAATGCGCTATGTGTTCCCGTCGCGCGGCGCGGGTGGACGCCTGACGCGTCGGCGTCTTGGGCAAATTCTCGAAGATCTTGCCGTGAAGGCCGGCATTGCGGGCGAGCGCGTGACGCCGCACGCGTTGCGCCATGCGTTCGCGACACACCTGCTTTCGGGCGGCGCGGACCTGCGCGCTGTTCAGCTTCTGCTGGGTCACGCCGATATCTCGACGACGCAGATCTATACGCATGTCGTCACGGACGAGCTGCGCGATCTGCTGGAAGCGGCTCACCCGCTGGCGCGGGCTTAAAGCTTAGCGCGTGAAGTAGTCGATGACGGCGTCGGCGGCTGTTGCGCCGAGCGCGCGGGCGTCGGCTGCCGGGATCTGGTCCCACAACTCAACCGTGAGACCCGGCGTCTTGAGCTGTTCGAGCGCCCAGCCTTTTGACGTGCCGCCATTGGGATTGTGGTTGTAGCTCCACTCCGGCGGCTTCGGCAGCTTCGTATCGAATGCGTTCTTCAGCGCAGGCAGGAAGCCGATCGATGTCGAGGCTGAATCCAGCGGCGGGGCGTAGATCACCGTCTTGTCGGTGGAGTGGAAATCCATCATCGACATGACACGACGATCGCCGGCCTGCTCCTTGATCCAGGTGGCCAGCGTGCGGGTCTCGGGCTGCGTCTGGTTGGTCCAGTCGCGATTGAGATCCATGCCGCCGCCATTGAGGCGCCAGTAACCGCCATCGACGCCATCCGGGTTCGGCATGGGCGCGATGATGATACGCGTGCGGGCACGGAACCGCGTGGCTGTATCGTCCTTCCGAGTCATCACGCGCTCGAGGAAGCCACGATAGGCCTCCTGCCCGCTGGTTTCCGGCGGATGCTGGCGTGTCATGATGACGAGGACTTCGAGGCCGCCGCCGCCAACGAAGCCGACCAGCGGCTTGCCCTGCAACGATGTGCCGTACTTCTTCTCTTCGAAGCCAGCGCCGGAAAGCGCGCGGCGCGTCCAGTCGATATTGTCCGACGATGGCGACAGCGGCTGGCCTGCGACCCAGGTTGCGCCCTTGGGCAGATCGAGCGTGAGCGTCGCGCGCGTCTTCTTCTCGTTCAGCGTGATGCGACCTGCCGGAAGTGGCGTCCAGTCCTTGCCATTCGTGCTGATCCACGGCGCGTAGCGATGGTTGTAGTCGGTGTAGTCCAGGGTGAACGTTGCCGGGCGCGCATTTTCGGCGTTCACCTTGAAGGCAAACCACGGACTTGGGTTGATGCCTTCGACCAGCGCGGGCTCATGGTCGACCGAGACGATGACATTGCCCTCGGGCGTCATGACGCAATGATGACGACCGGCGGATGGGAAGCCGATTTCGACATTGATGCCTGCGCCGGCGCAGATCTTCTCGCCGCCCGACGACGACAGAAGCGGAATTGCCGGCATGGCTGGAAGCGCAGGCATCGAAACGCCACCGCATCCGGCAGTGCAGAGCGCTACAGCTCCCAGCAACAAGCCCTGAAAAGACTTCACCCGCGCCTCCCAGACTCAGGAGGTGTTACTCTGACAGCAACTGGCGACAGGCGCTACCGCTAGAACGTCTTGCGGACATTCACATACATAAAGCGGCCCTGCGCGCTGTGCAGATCGCCGAGATAGCCGAAATTGGTGGCGGCGAGCGGGGGAGCCTCATTGGTGATGTTGCGCGCGCCGACCCGCAGACGCAGCGGTTTGTCGGTGTCGTGGCCGAGTTCGTACTGCACATAGAGATTGTGCGTCTGATACTCTTCGATGATCCACGGCTGGTTGCTCAGCAGGTTGAAGTCATCGAACACGTCGCCGACGTAGGACGTGAACCAGCCGGCGCCCCAGGCCTCGTTGCGCCATGTCAGCGAGGACGTGAAGCGCCATTCCGGGCGGCCATAGTCGCGGACGAGATCGCCCTGCCCGCTTACCGAGAGTTGCGAGGGGATAACGCCGCTGGCGGCCGCCTGGTTAATGACAATGCCGTTGGCCGAGACGCCCTGATAGAATTTATCCAGCAGCGCCGCGTTGAAGCGGAACGAGAAGTCACCGAAGGCTGTGCCGTCGAGATCGTAGTAGAGGCCGAAGTCCCAGCCCTGCACGGTGCGCGAGTCGAGGTTCAGATAATTGTCGTCGACGAACAGGATGTCGCCCGCCGGGGCGAGTTGCGTTCCGGCGAAGGCGGCGGTGTCATCGGCGTCCGGCGCGGCGCGGACGACCGCGGGATTCGAGCTGCCGTTGAGGCGCATGACGTAGTCGAGCAGGATCTGGTTGCCGTCGCCGAAGATGCCGACGACGTTGTCCTGCTCGATGCGCCACCAATCAGCCGTGAACGACACCTTGCCGAGATCGGGCGGCAGGAATGTGCCGTCGAACACGAAGCCATAGGTCATGTTGGTCGACTCTTCCGGCTTCAGCGAGGCGCTGCCTGCGCGGCTGGAGATCACCGATTGTGATGTGCCCGGCACGGTGGCACAGGCGGTGGTGAAGACGGGTGGCGTCTGACCGGCGGCGCGCGCCTGGCGCACGGCGGCTTCGCAGCGGATGTAGTCGGTGCGGACGTTGGAGCGTTGCAGGCCCGCTTCGTATTGCTGCTGCAGGTTCGGCGCGCGGAAGCCTTCCGACCAGGCGGAACGGACCAGCATCCAATCGAACGGACGCCATGACAGAGCCACCTTCGGCTTTGTGACCGAGCCGAACGTATCGAAGTTTTCGTAGCGAACAGCGAGTTGCATATCGACAGCCTGCACGAACGGGACTTCCATTTCCGGCGAGACCAGCGGCACGGCGAATTCGGCATAGGCCGACTGCACGTCGCGCTGCCCCTTGGTGTCGAGCGAACCCGACTGGCCGAGAAGATCGTTGGTGGTGAGGCCGCTGATGCTGTCGGTGAAGTTGATCGTGCCGTCCTGGCGGGGGTCGCGATCGTCCTTGAACGTCTCGCGGCGGAGTTCGACGCCTACGGCTGCGCCGATGTCGCCCGACCAGATCTGGAAGAGATCGGGCTTGGAGAGCTTGAGATCCCATGAGGCGATGGATGTCTGGTTCTTGCGGAAGACGTCGACGGTGATGTCGTTTATGGTCGCGGCGGAAGTGGGCGTACAGTCGCCGTTCTGCAGGTTGCCGATGCAGCCGCCGTTGAATGGGTTGTACGCATCCGGCGTCGAGCGAGCGAGCGCGGCCTGGAAGAGCGTGTTGGAGATGCGGTTCTCTTTGTCTTCCGTGTTGGCCTGCGAATAGAGCAGCGCGGATTCCCAATCCCAGTCCGCAAACGTGCCGCGCAGGCCGAGCAACGCGCGGCCAGAGGCGTTCTCGACTTCCGTCTTGCGGGCGCCGGCGTCGACGGGACGGTAGCCGACGAGCGAGATGGCGAGGCCGCCTGCGGGGGCGTTGGTTACGGCGAGCCTGTTGGGCGAGCCCACGGGACCGAACGGGTTGTAGTAGTTGGTGGCCGGGATGACGATCGGCACAGCGCCCAGCATCGGGGCCTGTTCGCGATAGCCGACCGATTTTGCGAGGTAGCCGCCAAGCTCGCCGAACAGCTCCAGTCCGCCGTCGAACTCGTGGTTGAGGAAGAGGAAGGCGTTGTAGCGGTCAACGCCGTTCTGCGTGGTGGTCGGGTCGTTGACGTTGTAGCGAAGGTCGGCGTCGCGGGCAGAAGCGTCGTCAATGCAGATGCCGTTGCCGAGACCGGCGAGGCAGCCCGGCAAAGTCGTGGGCTGAATGTGGAACTGGCCGGCTGCGTTGGATACGGCGGCGCCGTTCACGGTGAGGTTGCCGGTCGTGTACCGATCGAACCCGCCCCAAGCTGATGTTGTCGAAGTGTTATTGAACCCTGCTGAAGCGTTGACGTCGGCGCGCCAGGCGGCTGGCAGGCGGGAGCGCAGATCGGCGTTGGCGCTGAACGGACGCTCCGAGGCGTAGATCGGATCGCGGCCGAGATAAGATGCGAACAGAGAGAGGTTCGTGCGGTCTTCGTTGAAGTTGACGCCATACTCGATCGCGGCGGAGCGTTCGGTTGAGTGGACGCCCTCCTCGCTGCCGAAGTTGAGTTCAGCGGTCAGGCCCTCGAAATCGGTCTTGAGCACGGTGTTGACCACGCCGGCCACCGCGTCTGCGCCATAGATGGCCGAGGCGCCGTCGAGCAGGACTTCGATCCGCCTGACGCCTGTGGTCGGGATAGAGTTGGTGTTGACGGTTACGACCGGAACGAGGTTTTCGGCCTGTGTCCCGGGATGGTTCACCATCCGGCGGCCGTTCAGCAGGACCAGCGTATTACCCGTACCGAGAGCGCGGAGATTGATCGAGGCCGTGTCGCCGCGGGCGTCGTTGACGCCGCCGACCGTGCGGGTCGTGTTGTAAGCGACATCACCCAGCTGCGGGATCGAGCGGAACAGGTCGTCGCCCGAAGTTGCGGCGATGGCGTCGAGCTCTTTCTGGCCAATCACCGTGACCGGCAAAGCCTCGGTCGGCTGGGCGCCGATGATCTGGGAGCCGACGACCACAACAACGTCACGGCCCTCTTCCGGAGGCTCAGGCGCGGCCGGAACCTGCTGCGCCAGGGCCGTACCCGCCATGGCGAGCGCCGTTGATGCGAGCAGAAGGACACGAATGCTTGATGACCGGATGTGCGATCCAATAGCCAGTTTCGACATGACGCTCCCCTCGAGTGTGGGCGTCCTGCGGGCTCAATGTCCGTCAAGCGGCCACGGCGGGACATCCTCCCGTAGGCGACTTTCTGTCAACCCGATTCCCCTCGTTTCGGGCGGCCGTCAGACCTCGCAAATCGCCCGTTTGCTTACCGCAGCGTCTTTGGGCGCCAGAAAAAGCCGCAGTCTGCCTAGCCTCACAGCGATTTGAACCTTTGTTTTCCGACGTTTACGCCCCGTACGTTGACCGAATTTCAAGGCCCGTTGTCTATGGTGCCGCTCTGAAGGTTCAGGGCAAATACTGTCAATCGAGTGACATGAGCCGTGCGCGGACGCGGAACGGTCATGATCTGGGGATACGCCGCGTCGGCGCGCCACAGACGGATTCACGGTCCAGACGCGTATCAGAACCTGCCGGAGCGCCGGCAAACTATGGCCGCACAAGCGGCGGACGTGTATTGTGGTGGTGGAGCCTACCTCTATGAAGTTGACCAAGCGCGATAAGATTGTCGGGGCAGCCGCGGTGGCGGTTCTGGCCGTCGGCGGCATCGCCTTCGCGACCATGGGCGGTGGCGGCGCGACCAAATCCGAGACGGCGGGCGGTCATGGCCCCGCTCAGGGCGGACCTGGCGCAGGCGGCCCCGGTGGCGGACGCGGCCCGGGCGGCGGCGGTATGGTGACCCAGGTTGCCGCGGTCGAAGCAACTCCCAAGACATTCAACGTGAAAATCGAAGCCCTCGGCACGCTTGAGCCGCGTGAGCGCGTCGTGCTGACGGCCAACGCCGCCGACCGCGTGACGGGCGTGTTCTTCGAGGACGGCCAACGCGTCACCAAGGGCAAGGTCCTGATGACGCTGGTTAACGATCAGGAAAATTCCGAGCTTGATGCGGCCCGCGCAACGTTGTCGAACGCCAAGCTGGTCTTCGAGCGCAACCAGCGCCTCGCCAAGAACGACGCTATCGCGCAACTCGAACTCGAGCGTACCCGGTCCGCCTACGACGCCGCGGTCGCCAACGTTGGCGCCGTGCAGGCTCGCCTGCGTGACCGCATCACGACGGCCCCCTTCTCCGGCGTGCTCGGCTTCCGCCAGGTTTCGACCGGCGCCTATGTTTCGCCCGGCCAGGTCGTCGCGACGCTGATCGACGACAGCCAGATGCGCCTCGAATTCGGCGTGCCCTCGATCTATGTCAGCGACCTGAAAGGCGGCCTGCCGATCAGCGCCACCACCAAGGACGTGGTCGGCCGCACCTTCACCGGCACGCTCACCTCGATCGACAACGCGATCGACCCGACCACCCTCGCTGTCAAGGTTCGTGCGACCCTGCCGAACAAGGATGGCGTGCTGCGCGCCGGTACGTCGATGACGGTTACGCTGAGCTCGCAGCCGCGTACCTCGCTCTCGATCCCGGAAATCTCGGTCATCGCCGAAGGCTCCAAGACCTTCGTCTATGTCGTCGACAGCACCCGCCAGCCGGCGGTTGTGGCCAAGACGGAACTTACGCTCGGCACGCGCGAACGCGGATCGGTCGAAGTGATCAACGGCCTCAAATCGGGCGACCTCGTCGTCACCGATGGCGTGCTGAAGGTTCGTCCGGGCGGAGCAGTTCGCGTCACCGGAGCGACCCCGGTTGGTGAAGGCGGCGCCGCCAAGATCGCCTCTGGCAACGGCATGTCCAGCAAAGCTGACCTCAAACAATAAAGCAGGAGCGTCAGAGCTATGCTTCTGTCGGATACCTCGATCAAGCGCCCGGTCTTTGCGACCGTCATCGGCTTTTTGCTCATCGCCATCGGTGCGGTGTCGTTCACGCGCCTGGCGCTGCGTGAATACCCGGATATCGACCCGCCGATCGTCTCGATCCGCACCACCTATCAGGGCGCCTCGGCCAACGTCGTCGAGAACCGCATCACGGAGGTGATCGAAGACCGGATCGCCGGTGTTGAAGGCATCCGCTTCATCAACTCGTCCAGCCAGGACGGCGTGTCCTCGATCTCCATCGAGTTCGACATCTCCCGCGACATGGACTCGGCCGCCAACGATGTGCGCGACCGGATTGGCGGCGTTCTCCGCATGCTGCCGCAAGAGGCTGATCCGCCAGACGTCCAGAAGGCCGACGCATCGGAAGAGATCGTCCTGTGGCTGCAGCTGCAGAGCGACAAGCGCACTGCGATGGAGCTTACGGACTACGCCGAGCGCTATCTCGTCGACCGCTTCTCCTCGATCGACGGCGTCGCCCGTGTCCAGATCGGCGGCCAGCGTACGCCCGCCATGCGTGTGTGGCTCGACCGCCGCGCGATCGCGGCGCGTGGTCTCACCGTCTCCGACATCGAACGCGCCGTCCGCACCGAGAACGTCGAGACGCCCGCCGGCTCGCTGACCTCGCAGGACCTGATCTTCACGGCCCGTATCGATCGCCCGTTCCGCACGCCTGAGGAATTCTCCCAGCTCGTTGTCGCCAAGGGCGATGATGGCGTCGTCGTTCGTCTGGGCGATGTGGCCCGCGTCGAATTCGGCGCGGAAGAAGACCGCTCGATCTTCCGCGGCAATGGCCGCGACACGGTTGGTATCGGCATCGTCAAGCAATCGACCGCCAACGTGGTGGAAGTGGCCCGGATCGCGCGTGAGCGCGGCGCCGAGGTTGGCGCCACCCTGCCCGAAGACATGACCCTTCAGGTCAACTTCGATGGTTCCGTGTTCGTGAACGCCGCCATCAACGAGGTCTTCCTCACGCTCGGAATCGCCGTCGCGCTGGTCGTCGGCGTTATCTTCGTGTTCCTCGGCTCATTCCGCGCAACCCTCATCCCGGCCGTTACGGTTCCGATCTCGCTGATCGCGTCGTTCACCGTGCTGATGGCGCTGGGCCTGTCGATCAACATGCTGACGCTTCTGGCGCTCGTCATGGCCATCGGCCTCGTCGTCGACGACGCCATCGTGGTGCTCGAGAACATCCACCGACGCATCGAGGAAGAAGGCGAAACCCCACTGGTTGCCGCCTATCGCGGCACACGCCAGGTCGGCTTCGCCGTCGTCGCGACCACGCTCGTCCTGATCGCGGTGTTCGTCCCGATCACCTTCATGCAGGGCCAGATGGGCCGCCTGTTCTCGGAATTCGCGATCGCCATCGCAGCCGCCATCGCCTTCTCGATGCTGGTTGCGCTCACGATCTCGCCGATGATGGCGTCCAAGATGCTCAAACCGCACAGCAAGGACGGCAAGACCAACGGCTTCGCCAACTTCGTGGACCGTCAGTTCTCGCGACTGCGCAAGGGCTATGGCGTTGTGTACGACGCGACCGTGCGCCGGCCGATCGCCATCGCGCTTTCGTTCGTCGTGCTGCTTGCGGGCAGCGTCGGCCTCTTCATGGTGATCCCCGGCGAATACACGCCGCAGGAAGACCGCGGCTCGTTCCAGATCATGATCTCCGGCCCCGAAGGCGCATCCTTCGAATACATGCAGCCCTTCATCGAACAGATCGAAGGCCGCCTGCTGCCGATGATCAACAATGGCGAGATCCAGCGCATCTCGGTGCGCGCGCCCGGCGGCTTCGGCCCCGGCAGCGGCGGCTTCAACTCCGGGTCGATCCAGGTTGTGCTGGCCGAGTTCGGTCATCGCCGTAGCGGCTTCCAGATCCTCAACGACATCAACCGTCAGCTGTCCGACATTCCTGGCGTCCGCGCTTTCGCGAACATGTCTTCCGCGTTCGGCCGCGGCAGCAACAAGCCGATCCAGTTCGTCATCAAGGGCCCGTCCTACGAAACACTCGTGGAATGGCGGAATACCTTCATCGATGCGCTGAACAAGGAAAACCCCGGCATCGGCCAGATCGACTGGGACTACAAGGAAACCCAGCAGCAGGTCCGCATCAACGTCGACTATGCCCGCGCGTCCGACCTCGGCGTGACGGTGCAGGAAATCGGCTCGACCCTGCAGACCATGCTCGGCTCCAAGCGCGTCGGCACATTCGTGCAGAACGGCGAGGAGCGTTACGTGATCTTCGAGGGCGAACGCACCGAACAGGCTACGCCATCGGACATGGAGAACATCTATGTCCGCTCCAGCCGCACGCGCCAGCTGATCCCGCTGTCCAACCTGGTCAAAATCGAACCGTCGGCCGACTCGCGCCGCCTGAACCGCTACAACCGCGTCCGCTCGATCACCATCGACGCCACGCTCGATCCGGGCGTTTCGCTCGGCGTCGCGCTGGACAAGATGGAGGCGATCGCCCGCAAGGTTCTGCCGGAAGAAGCGACGATCGATTACAAGGGCCAGTCGCTCGACTACAAGCGCGCCGGTTCGTCGATCCTGTTCGTGTTCGCCTTCGGCATCCTGGTTGTGTTCCTGGTGCTCGCCGCGCAGTTCGAAAGCTGGGTCCACCCGTTCGTCATCATGCTCTGCGTGCCGGCGACCGTGGGCGGGGGCTTGCTAGGCATCTGGCTCACCGGCAACACGCTGAACATCTATACGCAGATCGGCCTGATCATGCTTGTGGGTCTGGCGGCGAAGAACGGCATTCTCATCGTCGAGTTCGCGAACCAGCTGCGAGACGGCGGGAAAGAGTTCAACACGGCTCTGAAAGAAGCGGCCCTAACCCGCTTCCGCCCGATCGTGATGACCTCGCTCACCGCCATCGCCGGCGCGATCCCGCTGATCTTCAGCCACGGCGCCGGCGCCGAAACGCGCTCCGCCATCGGCGTGGTGATCCTGTTCGGCGTCACGGCGGCCATGGTGGTCACGCTGATTCTCGTGCCTGCCGCTTACTCCCTGCTCGCCCGCCGCACCGGTTCGCCGCGTGATGTGGAACGCAAGCTGGCCAAGGAAGAAGCGGCGCAGCCGGATCACGACGCGTCGATGCATCCAGCGGAATAAAGACTCCAGCGGAATGCCGGCCTAGCCGCGCATTTCGCTGGGGCTCTTGCCCGTCCAGCGCTTGAACGCACGTGAGAACGCTGCGGGGTCCGAGAAGCCGACCAGATATGCTGTCTCGTTGACGGAAGCCTTGCGGCCGCTGAGATAGTTGAGCGCCAGCCGGTGGCGCAGATCATCAAGCACCTTCTCGAATGTCACCTCCTCCGCCTTCAGGCGCCGGAACAGGGTCTGACGGCTAACCGCCATTCTGGCGGCGATCACGTCCATGCCGATGTCGCCCGTATGCAGGATTGGCAGCAGCAGGCTCTCGACCCGACCGCGCGTGCTCTTCGAATTCTCCAGATCCTTCACCAGCGTCTCGGCTTTCTCACTCAGCACACCGAATACATAGTGCGGCTGCAGCGCCACCTTGTGGGATTGCAGCGACGCATCCGTACGCATCGCATTCCAGCGGCTTTCGAACACGACGGGGCACTGGAACACGCGCTCATATTCTGACGCGTAGGCAGGCGGGGCGTGCGTGACGTGGACCTCCAGCGCGAAGGGGCGCGGCAGAAAGCGGCGCAGACCGCAGATCTGGCGCGCGAACGTCACCTCGGTCAGTTCGAAAAACGCATTCGGATTGGCGCGCGTATCGACCAGCCAGAGCTCGCCATTCTCAAGGACGTGCTTGAACCGGTTCTCGCCTGCTTCTGTCTCGACTTCCACAACTAGGCGACCGAAGCGGTTCATCTGCGTGAAGGCTTCGCGCATGTCGGCCGAGGCGTTCATGATTAGGCCTGCGATCGAGACTTCGGAAAGGTCGACTTCCTCGCCATAGCGCAGCGCGATGGCGGCATCGCCCGTCAGCTCCTGCGCGGCGCGCACGAGCGCGATGTAATTCGTCATCGGCACGCGATGATCCTGGTCGGCGACCTGTGCAGCGGTGATGCCGCACTGCTCAGACAACGCTGTTTCAGCCGCACCCTTGGCGATCGCGAACTTCATCAGCCCGCGCGCGACACCTGCGCCAACTGTCAGCTCGGTCATGCCCTACACGCCCCCAAACGCTACCCGAACGACACCGTGAAACCTGCGATCATGAGATTGATGTCTGCGGTCACGTCGCGCGCCCCGCAAACCAACAATCGTTCATAGCGCATTCAATGCGCAATGCGGATGAATGGAGCATAACAAAAAGGGGATACCCCATGACACGCCTCCTCCCATTGCTCCTCATCGCAACGCCTGCCGCCTTCGCGCAGACTGCCCCATCCGCCTACATACCGACATCGCTGCAAGCTGAACCCGACCTGCCCCGCACGCCCGGCGGACACCCCGACTTCCAGGCCGTCACCTGGGCCACAAACTTCTTCCCCGTCTTCGAAGCCACGCCCATGGCCGCAACGCTGATCGTTTCGGAGGCTGAGGCGAAGACCTTCGTCGACACGATGGTCAAAGGCATCCTGTCCAACCCCGCACTCGCGATCGACCCGGAGGGCGAGATCATCATTGGTGATACGGACGGGCTACCGCTGGTGCGCGGCGAGCGCCGCTCGCGCCTCGTCGTTCTGCCCGCGAATGGCAAGGTCCCGCTGACACCGGAAGCCAAGACCATCGCCAACACGTCGAGCGACGAGATGGATGATTACGAGCAGCGACCCAGCGGCGAGCGCTGTCTCGTGCTCAGCGGCGCGCCGCCGCATTTCGTCACCGTGTCCTACAACCGGCTGCAATTCATCCAGACACCGGACCACGTTGTGATCCATGGCGAGAATGGCGATGAAGCCCGCATCATCCCGTTCGCCGCCAGCCATGGCCCGATCAACACGGCCAGCTGGTACGGCGACTCGATCGCACGCTGGGAAGGCGACACGCTGGTGGTCGAAACCATCCGTCAGCGCCAGAGTGAAGCTGTGCGCGGCCTGTTCCAGAAATTCCTGGTCAACGCCGACGCAAAGGTGATCGAGCGCTTCACGCGCCTGTCAAAAAGCGAACTGCTCTACCAGTTCACCGTTGAAGACCCGAAGGTCTACACCGCGCCGTGGCTGGCCGAATATTCGTTCTTCGCCTCCGACACCGGCATGTTCCCCTCGCCCTGCCACGAGCACAACTATTCGCTGCCGAACATCCTGCTCGGCCAGCGCATGGCGGACCTGCGTGGCGTGAAGAAGGACTAGCCGAACAGCACGCCGATGCTGGACGTCGTCAGCGTGATGCCGGAAACGAACAGCAGGCCCAGCACGATGCGGCGGAATTGCTTCTGGTTCAGTCGCCGGAACAGGATCGCGCCGATAAGCACGGGCACGACAAGCGCCGGCGTGATGATGGCGAACATCTTCAGCGTCTCGCCGGTGATCTTGTCGCCGGCAAGAAAATAGCCGGTCAGCGTCGCGACGTGCATGCAGATATTGAACACCTGCATCACGCCGCGCTGCGTGTCCTTGTCCCAGCCGCGCAACGTACACCAGAGTTGCGGGATCGCCCCGGCAAAGCCGCCGATGCCGCCGAATATGCCGCCCAGCCAGCCCGACACCGCGTTCGCCCACGACCCACCCCACTTCAGCGTCCACGTCGAGGGCGCAAAGAACATGGCCGGGCAATAGACCAGCAGGAACAAGCCAAGTCCCAGCTTGAAGCCAGACGGATCGAGCGTACCCAGCAAAAAGATGCCGAGCGGCACGCCGAGCAGTCCGCCGACAACGAATGGCCACAACCGCCTGAAGTCAGTTCCGCGCCATGTCAGCGGCATGGCTGCAACCTGACCCACCAGTGATCCAAACACCGCCATGGGCGCGGCGAGCTGCGGATCGACTGCCCATGTCCAGACGGACAACGCGGCCAGCGAGAATGCAAAGCCCGACAGCCCCTGCACGAAGCCGGCGAAGACTGCCCCGGCAATGACGATCAGCAGGTAGGAATCCATGGCCGTCGCTTAGCAGCAACGGGCATCAGAGGCACCCGCTAACCCGCCGTCCGCATCCGGCCGATATTTTCCTCGATCCAGTCCGCCAGCGCAGCCACATGCCCCGCAGCCTCAACGCCCAGTGGTGTCAGTTCGTATTCCACATGCGGCGGCACGACCTTGAAGGCGCGACGTTCGACCAACCCGTCCGCCTCCAGCCACTGAAGCGTTTGCGCCAGCATGCGTTCGCTGACCCCCGCCACTTTGCGGCGCAGCTCGCTGAACCGCAGCGTGCCATCCTGCAGCGCGATCAGCACGAGCACGCCCCAGCTCGACGTCACATGCTTCATGATCTCGCGCGAGGGGCACTCGGACGCGAACAAGTTGCCCCGCTCCATCTGCGTGGCGAGACGGCCTTTCGGCTTGCCGGTCTTCTTGTCAGGCATCTGGCCTGCTTTCTGACCCGCTTTGGCGCCCAAAACTTTTTCCATACTTACTCCGACGTATGTACTTACGAATAGTAAGATAGGAGCCTAATTCCTCTCCATCAACCCGCGAAACCGCGGCAAATGGAGATTTTCCAATGATTGCCATCACCGGCGCCAATGGCCAGCTCGGCCGCCTCGTCATCCAGTCGCTCCAGGGCCTCGCGCCCGCGACCCGAATTATTGCGGCCGTCCGCAGCCCGGAGAAGGCGCAGGACCTGAAGTCCGCCACCGTCGAGATCCGTGAGGCTGACTATGATCGCCCTGAAACGCTCACGAAGGCGTTCGCCGGCGTCGACAAGCTGCTGCTGATTTCCGGCAGCGATCTGAGCGGCGTCCGCCTCGCCCAGCACAAGGCAGCAATCGACGCCGCCAAGTCTGCGGGCGTGAAGCTGATCGCCTACACCAGCATCCTGCACACCGACAAATCGGCGCTGATCCTCACCGAGGAGCACCGCGCCACTGAAGCCTATCTGAAAGCCAGCGGCGTGCCTTACGTCCTTCTGCGCA
>Ga0116156_10000512_pt1 | contig 40949 bp, 36 predicted proteins | sample AD_UKC045_MetaG_FD_89891 | JGI IMG/M metagenome (GOLD analysis project Ga0116156, IMG submission 89891) | Active sludge microbial communities of municipal wastewater-treating anaerobic digesters from USA - AD_UKC045_MetaG | ecosystem: Engineered > Bioreactor > Anaerobic > Digestate | place: USA...
TATCAATTTTAATGATGCGAGCCCTATCACCAATCCTGGATTTTAAATCCTCCAGAATAGGTACCATCATTTTACAGGGTCCACACCACTCTGCTGAAAAATCAACAAAAGTTGGTTTTTCACTTTGTATCAATTCTGCAAATGATAATTGGGCCATAAATTTATGTGTTAACAGTTTCTATCTGGATTACTGGCTTCATAACAACATTAGCCCTCACGGAGTTCGAGATCAAACAGTTTACTTCAGATTTTTGGAGCACCTTCATTGCGCGATCATAATCTTTTACTTCGCTAATCACAACAACAGGTTCTAAAAGAACTTCTGTCATCATAAATTTTCCTTCTACCTGTTCCAGTTTTCCTTTTGAATTGCAGTTAAAGGAGATGAAATCAAGTTTTGAATTCTCGGCAATGGCGAGAAAAGTGGTCATTAAACAACTGCTTACTGATGCAGTGAATAAATGTTCGGGTGACCAGATGCCTGGAATACCTTTCGGAAATTCAGGAGGAGTTGCTACTTCAATGCATCCGCCCGAATTAACGGTTCCGTTCAATTCTGGTGAGCACATCATTCCCTTACGATTGTTACTCCATGCGATATTGACATTATAAAAATGCGGTTCCATGATCTTTAAATTTTATGTTGTAAGCTGGCCCAGCTACCGCCATTATGCACATTCGTATATCCCTTTGATTTTAAAATACTTTTTGCTGATGCACTTCTCATACCCGATGCGCAACAGGTGATGATGGTCTTGTTCTTATCAGACAATTGGTTCAGATTCCGTTCTAATTGATCAACCGAAATGTTGAGTGATCCTTTTATGTGTCCACCTGCATATTCGCCTTTCGAGCGAACATCTAATACAATTGCACCATCTTTAACAAGGGATGCATAATCTGCTGAAGGTTCCATTCCAAAAATTTTCTTTAATGTTTCAATCATGATGTTATGTTTAATAAGAGTTTATGTTTTGCTGTGCATTTTTTTTCGCAATGTGCTAAGTCCAAAAGGTAGGTATAGCGGACAAACACTTACCAGACTGGTGAGAACAAAAATGGCTGAGAGTGCAATGAGCACAAGTCCCAACGTTCCACTAATGATTCCTGAAAAATAAAGTCCGACAATAATAGCTGCAATTATCACCCGGGTAATACGATCAGCTGATCCCATATTTTTTTTCATGTCTTTTAATTTTTATGTAAAGTTAGTTTTGTCAGTTTCTTTGGTCTGTAACTAAAGTCACACGAGCAGTGAATTTTAAACCATTTTAAAAGTAGATGAATACCGTAGTAATTCAGATGACGTAACTCAGGAGATGAACTGATCTTTCAAAGTAAAATCAACGTTTTAAAAGAAATATTTATAGAAAGCAATCATACCCAATACCAATAGAATAATGCTGGGTAACATTCGCAGTAAGCGATTTTGTTGAAACTGATAGGAAACTTTTCGCGCCAGGAGAGCAAGCAGTGTGAGAAGCGCCATGGCACCAAGGGAAGTTCCTAACACATAACTATGAATTCGCCATTTTGTATCAAGTTCAATCCAGCCTTCTAATTTGCAATAAGCCGTTATAGCAATCCAAAAAGGTATTGCCTGTGGATTTAGAATACTCAGGATTAGTCCTCTTCTAAATCCGCTTTCTTGAAGTTTAACGGATATCATGGATGGCTTGCGTGTCGACCATAATCCAACTAGACCTAATGAAGTCATTAATACAGCAGCCAATAGCTTAAAGTTTTTTAAGATAACAGGAGAGGAGGTAATGAGATGTTCAAACTCAACGGCAATCCATGTATAGGGATATTCAACAATGGCGACCGCCAAAGCAAAGCGCAGTGCAGTCTTTACTTTATTTTCAAGCCCAAGTTGAAGCACCATTACATTCAGTGTTCCCGGTGGAATTGATCCAACAAAACTGAAGATGAACCCGACAATAAATACCTGTATAATCAAAGTAAATGTTTTCGTTTAGTTAACTCATCCGGATAGGTACGTATTTCGCTTGTACACATCAATGGATATTTTTTCAATACCTAAATACTCAACCTTTTTTATTTTCAGAATTTTTCTGCTTTGGGGTTTGAAACAAGTTGAAGAACAATCCTCCCATTAGTCCTCCATAGAGTGAACTGTTTACGGGTGAGGATGTAATAGCACATGTTCCACTTACGCACCCGATATAAAACCAATAGAGGTATCCACCCAGAGTACCGAGTACAATACCTATTCCCAAAATCAGCCAGGTCTTCATTACTCTTTCATTTATTCCTGATCGTTGAGCTGCACACAAAATCGGTACGTGGAATTTTAGTTTCAGAAATTGACTTAAACCCACCCTTTACGTCTATCAGATTATTCCATCCACGCGCCTTCAAGATGGATGCCGCTATCATCGAGCGATATCCACCAGCACAATGTAAGTACACTTCGCCTTCTTTTGGAATTTCAGCTACGTGATCATTTAAAAAATCAAGCGGAATGTTTATTGCATTTTCAACATGCTCGGATTGAAACTCTGTAGGTTTCCGTACATCAATTACATGAAGTGTTTTGGTGTTGAAGCGTTTTTCGAATTCAGTGGCGTCAATGGATTCAATCACATCAATATCTTTTCCGGATTGCAACCATGCTTTAAATCCACCTTTCAAATAACCAATGGTATGATCAAACCCAACACGCGCCAGGCGTGTTATTACCTCTTCTTCGCGACCTACCTCTGTAACAATGAGAAGTGGATGTGCCACACCTGGAATTAATGAACCAACCCAGGGTGCAAAACTTCCATCGATACCAATGTTAATGGAGTTTGGAATAAATCCCTTCGTAAATATTTGAGAATCGCGGGTGTCTAGAATTAATGCACCGGTTTCATTTGCAAACAATTCGAAACCATCCGGAGTAAGAGCATGCATTCCTTTTGAAAGTATAGAGTCAATACTTTCATAACCTTCTTTGTTCATCTTCACATTTTCCGGAAAGTATGCCGGTGGAGGCGGAAGCCCATCTGTAACTTCTTTGATAAATTCTTCGCGTGTCATGTTGGCGCGCAAAGCATAGTTCATTTTTTTCTGGTTGCCCAGAGTGTCAACCGTTTCCTTCATCATATTTTTTCCACAAGCCGAACCCGCGCCATGTGCCGGATAAACAATGACATTATCTGCCAGTGTCATAATTTTGGTGCGCAGAGAATCGTAAAGCCATCCGGCTAATTGTTCTTGCGTCATGTGTGCTGCTTTTTGTGCAAGGTCTGGTCTACCTACATCTCCAAGGAACAAGGTATCACCACTGAAGATGGCGTAATCTTTTTCGTTCTCATCTTTCAAAAGGTAAGTGGTAGACTCCATTGTGTGTCCTGGTGTATGCAATACTTTGATGGTGATCTTTCCAACTTTTAATTCTTCACCATCACGCGCAATGTGTGCATCAAATTTTGGTTGCGCAGTTGGTCCGAATACAATGGTAGCACCTGTCTTCGCAGCGAGATCAAGATGCCCGGAAACAAAGTCCGCATGAAAATGAGTTTCGAGTACATATTTAATCGTTACCTTATCTGCTTTTGCTTTTTGAATATAAGGTTCTACTTCGCGCAGCGGATCGATAATCACAGCTTCGTTACCTGAACGAATGTAATATGCACCTTGTGCAAGACAGCCTGTGTAAATTTGCTCGATGTTCATTTCCATATGTATATTCATTAAATCACTTTGCAAATTTCGGTATTCCTAACCATTTATTTGGTGATAAAAGTCACTCAACCCCCTATATAGTAATTTCTTTCGTGATAATAATAATGGCCATGGTTAGTGCAAACCATCCAAAACCTGCCTTCAGATTCTTTCCATTAATAAACTTCGAAAGGTAAGTGCCTAAAAAAACTCCTGCTATTGCCAATGCAGAAATAAACAGCATAAGTTGAAAATTGATTTCCCTCACCAGATGAAAGTCACCAATAAATCCGATAGAAGAATTTATGGCTATGATAATCAAGGATGTTCCGATCGCTTTTCTCATAGAAAGGCCAGCCAGTAATACTAAGGAAGGGATAATGAGAAAACCACCGCCAGCACCAACAATTCCGGAAACAACTCCTACAATCAATCCTTGAAAAGTAATCATGAAGAGATTCAGGTGTATATAAGGTATTTTGGAATTATCATCACTTTTATCTCGAATCATTCGAACTGCCGCAATCAACATGATGATGGAAAAGAAAATCATGATAGCGATGTTCTTTGTTAGCACAAAGGATCCGATAGTCAAAATGGATTCCGGAATATGTGGTAGTAGAAAGTGTCGTGTGAGATAAATTGCGAGTGTGGAAGGAATAGAAAATAGTATGGCACTTTTTAAATCGACATTGTGATTTAAAGAACTGCGAAATCCGCCTACCATTGAAGTAGTGCCAACAATAAATAATGAGTAAGCAGTAGCCAATGTGGGCTCGATGTGAAACAGATAGACAAGAACCGGAATCGTTATGATGGAACCACCTCCACCAATCAATCCCAGTGAAATGCCGATTAGTCCAGACGCTAAATACCCCACAAAGATTTCCATAGTTATTCAATTTCTATGCAAAGATCTGAAGGATGCAAACCAAAGTCGGTGACTTCAGTCACGCAATAAAAATAAAAGAGAAATTATGAACGTGTGATTATATAGAACAATATATATTCATAATTATTGCTCCTTCTTCTAGTAGACGCATTTGCACAGATTGACTAGAAATGATGTTGATTATAAAGGTTGTAAAGGCTCCAATTTTAAAAATGACTCCAATCACATCTTGGGAATGAATTATAAATTCAACCTGCTTATCTCATTTCTTGAAATTGAAATTCTTTTTTGAGACTCCAGTTTTTTCAAGAGCCGTGAAATTACCTCGCGGGATGAATTTAAATCATCTGCAATTTCCTGATGGGTGATATTAATCTTATCGCTACCAAGTGATTCGAACTGACGCTTCAAATAAAACTCCAGCTTTTGATCCATCGAATGAAAAGCAACCTGATCAATAACTTCTAACAATTCCTCAAAACGAGCGCGATATGTCTCCAGCACAAAATAGTACCATTGCCGATGATCTTTCATCAAAGCATCCATGTACTGAATTGGAATAGCCAAAGCCTTTACATTCGTCATTGCTTTTGCCTTGATGGCACTGCTTTCGTTTTTTGTTGCACAGATCATGGAGAGTGCGCAGGCATTTCCTTTTTCCAGATAGTAAAGAAAAAACTCTTCTCCATCTTCTCCTTCCCTATACAGCTTTACACGGCCATCCAGAATGAGCAATGAGTTTTTAAAATACTGGCCAGGTCGCATGAGCATAGCTCCTTCTTCAAAGTCCATTACTTGTCCGATCTTTTCGAGATGGTCAACAAGTTCAGTATCAAATTGTGGGAAAAGTTGATGTAGTTGCATGGGGTAAAGATACGCCATCAAAAATTAAGGACGTGTATTGGTCGAACTCGTCAAACTAATTAAGGGGAGTTTCAGTTCTTTAATCAACATAATTTCTTTTGAATTCTTTTTTTTAGTTGAATCTCATCTGCTTTTTTCCTTTTGTCAAAACACCATTGATTCTGTAAGTGGAGTTATGCAAACAGCAAGTATTCTTGCTTTTCTCGTTGTGAAACTTTGTGGCTTTGAGCGTTTGTGGCAAAGAAAATTAGGACACTAAGTCTCGAAGCCACGAAGAAGCCACTAAGCTCGATAAGTCGAGATTTTAAATTGAGAAACACAATCTATCAATTACGAAGTAGTACCCTGAGAAATACCTCTGTTTTTTCTCTTCGGTTAAACTGAATTTTTGCGTAACATCAGTTTTTAAGTACTTTAACAAATTGAAGAGCACGACAGAATCTTTAGCGAATGAATAACATTACCCTCTTTATTATTTTATTAACCATTGTAACTGCATTGGCAGAGGTTACAGATAAAATTCGGATTCCCTATCCTATCCTGCTTGTTCTGGTAGGAATGGTAATTGGTTTTATTCCGGGCTTACCCCGTGCGGAACTGGATCCTGAAATTGTGTTCCTGATTTTTCTTCCACCTATATTATATGCCGCTGCCTGGACAACCTCTTGGCCTGATTTTAAAAAAGCCAAACGGCCTATTACACTTCTTGCTATTGGTTGCGTGATCTTCACTACCTGTGCTGTTGCCGCGGTCTCGCATTATTTTATCCCTGGATTTAGCTGGGCAGAAGCATTTGTATTGGGCGCTATTATTTCTCCGCCCGATGCGATAGCAGCCACCGCTGCGACAAAAGGTTTGGGTGTTCCGAAAAGAGTTATTACTATTTTAGAAGGGGAGAGCCTGGTGAATGATGCTACCGGATTAATCGCCTATCGTTATGCCGTAGCGGCCGTGGTTACGGGTGCCTTTAGTTTATCAGAAGCCAGTCTGCAATTTTTTTTCGTTGCTATAGGCGGAATCTTCTTTGGCCTTTTGTTAGGATGGATATTCAAATGGATTCATAAGATCACTCCCGATAATCCGACAACGGATACTGCCTTAACTTTCCTTGTTCCGTTCATTGCCTATCTGGGGGCTGAACAATTTCACATGTCAGGTGTGTTGGCTGTGGTAACTTCTGGTTTGTTTCTGAGTTGGAACGCCTCTGAAATATTTTCACAACGCAGTCGATTACAGGCCAATGGAACGTGGGATACAGTCATCTTTTTACTAAATGGAATTATTTTTATTTTGATTGGATTGCAATTGCCTGCAGTTCTTGAGAACATACACGACATACCTTTAAGCACACTTCTTTTCTACGGAGCAATTGTAAGTCTCGCAGTTATTATTGGCCGAATAATCTGGGTTTACCCGGGGGCCTACATTCCACGGGTTTCAAAAAGAGTTCGCGAAAGAGAACCTCTTGTCGACATTCGATTGGTCACCGTAACCGCATGGTCAGGTATGCGTGGTGTCGTTTCACTGGCTGCGGCTTTGGCGTTGCCACTAACCTTAAGCAACAATCAGGCATTTGCAAACCGAAGCCTGATCATCTTCATAACGTTTTGTGTTATCTTTTCTACGTTAGTCATTCAAGGTTTAAGCTTACGACCGTTGATCAATTGGTTGGGCATAAAACCAGATGCACAAGAACATATTGATGAACAAGAGGCGCGTTTTAAAATAGCAGTAGCTGTGATCAATCGTATTGAAGAAGAATTTTCTTTGAGCCTGAGTGATGATGTATTGAACCAGATCAAAACGAAATATGAAATCCGCATTCAGCGTTTGCAAAAAGATCAGACCAAACGCAGGATAGATGAAGACCAGATCATTGAGTTCCATCGCGTCCAACACGAACTCCTGAGCATGGAGCGCAGACATATTATTCAAATGCGCAGAGAGGGAAACATCAGCGATGAAGCCCTTCGAAAAATTGAATATGAATTGGATCTGGAAGAGACCAGATTGATTTTGGAGAAGAAGTAAGAACATTAAATGTTGAAAATCCCAATCATGCTAAATAAAAACAGAATGCGCTTTGCTTTAATCTTTCAATTGGTTTTAATGTTTGCATCCGCACAGGCGCAATCCATTCTTCCACCTATTATAGAATGGAAAGGGAAAAGTGAATTATTAATTGCTAAGGCTGACAATCCCTGGATCACACCCACTGAAAAATCGGGCTTTGTTATATCACCAAATTATGTTGAGACCATGAGCTGGTTTAAAAAGCTGGCCGATGCTTCTCCTTTGCTGACTATGATTTCAATTGGCAAAAGTGTAGAGGGAAGGGACATTTACATGATCATTGCTTCGACAGAAAAAAACGTATCGTCAGAGTCTTTAAAAAAATCAACAAAACCTCTGGCCTTGGTTCAGGCTGGTATACACTCTGGTGAAATTGATGGAAAAGATGCGGGCATGATGTTGTTGCGTGATATTGCTTTTGGTAATAAGCAAGATTTAGTGAGTAAGGTAAATTTTTTGTTCATCCCCATTCTTAGTGTCGATGCACATGAACGTTCTTCTGTATACAACAGACCAAATCAACGTGGACCACAAGAAATGGGCTGGCGAACCAATGCACAGAATTTAAATCTGAACAGAGATTACGCAAAGTTGGATACAAAAGAAGTAAGAGCAGTAGTACAGGTAATGAACGAATATGACCCATCACTCTACATGGACATTCACGTAACAGACGGAGCGGATTATCAATATGACATTACCTATGGTGGTATTGGACTTCAAGGTAATTCACCTGCTATTTCACAATGGTTAGAAACAAAGTATAAACCCACAGTCGATAAAGACTTAACAGCAAATGGACATATACCCGGACAACTATTGTTCGCGCTAAACGATCGCGATTTTTCGCAAGGAAATGTTTTAGCATCGGGTGGTCCACGATTTTCAGATGCCTATGGAAACTTAAGACACATGCCCTCCATATTGGTCGAGAACCATTCTTTAAAACCGTTTAAGCAAAGAGCATTGGGTACTTACGTGATGTTGGAGAGCACGTTGAAGTTATTGGCAACAGAAGGTCAAGCACTAAAGCAGATCATAACAGCAGACAAAGCCATCAGAGCTTCTAAAGTTCCCATGTCATGGAAAGTTCCTCAAATGAAGAGCGCAGTAACTTTTGAAAGTCAATCTGGCCTTCAAGGTTCGGAGTCCACATCCATAAAAACAGATAGTTTAAAATTCTTGGGAATTTCATCACGGATTTTAAAATCAACCGTAACGAATTCAGAGTACATCGAATGGTTGGGTAAACCGATTATACAAACCATTGCCAATTATAAAGCAACCGAACCGATTGATTGGGTTGTCCGCCCCAAAGGATATTGGATTCCAGCGTCATGCGATGAGGTAATTCAAAGACTAAAGATTCATGGAATTCAGATGACCACACTTTCTGAAGCGCGCGAAATACAAGTGGAAATGTATAGAATAGAAGATGCTATCTTCGGAGATGAGAATCATAGAGTTCAACCTTTCGAAGGACACATACAGGTAACTGGAATTACAAAATCAGAAAACCGTAAACAGTTATTTCCAGCGGGATCAGTCTACATAACAACAGACCAATCCTTGGGTGATCTTGCCATGATATTACTTGAGCCCAAGTCGAAGGACTCTTTTTTTAGTTGGGGATTTTTTCTGACCATGTTTCAACGAACAGAATACATCGAAGCTTATGTAATAGAGCCGATGGCAAAAAAAATGCTGGAAGAATCTCCAGCGCTACGAGAAGAATTTAAAAAGAAAAAAGAACAGGATAAGGTATTTGCAAACAATCCTAATGCAATTCTTACTTGGTTCTACAGCAAAACAAAATATTACGATGACCGCTATTTGTTATATCCGGTTGGAAGAGACTAGACTTTATTCTTATTAACGCATTGTCTTCCATGATTCTCATTATGGAGAACAATGTCAAATTATGCATCGTGTCGTTGAAAGTATTTTTTTATGATTCCGAGTGTTTTGGAAACGTTGTCAGAAGCAAGTTTGTAAAATCTTAATATTAAGTTAAAAAGATACCTATGCTATTTGATGCACTATGGTTATCTTGAAATAAACTAACTCCCTACCATGAGAAAGATCGCGTACATCCTTTTACTATTTGTTTGCATTGTAAGTTGTAGAGACGAAAAACCAAAAGGCTGGATTGATGAGGAACGACTTTCACATCGCGATGCAAAGGATTGGTTGTCGCTTGGGGGTAATGAAATGATGCAGCATTATTCTCCACTCAATCAAATAACCATTGAAAATGTAAAAGACCTTGGTTATGCGTGGGAGTATGATGCCAGCACGATGATTGGCAATGTGCCAAGAGGATTGGAAGCAACACCCATTGTAGTGGATGGTATTATGTACACATCGGGTGCGTGGGGTGTTGTGTATGCACTCGATGCAAAAACAGGTAAAGAGATTTGGAAATACAAACCACCCGTTGACGCATCGTACGGAAGAAGATCTTGCTGTGATGCGGTGAACAGAGGTGTGGCAGTTTGGGAAGGAAAGGTATATGTTGGTACGCTTGATGGTTATTTGGTTTGTCTGAATACAGAGAATGGCGAAGTGATTTGGAATGTTGATACGTTTACCGATCGCACAAAAGGATATACTATAACAAGTCCGCCACAAGTAGCCGGAAGCATTGTGATGATAGGTAACTCTGGTGCTGAGTTTGGTGTGAGAGGTTATGTAACAGCATACGATTTAAAAACCGGAGAAGAAAAGTGGCGCTTCTGGATTGTGCCGGGCGATCCTTCAAAACCGTATGAAAGTCCGGAAATGGAAATGGCAGCGAAGACATGGGATCCGAAATCACATTATGAATCTGGTTTGGGAGGAACAGCGTGGGGTGAATCTGCTTATGATCGTGAACTGAATTTACTCTATGTAGGTACAGGTAATGCTTCACCTTATCCGATTTGGTTTAGAAGTCCCTCGGGTGGTGACAATTTATTTTTGGCTTCTATTCTTGCTATCAATCCCGACAACGGAAGATTAGTGTGGCACTATCAAACAACACCAGCAGAAATCTGGGATTATACTTCTACGCAAAATTTGGTTTTGGCCGATATGGAAATAAACGGCAAAGTAAGAAAGACCATTATGCAAGCACCCAAGAACGGATTCTTCTATGTGTTGGATCGGGCAACAGGTGAGCTGATATCCGCAGAGAAATACACAAAAGTAAATTGGGCAAGTCACATTGATTTAAAAACCGGACGACCTGTATTAACAGAAAACGGACAATGGTATAAAGACAAACCCAAATTGGTGGTTCCATACCTTGGTGGCGGACACGTTTGGCAACCGATGTCATACAATCCAACAACGGGTTTGGTGTATATACCGGAGCGTGCAGTCCCGCAAGTGTTCAAAACATTCGATACCTATCAATGGCTGCCGGATGTTGACAACACCAACCTTGATTATGCTAACATGTATAAGTTCAAAAAGAATGTTATCGATCAGGTAAAGCAAGCGGAAGACACAACGCGATCAGAAAGTTTACTGGCGTGGGATCCGGTGAATCAAAAGGTAGCCTGGAAATTTCCAGAGGGTGGACCGGATGGAGGAACCATGTCAACACCCGATTTGGTTTTTCAGGGAACACGCACCGGATATTTTAATGTGCATGATGCCCGAACGGGTGAAAAGCTAAAATCTATTTTTACTGGCATCGGAATAATGGCCGCTGCAACTACCTACAGTGTTGATGGAGAACAATATGTTGCTGTGATGGCAGGATATGGCGGAGCAGAAACGAGCGGCTACTTACCGGATGGTGCATTTCTTCAATACGAAAACAGAGGTAAAATCATTGCCTTCAAATTAGGTGGGGCTGAAACACCACTGCCGCCAAAACAAAAACACATTGAAGCGCCTGCTCCTCCGGAAATAAAAATCAAAGAAGATCTAATCGAACGAGGAAGGGCACTATATGAATTCTATTGTGAAATCTGTCATGGTAAATTTGGTGATCAGCATACTTCCCAACATCCGGATCTTTCTAAAATGCAGGAGGCGAAGCACATGGTGTTCAATGACATTTTATTAAAAGGAATATTATCGCAAAACGGAATGGCCAGCTTTAGCAATTCACTTAGTGAAGCAGATGTGGAAGCCATTCATCACTTTCTACTGAAAAAACAAACTGAAACTTTAGCAGAACAGGAGAAGAAAAAAAATCAGTAAGGTGTAAATCATGGAACTTGAAAGATAATCCCAAACAAAACCTATGATCGATCAGGACAAAATTGAGTTACCAAAAATAAACTTCGATGAAAATGGTGAATTGATCATTACCGCCTCACCGACTTCTTCTCATAGCGATTTTGATTTTTTTGAAGGCAAATGGAACCTTCTCAATAAAAAATTGAAATCAAGACTCAATAATTGCACAGAGTGGATTGAATTTCAATCAACCCAAGAAATGCATAGAATATTGAATGGCATTGGCAACATTGATAATTTTCTTGCAACATTTAACGGGCAACCGTTCGAAGGTATGTCATTACGACTTTTCAATCCTCAAACAAAACTGTGGAGTATTTACTGGGCAGACTCCATCGTTGGAAAGTTAGATCCACCCGTTGTTGGATCATTTGAAAACAACATCGCCCACTTCTTTACCAGAGACATGTTCAATGGCAAAAATATTTTAGTCGCCTTTCGTTGGGATGCCCGGGACAAAAATAATCCAATCTGGAGCCAGGCTTTCTCTGACGACAATGGCAAAACATGGGAATGGAATTGGTATATGTACATGAAAAAAGTAGGGTAAGACTTCCTTCTCCATCAGAGTCACCGGCTTCCAGGACTTTGATGCAATCAAAGAGTCACACTATGATTTTCCTCAATACACAAGTATAGATGTGACGAGCGGTGCATCAATCACGCGTTTACTACTACCCATGTGTGGCTGTCACTTTATTGTCTTCCCATTAAACGTAGTTCGTGAAAAGCATTTGGTTCTTCTGTTCGCTTATGGTATATCCTTTCCGATCACTTTAGAAGAGATGGTATAAACATTTAAACACTTTACGTGTTAATCGAGCATTAACTTTAAAAATAAAAGTATGCTATCACAACTTGTTTATGTAAGTAATCGAAAACCAATGTGTACTCAAGAAGAGATCGACAAAATTGTTGCCTCTTGTAAAAAAAATAACCCTGCTCTTGGCATTACCGGAGTGTTGTTGTACTCCGACTCTAAATTTATTCAGTTGGTAGAAGGTGAATCGAATGTAATCACTGGATTGTACGACAAAATCAAAAAAGACCCTCGTCACACTAATACCATGATGGTTTCATACGGTCCCATTAAAGACAAATCATTTCCAAGCTGGCACATGGGCACACGACATCTCACAAAAAACGAAGTCGAATTCAAGACTGACATTTCGACTGATGACAAGGCTGTTTTTAATAAAATACTAAACGGAAAAGATGAGGACGGTCAAAAGGTACTTAACATATTAAAAAAGTTTTTCTGATTGTCCGTATTGAGTAAAAAACCGGTTTAATCTTTCTGTATTTTCTCAAACCTTCTTACTGGTATATTCCGGTAAGAAGGTATTCAATTTAATTTCTCCTCTTGCGACTTAGGCAACATAAAATCTACCAATGCCTTTAAAGGTAGCGTTACATCTCATTAAAAAACCTTGGTCAAGTATTCACTTCTTGGAATACTATGCTACCCCATTGAACCTCAACCTACAACATTTGGAACTCTTTTAAAAAGAGGCGAGTTAATGGCGGATGAATAGCACCCATCAACAATTTTCTAATTTCAACTGGCGTTATTAGCGATTCATGTTCCAAAACCAAAATCCATTCAAAAAATGAAAACCATTTTCAAAAACAAATTCAGAATCTATTCAGAATGTTTTCCGGAATTTGTACCGAACTAGTACTTTATGCTCAGAATAACTTTGGCAGCAATAGGCATTTACCTATCAACTTTGATGGGTTTTTCCCAATCCATCGATTCTACTTCATACAAGAATCGCAAACTGAAATTAGAAGAAGTAAACTTTGTGTCGAGTTATTATCAGCAGGATGGTAATAACTCGGCTGTTACCGGTGGAATCGGAACAGAGAAGCTAACCGATTTTGCCACAACGACAGATGTCAAACTCTCACGATACGATCATCGGAATCGTAAACACACCATTACCGGAGAACTGGGTATCGACTCCTATACTTCTGCATCGTCTGATAAAATTGATCCGTCTACGATATCTTCTGCATCCTCGGGTGATATGAGAATTTACCCTTCGTTAGGTTACGCCATCACCAACGAAGCAAAAGGATCAACGATCAGCATTACCGGATCGGTTTCTACCGAGTATGACTATCTTTCAAAAGGATTAAACCTGGGCTGGTCAAAACTTTCAAAAGATAAGAACAGAGAGTTCAGTGCAAAAGCGCAAATATTTTTGGATACCTGGACTGTGATTTTGCCGGTGGAGCTCAGAGGCACTACCAATAAAAAAGGCAGCCTACCTAGAAATTCATACAGTGCTTCGTTTACATTAAGTCAGATCATAACCAAACGGTTACAACTTTTACTTCTGGCCGATGTTGCGTATCAAAGTGGACAACTGGCAACCCTGTATCACCGAACGTACTTCACAGACGGATCGCATCAAGTTGAAAATTTACCCGACACGCGTCTGAAAATTCCGATAGGTATTCGATTGAATTATTTTCTTGGTGATCGATACATCGTTCGAACCTACTATCGATACTACAAAGATGATTGGGGATTGAGTGCACATACCTTCGAACTTGAAACACCCATTAAGATTACACCCTTCTTTTCTGTAAGCCCTTTTTATCGACACTACAGTCAACAAGGTGTTAAATACTTTGCTGGCTTTGAGGAGCATAATCTGAATGAAGATTTTTATACCAGCGATTACGATCTCTCTACTTTGACAAGTAATATGATTGGATTAGGCATTCGCTATGCACCACCCGGTGGCGTGTTTGGTCTTACAAAATTTAATGCACTTGAATTGCGGTATGCGAACTACCAACGTTCAACCGGTTTAGATGCAAACATTATTACGCTTTTAGCAAAATTCAAATAACGATATGAAAACACTGATGATTAGTTTAGTAATGATGGTTACACTATCAACTGAATGGCTCACGAACATGACGGCAGCGAAGGAGATTGCCGCAAAAGAAAACAAATACATTTTATTAAACTTCTCGGGCTCCGACTGGTGCGCACCGTGCATTAAAATGAAAAAAGAAGTTTTTGAAAACGAATCGTTTCTGAATCTTGCCGAAAAACAATTGATCCTCGTTCGTGCAGACTTTCCGCGCTCGAAGAAAAATAAACTATCGGATGAACAAACGAAACACAATGAGGCGCTGGCGGAAAAATATAACCCCTCTGGTAAATTTCCGCTCACCATTTTGCTTGACGCCAACGGGAAGGTGATAAAGGAATGGGATGGTTACGCATTCTCCAGTCAGGATAAATTTATTGCTGATCTCGACACTGTACTGACTTTAAATAAATAGAGTGACGGCAGTCGGTGCTACATATCGTAAACACGCTAAGTTGATGGGCAATCAGTTTGAATTTACCGTTGTGGCCTCTGATGAAACCTGGGCAAACCAAAAAATCGAGGAAGCGATTGCAGAAGTTAAACGCATTGAAAAAATGTTAACCACGTTTGGTGATTTCAGTCAAACGAACCAGATCAATGCAAAGGCCGGTATTGAAAGCGTGCCCGTTGATAAAGAAGTTTTCGATTTAATTGAACGTTCACTTCGCATTTCGGCATTAACACAAGGCGCGTTTGATATTACCTATGGCTCCATCGACAAAAGTCTTTGGAACTTTGATAAGAACATGACATCACTTCCTGATCCGCTTACTGCAAAGGCAACTGTTCGTCTTATTAATTTTCGAAATGTGATTCTTGATAAGGAACGTCATAGTGTTTTTCTGACAGAGAAAGGAATGCGCATTGGCTTCGGTGGCATCGGAAAAGGATATGCTGCCGATCGCGCCAAGCAAGTGATGGTTGACGCGGGCGTAAACAGCGGCATCGTAAATGCAGCAGGTGACCTTACCGTATGGGGCACACAACCGAATGGTGAAGCGTGGACAGTAGGCATTGCTGATCCCGACAAAAAAGAATTGCCCTTTGCTTCCTTAAATTTATCAAACACTTCCATTGCCACATCCGGTAACTATGAGAAGTATGTGGTTATTGACGGTAAGAAATATTCACATACTATTGACCCTAAAACGGGTTACCCGGTTCAGGGAATTAAAAGTGTTACCATTCTGTGTTCGCATGCCGAGATTGCGGACGCAATGGCCACACCGGTAATGGTGATGGGCATTAAAGCGGGCATTGGTTTAATCAATCAGTTAAAAGGTATTGCCTGCATTGTAGTCGATGATCACAATACTATTCATACATCTTCCAATATTAACTTGAAACACTAAATGAAAAAGACACTTTCGTTTTCCCAAAAAATAATTCTCGCAGCTATTTTCATCGTTCCCTTTGCGATGAGCTGCGCTCCTGTAAAAGAATATCAGAAGATGCACCTCAATGATTCTGAAATGGAATTGGCGGCTCGTAAAACCCAGAAATTTGAAACTAGCTTCCAACTCTATCGTGAAGGTGCCTCTGGCGCGAACGGTGGAAAAAATGGAGGTGGCTGCGGCTGCAACTAAGCGTTCAGATTATCTTCAGAATTGAGCTCTTCCTTTGAGGATATGAGAGATACAGTTCTAACTTACATAAATCATCAACGATCACGGTTGGTTTGGTTATTGTCCGCAATACTTATCGGGTCATCGCTTGTCACACGAATTATTTTATTGCTATACTCCCGCAATCAGGTTGAATGGTCGGTTATCAACTTGACTGAGATCTTTGGTTTGGGTTTATTTTTTGATCTGCTTAACGCGTTTTATTTTCTAATTCCGCTTGTACTTTATGTGTGGCTCGTGCCCGAACGTATTTTTCAAAAGCGTTTTCATCAGTACGTTTTAGTATTCCTCCTTTTTCTTTTCACTTTCATTTTGTTGTTTGATGCAGCGGCTGAATATTTTTTCTGGGATGAATTCAACAGTCGTTTTAATTTCATTGCTGTTGATTACCTTATTTACACAACTGAAGTAATTGGGAATATTCAGCAGTCTTATCCTATTGAATGGATTTTGGCTGGATTATTTCTGCTGTCGGCATTAATCACATACGGGTTAAAAAATTTCATTATGAGACCCTCAGAGAAACCTATTCGATTTAGATACCGTACTCAATTCTTTGCTCCTTTTCTTTTATTACCTATTGCTGGTTTTCTACTGGTAGATAATCGACTTCATCACATCAGCAGTAATAATTTTGTGAATGAGTTAGCAGGAAACGGAATGTATGAACTCTTTGCTGCCTATCGAAACAACGAACTGGATTTCGAAACATTCTATCCACACCTCACCGATAAAGGAGCCATAGATACCATTAGCAAAACTTTACTAGAAGGCGATGCTCACCGTGATAAGGATGTCAATTCCATTAGGCATCAGGTAACGAGCACTTTGCCAGAAACAAAATTCAATGTAGTGCTGATTAGTGTTGAAAGCTTTAGTGCCGAATTCATGAGTCTTTTTGGAAACAAACAAAGCATTACACCTTTCTTAGATTCGCTTGCCCAGCATAGTCTTGTCTTCACCCATTTATTTGCAACAGGCACGCGTACCGTTCGCGGTTTGGAAGCTCTGTCGCTTTCTATTCCACCCACGCCTGGTCAATCCATTGTGCGAAGACCAAACAACGAACATTTATTTTCAATGGCCACCGTATTTAATGAGAAGGGTTATGAAAGTAAATTTATTTATGGCGGCTATGGGTACTTTGACAACATGAATTATTTCTTTTCCAACAACGGTTATGAAGTGGTTGATCGAAGCGCTTTAAATGATGACGAAATTGACTATGAAAATATTTGGGGAGTGGCGGACGAGAATTTGTTTACACTGGCTTCGCGCGAAATTGAAAAAACAGTGGACAGTCATAAACCTTCCTTTGTTCATATCATGACCACCACTAATCACCGACCGTATAGTTATCCGGAAGGTAGAATCGATATTCCTTCGCATACTGGCAGAGAAGGTGCAGTGAAGTATACCGACTATGCCATTGGCAAGTTCATAAAAGAAGCTCGCAAAAAAGATTGGTATGCCAATACTGTTTTTGTTATTACTGCAGATCATTGTGCATCCAGTGCGGGAAAAACAGAACTGCCTATTCAAAAATATAAGATCCCACTGATCATATTTTCGCCAGGTCGTTTCACACACCAAACGCAAAGCAGATTGATGAGCCAGATTGATATCGCGCCCACGCTGCTTGGCATGTTGCACTTCTCTTATTCAAGCAAATTTTTTGGGTATGATATTTTTAGATTACCAGAGGGTAAAGAGCGCGCGTTTATTAGCACGTATCAGGCGCTTGGATACTTAAGTCACGATAGTCTGGCCATTCTTTTACCTAAGCGAAAATCTGAAATTTTAGTGGTGAATTTGAATGACGATTCGGCTATATCCGTAAAGTCTCCATCTCAAACGGCCCGGGTAATAAAAGAAGCCATCAGTTGGTATCAAACTGCCAGTTACTCTTTTAAAAACGGCAAATTGAAAGAGCAGAATTAATACTTTAACTTTAGATCAGTTCATGAAAATATTAATTATCGAAGACGAAAGAGAGCTTGCCAAAAGTATTGTTCAATACCTGAGGCAGGAAAGCTATGTGTGCGAAGTTGCCTACACCGCCAGTGAAGCACACGAAAAGGTAATGCTATATGACTATGACTGTATTCTTCTCGACATCACTTTGCCCGATGGCAATGGTTTAAAAATTCTGGAAACTCTCAAGAAAGAGAATAAGCTTGATGGTGTTATTATTATTTCTGCAAAGAACTCCATTGAAGATCGGGTGAAAGGACTTAACCTGGGTGCAGATGATTACCTGCCAAAACCTTTTCACCTGTCTGAGTTAGGAGCGCGGGTGTCAGCCATTATTCGCAGAAAACGTTTTGAAGGCAACAACAAGATAAGCATACACGAACTCACCATCGATCTCCTTGGCAAGACCACCAGTGTAAGTGGAAAGGTGATTGATCTCACCCGGAAAGAATACGACCTGTTATTATTTCTGGTATCAAATAAGAATAGGGTAGTGATGAAAAATGCTATAGCCGAACACCTCTCCGGTGATGATGCAGAAGTTTTTGATAACTTCGATTTTATTTACGCCCATATGAAGAATATGAAAAAGAAACTTCATGAAGCCGGTTGTCCCGACTACATTAAAACCATTTATGGATTGGGCTATAAATTTGAAGGATGAAGCTCTTAACCCGAACCATAAAAAATTACCTTCTTTTCTCAGCGGTGTTGGTGTGTATCTTCACCCCGCTTTTTTATGTGGCTATGCAGAAACTATTTCTCTCGCGAATGGACGAAGAGCTGCGCGAGCACAGGGAAGAATTTGGTGAATCGGTGACCCATTTAAAAACAGAGGAAGATCTGGAACTTTATCATTTAATGAACAGAGAATTTCTACTTACACCCATTGATACACTTCCAAAACAAGACATCATTTTTACGGAAGAAATAATTGACAATGCAGGTGAAGAGGTAGTTCCCCATCGCATACTCAAATCGGGTGTAGTCATTAACGGGAAGAACTATGAACTACAGATTAAAGAATCGCTGGTCGATACGGCCCGGCTCATCACATCCATTATGGGTATCCAGATTATTATGCTCACGTTAATGTTAGGTGGGTTTACATTCATCAACCGAAGACTTTCCAAAATCATCTGGGGCCCGTTCTATATCATACTCGACAAATTAAAAAAATACCATATCGATCAGGATCAGGCGCTTGAGCTTCCAAAATCGTCAACAGCTGAATTCAGAGACCTGAGCGATGTGATTACACAACTCGTTGAAAAAAATCATGAAGCTTATTTGAGTCAAAAAGAATTTACAGAGAATGCATCACATGAAATTCAAACGCCACTGGCCATCTGTCGCACTAAACTGGAACTCCTTTCGCAAACCAAAGAACTTACTCAGGAACAAGCCGAACTAGTGGGTGCATTATCTGAAGCTTCCGATCGCATTTCAAGATTGAATAGAAATCTTCTTTTATTGGCAAAGATCGAAAATCAACAATTCCGTGAGCAGGAAAATATTGATGTAGTTGTCTTGACCTTGAAATTATTAAAACAACAGGAAGAACAAATCAAACTAAAAAATATCTCACTCGTAGTTTCACATGATTCATCGCTGATCACAAAAGGAAACTTGGCACTAATGGAAATATTACTGACTAACTTGATCACCAACGCCATTCGGCACACCCATGAATCGAGCACGATTGATCTCTCCATTCACAATGGTACATTTCAACTGAGCAACAAGGGGATATCTTTTAATTATCCTGATAAAATTTTCGATCGTTTTCATCGCGAATCAAAATCAAGTAATGGTTCTGGTTTGGGGTTGGCTATCGCAAAGAAAATTTGTGATGCAGAGGGTTATTCCATTTCATACTCTTTTGATGCCTCTACGCATCACTTTATTATTTCCTTCTAAAGAAAGAATAGGTTTAGATTCACTCAAAATGATTTCGGGTTTAATTGGCAATTGGGTTCATTAAATTTCATTCTTTGTCACCAGCCTATCTCCATTCGCAGGAAATCTAGAGTCAAATCAGAAACTCATATCAGTATCCCTTCCCCCAGAATTTGATATCTCCTACCTACAAATAAGACAGCCACCATTTCTCCCGGTGGTCACTGTTGTATCGATCAAACCATTTACAGAGTGGATACAATGTCAACACCACAAAAATCCAAACGCCATACGTTACCCACAAATCAAAACCATATCCGACCAAACTTTCTCGCATCGTTACCCAGCTTTCGAAGTTTACCATAGAGGAAAAACCGAAGCCTGTTGCCATGGCAGCAATTATTGCAAGACCGTGGATGAGGTAAAGGTGAAGTAAGTAATAAAACATAGGTACCCGACCAATGGTAACAAACGCGCGATTGAGTTTTCCTAAAACTCCTTCTACAAAAGCCAGGAAAAGTATGGCACATCCTAAGGTCATCAGCAAATACAATAATGATGGTGGATATTTGCTAACATTTAAAAAAGACAGGATTGTAAAAACAGGTGATGACTGCACAGACCAGAGCGATGGATCACCATAAAAGTTTGTTGCCCGGATTACAATAAACAGTAACAATGCTGCTCCACCCAACTTGATTAAATATTGTTTTCGCACTGTTGGTTCTAAGGTGTAAAGTGAACCAAAGCAATATCCCAACGCCATTGTTCCGATCCATGGTAGTAATGGATATCCTACAAATAATGAAAAGTTTTCAAAACCGAAGAATTGGAATTGATGAAGCAATGCCCAGCCAATAGCATCCAAACCATTTCCATCAACATGTACATTATCCAGAAGATTGTGTCCGGCTACTAACAGCAAGCCGATAATGAGAATCATTTTTTTGGGCAGGTGAATAAGTCCGGCAAGAACAATCATACTGATACCTAATGCCCAGATTACAACCAACAATACTAAGGTAAAATGAATATTAAAAAACCACGCAAAGTTTACAACTGTGAGTTCGAGGAAGACAAGCCAGAGTCCACGTTTCAAAAGAAATGCGGAGAGTTCCTTTTTTCCTTTTCGCTCACCTACCATAAAGGCTGAAGTTCCGGCCAGAAAAACAAAAACGGGCGCACAGAAATGTGTGATCCATCGGGTAAAAAACAGAGCCACACTGGTCTTGTCCAAATCAAGAGGATCGAATATAAATGCATCGGCATGAAAGTAATCACGAACGTGGTCGAGCGCCATAATGACCATTACAATACCCCGAAGCAAGTCAATGGACTCGATACGGTTTGTTTTCACTAAGGTTGTCATAGGAGGTGGATGAATTGTAATTCAAGTTAGTGGTTTTAACTTATTCAATTCACCTGATTCTTGCTGAAAATTTCAGTTGGGAATAATCATCCTGACGTAGTCTGACTACCTAGCTTTTTCTTTTTAGCAGCGCCATATAAAAACCATCGAATCCTTCTGAGGGCCATGCGCGTTTTTCTTCGAGCAATTCAAATTTGTCCTGATGATTTTTCATGAAGGTTTCAACCTGCTTTTCATTTTCGGATGGCATTAGACTACAGGTAGAGTATACCATAAGTCCACCCGGTTTTAACATGGTCCAGTAGTCTTCAAGAATGTGTTGCTGAAGTTTAATTACTTCTTCGATAAATTCAGGAGAGAGTTTCCATTTGGCATCGGGATTTCGTTTTAAAACTCCGAGTCCTGAGCAAGGCACATCGAGTAACAAACGATCGGCTGAATTGTCTAACCGTTTAATGGTTTTGGAAGATTCAATGATACGCGTTTCAATGGTGCTGACTTCCGCTCTGCGGGCGCGTTTTTTTAATTCATCTAGTTTCCAGTCTTCCGTATCGAGCGCGATGATTCTTCCTTTGTTCTGCATCACTGCAGCAATGTGTAATGTCTTTCCACCCGCGCCAGCGCAGGCATCAATTACGCGCATGCCCGGTTGTATGCGCATGAACGGTGCAATAAGTTGAGACGATGCATCCTGGACTTCGAAGAGACCTTCCTTAAAAGATGGATGCCGAAAAACATTTTGTCTTTGATTTAAAACCAATGCATCCGGAAAATCTACTAGTACGCTTGTTTCAATTCCATCTGGCATCAACAACGCTCTTAGTTCTTTTGCTGAAATCTTTAAGGTATTTGCCCGGAGTACTACGGGTGCTTCTTCATTCAGCGCACTCAATTCTTTTCCCCAATTTCTTCCAAGTTCTTTTTCTCCGAGTTCATCAAGCCAATCGGGTATCGATTCATTTATTTTCCGGATCGATTTGAATTTTTCTTTTCGCTCCAGAATCTTTTTACTATCCAGTCCTTGAAACTCTTCCCACTCCGGAAGCGGAATATTTTGAAGAATACACCAGCAGCCAACAAATTTCCAATGGTCAGTCGGCTCTGCGCCAGTCATGTTTTGAATTAACCGATGCCACCGAACGATGTCGTAAGTAGTTTCAGCAATAAAACGCCTGTCGCGTGCGCCCCATTTTGGGTTTTGCTTCAATACCTTTTCAATTACCTTATCGGCATATTTACCGTCCTCAAAGATGAGTTCGAGTGCCTGTACTACGGCACGTGCAATGTTGATGTAGAGTTTCACGGGGCAAAGATAGTGTATTGAGTTGCAGGTTCAAGGTTCCTGTTTCAAAGTTAGCACGACACAATAATTAAGAAGCCTGAGGCATGAACGTAGAATAAACTATACCTTAAATCCAAAATTGGTTATACATTCGTTCCCTTTAATAACACCAGAAATTTACAACCACAAACAACACAGATCATGCAAAGAAGAACCTTCCTTCGTAATGGATTAACAGCAGCAGCCTCATCGCTTGTATTGGGAAATGCATTCGCATCGTCCGTTAAAAATCAAGGCAATGAAAATCGAGTTGTAGTTGGTACTGCCGAAAAAACATTTAAAATGAATTACGCTCCGCATGAAGGTATGTTTGCCAACCATGCAGGGAAAGATTTTGTAGATCAGATTAAGTTCATGCACGAGCAGGGTTTTCGTTCTATCGAAGACAACGGTATGTTGGGTCGATCGAAGGAGGATCAGGAAAAAATTGGTGCTACCTTATCGAAACTGGGAATGACGATGGGTGTGTTTGTAATTGAGGGTGGCGATAATTGGAAAGTCTCTCTTGCAACAGGGAAGCAAGAATTTAAAGATACCTTCATCAAAACCTGTCAGGCTTCTGTTGAAGTGGCCAAACGCGTAAATGCAAAATGGATGACGGTTGTGCCTGGTTTCTTTGAACGCCATTTACCTATCGGGATACAAACGGCCAATGTTGTGGATGCTTTACGCAGAGGTTCAGAAATTCTTGAGCCGCATGGATTGATTATGGTGTTGGAACCCTTAAGTGATACGCCCGATCTTTTTTTACGCAACTCCGATCAGACATTTGAAATCTGCAAAGCGGTGAATAGTCCATCATGCAAAATTCTTTTTGACATCTATCACATGCAACGCAATGAAGGTAATTTGATTCCGAATATGGAGAAGTGCTGGGAAGAAATTGTATATATACAAATTGGTGATAATCCAGGTCGCAATGAGCCGACAACCGGTGAGATCAATTACAAAAACATTTTCAAATGGTTGAATGGTAAAGGTTATAAAGGAGTAATGGGCATGGAGCACGGTAACGCGCAGAAAGGTAAAGAAGGAGAGTTGGCGTTGATTAAGGCATATCGTGAGAGCGATAGTTTTTAATTCAAAGCTGATATGATCCTATAAAAACAAAGCCCCGAAATTTCGGGGCTTTGTTTTTATCAGTAAAATGTAGATCAACTATTCACTTTTACAAACACTTATATCTTGTCTTCCGGAAATTGATCCTTTCGAAGAACCAATGTTTCCTCCTGCTAAAATAATATCGCGATCAGGACCCGCTTCAGCAAGGTGAATTTTCACACATGCTTCCAGGGCAATTATCTGATTATAGGTAATGGTGGTTTCGTCCTCCAACTTGGTTAGTGTAGTTTCACTTTTACCGGTTTTCCCCAACACTGGATTTAACAAAGCTGCTACAGCCGCGCCATCCGTTGAAAGGTCTCCTAAATGTAAGTGTACAGGATGTTGGAGATTACCTTCTGTTCCCGTAAGGTTAATAATGACAACTGTACTTCCGCCAACTTTCTCTTTAAAGGTTACTGTTCCGCTAATATCATAAGTGGAGCCGGCCTGTAATGCATATGTAGTTTCGTTTCCGGTAAACTCACTTTTCGTGCTTTCATTATCCTGGCAGGCCAGAAAAGAAAGGCTCAATACAAATACTCCAACCGCATTTTTCATATCTCAATATTTTTATAAAGTTAAAAAATTTACCAGTTAAACAACCTATAACAACCAATCGGGCTTAGATTTGTCACTCGCTATTTGGCACGGAAGTGGTAATAGGCCAACGTATAACGGCAAACATTATTTTGTGAAAAGACGCTCTACTGCTGTAATTTTTATGTTTTTTCTTTGGAGTTGCAGTCCAAAGATCCAGCCACCCGATCCTGAATCGGTAAAACCCGCATGGCTGAAGTCAACACCCTACCAGGATGGATACTATACTGGCATCGGTCACAGTGCAAAAGATGGAAGCAACAATTACATACAGTCGGCAAAGAAAAGTGCGCTTGATGATTTGGTTTCGGAAATAAAGGTAACGGTTTCGAGTACCTCGGTTTTGAGTCAGATGGAGGTAGACAAAAAACTAAGTGAACAATACGAACAAATTATTAAAACCACAGTAGCGGACGAAATTGAAGAGTTTGAATTGGTAGATGTGTGGCAAGATGATGTTAACTATTGGGTGTACTATCGTCTTTCTATTGCGCGTTATCGTGAAATAAAAGAACAGCAAAAGAGAGATGCCACTTTACTTGCCAGCGATTATTTCAAAAAAGGAAAACAGGCCGAACAAAATGGTGAACGTTTGCAAGCCATCCGTTTTTATTTTCAAGCATTTCGAAGTGTAGAAAAATATTTAGGTGAAGTGGTTCGTGCTACAATCGATGATAAGGAAGTATTGCTCACCAATGAAATTTATTCTTCCATTCAAACCTCTCTCAATAAAATTAAAGTGCAGGTAGTGCCTGCTGAGATTACCTTAAACAGAAGAGTAAATCAAAAAGCTGAAACGGTTGTAGCAAAGGCAACTTTTAAAGATTTAAACAAAGCGGTGATTGATCTTTCGCTATCAGCAGCTTTTGAAAAAGGGGAAGGTGATATTTTTCCTGCCTATAAAACAAATCAAAAGGGCGAAGCCAAAATATTGATCAATAAAATTGGATCTAAAGAGTTAGAGCAGACGGTTGGTGTAAAAGTAGGGATTGATGAATTGAGTGGTTCAAGTGAATCACCTATTTATAATTTAGTAGCAAAGACACTCAATGTGCCTGCAGCCCAGGTGGTATTAAAAGTGCAGCGACCAATCGTTTACCTTACTGCAGATGAAAGAAGTTTTGGGTTTACGAAGTCAAACAATCAAATCGCGAACAAACTGAAAAATCTGTTGGCAAATAATGGTTTCGAATTTACGGACAATAAAGCATTGGCTGATCTTTGGTTTGATATTAAATCGGATGCTGAGAGAGGATCAATTTCTGGAAGCATTTATGTTACCTATCTCACCAGCATCATTAAGGTTACCACGGTGCGTGAATCCAAAGAAATTTATGCTACCACCCTCGATCGCGTAAAAGGGTATGGACTGGATTATGATAAATCGAGCATAGACAGTTATAACAAAGCGCTTGAAACGCTTGAGAAAGAAAGGATAGTAGAACTATTAAACACTGTACTTCAGTGAAAGGAAAGGGAAAAATTGAAGGGTATCACCTTTATCGATAAATCTGGCATTACTTTGGTATTTGACTTTTGAAGTATAACTTGAACTAAATAAATTGGATATGAAAAAGATTACCTATTCTACCCTTGCCGTTCTTGCCCTTGGCGCAGCCTTCATGCTAGGTTGTAAAGGCAAAGAGAAAGCACCGAAAGGTGAAGTTGAAGTTGTGGTTCCATGTTCTGGTCCCGATTATTTTACAACCAATAAAGTCTTTCGTGCCAATTCGATTGGTGAAAGTCAGGATCAGGTAACGTCAAAAAAGAAAGCGTTGGCGAATGCCCGTGCTGAACTTGCTTCCAGTATTCAAACTACGGTTAAGGCTGTAACAGACAATTACGTCAACTCACGTGAAATGAATAATAAGGAACAAGTGGAGGAACGCTTTGAGCAATTGAACAGGGAAATTGTTGATCAGAAGCTCACGGGCGTAAAGACGATTTGTGAAAAGTTAATGAAGACTGGTCAGGACACGTACAAAACGTACATTGCCATTGAGTTGTCTGCTGAGGAACTGGTAGCTTCTTATAATGAGCGTTTATCGAAGGACGATCGTCTTAAAATTGATTACGACTACGAAAAGTTTAAAGAGACTTTTGAAAAGGAAATGGAGAAAATGGGAAACAATTAGGTTCATTGATTTGAAATTAAGATATACCAAAATGCCCCGAGTGATCGGGGCATTTTGCGTTTTAGAAAATAGAGCTTATTTTCATTTCTGATATAGCAATCTACTTACCCGATATCTTGTGTTTATTGTCTTGCGTATAATATCTCCAGCCGCCTCATGAAGGATTACTACAAAATATTGGGTGTTCGTTCCACCGCTCCTGATGCCGATATAAAACGGGCATTCCGCCAATTGGCAATTCGGTATCATCCTGATAAAAACCCCAATCCTTCGGCTGCCGTAATGTTTCAGGAAATTAATGAAGCGTATGAAGTTTTAAGTGATCCTTCAAAAAAGGATTTATACGATTACAGAAGAAGAAATCCGATAGCTGATTTTGTCCAAACGCCACAGGAGCCTCAACACCGCGATCCGGCTTATCGAAAACCACGACCAAAAGGACCTTTTGGAAAAAGTGAGCGGCAGCGACAGTTAGAAATGATGAAACGGTTTCAGCCAGTGATGAACCGGATTACCATTGTTTGTTTTTCACTTGCTATGCTTTTACTGATTGATTATCTATTGCCAAACCGTGAACGTGAAGAAAGAATTGTAAAGGCATATACAGAATCAAGAAATGCTGGACGATATTCAGATACCTGGTTGGTCATTCAAACAACAACCGGAATTCGAGTTTCATTACCTGCTGAGACCTCTGATTATTTTCAGATAGATAAAAATGTGAAGGTCTATTCTTCCTTCATACTAAATTTTAACAGGAAGGTAGGTGGTAATGGAAAAGAGATATCGATTCGCAAATCAATCTATGGTAACTTTATTTTTGCGCCAATCATTCTCGTAATTGTTTCTTTATTAGCGCTGATTTTCCGAAAAGATGCTGAACGAAGTTTTAATTATAGTCTGACAAGTCTGATCCTTTTAGCATTTAATGCTGTAATCATTTTACTTTTGTAACACTATGGCTAAGAACAACGATTGGAAAAAACGCGATGGAGTAGTGTATTCTACCAGCAATGATTTTGAATTTAACTATGGACAAAAGGATGAGGCGGCCACACTTCCACCACAGCAGCAAAACTTAAAAGTGATGCTTGACAAAAGCATGCGTGCCGGTAAGCAAGTTACTTTGGTAACTGGTTTTGTTGGTACAGTAACCGACTTAGAACAGTTAGGTAAACTCCTAAAATCAAAATGTGGTGTGGGAGGTTCTGTTAAAGATGGAGAAATTATTATTCAGGGAGATCACCGCGATAAACTCTTACAGATTTTGTTGAAGGATGGATATAAAGCAAAGCGGGCAGGGTGATTTTCATTTGTTAGCAATAGTTCGATTTAATTGACAAAAAGTAAAACTCATTCTTCGATCCCTACCAACCCTAAACTGACGATTCGTTAGGTCATTTCAGTCAAGATGTCTTTTTTCTTTTGAGAAATACTTAGAATTCAGTCAAGGTGTCCGCAAAACACTCCTGATTTTGCATCGGCATATTTTTTCCTGAGAGGTTCTGTGATTTAAAAATTCAATGTTAAACTTAAAAATTACAATATTATGAGTGTCATTCGTTACAACCGTGCCAATGATTTCACACCGACATCATTTAGCAATTTGATCGATCGCTTTTTCAACGAGGCTAATGCCAGATCAGGAGGGTCTTCTTACAATTTCGTTCCCAAAGTAGACGTATTGGAAACGGAGAAAGCATTCCTAATCCATCTAGCCGTTCCTGGCGTGAACAAAGAAGATTTCAAAATTGATCTGAACGACAATTACCTTACCATTAGTGGTGAGCGTAAATTCAACAATGAAAAGAAAGACCACAATTTCCACTCCGTAGAAACACAGTACGGAAGTTTCAGCCGCTCTTTTACATTACCTGAAAATGCTGATGCAGTAAACATTAGTGCGCAGTACAACAATGGCATCCTGGAAATCAATGTGCCAAAGGATGAAAAGAAAATTTTAAAAACCACCATTAAGGTGAATTAAGAAAAAGTAGGGTTAGGTAGTGAATAGAGGTAAGGCGCCAGTCTCATAAGAGCTGGCGTCTTTTTTTTGTTTCCCTAAATTCTTTTGCGAACATTAAACCCCAGCCATGAAACTTTTACCCAATCAAAAGCATTATCTTTCAATAGCTTTTTAAAGATTAGAATATGAAGCGATCTTTATTCATAGTCACTGTGATATTGACGGCCTGCATTGGCGGCATTATCGGATCGATATTCACCCTTCGTTTTCTGAATCAGGAGGCCAAACCTTATCCATCCATTGAAGCGAGACAACAACTTGTATTGACAGGATATGCAGCGGATACAACCTATCGTGTTCCGAAAGAAATGGATTTTCTATCGACAGCAAAAAAAATTACACCCGGTGTTGTTCACATTCGTGTTGCTTATGCCTCAGGAGGTTTTAGCGCAAATCCTTTATCTTTTTATTCGGATGCCCCGACCCGATCTTCGGGCTCTGGTGTTATCATTTCAGATGATGGATACATTGTTACCAATAACCATGTAATTGAAGACGCCAACAATATTGAAGTGGTGATGAATAATAACCAACGATACTACGCGAAATTAATCGGTGCAGATCCCACAACGGATTTGGCATTGCTAAAAATTCGTGCAAAGAATTTACCTTTTGTACGATACGGAAATTCGGATCAAGTCCATCCTGGTGAATGGGTATTGGCAGTTGGTAATCCATTTGATCTGAACTCAACTGTAACGGCTGGCATTGTGAGTGCTACCGCGCGTAACATTGGTATTCTTCGGGATCGAAATAGTCTTCAGGTAGAATCATTTATTCAAACGGATGCAGCTGTTAATCCGGGAAATAGTGGAGGTGCATTGGTGAATTTGCACGGAGAATTGATCGGTATTAATTCAGCGATTGCTACATCCTCCGGAAGTTATCAGGGATATTCATTTGCTATACCGGTGAGTTTGGTGAAGAAGGTAATGGATGATTTGCTGGAGTTCGGAAAAGTGCAGCGTGGATTGTTGGGTGTTCAGATTACCAATGTAAATGCAGCCATAGCGGAAGATTTAAAATTAAATGTGAACCAAGGTGTTCTAATCAATCGCGTGAACAAAGAAAGTGCAGCTGAGAAATCTGGAATTGTTGCCGGAGATGTAATAGTTGCGATCGATGGACATCATATTAATTCAGTTTCCGAATTACAGGAATGGGTTGCGCGAAACCGTCCGGGAAAAGAGATTCAAGTATCCTATTTACGCGATGGAACAGAACATACTGTATCCTCACGATTAAAAAATATTGAAGGGAGTGACAAGGTAGATACAAAGGAGATTATTTATAGTTTGTCGGGTATGGATGTTGAAGATGCACCGTATAAATTACTGGCAACACTTCAACTTGAAGGTGGTGTAAAAGTGAAAGCAATACGATCCGGAAAATGGAAAGAGGCTGGCTTAAAGGAAGGATTTATTATTGCCTTCATTGATAAAGTTCCAATCGATAATGTAGAAGACCTTAACCGCATACTTGATTACAAAAAAGGAGGTATGCTCGTTGAAGGATTTTATATTGATGGAAGTAAGGGGATGTTTGGGGTTGAATGGTGAGATAAAAGTTTGAGGTCCGAGGTTTGAAGTTCAAAGTTCCGAGTTTAAGATTTCGAATTCTCCGCATACCATTTTAATTGCCATAGGTATTGGGACTAATTTTTTTGGGTGTAGCATTTCAATGTGTCCTTGCTTAACCACATTTTCTTACTTTTACAATTCATCTTATTACTTATGAAAGATTTCGGAATCAAAGAATCCCTTGCAGCCTTAGGGGTAAAGAAAACAAACCTTGGCACATCTACCGGAAGCAAATGGTATAGAACATCGGGTAAGTTGATCAACTCGTATTCACCAGTTGATGGAAAATTAATTGGTTCTGTCTATGGTGGTGATGAGAAGGTATTTCATCAGGTAACAATAAAAGCGCAGGAAGCATATAAAGAATGGCGCAAGTGGCCAGCACCAAAACGTGGCGAAGTAGTTCGGCAAATTGGTGTTGCATTAAGAAAATATAAAGAGCCGTTGGGGAAACTTGTATCGTATGAAATGGGCAAGTCCTATCAGGAAGGATTAGGTGAAGTGCAGGAGATGATTGATATCTGCGATTTTGCAGTTGGACTGTCACGACAACTCCACGGTTTGACGATGCACTCCGAGCGACCGAATCATCGCATGTATGAGCAGTGGCATCCCATTGGCACGGTTGGAATTATTTCAGCGTTTAATTTTCCAGTGGCAGTGTGGTCGTGGAATACGATGTTAGCATGGGTTTGTGGTGATGTATGCATCTGGAAGCCATCAGAGAAAACGCCATTATGTAGTATTGCTTGTCAGGTAATTACAAGTAAGGTGTTTCAAAAGAGTGGTGTTCCAGAGGGTGTATCATGCATTGTGAATGGGGATGCACTCATCGGGCAATTAATGGCGAAAGACGAAAGCATTCCATTGGTTTCCGCTACAGGTTCAGTTCGCATGGGCAAAGCAGTTGCAAAAACTGTAAGCGAGCGATTGGGCAGATCACTTCTTGAATTAGGTGGAAACAATGCCATCATCATAACCGAAAATGCGAATCTGGACATGACAGTTATTGGTGCAGTGTTTGGCGCGGTAGGTACTGCCGGTCAGCGATGCACTTCAACCCGAAGATTAATTATCCACGAAAGTGTTTATGATGAAGTAAAAAACAGACTGAAGAAAGCATATGCTCAATTAGTTATTGGAAATCCATTGGATGTTAGCAATCATGTTGGTCCATTGATTGACACTCAGACGGTAAAGACGTATCGTTCTGCATTGAAAAAAATTGAACAAGAGGGTGGAAAGTTTTTGGTGAGAGGTGGCGTATTGAAAGGAAAAGAATATGCTTCGGGCTGTTATGTAAAGCCGGCCATTGCCGAGGTAAAGAATGAGTACAAAATTGTTCAGGAAGAAACCTTTGCCCCGATTTTGTATTTGATCAAATACAAAACCATTGATGAGGCGATCGAAAAACAAAATGGAGTGAAGCAAGGACTATCTTCGGCTATTATGACCACCAGCATGCAGGACATGGAGCAATTTCTTTCCAATGAAGGCTCAGACTGTGGCATTGCCAACGTTAATATTGGTACATCAGGCGCGGAGATAGGTGGCGCTTTTGGTGGCGAAAAAGAGACAGGTGGCGGGCGCGAATCGGGTTCTGATGCTTGGAAAGTGTATATGAGGAGGCAAACAAATACTATTAACTTCGGAAATAGTCTCCCCTTAGCCCAGGGTATAAAATTTGATTTATAGACTTGTTTGTAAATAAGGATCAATACCCTATTTTTATAAACCATTCAACAAAACTATGGCTGAGAAAAAATACCGCACTGTAATGCTTATCGATGATAATGAGATTGATAATCTCATTAATCAGAAAATGATTGAAGCTGCTTCCATCACCGAGAACATCTACACTCATACAGGCGCAAAGAGTGCCATTGAGTTTTTGAAGAATATGGAGAAGTTAGATGTTGCAGAGTCCGTTTTGCCGGATGTTATTTTTCTTGATATCGATATGCCATTGATGGATGGATTCCAATTCTTAGATGAGTTCGAGAAGCTCACCAACATTGCCAAGAAGAAATGCAAAATTGTAATGCTTACCTCTTCAATTAATCCACAGGATTTTAATCGCTCAAAGAAATACGAAAATGTGAAGCTTTATCTAAACAAGCCATTATCGCACGAGAGCATTGTCAAGCTTGAGCTTTAACAGAGATTTAATTTGAGGTTTGGGAAACTAGAACTCAGTTAAGAGATCAACTAAACGTTCATCCAATTTTATCAATTTTGTTGGTGCAAAGTACCCCACAGTAGTGGCGGCAAGGCGCGGCAACACCGCGTTAATTTTCTTTACCTTTTCCTTTTTCGCTTCGCTGGTAGCAATCTTTAAGATCTTTAGGAAGAGTTGAATGTTTTCGCAATCATCTTTTCCAAACATCCTGATCTGACGTTGAATACTGTTGGACAATTGATTGAACAACTCAAAATCTTTCAGCAAGGTATACTGCAATGCAAGCAGTGATTTTATTTCCAATTGAGCGTATGGATATTTCTTAAGACTCACATCGTTCAATAATCCGTTTATCAGTTTTGCGGCCTCATCAAATTTACCAACATAGTATGCCGATATTGCCTTGTACACCACATAAATGAGATGGCGTGGCACATCCAGCATATCCACTTCATAATCTAAAAATATAGATTCATTCTCTGCATACATATCGGCTTCATTGCCAGTGCGGATGTGACGTTCAATCTTCGAGATAAGGAATTGTGAAGGGAATGTATAGGTAGAATAATTTACGAGTAAGTTTCCGCAGGCATCATTTACTTCTTCAAAATATTTTTCTGCCTGACGATAAACTTTATAGTGATTATAATATTCCAGTTTAAGAAATTCGAAAACAAGATTAAGGTGATAGTAAATGGAATCGAGATGATAGCTTTCAAATATCTTCTGAACTTTTGAAAAAATATCCTCAATTGATTCACCATCTTGTTGCATGTTGTCATCTACTTCTACAAACAGACGATGAAAAATATACATGCAACTATGATAAACATATAAACGGTGCGACTCATAAAGTTTTGCCACGTTTTGCATCTCCTTCATCAACAAGCTCAATCCTAGCTTTTCTACCTCTCCACCATTTAAAAGGTAATCAGCATATTTCTTAAAATAATCAGCCAGCATATCCTCTGCCTTATCTACGGCAAGCATGTAAGCCACATGCCGGTTATAGAGCTGCGAGTATTGAAAGTAATCAGGTGAGTTGATGTTGAGTTTCTTGAGCGATTTATAAATAACGGTTAGCTCGTTGGCCAAATCATAATCCAATAATTCTTTTTCGAGTTTCTTTAAGGTAGCTACTGAAATGGCTTTCTTCTTTGTGAACAATACCTCTGTTACATTTGCCACTTTACGAAGAACATCTGTACGAGGGCTTTCCAACTGACCCATTAAATATTCTTCGATCTTTAGATTCAATCGGGATCGAAGGGTGTAATATGCGTTGGCGTTTACATCCAACTCTGTCATTAGCTTGGTATCCGAAAGTTGACGTTCGCGTAAACCTTTTAGTAAGTAGGCAGATTTTTCAGCGTTACTCTCAATGAGCGAATCATAAATTGCTTTAAAGTCTTTTTCGGAGAGCTGTTTGATGATGTTCTTAAGCTTTGCCATGAATGGATTTTAACAATCTCAAAATTTACAAAATTTATTACAGTAAGCAACAGCTCTTTACCCGATTGGGCAAAAAATCTTAAGGCTAAGTTTGTAGTTTTGCCCGTAGAGACAAATCCTCCACACGTGTTCGGTAAATACCTTGTACTTCTTTATCTCCTTTTGCTGCCACTGCTAAGCTTGGGTCAGATTTCACGTGAGCATTTTGCCGAGCGAAGCATTAACAAGCAAAGGTGGAGTCATGCCCATGACTTGCTTAAGAAGGCCATGCACAAAGATTCTCTCAATACTGCTGCTCAGTTTGTAATGGCTCATTATTTTTTTGAAGCTGAAAATCCAGCCTATCAAATTGATTCGGCATATCGCTATACTGTTTTGGCAGGTCTGAACTTTAGGCAGGCCACTTCTCGCCAACGCGATCGGTTGAAGCATTTCCCAATTGATAGCCTGTCCATACTTAACCTGCGCATGCAAATTGACAGCGCGGCATTTGAGAGAGCCAAAAAGTTGAATACTGAAAAAGCCTACCTTGATTTTTTGGATGGATTTACCAATGCCAATCAACGAAAGCAAGCTAAGGAGCTGCGCGATGAAGCGGCTTATCTGGATGCTATTCGCGAGAATACCTATACTGCTTTCGAAAAATATTTTTCAAAATATCCAAGCTCTACTCATGCTAAGGAAGCAAAGGATACCTATGAAAAACTTCTTTATCAATCCATGACAGCCGATAAGCGTTTAGTGAGTTATGAAACTTTCCTGAAGACCTATCCAGAGTCACCTTATCGTAAAAATGTCGAGCAAAGTATTTTTGAAATTGGGACGGCTGATGGAACTCCCAAAAGCTATGAAACTTTTTTGAAGACTTATCCTCAGAGCACGGTGGTAAAAAAAGCAAGAAATATTTTGTTTCATATTTTGAATCAGCCCGACCGCATTGAAAATACTTTTCTTCAGACAGATTCCTTGAACCGTGTGGTGGCACTGGAAAAAAATTATTTAATACCCATTCTTCATATCGGACAAATTGGATTTATGAATGAAAAAGGTGAGGAGATTATCCATCTTCAGGAAAGCGAAATTGCTGATGATTATCTCTGCGGTAATATTAGTGAAGACATCATAGTTCTTTCCGATAAAATTATTTCACCTTCCGGGTCCATTATTTACCATGGAGCTGTAAAAGATGTTGAAGATATTGGGTCGGGATTTTTAATTATTGAAGCTGATGATTGTATGAAGGTACTTCACAAGTCAGGATTCATCGTTGGTGACAGTTGTGTTACCGATGCAAAAGTATTAAGTGGAAAATTGATCGCTTTAAAAAAAGGAAATGCCTGGTCGGTATGGACATTTTCTGGCAGAATGTTAGTACCGTTTTCGTGGGAGGATATCTCGACCATAGAGAATATTCTTCTTTTTAAGAAGGGGGATAAAATAAAACTGGCCACAGTCCATGCCGTTGCGCAAATTGCAGATCAGCATCCGCTGAAATTATCGGATGCCTTTGATGAGGTAAAAGAGTGGTCGCAGCGTTTTTTGCACGCTAAGTCGGGAGAATATGAGGGTGTACTCAATCAGGAGTTGAATACCTTTATACGATTTGATAAACAGACGTTAACACAGGCCTATTTGGGTGGGCTGGCAACTTCATCACTTGGTTCTTCAATCTTTAATGCGGACGGAAAGGAATCATCTGTATTCAGAAAAGTTCAATTCAACAAACCCTGGACGGCTGTTAAAGTAAACACGCATGCATGGAGATTATTCAATGTGACTGATCTCGTGTTTCAAAGTTCGGTTTATGATACCATTCATTTTGTTGGGCCATTCGCCATTGGTAATCGAAGGGATAGCATTTCAATTTACTTCAATCCTAACTATACATTAGCACTGCGTCAGCCAGTAAAACTTGAATTTATTCCAGGCAAAGACTCTACTGCCTTTTTAAGTATTAGCCAGGACGAATCCAAAGTACTATATGATGGTGAAGGAAGGAGACTTTTCAATGTACCGTATGATGGTATTCAATATGTCGGTGAGGGAATGTTCATTGTTTCCAAAAAAGATAAGAAGGGATTAGTTTACAATAATGGCAAACTTCTATTGCCAATTGAGTATGATGCTATAGGAAGTGTTAAGAATAATACCATTTCTATTTTAAAAGCGATGAAGTTTGGTTTGTTTGAAACTAAAAAACAAAAGCTGATCAAACCGGAATATATAAAGAACATCATACCATACACCTTAGACAAGCTGGTAGTTTTTAAAGACGGAGGAAGTGGTTTTGTTGGTTGGGACAATAAACCACTGAGCAAGTTTGAATTTGATGAAGTCCGGTATTGGAATGATACATCGGCAATCGTGAAGAGTAATTTCTTTTGGAAGCTGTATGACATCCGCTCTGGTAAAATTTTGATCGATAGAATAAAGGATTACAAATTGATTCAGGATAATCCACAGGAAAAGATTGCCATCATCCATCAAGATAATACCTATGGTGTTATTCACAATCACAAGGGGGTTATAATCCCTTCTAATTTTAGCGACATCATTAATGTGGGCTCACGTGATTTACCGCTGTATTTTACCGAGAAGCATGTGGAGGAGGCTTCTCTTTTTGTTGTAATCTACTACGACCATAATGGCCAGATGCTGCGAAAGGAAGTGTACGAACACGATGATTATGAGAGAATTTATTGTTCAGATAATTAATCTGCCCTTCATACCAGATTCATTTTCGCAATAATTAGAATGTTTATATTGCGACCTTCAATCTACGTCATGCAAAAATTAATTGCTATTCTTCTTGTGCTTACCTCTTTGCAGGTATCGGCTCAGACTTTGAAATCTGAAAACGACCAACCTAAATTAGTGGTGGGTATTGTTGTGGATCAGATGCGGCAGGAATACCTGTATCGGTTTCACTCAAAGTATGGAGAGGGTGGATTCAAGCGACTCATGAATGAAGGATTCATGTTGAAGAACGCACACTATAATTATGCACCAACGGTCACAGGTCCAGGTCATGCATCTGTCTACACCGGAACGACCCCCGCTTTTCACGGTATTATCGCAAATGATTTTTATCACAAGCGCTTAAGTAAAATAGTAAATTGTGTAGAAGATCCACTACAAAAACCAGTCGGTAGCGAATTAGGAAATGGAGATGTTTCACCCTGGCGTATGTTATCATCAACCATTACAGACGAGTTAAAATTATTTACACAGAAGCGATCAAAAGTAATTGGTGTGTCCATTAAGGATCGCGGTGCTGTATTACCTGCCGGACACATGGCCGATGCAGCGTATTGGTTTGATAGTGGCACTGGAAAATTTATTACAAGTACTTACTATATGGCCAAGCTTCCGGATTGGGTTGTAAAATTCAACGATCAAAATCTTGCCAACAAATATTTATCACAGACCTGGAATACTTTATTACCCATTGAACAATATACAGAAAGTGGTCCTGATGACTCGCCCTATGAGATTAAACTCGGTGGAAAATTGAAGCCTACGTTTCCGTATGTACTGAGCGAAATGCGCCTTAAGTACAGAGGCTTTGATTTAATAACTACCACCCCGTTTGGCAACAACCTTCTCACCGAAATGGCGATGGCCACGGTTACGGGCGAACAGATGGGCAAAGATTATATTACCGATTTTTTGTGCGTGTCATATTCCAGCACAGATATATTAGGACACGCGGTTGGTCCCAATGCAGTGGAAATAGAAGATATGTATTTACGATTGGATAAAAGCCTTGAAGAATTTTTGAAGAAACTGGATCAACAAGTGGGTGCAGGAAACTACACGGTATTTTTAACAGCCGATCATGCCGTGGCCGATGTTCCTCAGTATCTGAAAGACAGTAAAATACCTGCAGGATATTTTAGTGATGCATTCTTAAAGGCAAAGTTGACCGAGTATTTGTTGACTTACTACCCAAACAAAACCTTAATCTCCGACATTAATAATTATCAGATCTTCTTGAACCAAGATGCTTTTCAACACGATGCAAAAGCGACCGGAGTTGACATGTTTATTGCTACCGAGCTCATTGGAAAATTTTTAATGTCGATGGAAGGTATTTCAAATTATTATACTGAGGCATCTTTACGTCAAGGTAGTTACGATGAAAAGAGTGAGCGGGGCGATGTGATTCGAGGATATAATGCACAGCGCTCTGGTGATATCGTTTATACCCTGCAACCGGGTTGGTATGAATCAGGATCAGTGACTGGCACAACGCATGGCTCGACTTATAAATACGATACGCATGTTCCCATACTTTTTTATGGTAAAGGAATTAAGAAAGGATCAACCTCGCAGTATCATGCCATTACGGATATAGCACCTACCTTATCCATCTTATTGAATATTAAATTTCCAAGTGGGTGCACAGGTCAGCCGATTAGTGAGATTGTGGATAATAATTGATAACTCTCTCATAACGGGCATCCGAAAGAACGATGAGAGTATTATGCTTTATATATTTCAAGGAATTGAATGATAGTTTTGTTTATCAGTTTGCCAAAAAGTAATTCGCGCTTCTATTGTCCCAGTTGCAGAACCAAAAAATGAAACTTAGCGGGGAGGCAAAACAAATTCGATACTGACTTTGCTTTATGGTTTGCAACTATCTTGCAACAACATCAGAAGTTGCATAAACCTTGTTGCATTTTAATAGCTCTCGATTGCACGTTTTAACAAGAGTTCAAGCTGTCGCTAGCAACAACAACTCATCGTGAATTCAGATGAGATTTAATAATCAACAATTCCGTTGGCTTAAATTTAGAACTATAAACCAAACTGTTATTGTTACATGAAAACTAAATATCTCTGCTCTGTGCTTCCAATAAGCCTGTTGCTGTTCACTTTGCTTTCGTGTGGAAATGATGATAGCAAACCCAACTGCGATACATTTTCACAGGCGGATTCCGTTTGCTATTGCGCAAATCATCTGGATGATGCTTTCTGTACTACCTATGCTTCATTTGGTATTTCACTCTTCACAGAAGACCAAGTAACACTCACACCACATGCATCCAATGGCACACTGTGGAGTAAAGGCTTTCTGATTGATGATGCCATTTACCTCATTGATCGTGAGTCAGGTTCACCACACGCCTTCTGGAAATTTGACATTAGCGAAAATGATACATGGGAAGAAAGAGCAGACTTTCCAGGAGTAGATTATGGACTGACGGGGTCTGCTAACGGAAGGGGTTATGCCAGCAGCTACGCATCTAACAAGTTTTGGGAATATGACCCCACCACAAATCAATGGAATCCATTGACGGATTTACCATTCTCACCCGGAGAAACACATTGGGTTGAGTACAAAGGTAAATTTTATGTTCCCAATAATAGCGGTATCTACGAGTTCAATGCATTAACGAAAAAATGGAATAAGATATCGAATCAAACATCGACCGATTTTGGTGCTGTTTTTTTGATTGGTGATGACCTGTACTGGTATGGTATTAATGGTGATCAGATGAGTCGTTTTAATCTGGCCGATCAATCATACGAACTACTTGATCTGCCAGTGGATTTTGGAAGCAATGTGGCGTTCAATAGTCCGTTTGTATTGGGTAGTAGAGCCTATGTAGTGACGAGCAGTTCCTTGTGGATTTTCGATAAGGATTCAAAAACATGGTCAGTAGACGCGGATGCCATTAGTGAAGGAAGTTCTTATCCCGATGATGTTTTTGTTTTTGACAACAAAGCTTACCTTACTGATAATGGTTATTTGAAAGTCTTTGAAGGACTAGACTAATAGGAAATTATTCCAGGATCAATTCTTCTGGAAGCAGAACTCTAATTTATTAAATCGTAGAACTGTGACGAGTACAGTGCAGTGATATTTTGTAAACATCATCACACAAGAAGAAGCTTGTGCGATGATGTTGTAACGAAATCTTTATTGTTATTTCTTATCCAAGAAGACTTGTATTCCAACTTGAATGAAGAATCCACTGTTGATGTCTTTGTCTTTGGTTTCTCTATCTTTAGCAGAAGAAGATCCGTAACCAAACATGGGGTCTATTGTAACGTGCTCATTTAATAAGATCGCATATCCTGCACCCAGAGCCCAATGACTCAAATTATATTTATCTACTATTGGGTCTTGTCCAGTATAGGAATATTTTTGTTTACCTGAACCTATTCCATACTCGCCATGGAAAAATATGCGTTGATCAAGATAGTAGCGGACAAAGGGTTGAAACCGCATAGAAAAATTATCGGTATCATAAATGTCGGCCTCTGGTCTTGACCTTGAAATAGAAGCATTAAGTCCTAGCCCGATTGCCAGATTATCAATAACGAAGTATCCAAAACTTGGAGTGAACGAATACTCAGTACTTTTTTCGGTTGTAGTAGTAGTGTTTCCACTCTTTGATTTGGATGTGTTGGTGTTAAATGAAAGACTTCCTCCAATCATTTTACTTCCCTTGTTAAATTGAGCAAATGATCCTATTGCCATACATAAGACCAGCGTTGTTAATAGTGATTTTTTCATAACATTAATTTTGTTTGAAACTCAATTTACCTATTCTGGTAGAATTGGCCAATATATAAAATGCCTTTTGATTCAAGACATGGGGTTTGTGCCTTGGAGCAAAAGGATGTAAAAGTTGACATGAAACTAAGCTTTTTCAGTTTTATTCATCCCGCAACGCAGTCACCGGATTAGCAGAAGCTGCACGAATAACATGGTACCCTACTGTGGCGAGTGTAATTACAAATGCCAGCAATGCGGAGATAATAAAGGTGGGCCACTCAGCTTCCAGTTCTATGCGATAAGCAAATTTCTGAAGCCATGTGTTGGTAATATACCAGGCAACAGGCAATGCCAGCACCGTACCAATACTAACCAGCAAGAAGAATTCTTTGGATACTAAGAGAACCAATGAGTTTACATTCGCTCCCAATACTTTGCGCACGCCAATTTCTTTTGTGCGTTGCTCGGTTGTAAAGGCTGTTAATCCCAACAAGCCTAAGCATGCAATAAAAATGGTAAGGCTTGAGA
>Ga0116156_10000527_pt1 | contig 40663 bp, 71 predicted proteins | sample AD_UKC045_MetaG_FD_89891 | JGI IMG/M metagenome (GOLD analysis project Ga0116156, IMG submission 89891) | Active sludge microbial communities of municipal wastewater-treating anaerobic digesters from USA - AD_UKC045_MetaG | ecosystem: Engineered > Bioreactor > Anaerobic > Digestate | place: USA...
CATTGACTCAACGGTTAGTTCTGATTATAGTCCAAGTGTTATAGTCAATCAAGTTTATTCCCCAACAGTCAATAATAGTAACTCATCATCATCGGCTGTATTTGCTATGTATAAAGCAAATGCGTTTAATACTCTTGAAATGCGAGGGATTGTTTCAATAGCAAGAAATGATGGTACGGGTGCATTTAATTTTCTGTATGGAATGGAATCTTTTGTCTATAACATTGGAGCATCCACAATAAATTCAGCATTTGCTTATTCTGCAAGATGTCAAATAAGAGATGGTGTTGTTACAAATTGGGGTGGATTAGACATATCTTATCAAGAAAATGGTGCGCCAGCATTAGTAACAAATATGATTGGAGTATTTGTTAGAACACCTACAAATGTTCTTGGTATTACCGTAACAAACACTTACGGTATGTTAATTCAAGGCAACGCAATAGGCACAAACAATTATGCTTATACATCTGATGGAAGAGCCACAAGCGGATTAGGAACAATTACTCCTAATCAACAAGCAATGCTGCACATAAGAGCAAATCACGACCCTGTGTTTAAGGCTCATGTCTACTTTGAACCGATTACGGCAGCACAAGCCAGTACAATTGTTCCATCAAACGGTATGGGTGTATATGTGTCAGATACAAACGGAACTTTTACGTCAACAGGTTTTTGGAAGTATGAAAACGGAGCTTGGGCAACTTGGTAAAAAATAAATAAACAAAAAATAAAAAAAAATGGCAATTCAAAACACAGCAGTATTGACGGATTTATCAGGTAGACCTGTTCCGACAAACAACATAGTTATTTCAGCGGTTCATTTTCCCAAACCAACATTGAACAAAAATGCTCAAGGTGGTTGGGATGGAACTATTACAAGACTTATTACATACGATATTTTCGTTTATGTATCTAAAGCGACGCTTCAGGCTCTTGATGATTTCATTCAAGGAGGCGTAAGAGAATTTCCTTCTGGTTGGCAGAGAGAAATGACGGAGCAAGAATATTTAGATATCCTTGCTAACGGTATGTTGGCTGAGGTGTGGCTAAAGGACTATATAAATGGTCTAATTGGAGGTACATCTACCATCGTTAATCCATACATTTAGTGTATAACTAACACAGCGTAATTAGTTCACAAAACAAAAAAAAATCTAATTTTGAAAAACTAAATTTAAAATAAATAAAAATGGCAAAATCAAAAGACAACAACCAAGATGGTAGTAAAAAAATTAAACTATCTTATGCAAGATTACACCTTGAGCTTGAACCAGCAATTAGACTTATTGGAGAAGTAAAAAGTCCAAGTAATATTGACGTGATAATGAATATCGTAAAAACCAGAAAAAACATTGATGCTGTTCTGGATAATTTTTTCAAAGCAAGAAAAAAAATTACGGATGATGGTGCTGAAAAAGGCGAAGATGGAAAACCTCTTACTCGCAAAGCTGTTCAAAAAAATCAAATCAATGGAGCTGAAACAGTTGTTGAGGTTTATGTTTTTAAGGATGATGAATCAGAGAGAAAAACTAATTTGAAAGCGCAAGAATTAGACCAGAAAGAAGTTGAGGTTGAAATTTTCCCAATAAAATATTCTGACATCAAGGAATGCGAAAATCTTACACCAAATATTTTATTAGCAGCAGGCGATTTTGTAGTAATTTAAATGGAAAAGAAAATTAAAAATAAACGAAAAAAGCCATCAAGCATTTTACATAGCTTGATGGCGATTCGTTTCATGTGGTATAAATAAATTTAATCATGAAGACTCCGAAAATAGACAACTTGATTGATTCCAGTAATCTTAAAAATATTGGGACAATGGCTGGGATTATAACAACAGTAGTTGTTGCATTTTATGTAACTGGACTTGTCCTAAATCTAAAAGGCATTAAAAAAATCAACGCTGAATTAAAGAGTATTGAAAACAATAAAAGTAAATAACAGTAATGGGTGGATGGAGTACAAGTTTATCGGCAGGGCTTATTAGTTTTCCTGTAGAGCCAGTGGGCATTTTTGCTGGTCAAACTTATTATAATTCCACAACAAATACTGCTTATATTTTTGACGGTACTTCATGGGTCGATATATCAGTAGGTGGAGCTGTATCAATTCCTAATCAAGACACTTACTTTCTAAATCAGTATTTCGATAAAGGTGCGATACCTTCAGGATGGACACAATCTACATCAGGCGGAACAGTTACTTATACTCAAGCTTATGAGACAGGAGCAATTGGGCAAGTCTTATTAACTGCTGTCGGAGCATTAGCCACCAGAGCCTCTGTGCGATACGCTAATGCGTTTAATTATATCCTAGCTATGAACGGATGCCGTTCAACTACTTGGAATTTTTATGTTAGAAGACCCGCTACCGATAATGGATTTTGTTTAGTCGGACTTTCTAATATAGGCACGTCGTCTCCAACTGGATTTGGAAACACAATCGCTTTAATAAATGACCCTCTTAATCAAAGCGGGATGAACCCTACGCTAATTACAAATTGGCTAGTTTGTGTTCGTCTTCAAGCAGGAACATTTACTATTTATGACACTGGGGTAGCACGTACAGGAAATTGGCAATTTGTGGAGTTTTATTATGACAACACAGTACCATTGTCTCGTTTTTTAACCGTTAAGATAAATGATGTTTTAGTCACAACTGTTTTAGGGTCTGACACTAATTTATTTGTCTCAACAGCCCCAGCAGCAAACGTAGCTTTATCACCAACAATTTATTGCGGAAAAATAGCTGGAGTAGTTATTGGAAACACATTAAGGGTAGCCTTTTTTAATTTATTAAGAAAATGGAACTAAAAATACTATCCTTAGATACAGTCGTTAACTCTGGAATAACAGAGGTTGAATTGATTAATTATGATAATCTTGGATTTTTTAGAAAGAAAACAACATCAAAAGGACTTCTTGACCGTTGTGAATATTACCTCTTTTTTGACGGAGTAACATATACAGATTTAATAGTTGACGTTACTTATTCATATACTTTTAATGGTGTAATTTATACCGCTCAAACCACAACAGTAAATTGGATAAATAAAGATAATTCGGTTGGGTTTACGAAGGTTTTTATGAAACCATTTATGGCTTGGGAAATAATCGATTTTGGGATGACCAAAAGAAATAACATCCTATCAACCGCAAAAATATTTGTTCTTAGTTCTATTGGACTTAATAATGGATATGATTTATTGAACTCTTGTTCAGAAGAAACTACAATTTATATTGAAGGCTCATATCTGCCACTCATAGCAAAAATAAATTCTCTTGTTGGAGTGAAGCCCTACTTGAATCAGCAAGTCGCTGATAGTATAAATGCTATTTTAAGTGATATTTAAAATGTAAGACAAAATGGAATCGAGTAAAGGAGGAGTTAGGGTGTTGGTGCTAGGCGGAGGCTCGGTACGTGGAGCATACGAAGCGGGTGCAATGAAGGCTATATTAGATAGCGGATATGAACCCAATATTATCACCACGATTTCAGTCGGTTCTATCAACGGGATGTTTTTACTCAATCTAGCAGGAAAACAAAAATTGCTTTACCCAAACAAACCAATTGACTATAAAAAAATAGGTCAAGATATTTGGGACTTATGGACGACTGAAATAAATAATCCTTCAGACATCGTTAAAAAGAGAAATTTTTTCGTACTCGCTTGGTCTATTCTAACACGTAGATTTAATGGATTCATGGACAATAAACCACTTAAAGATTTAGTGGCAAAACATATTGAACATAGATTTTTAAATTCAGCGCCAATTGATATTTATTCTGGTACTGTTGATATAAATAATGCTAAGATAGTTTACGCTGACAAGACTTACCCTGATTATATTGATTTTGCAATCGCTAGCACATCAATTCCGATGGCTATGCCTGTGTCAATTATAAAGCACAAGCCTTATTGTGATGGAGGGCTTATTGATTCCGCACCATTAAAATTAGCTTTTGATAAAGGAGCTACCGAAATTATGTGTATCGCTAATAGCCCTGAGCATATTGGAGTGATGGATGTTGATACTGGTAGACCTGTCAAATATATAGAAAGGGTTCTTGACCTTCTTCTAACAAACAGCTTGAATAATGACATTAGAGAGGCTGAACTAATAAATTCAATTGCACCAGACGACGGTACTAAAATTAAAATCGGATTTCACGCTGGTAAAAAAAGAATTCCATTGACAGTCATTCGTCCCGACTCTCCAATCAATGTAGATATCACTGATTTTGATTCAGATGACATTAAAAATATGCTCCAACTGGGGTATGAAAACGCTAAAAAAATTGTAACTTTGAAAAATTAGACTAAACGGAAAAATAACGGAGATGAATCGAATAAAACTAAATAAAAATTTATTTTTAGATGAGTTGGTTGACCCTGTAACGTATTTCACAGAAGCAGACAACGGGCTAGGTAAAATGGCTTCAGCTATACCTGATATTTTTCAGTTGCTGCGTGATAAATATAATAGCTCAATAAATATTAATGGTTGGTGGGAACACTTGCCAAGCGATATGACAGATTTTGACCCGTTCGCTTTTTTAAAATTAATGCAACAAAAAAAAGTAGCCGTTTGGTCAGGATATCGCTCACCTCTTTGTAAGATTGGAGCTAAAGGTTCTGCTCACAGACTATTCAAGGCTATTGACCCAAAAGGCGATGAAAAATTATTCTTTAAAATTGTTTGTGAGAATGCACAGCAATTTTACGATTTAGGATTAAGACGTATCGAAAACACAAGCTTCACAAAGGGTTGGTTGCATGGTGATACAGAAGAAAGAAACCATAAGGTTGGATTTATTCGCATAGTCAACCCGTCAACTGGTGACCCACGCACGTCAAATAAACATGCTGGCGACATTGATGTTAAAAGCGGTTTAGTAAACTGGAAAAAATTAATATAAATTAAAAAAAATGCAAACAGGGAAAATAATTGGAATTTCAGTAGCGTCAGGACTAGTCTTAATTGGAGGTGTTATTGCTTATAATTACTTCACTCCACCTAAATTCACATTAGGAAGTCCGTCTGTTACAAAAAATCCTGACACGCTTAAAGTGCCTTATACTTTTGGGAAAGCGAATAGACAATTCGAGCTAAGTAAAAATTCATCGGATGTTCAACAAAAATCAAAAGGACGCTCAGTACTTAATTTCGGGTGGGAACTATCTGTAGATAAGGTAGAAAAAGACATTGTATTTACACTTACAAAAAACGGTCTAAAGCCCAAACAATTAGAAAAACTTCCATTATTTTAAAACCTAAATATTATGCCTAAAGACACAAAAATAAAAGCACCACAGAAAGTTGTAAATCAATTTGAAGTTGATGCACTGAAACAAAAAAATACAAACATAGCTATTGCAGCAACGGGTATTTCTATTCTTGGAAATGTTGCTGGATTACTCTATGCGATTCAAACCAAGAAATCTGGTTGGGGAAAAGTCGGTTGGTTTTTTCTAGGAGGAATTATTGTTGGAATACCATCTGGAATAGTTGGTAGAGCGATGGTAGTAAAAAACAACACTAAGATTGGCGAGATGGAAGCTAACATGACTCAAACTAAGGTTGATGAAATGGCTGAAAACAAACATTTTGAACAAGGAGGAGGATTTAGATAAAAATAAGACAAACAGCAACCAAAAAAAAATCTAAAAAAAAACGTTATGAAACAGAGATTTAAAAACTGGATTACAAGCCTTATTGGTATTGCTGTAATGATTGGTGCTATTTGTTGGAAATTTGTTCCAAGTGTTGCTATTTTAATTGAATATAAAGCTTCGATGGTAGAATTTGTTACATTACTTTTTGTAGGATGGGTTTTCTTGTCGGCAAAAGATTCACTGATTGAAGGTGTGCTTGGTGGAATTATTAAAATTAAACCCAAAGCAGAAGATAAATCTGAAGAGGAAAACTAAAACTTTTATCGATGAAAGATTCAACAGCGGGATTATTATTTGTTAGCGGATTGGTTTTAACAGTCGGGGCTTTGGCTATCACGAAAAAGAAACCGACAGCAGGTAGTTCAAATTTCTCAGGAAGAGGCGTTAGGCTATACCCTACTGCGCCAGTGTCTCCGTCGGCTACGGTTACAGCAATACAATTTTTAAACGCAGAAGGAGGCGCACCAGTAGCTCCACCCGCTGCTCCACCTGTAGCTTCACCTGTTGCTCCACCAGTAGCTCCGCCCGTTGCTCCGCCTGCTCCGCCATCCGAAACACCACCGACTACACCTCCTGTTACACCTCCTACGGGTGAGGGAGGTCATCACGGTGACAAGCACAGAAGAGACATTATAAATATTTATGGTGGATACGGATATCCCTACGGGTGGTATAATTACCCTATGTGGCTTAATCCATACGGAAATCAGAAATCGGTATATTGCATGACTGAGTTCGGAACACTTACTCAGGTTGATGGTTGTGGAGCGTTAGAGTCTGCCGACCATTGCTGTAAAAGAAAAAGTGTCAGAGGTAGCTATGCTGTTAAAAAGAAAAAAAGATAGTCTTGAAAAAAGAAACACTCTATATCGTAATTGGGGTAACCTCTGTTGTTTTGGTTGGAGCAACAGCAGTTTGGATTCTAAGTAGGAAGCATAATAATGTTGTCGATAATTTATTAGAAAAATTATCAGATGAAAACAGAAAGCGTGTGATGACGCTTCATCCAAATGCACGACTTAAATTTGCTGAATTTATATCAAAAGTTCAAGAAAAAGGATATCTCGTTGTTATTACAAGTGGATACAGAGACTTTGAAAAACAAGCACAGTTACACAGGGAAAATTCAAATAATGCGAAAGCTGGATATTCAAATCATAATTATGGTTATGCTATTGATATAAATATTCTTGACCCAAAAACAGGAGACACACTTTTAAGAAAAGCATCTTCGGTTGCTGATTGGGAAAAAAGCGGTATTGTTGCCATCGCAAAAAAATTAGGACTTGAATGGGGCGGTGATTTCAAAAACTATCATGACCCTGTTCACTTTCAAATGCCAAGAGAAAAAACAACAGCTCAAATGCTTGCACTTGTGAATGATGGTAAAGTTGATAAGGATGGATATGTACTTGCGTTTTCTGGAACAAAAAAAACAACAGACTTTGAACTTGAAAGACCGTCTAAAAGAAGAGCTTAAAAATGAATATTTCTAAAAGCAAAAAAATATATATAGGAGTTGGCGCTGGGCTTATTGCTTTAGTGACATTCGGATTGTTATATCAAAACAATAAAAAAAACAAATCAAATCCAGTTTCAAAAAAACAGAATTTTAAATCCGATTTTTCAGAAGAGCCTAAGATTATAAATAATAAGTCTTCTGACACGGAGCTTCCGCTTCTAAAAGAAAGGGTTTACATCGCAGAAAACAGATTGAAGTTTAGAGACCCTAAAACAGAAGGATATGATGAATTCATCGAGCGAACTAAAAAAGCTCTTGATGAAACTCACCAAAAGAAACTTATTTTCTACATCGACGATTCAGAATACGTGCTAGTTAAAATTAATGAAAAAGGAGAAGAGGTCGTCGCTTCTATAAAAAAATAGCAGCGATACACTTTAAAAAAACAACAACCATGAGATTAAAATCAGTTTTCGGATACGCTGCCATTATCGCTATTTCAATAGTTGTAATTCTAATGCGGGAGTGCCAACATCAAAGGGATACGGATGGTTTATTAATTGATATTTCCAACTATAAAGATACTGCATATTCTTATCAATTAGAAAACGGAAAACTCGCATTCTACAACGATGCGCTCGAGCTTGAAAACGAAAAGCAAATAAAAGCATTACTAAGCAAGGATGAGGATTTCAAACTCCTACTAGAAGGGTTTAAGAATATTGACGCTACAGGTTCAATCACAAACGTTTTCAATGTAAAGCATGATACTGTAAAATTATACGATACAATACCATGCGACTTTGAACCAATAAAAGTAGAGAGGATTTCTAATGAATACACATTTCACGGAACTATAATGCGTACCAATTTTGTAATTGATAGCCTAACAGTTCCGAATGAAATAAAATTTGTTGTTGGCGAAAAGAAAACAGGACTCTTTAAAAAAGAGAGTACAATTGAGGTAGTAAATTCAAATCCGCTAATACAAACAACTGGGCTAACTGCCTATGTAATCGAAGAAAAAAATAAGTGGGGTAAAAGAATCTTATTTTTTGCATCTGGGGTACTTGTTGGTGTGGTGACATACGCTGTAGCCACTAATTAAAAATAGATTTGAAAATACCCCTTATAAATACTTCTTCTCTTTTAAAATTTTCCGCATAATAATGATTTTGCGCAAGGTACTGGAAGAACGCAACAAATGATAGTAAAACAACTCCTACTACGTAAGAAATCAACATCATTAAAGCGTAAGGGAAGTAATATAAATGCCTCCAGTTAAATTTGTTTTTTTCAAGTTCCTGATTTTCCATGATGATATTTTTTAGTTAAGAATATATAAAGTTTAGTTTTAACGATAACCGTTGTAAGAATTCTGCTTCCGAATCCTATGTTATTGTTTTCAATAGCCTTCGGTCTGCCTGCTAGATTATATGAAAGACCATTCTCAACCACATTATGATTTGTTGAGTCGCTGGGTGTCTCAAGGCGAATTATATCTACCCCAAACTCCGATACTATCTGCATGAATTTATCATAAGAAATATCAGCTTTAAGCAGATTGCATTTTTGACACGATGCGGTGTAGTTGGATTTATCATTTATACCTCCGTCTGATTTAGGGTGCTTATGGTCTTTAGTAATAGCTTTCCTATTAAAAATCTTTTCGCAATAGTGGCAAATATAAAGTTCACCATTATCGGTCACAATAAAAGGCTCAAGATTCTTTTTGGTCGGTGCTAGGCTTGTCTGTTTCTTTTGCATTTTTAGTTACTGTTTTTCTTGTCTTAACACAAAATTTCTCATTATGATTTTTTATTGTATCAGGGTCATTCCCCATCATTTTTTCGCACTTGGCACACCTATGTATTCTATTCCCCAGCCAATCGTCTTTTTTATACATATTTTAGTTTTTTTAGTCAATTTTAGAACAGTTAGACTCAACTCTCTCATAGGCAATAACAGTTCCGCCAGCTCTTTCCTGATTTTCATCAATCAAATAACAAGCTGTTTTTTCTGAAAACCCAGTTACAAAAACGACAACACCTTTCTTCTTTTCATAATCCAGACTGGTATCTACAATTAATTTTTGTCCTTTTTCGAATTTAGGTTTTGGATTGTGTGCAAGAACCCATGTTTTTACATTTTCTTGGATTCGTTCTCGTTTCTTCCATGACAAATCATCTAAAAACTCAATGAAAGAAGTATCAATATCATAGTAAGCCTTTTTGTGGCTCTCTAAATCTTTTGCGATTTCGTAACCACTATCATTAAATGATATTTCAGAAACATCTTGAGCGATATCCTCGATATTACTCTCGCTCCATCCCTCATCAATTATTTCTTGCGCAATCTCTAGGTAGAAATCACGCTGTTGTTCAGCACTCATTTTCGTTGGTCTTTCTTTCTGAAAAGTTTCAGCGTCTGTGAATAGTTTTTGCATTCTAGTTTATTTTAGTGTTTTTATTGTTTTTTATTAGTACTCGACTTTGCTATCCCAACAAATTATTTGCCCCTTAAAGGGCTTTGGATACTGAAACCATTGCAGAAGTTCCGCCAATGAGAGACCGTCGTTTTGCGCTAACCGTTTCATGATTTCATCATCGCTATGATAAAACCTGTGATTGATGATAATATCGGTATCGTAATCAAGAGGCAACATCTGGTAGGCAGGTTTAATCTCAATGTCCCAAACGTTTTTGATTTCAACGTCATCCGCAATAATTATCATTTTAGACTTATACGGTTTTCCGCTCCAAACTCTTGGGCTAAATTTGTCTCCAACCTTCCAACGATTTCCTTGCCTAATTGTATGGTGCTTCGGAAGCAGTTTAAGTCCTAGTTTTTCTTCAAAAAGAAGAGTCCTCATTTCTTGCTCCAACTGGTCGGCATGAACAGAGCATGGAATAGGAACTTCAATTGACTTCCAAAATTTTTGAATAAAATAAGTTGGTTCTCCTTTTTTCTTATGATAAGAAGGAAAGGTTCGTGAAAAAGTAATTACACGGCTCATAAAATAGTTCTAATTAGGTTTTTAATTTTGACTCGAATAGGAGTCTTCACGATATATTTAAATCTACACGACAGGCAGTTAAATTCATTTGTGAACCTTACACAATATTCATGATTACAACAAGGGCATTTTTTTACCCCTAATTGAACAAAAACATAAGGCTTGTAAGCCGAAAATATTGGCGATGTAATCTCATAGAGTGTAAACCAATCCGATTGCTTAATTATTTTCTCCATTTACAAACTTTTATTATTTTTTAAAAACTCCCAACCATTTTTTTCTTCAATAAGCTTCTCCAAATCAACATTATGTTTTTTACAAGTTCTGAACCAGTGAGCGAGTGCTATTTTTTTTGCCTCCAAAACAATATCAACATTATCAATTTTTCGCTTGGTCACCTTGCGTAATAAAAACTTCGCTTGTTCTTTATACCGCTCTCTCTTTTTTACGGATGGCGCAATGATTTTAAGCTTCGCTAAAAAATCATAAAGCCTGCTTTGATAATCATAGTAAGGGAAGTCTTTGTCTTTTGATTCAACATATTTTTTGTAAAGTTCTATCACACTCTTTAACCAAGAGATTCTATTCTCAGTTTCTTCCTCTTCAGAAAGTACAACTTCTTTGGATTTATCTTTAAGCAAATTGTGCTTGTCAATCATAGCTTGCCTTCTGGTTTGATTCACGTAACACTTAATCCACTTGCAGAAAGTCATTGCTGATAATCCGTGCCATTCACCATATTCACCAAGCGCACCCAGTTTAAAAGCAATATCAAGTTCTTCAATCGTCAGATTTTTTTGTTCTTCTCTCACGTAATCAAAAACACCTCTGTATAAAAAACTAATATCCTTTACATCAAATCCCACAAACATTATTGTTTTGTTGATTGATATGAGAAGCTTAAAACGTAGAGCCAATTCTGGGTATTGATTCACTGTAGGATTATTGTAAGAAGCCAGTATGACCGATTTATTCAAACTACTAGTCTTAATCTCTTGCACGTCAATTTCTGCAATAGGTCGAATAGGAACAAGCACTTCAATTTTTGAAAGTTCAATGCTTAGTTTTTTTTCGAGCGTATTGTTATCCGCCAGTTCATATTTTTGCTCACTACCCATCTATCATTCCTTCATTTAAAAAACTTTCACTCGCATCCTTTAACTTGTTGGTTCTTGTTATGCTAGAAACACCTTTGTTGTTAGAGCTATTGGTATTAGAATATTTGCCAGATTTATGATTAGGTATATTTTTTCTAATCGAGGCTTTCCAGTCTACCATTTTTTTATTTCCGACCGTCCAACCAACGCTTATGTAATGGTCGTATAGAGACTGAGCGGTACTCTCGTTATCAAATATGCTTTTATAATATTCCCAAAACTCTATCCACTCTGGCGCTTTAAACTTTTTACTCTTGGGTTCTTTTTTTATGACCTTTGGTTGGGCAACAGACTCAATAATTTGAAGCATGTCTTTTGGATTATCAAAATCATTGAGACTACTTTCTAACATGAATTTAATTTTCATGTGGTCTTCATTATCCGATTGCAGTGGCAAGCAGTTTTGGTGAAGCAGAAATTTTTTAAGCCATATTTTTCTTGTTTCTGTTCCTTTCTTATTAGGCACAAAACTTCGCTGAAGCGAACCCAGTGATTTTTTAAGGTCAGCTACCGTGATGCCGATAAGATTTGCCATGAGATTTAAATTAATCTCGTACACCCCCGCTATGTCGCAGTTCTCTGTTAAAAAAACAAAGACTAACTTCTCTGTTGGTGACAAACCCGTAAACCACGCATCCTTCCACTTCTCAGTATTGGTTTTGCGAATCATCGTCTACGGAGTCTTTTTCTTTGAAGTCTTTTTTAAAGGTTCTTGGGGAAACTCTAGTGTTTCATTACTAGCTTTTACGCTACGACCAGTGAGCTTAGTTTTTTTGTGTCTGAAATCAGCAGGCACATCTGGATTAATTTCTTTGTTCTCACCCACTTCTTGCGAAAAAAAATGATTTGAGTCTTGGTCATCTGTTTCCTGCTCATCATCTTCTTCAACGTCAATATGCAATCTACCACTCATGCTCTTAGAGTTATATTTCTTTTGACTGGTACTAAATGCTTGCTTGAGGGTAGTGTCACCATCATTAATAGCTGTAACTATACCCCTTAGAATAAAAACATCTTCACGTGTGATGTCTTCAGTTCTATCACGCTCAAGAAGCTTTAGAATGTCTCCTTTTTTTACACCTTGCTCAATAAAGTGCAGCACAGCTTTTCGTTTGATATCTTCAAAAGATTCACCTTCACCAAGCATTACGTCTTTTATGCGTTCCTGAATCTTACTCGTAATAGCCATCGGAATACATTTGAATACCGCATTTCGAAGAGCGACTGAGCAACATGCATTAGCGGTAACGATTTGCATGTCTTCTGAATAAACAACTCCTAAAGAGTTAGTTATTTTTCTTCTGACTTCAACTGAATAAGCAACGTTCGTTTCTAAATCCCAGCAAGCACCCTGAGCAGTGATTGTTCTTCCGTCGTTGGATATAATTTTAGCTTGACTGCGCATGTTTCCCCAACACGTTGAAATTATTTCCGCTAATCGTACTGTAGCGCCAGTGATAGTCTTTCCATCTCGCTTAATAGCGTAGAAACAGCTCTCTGCTGTATCTCTATCTTGAGTGGCTAAAAACTCAATGTTTTTCAAAACCTTTTGTAAATCTCGAGGATATTTCTTTGCTGTTGACACCTGCATATCAACCTCTGCTCTTGCGTTTACATCAAGAGTTTCGGACGACATTACCAGCAAACCATTTACAGGTTTCGCTAAAGACTCGCCTTCTTTTTTTAAACTTTGTTCAAAATCCATATTCTATTTTTTTTGGTTGTCGTTTTTTATTTTTTCCCTTGCTTCTAAAATCTCTTGCTGTTCGTCACATGCTACAAAACAAAAAATGGTTCTCTGGTCTTTATTCTCGATTTGATGTAAGCACAAGCAGAAAGGTCTTTGATTTTGTTTAGGGTCTTTAAGCCACGCTAAACTCTCTTCCCTTGTTAGAGGCTTGTTACTTGCTATTTCTTCGAGAGAGAACATCGTTTACATTGTGATATCTAGTTTCTGGTTCTGAAGGTAGCCATAATATTTTTCCTTCCACTCTTCGAAACTAATCATTAATATTCTTTCTTGACCATTATGATAAATCACAACAGTACCGATTAATTGTACATTTTTAATTGGAACTTGTGGCTGAGGTAGATTCGGTATCATGACGACTCCATTTGGCGTTTGTTGAGGAATGCCTCTGCCATAATTGTCTTTATTCCACTGCTCCATTAAAGCTGTATATTCGGCACTTTTACTTTCGTCAAAAAGAGTGATGTTTTCGTTGAACTCACGAAAATCAATAATAGCTCTAAGATTGGTTGCGCCATTGCGATATTGTGCAACAGAAAAATGTGCGCCATCAGCATGTATCAATCTTAAGATGTCACACTCTAAAAAATCTTTGCTAACAGGTAACTCGTAAATGTTTTTCATAAAAAAAAATGTGTTTTTTGTAAACTATCTTAATACTGTGGTAAGCTCTTTTTTAATTTTTACGCCATCTATCGTAAATCCTTTTTCATCTTCAATCAGAACTTGCCTTTTTTCTTTAATAGCAGCACGAATAGCAACCTCATCTACTTTTAGGAATTCTAAAGGTAGTTTTGATTTGTCAATTACTTCAAAAGTAAAATCAACTCGTTGATTCTTCATTCCGCTCTCTTTCACGGTTGATTCAGTCTTATTAGATTCAGATTCATTCTGATAAGCCAAAATCAGGTCATCTTTTTTTAATAAAGCGTACTGTGCGCTTCCGTACATCTTAATAACCCGCTCAACGTTAGCAGCTACATCCTCTACACCAACGGAGGAAAACAAGGAAATAAGCTGTTGTCTAGCTTGAAAATCGGTAAGCTCGTTGTCGCTTTGTTTTTCTTGTTTTACAACATCTTCCTGTTTTTTTATTTCTTTCAAAGTGCTGGATACTTCAGCTAACTTTTTCGCATCTCCCTTTGCAAGAGCTTTTTCAAGTTCTTTTATAACGCCATAACGTGCCTTTATTTTTTGGTCAAGTGAAACGACAAGTTCTTTGACGTTTGGCATAAACTCTTGATAATAATCCTCTCTTGGTTGCCAAGCTTTTAGTTTGCTCGAGATTTCATCAAGGTCGGTGGTGTTTTTAACCGATTCAATTTTACCAGATAAATCAATATCCATCCTTTCAATCGCTCCCTTGATTCTCGCTACTCTATCTATTTCTGCTTGTTTAAGCCTTTCCGAAGCTTCCTTCTCATCTTGAATTTTTTTTGCTTCAGCTATTCTTTTACGCTCTTTTTCCGCCTGATAAGTAGTGATTTGTTTTTTTAATCTTTCAATTTCTTCAGTAAGTGGAGTTGATATTTTTTTGGCTAAAGCGTTGTTTGATTTTATTGCCGTGTCAAGGGGTTTATTTAGAAGCTTCCTGCATTCATCAATTTGCTTATCCAACTTACTTAAATCCTTCGCTACCTCAAGAGCATTATTGTTTTCTATATCGTTCTCAATTACTTTGATGGCGCTACTTAAATTAATCAGACCACCGACCTTGACGCTAAATTCATTCATCCCTATGGAATCTTCTGTCTTCAACGGAGCGATTGTCTCGGTAACAACTTTTTTATTATGGTCAGGTTGAGCTTTTATTTTCAAAGCCTCCTTCTCATTTTCACTCGGCTCTATCTCAAATGAAGCAACAGTCATTTCAATGTCAAAAGGTATTGTAGACTGTTCAGCCTTTATACGCTCAGTATTTTTTTCTGAAATGGATTTTTTTGAAGTTTTGTTTTTTACAGCTTCGTTAGCTTTCACTGAATTATTAATCGTGAAGTTTTCAACCTCCTCCCAAGATGCCCCCTTACCGTATTGTTTTGTGAACATCGACTTAATACCTGTTAACGTTTTTAAAACATGAACATCGGTTGATATTGCTGTTTGTATTTTCATCTGAAAACCATCGCCTACAAATTCTTCTATTGTAACCGAAGTAAGATTAAAATGCTCTGGATTTTTTAATTGGATTTTCATTTTATTAATTTTTATTTTTTTTTCTAAGCATTTGCAGGGGTAAAGAAGAAATCAGTAATTGGAGGAACGCCAGTGAAGCTAGGGCAACCTATTTTTATAGGGCATTTTGCACAAACTGATTTACTTGGCTTTGCCTTCCATCCTTTCTTTGTGTGTCTCTCAAGAAGAATCCTTGCGTTTTTAATTGTGACTTCCAAATCTAAGTAAGCGTCTTCATCACAAACAAAGTTTATAATTCTACTATCAGTACTGTCGTTTGTATTGTATAGAAAGAATAAAAACTTAACATCCTTTCCTGTGTTTTTCATCTCGATATACTTATACAAAATTGGTTGCATAACGAGATTGTGCTTGTTTGATAAGTTGTCAATTTCCCAGCCATAATCTGCCCATTTATTATCCAAAAGACCTGATGTTTTTAAATCGACAAAAAACACCTCACCTTTTTCTATTCTAATACCTGATTCTGTAGTAATAGTTTGGGTGGCTTTAAGCCTTAAATCGAGTATTCCCTCTAAGTCCCCGTGAGAAATTTTTTCGCCAATAGAAACAATCTCAAATCCATAGTAAAGCATTGTGGCTTTAAAATCCGCAACGTGACCAAGCATTTTTTTATAGGGAGCTGTTAGCTCTCCTTTTGTGGTTTTTTCTGGAAGAGGTATTCTTCCGTCTTTTGGCAAAGCTCCTGTGAGCTGATATTCAAACCAAGTTCCAATTGACATTGCACCAGATGCGAAAAATTTGTCAAAATTTCCTTTAATGTATTTTTCTACGAATTGCAGACCGCATAGTTTACCTTCTTGGTACTTGATAAGGTCTTTTATCATGGATTGGGATATTCTCATAAATCAGGTCAGGGTTGTTGTTTTTACTTTAGTTTTGATTGCTGGACAAAGTAAAGCACAAAATATTAATTATGCAAGAAAAAGTAATATTATTTTTAATCAGCTAATTTAAAATTTGCTAGGGGAGATTTAATTTGTCCAATTCTAGCGCTTGAAATTTTCGCATAAATCAACGTTGTTTTTTGATTTTTGTGACCAAGAACATTTTGAATTAAGCCTAAATCAATTCCGTTTTCGACCAATTGAGTTGCGTAAGAGTGTCTCCCTAAGTGACTGTGAAGTCTTTTTTTGACACCCGCATCAACAGCGACATCTTTTAAAAATTGATTGATACTTCTCTGGGTGTATTGGGTTGGTTTTTCCAGTGTTGAAAACTGACCATTAAACATCCATTTTATTGGTTTGTATTGTTTCCAATAAGCTTCTAAAAGACTTAAAACAAAAGGGTCTAGTGGAACAAATCTATCTTTCAATCCTTTTCCATTAATTACATGGATAACCATTCGATGCCTGTCAATTTGTTCTGGAGTTAAATTAAGCACTTCGCTAACACGTAGACCGCAACCAAAAAGAAGCCCCATCATTGCTAAATGTTTTTTGTTCTTGCAAGATTTGAATAAACGTTCCACTTCATCCAAAGAAAGAGGCATTGGAAGCGATTGTGCCTTCCTGCTGTATGGAATTTTGCCAAGTTTATCTTTCATTCCAACGGTAATTTTGAAGAAGGATTTTACAGCACAAAGCCTATGATTTCTTGAATTAGAACATTCAGCAGAAAGCAACCATTCTTTAATCTCTTGAGTTGGAATCTCTTTTGGTTCTCTGTAATGATTGAATTTAGAGAGAAAGGTAGTTACTTGACTTATGTAATTTTTTTGTGTGGCTACACTCGGATATTTTAGACGGCAATCTGTTGAAAACCTATCAATCCATTTTTTTATATCCATAATCAATTTTTTTTGTCGAAAGTAAAGTTGTTTATCTTCGATTTTAAATTTACAAACCATTGATTTTATTGGCTCGTACACACTGTAAATACATATAGTAGTTATAGGCAATAGGGCAGACGGTCTTCGTTTCAACATTTGTGGAAGAAAAAAAAGAAAAAATGCCCCACCGCACTTTTGTTTTTTCAAAACAATTTGGTTTTAAATTCATCTAATCGTTTGTTTATTATTTCAATATAACTATCTTCTATTTCAAAAGCAGTCCAGTTTCGTTTCAGTTCTTCACAAGCCACGATTTCAGAGCCACTACCTGCAAATGGTATTAGAACATTATCATTTTCATTACTACTTGTTTCTATTATTCTTAAACAAGCCTTTAACGGTTTTTGTGTTGGGTGTTTTACTCTTTCGGTATGTATTAGATTTCCAACAGTAACCTCGTTTATATCAGTCCATACATTTCCACATCTTTTGTAATTCACTTTTTCTTTACTCAATCTTCCGTGATTTTTGGCTATTTCATTAAGATATGGAGTATTGCAAGTAAATTCATTCGATTTTGTAAAGTACAGGAGTTCTTCCCTTATAAACATAAATCCTTTTTTTGAGCCTAATCCTTTTTGTTTTTTCCAAGTTATCCAATCTTGAAAAATAAACCCAATCTCCTCGCTTAATACAATCTGTTTAAATAATGGGTGTTCATTATGTTTTCCAATTCCTCCCCATAAATAAAATGTTCCGTTTTCTTTCAATACTCTAAAACATTCTTTTAGCCATAATTCACACCAAGTCAAATAATCGGTTTCATTTTCCCAATTATTATCCCATTTGTTTTTTACGATTTTAAAGTATGGTGGGTCTGCAATAATTAAATCTTGTGAAGCGGTTTCTATTTGCTTCAATCCTTCTAATATATCTATTTTTAAAATTCCCTTGCTTCGCATTTTTTCTTTTTTTTCTTTAGTGCTTCGATTAAACATTCTGCTAAAAATCCCTACTGCCTATAACAGCGGTTTGGCGGCATTAAAACGACCGCCAAGCCGCCATCCGTTAGGCGTAATGCCATTAGCGTATCCATTCAATAGTTGGTTTTCCGACATAATCCTTATCCCATACATACCAAGCATAAGCAATCATACCGCTATTCTTCATTTTTACCCCACCTTTGTATAATGTAACTCGTTTGCTAAATTGGTAAACAGTTTTTAGCGGAAATTCGGTATCTTGAAACATATCGTATCTGCTATCACTTTCCAACCACACAGTTTTTAAAAACATAGCAATCTTCTTTTTGCCTTGCTTTTTTGCTTTTAATACAAAGTCAAGTGCTAATTTGTAAGGTGGGTTTGTAACTATATTATCAGCCACTAAATCACTTTGCAAAAAATCAAGTTGGTCGCCATACCCTCTATTTATCAAGTCGGTGCTAATAACTTCAAATCCTTTGTTTTTAAAAACTTCGCTTATATCTCCTTCGCCACACGCACACTCCCAAATGTTTCCGCTAAAAACTTCTCGTTTCAAAAGTTCTTCTACTGCATAAGGTGGTGTGGGGTAAAAATCCTCCGCTTCACGTTCTCCATTATTTCTGCTCGAACCAACTATTGATAGAGCTTTCGTGGAAGGCACTACGCCTAACACGGGTTTGGCAAAAAAGCCGTTTTGTTCTTCGTTTGACATATTGTTCTAATTTTTAAATTTTGTTCTTCGATTTAAGTTTTTGTTTCGGCTTCTTCGCCAAGCCCGAAACCGTTATAGGAAATTTTATTTTTTCCCACCGCACCACTAACATCGAAGTAAGCTGTTATTATTATTTGAAAATATTGAATTTGGTTTGTGAATAGCATTTAATTCAGCTTGGTGTTTGTCATCACCCATACTTGGGTCAATTTCGTGCTTGAAAACCAAATTCAAATGGTTCTTAATTACTTGTGTTTGTTCTTTGGTAATTGTTTCAGCGTTGCTTACTTCAAAAAAACCTTGTAGCCAAAAGGCAAAATCTCTACTTGTCATATTTTAAAATTTGTTTATTGCCAACCCACAAAAATAAAACTATCCGATAACACGGGTTTGGCGTAATGCCACCGATAGTTTGTGCCAAGATTGAAAGTTCGAGCAAGGTGGCACTAACGCCAAACCCGATACCGTTACCTGCCATTGTTAGCAGCGTTTAATTCAATGCTGTTTGACACTTCATTACCCCAAGCATCCCAACCAATATGATTTTCTCTTGCAAACAATTCTATTTTATTTCCTGTAGAAACACTTTCAATTAGTTCACGAAAAAAATCGGGTTTTTTAGAATGACAAGGGTAGCCGTTCACATATTTTCTTTTCACATCAAACCAAGTTCCATTTATCCCTTTTTGTGTTTTCAGTTTGCCCTTAGTAGCAAAAATTAAGAACTCTGTTGAAACTTTATAAGTTCCACCCATCCCGCTACCAATAGGCTTTTTGCACCAAACTAAAGTAGTTGAATATTTGAACCCCCAAGCCTTAATTATGCTACCTACTTCCATTAAGTATTTATTAGTTACCCATATATACAAGTGGGCATCTTTTTCAGAAATATCTTTTATAGGCAAGTTTTTTATTTCCTCAATACTCATTGTATTGTATGGTAAATTAGAACTTGTATTACTTAATGGGTTAAACACTTGCACACCATTTTCTTTTTTATATCCGCCACTTAGCGGTCTGCCAGCTTTTTGTTGCCACGCAGGGTCAGCATAAATAACCGAATACTTCTTTGAACCCACAACGGCAGGTAACACTGTATTGCCAAAAGTGGGGCTGACGTTTTCCAATTTATCTTCTGTACTCATATTAAACATTTGTTTTTCAATTTAACTTCGGTGGTTTAATGCCCCACCTTCGGCAATACTTTTACGTTAGCAGTAATACTACCTTAGTTCTTCGTATTATCATTTTCGGTGGATATTTTAAAACATTTTCCCACCACACCAAATACATCTGAGAACTTATCATAGTCATTACCAAAATATACCATACAACATGCCATTGGTGCACCTTTCTTATCTTCATTACCATTATTCCAAAACTTTAACCTCGTATCTTCTAAAAAACATATTCCTTTGGCATGTTTGAATACAAGGTTTTTAAAATGTTTGGTATTTGTCGCAACAGGTATTAAGTATAATATTTCATTACCCATTTTTGAACTTTCAACACCTTTATTAATCCAATCGTATATTGTCGTTCCATCACTATTTCTTCCGTATGGTGGATTAACAAATATTCGTTTATAATCCCAACTTTCTACCAAACCATTAGTAGGTAATATATACTTTGTATCAGCATCCACCATACTATGTTCATTGCTACATGGGTCTAAATCAATAACACCAAACATTTTTTTAATTAGTTTGATATATTTTGGTGGTGTGTTCCAATCTTTTTTATCTGAAATATGTTTTCTTCCTGCACTCATGTTATAAAATATATTTTGTTCTTCGTATTAAAATTTGTGTTAAATAATCCGTACTACTGCTAACAGCGTATATAAGAAATGGCACAGAAACATTTGTGCTAACTTTCAACATTCTACAAGTGCCACTTCTCATATACCCAACACGTTATGCAAAAGTGTGGCAGGAAAGTCTGTCTATAATTTGAAGTTTTGAGTTGCCACACCTTCGCATAACAACGGCTAAAACGACAATATTTAAAAACTTTCCCACCGCACAAATGAGATAATTATTTACCGTCAAATACAGGTCTTATTTTATCTAAAACATAGTTGTAATCCAAGCCAAACTCTGATAAATCAACTTGTTTTGGAAATACCTTTCCATTCGCATCTACATAAATAAATGTAATTAGATTTGGTTTTGCATCATCAAATTCAAAGCCTGTATTTGAATCAGACTTAATTTTAATTTCTTCAAAATCAATAAGTCCGTGATTAACGGCTCTTATATTTTGGTCGTTTAGGCTTTTAATTGTGTGTTTCATTTTACTTTATTTTTATTGGTTAATTATTAAATTTATTTCCTTCGCAAAAGTTTTTAAATACTGCGTTTAGCCCAGATACGTTAGGTGCAATGCCATCGGACACCCTAAAACAATCGGAGTTGGCTGACAAAATCTTTAAAACGCTTTTCTTGTGCTTCATAATAATCTTTATCTATTTCAAATCCTGTAAAGTCAAGCCCTCTTTTTTGACAAGCTATTCTACTGCTTCCGCTTCCAACGTGGGTGTCTAAAATACGCCATCCGTTTTCTGCCTTTGCAAAGTCCAAACAAAAATTATAAATCAATGTAGGTTTTTGGGTTGGGTGTATCATTCCTTCTTCCCTTGCACTTGCTCTGTTTATTATTTTTCTTCGCATTGCTTTTTCAAAGGAAGTAAAAATCAATTCTCCATCACTCATTGTTAATTCTTGTCCTTTATCCCAAAATATCCAACCCATTGAAGGTGGCAAGTATTCAGTAAAGTAATTTGCCCCAAAAACAATTTGATTTTTGCTTACTCTAAATAATTCATCCCAATAATTTTTGTTTGGTCTTTCGCTATCCCACCCCTTAAATTCGTATTTTTTCCAATTATGTTCAGCTTTTTTTGCCTTAACTCCGCTATGCCCATCTCTACTAATTCCGTAAGGTGGGTCAACTATCGCAAGGTCAAAGTAATTATCAGAAAAGCGTTTTAAACCCTCTACACAATCCTCATTATACACCACAGAAGGCACTGCACCTAACAAGGTATTGCCAAAAGTGGGGGTTTCGTGCTTTCTATAAACTTTTGTATCTATATTCATCTTTTGTACTTTTAATTAACTTTGGTGGTTTAATGCCCACCTTCGGCAATACCCAAAACGTTAAACGTTCCATTCAAATTTTGCAATGTATTTTGATGGCGACCAAGACACAGGTTTTTTATAATCTTGAATCGCTTTATTCAATTCATCTAATTTGGCTCTTATTTCTTTTGGCAATTCGCCATCTTCAGCAAATAAATCTTCCCAATACTCCTCACTCACCGTGCTTAAATAATTACCATCACAAATATAAATCGTCAAAGTATCCTTATCAATTTCATCAAAAGCATGATACTCTTCAATTTCTTCTACATCATTAAAGTACTTGTCAAACTCCCTTACATAAAGCATACTTTCACCATCCCACACTTTAATTTCTTTAGGCTTTGCAGGTGGCTCACAGGCATCACAAAATATACGATTCCTCTCTCTTATGCCGTTGCCACATTTACATTTAAAATGCGTTGCTAATTTCTCCTGTGCGCCTTCTTTGCTTAGGTAGTATTTTCCATTTTTGTCTTTATAAAGCGTTTTTACTTCTTCAGTAAGCTCTATATTTTCAGGTAGCATTATTTGTTTTTCCATTTTTTTTGGGATTTTTTTTTAACTAGACCGATAAAAATGCCTTATGAACGATTTTACAGAACCTCAGTAAGAACACGCCATTCTTTTAAGAGATTACCATCAAAAGTTACTTCGACAGGAATACCTTTAAGTTTATCAACACTATCAACTTTAGCATCTTTAAGCAATTTTGATAGATAGCGTAAAATATCTGCGTATTGTTTGTCTCTGTCATCCTCTGTCCATTTACAGTTTTCAGACCATTTAATACTTTCAGCGTCCCAAGCAGAATGGCTATACCCAACGCCCCATACATTATCCCCAAGCGTTACGTGTAGTCCAATCATTGAGTCTTGGTAGCTACCAATTCCAAAATTTACACTTAGTATTTTTCCAAATTTCTTTTCCATTTTTAAAGTACTGATTTTATTAGTGATTCGATTTTTGTTACATGTAATAGTTGGTTATACTAAGAAAACACAGACCAAGTACCGTCTTTTTTGTTTATTTTCATTACACCTTTTTTTGACAAATCTTTATCGTATGGATTTTCAAGAAAGAGAAACTCTGAACTTTCCATACAATTAGATGAGCTGCAATAAAATTCATCAGTTTCGATATTGTAATAATTCCTATCAACCGAATAAATACAGCTACCCTTTTTAATGTATGGGTTTTTAAATTGGTCAAATTCTTTTTTCTCAATTCCATTTTTATCAAGGATGCACCAATGACCTTCTAAATGTTTCTTTTTTAATTGAAGTTCTTTATCGCTTTTAGTTGGGTGGCACATTTTAAGAAAATCCATTTCATAAACAGCCTCTACATATTTTAAAAGCATAAAATAATCTTGCTTAATATCACCACCAAAACCGCCAACTCTATAAAGTGAGTTACTTATAAGTTCGCCATTTTTAGTAAGAACGACAAAATCAGTCATTCTTTCATTCCATTCTTTACAATAATCCTCATTGACTTGAATGGGTGATAACTGCAAAATACCACTCTCAAAATCTGATTTATCCGATTGGGTCTGAAGTAGTAAATTGAGTATTTTTAATTCTATCATATTTTGTTTTATTAATTGATAATTAGTTTTTCAAATCACCTGCTTTTAAAACACTGAGCTTTATAGTTACTTTGTTTTGAATCGCACTACTCACCACAATCGTAGTAGAATTCGTAACGAGGATATTCCTAAAAAAAAAACTGCTGAAATTATACTCGAGTATAAAATGTAAAAATTATTTCTTTATTAGCGCTTCCGCTTCGCTAAATAAGCCTACGAGTAAAGCCAGTGGCAACGCCCAAAATGCTTTTGGATTCCACATCATTATTATTGCTGCAACCATGAATGACCTGAAAAACATTCTTGCTACTGTTTGAATTAATTTCACCATATTTTTAGATTTTTTTTAGCTTAACGATAAGCCACCACCTTATAAATTGCAGACGAAAATATTTTTCTCCAGATAGATGTTTCAAACTTAACTTGATATCCATCCTTTTCAAATCGCATAATAACGTTAAGGAATTCTTTGGCGCTAGTTCCGAATCCATATAGACCCTGTTCCATTTCTTCCCTTGAATAATCGCTATTTCCAATGTTTATCTTTTCCATAAAAAACACCAATCATTATTTACTATTTACCTTTCGAATAAACCGAACAAAAAAGAATGTAGCGACTCCTACTGCTGTGATGAAAACATACTTATGCATTTGAATACTTTTCATCCTTCCTTCTGTAACAAAGGTGACGTAGTGTTCGCAATTAAAATCAGACCAATCAAACTTCCTTTTTTTTAGAACAGAATTTTTTTTAATAATTACTTGAATATCTACCCCTGAAGGTTCTACAGCAACGACTTCTCTGCCGTCCGCCTCAAACTGTTCTAGCGTTTCAAGTATTACTGTGCCTCCATACTTGTTAAGTTTCATTGGTGTGTTATGAAAAACATGAGGTACAGGAAATCCATTTTCATCTTCAATGTTGTAAACTATTCCCTTATGAAAAAGCAGCCCCGATGCTGGAGGAGCTATCGTAGCAATTAAAATGTCTCCATTGTTGTATGTTCTTTTCTTTTTCAAGCGCCATAAAATTACTGAATAATTGTAATTATAATATTATTTTTTTGTCTTTATTATTCACGCCTTATAACTAATTTCGGCTCGGTTGTTGTTTGATTTTCCATATCAGGTGGTTCAAACACGAAAGAAGAGGGAGCTAAATACTCCCTCTTTTTTTTGATATTGATGACTAATTCATCATTGCCGTAGTTTTCAATGTTTTCTTTTTCATAGGTTTGTCGTAAACTTCAATGTTTTCCAACATAGTCACGGCTTCTTTTTCCAATTCAAATTGAAAATCAGCATCCTCACAGACTTGACCGAAATAAGTCAGTGCTTGACAAACGCCAAAAGCTGTAGTGTCTCCACCCTGAGTAAAGTAGTTTAGTAAATCAGCTTGTTTTTCTTCTGAAAAAGCTAAATTTTTACTAACGTTTTTAACCACTTCAAACGGATGTTCCAGTTTAGTTTTACCTAATTGTTCCAAATGCTGAATTTTTCTGGTAAAATATTCTTCAGAAATATATGTTTTGATTGCATCTTTTACTTGAGAAATAATCAAGTTGATATTGTGTTGACGTGTTTCTTCAGACCATTCGATTTGACTAAAAGCATCCATCTGAACGCCAAGATGTGTTTTTTGGAAGGCATCATCTTTAAATACCATCCCGTTACTACATGCTAAAACAACTGCTCTTGGGGAAATTGAAAATTGTCCACACCCTACTTCTGAGTTTGAAATGATGAATCCTGAAATAATTCCAGTCTTCCCTTGATTAACGCTACCATTTGGCACTCGGTAATTTTTTAAAAGCTCTGGACTATCAACTTCAACCTCTGGAGCAACAAACCGCATGTACATTCTGGTATCTGTGATGTCACAATCTTGTATTTTCAGATTTACTCCAGAACTCTTTACAGCGTCGAGTGTAGCCATTAAAACATCAAAATTGTCAATAACCTTAAACCTGTCCGAGAGTAATGCACGACAAACACCAGTTTGTTCTGTTTTGTCTACGAAATTTCTAAGCAGATAATTTTTACCTGCCGACGACAGCCAATAATTCACATTCTCATCTAACAGCTTTGGATGCTCAAGAAGCCTGTCGTAGTATTTTTTGGGAATTCCAAGCTTCTCGGAAATGTTAGTATGAGCTGTACCCATTACCTGAAGCGAAAGCGCATCAGATTGAGATATACCGCTATCAGATAGCACCGTTGCTAATCCGTCATTAAGTTCATCGCTGCTAATAATCAATTGTCCTTCTGCCATCTTAATTTTTGATGACGGAATTACGATATCATACTTCTTAGCGTTGTCCACTCTAAGTTCTTCTGCTAGTTCAGGCAGGGTGATGTGTCTTTTCATATTTGCTTTTTTTAGTTTTGAAAGATTGAGCGCTCGTATATTTGGCGAGCAATTTTAAATTCTCTTAATCTTGACAAATTAAGACCGTTTTGGTCAGCTATAATTTGCAAGTAAGGTAAGATTTGATTTACCGTGTCTCCACCTGCTGTAACTAAGGGATTGTGATTCATAATTTCCGTTTTTTTAGTTGTAAACTTGTACAAATATAATATACAGCAATTGTAAATCCTAATGTTTTTACATAATTATTTTAAATAATAATCAACAATGATTTCTTAATAAGTCACGATGGCTCGTAAATACAAGGCTTTTAGTGCTTGTGGTTATTATATTAAATAACCATAAGGAGGGAGGTATATGCGAAACTAAAAAAATTATTCGCTAAAATGCAAAGATGTTTTTTTGTACTATGAGGATAGTCGATTTTAATCAAATTTGAGGTCAATAATTATAACGACTATTGCCTATTTATCAGGATATGTATCGGAAACAAACTTCATACACTTTTCTTGAATCTCTTTGATGGTCTCATCCAGAGTTTTTGTGTTTTCACAAACGACTGTTAAGTTATCAACTCTTTCAAAGTTGTACGTGTCCCCAACAATTCCACTGACGCAAAGAATGTTTAAAGTTGTTTGTCCTTTTTTTGGAACATCAACTAATGGAGCATCATATACTTTGTAATTTTTAAACTCGTAATTCATAATACCTTATTGATTAAATTCGACTAATAATGTTGCTCCATTCAATGTAAGAGTTCCTGCACCACTCCAGTTTACACTTGAAGTTATAATTCCATCTACAGGTACATAACCTAGTTGCAAGGGTAGAGCCATCCTAAAATTATTCACTCCGAGTGCAGGAGAACAAGCACCTCCCGTAGCTCTTGCGCCACCAAATAAAGAACCAAATGCCCTAGCTCCACCTGCCTGTGATATTGTCTGTAGATAGTAATTTATGCTTACTCTGGAAATAACTTTAGCGTTAGAAGATAATTGGTCTGACCCACCGACAACAGGAACAATAGAAAAGCTACTGGCATCTCCAATTAAAGGAACAATTGCGCCCATTTTTGCAAAATAATTTGTTCCAACTTGTAAGAAAGTAACAGGAACTTCTAGTAGCCCCTGTCCTCCTGCTCCAGTACCAACTGGATAAGCTACCCAATATTTATTTGCAAAAGGCTCTAGTTTTAACGCTCCACCGTTAACATTTATTTGAATAGAGGATTTACCATTAATCAACTCTCCGTTTGATGCGTAAATTGTTATCAGATTATTGGATGCGTTATCAGCCTCGTCTTGAATAACGACCTGATATCCGATTTTGTCCGCAGTCGAACTTTCGATGTTAGGTAAGGTGATGTTTGTTGGAAAATTAGTTGTATCGCATAAGATTACCCCAAAATCCAATGTTGGATTGTATGTTCCCTGTATTTGAATTATCTGCCTATTCATATCAAGCAAAGATAAAAAAAAAAACTACATGTTACAGGTGCTTTTTTGTGCCATTTGAATGTTGATAAAAAGAGTCATCAACTTTAGTCATCTTTTTCTCGGTGCATTTAAAGTCTTGCTCAATAATCATCTGTATTACAGCATCCTTTTTCTCAGGCAAAACAAGAATTCCATCCGTTCGATATCCAATTACATATTGTTCGCCAATAGCAGAAACAATATCCCCCATTAAATTATAGCAAGTGAACCGAATGTTGTCGTAAATAAGTCTTTGCAAAGTCTTGTCTTCCTCGATTGACATTGTTTTAACACCTCTTATATAGTAATCACGGGAAGATGGGGCTATAACACAAGCCAGAGCCATGTTTCTGTATGTTTTCAAGTGTGGCTTTTTCAGTATAGATTTATACATCGACTGAGAAATGTAGCCCTTCAAAAATGCTATACGCCAAAAGCAATGAGCAATGTCAATGTAATAAAATTCTTTTCCCTCTTCCAGAGTCTTATAAAGCTCTCTATTTGTCCACGTACTGCTGTGGCGCTCTTCCTCTATATCAAAAGAGAAGTTAGATGAAACAATAAAAGCGTTGATATTTTTTGCTACGTTAGCAATCAGGTTAACAACCTCTCTGTTTAAGGCTTTATCTGTAATTGACTTCTTTTTTTTCTGCTTTGAAATAGCAACAGCGTCTTCACCGAAATACATGACTTTTGTACCTCTTTTTTTATGTACACAAAAAGTTTTTTTTCGCTTAGTAAATTGAGCGACTTGTATTTCAAAATCTGCGCTTGGGCTGTTGTTCATAGCTATTTTTGAAGCTTGTCAATTTGATTTGTAATATCTTTAATTCTAGCCTTTGCCAACTTAAGCTCTTCTTCGTCACCCATCTCCTTCCAAAACTTGTAATCATTTTTAGCGTCCTCTTTCACCTTCAGCAATCGCTCCAACTTTTTCTCTTTTCTTAATGCTGTAGCTCTAGTTCTCTCTTCAAGAGTCGGTTCTTGTGGTGTTGAAACAGGTGTAGGCGCAGGCTCTTCAATTTCAATTGGAAAACCTTGCGGTTCTAAAGGCTGTTCTTCTGGTATGTTGAAATCATCAGTAGATTGGTCTCCACTACCATCTGGTTTGAACCCAAAATCACCTACTCTGCCATCAGAAGTACAGGATACAATTTCGACAATCCAAAAGCCCTTTTCTTCATCCCAGTATGGAGGGATAAGCGTAAAGTAAACCTCTATGTCTTCACTATCATCAATTCCCTGCTCCCTGTAATGAGTGTTTACCCAATCGACCCATTCCTTAAAATACCTACGGTAACCACGCTCAAGAGATAGCCTTCTTCTGCCTTGAAAATCAATATAATTTGCGTAATTAATGCTTCTAAATCCAGAAGGATTAGCAATAAGCATAGGGGAATAGAAATACACATTTGCGCTCTCTATTGCAAAATCAGAAACATCTTTAATTTCATAATAAATTTTTGGTCTAAAAAGAGATGGGTTGAGGTATGGTATTGGATGTTGTCTACCGCCAACCGACCATTCATCATGAAATGATAAAATTAAATCGTCGTCACAGTCTGTACCCGCTGTTTTACATTCATCATTGACACGACGGGCAATGTCAATTAATTTTGGGTCAAAATAACTTTCGTACTGGTCTTTTCTAAGTTTCCATATTAAAGACCTTGTTCTTATGAATTGATTTACACTAGCATTTCGGCTACCTATTGGGCGACCCCGCCTTTTTGGTGTTCTACTTCTGCCCATGCAATCACGTTATTTTTTTTTGTTGAAATCTTCTATTTCGCTCTCTTGTCGAAATAAGCTTTATTCTCTTGCGTAATCAGCATAGAAATAAGCTCTTTTTCATCAATCTCAAGCACATGAGCGACAAGCAAAATTGTGGAATCATTAGCAATCCCAGTATTCACTAGTTTATGAACTGTCCTGACTGATAAGTGGGTCTGATGAGCTAAAGAATCCTGTGTCATCCCTTGTTCTTGCAACCAATTTTTAAATTTAGGGATTTTTTTGTATTCACTTTTCATGAGGTTTCAAATTTAGTTTGTTTTTAATAGAATTCGCAATATATGTAAGGTTTTATAATTAACAAAATCGTTGTTAAAATTGTCTTGAATTTTAATACTATTCCTCCTCGAATTTTAAGTCCATAGGAACAGCTTCAAAAGCTCTATCCTTGACTCCTTTTTTTAGTGTTTCGGGGGCTTTTGGTTTTGGCTCACAAAAAAACATTTTAATGAGTTCATCTTTTGTATATTCACCATCAATGATAGCTTTTGCGAAGGCATAAGTCTTTTCGTTTAGCGGGTTCACAGCCAAAGCCTTTTTATCAGCAAGCTTAAAGGCTTTTCTTAAGGCAGAAACAGAGTTTGTTTTCTTTTGAACTTTTTGAACATGTTTGCTTGTTATCTTGACTGGCTTTTCCCCAACAACACCTGATATGCTAGTGAATGTTGTGTGAATTAAATTTTGAAGTTCATCAAAATCAGATGTGTCACGCATTAATTTAAGAAGAAGAGTCGATGAAATTTGTTCGCTTCGAACCATCATTTTAATCTTCTCTGGTGCGCTGTACAAAAGCTTCAGGTTAGAAATATAAGTAAGAGTTTTACCTATCTTCTTTGATATTTCAATTTCTTGAAGTCCGTAATTTAAAAGTCTGTTGACCGCTTCAGCTTCTTCAAGTGGATTTAAGCGTTTACCCTCATTCAACGTCATCATGTCAATAACACGTTGCTCTTGGCTAACTTGTTTCCCTTCTGTGACAACGGCTACACGAATATCAATGCCCTCATCAACAAGAACCATGCAAGCCTTGTGTCTACGGTGACCGTCAATTAGAAAGTATCTACCATCCTTACGAAAGCATCTAAGTGGCTGAATAACTCCATGCTCACGAATAGAACTAATAAGTCCTTCCATGTCGCCATAATCTGTTCGGATATTAAATCCTTCTTGAATCTCGATGATTCGGATATCGACCAAGTGTAAATCCGTTTTTTTGGATTTCATTGGCTCTTTGTTGGTTGTTGTCTGTGCCATAAAAATACGTTAATCATTATCAGGGGTACAAATATAAAAAAAAGCATTATAATAAAAAAGGTTATTTAGACAATACTACTTTTCTTCTAACTTTGATGGAGTAAAAATGGTGGCTATTTTTTCAAGCTTAGTTTCATCTCCTGCTTTTTTTTCAGCATACAAATTATTACCCTTCCTTATCAGATGTTTTTTCTCAATTTCATCCGATTGATTTAAAAATAATTCACTATTGGGTTTGTTTTTTTCCTCGATTGGAAATCCCCAACTGAAAATTTCTTTTCCATCTTTTGTAAGAGTACTAATAAATGTATTCATGCTATTGTTCTTTAATTTCTTGTTCCGCTTTTTTTTTCAAATCGTTTATGTCGATGCCAATTCCTCTTAAAGCTTTCGATAATCTTATTCCAAAAGCCATTTTCACGCTCCCAGTGTTCGATTGCACAACCGTTAAATGAGATTCGAAAAATTTAGCAGGGTCAATTATAACCGCTCCTGAATCAATACGAATCTCTTTTGGAAGTTGTTTTGTTTTTAACTGCTCTCTAACGAGTTCAATAAAACGTTCTTTTACTTTTTTATCTTCACTCACGATACAAAATTAATTTCTATTCCTCTTCTTCATTTTTAGCCCGAAACTGAAGTTCCGATTTAGGAGCGTCATCTTCTAAAAGACCTAAAGCTTTCTGGACGTACATTTTTGTGTTTTGCGTGAAATCATTCGCAAGCATCCATTTAGCATACTTAGCGGTTTCATCATCTGCATTTATTTTTTTACCCTTATGCTGTCCAAAATTGAAGGTGTAATCCCCATCAGCATCTCTTCCAATCTTACCAGCAAAATCAACACGGTCATCATACTTACAGTATTCAACAATTTCATCAATATTCATCTGAGCAATATCTGGATACATCTCAAGTTGACCAATAAAAACATTTACAGTCGCTAGTGTATCATTAAGACTGTTGTGTGCGCCTTCTAGTTCTTCGTTACAATAAAACTTTAAAGCTCTAATGAGTGTTCGTTCTTCCTTCTTCTTAAAAATAGTACCAACATCAATTGATTTATTCTCCAGAGTAGGAAACATTATTCCGCAACGAGAAAACTCTTCAGACAAAAGAGCGTTGTCAAAATGATTGTTATTGAATCCAGCGATATACGAATTAGCAATAAAATCTTTAATGCCTTTCGATATCTGTTTGAACGTAGGCTTGCCCTTTACTACATCATTCGTGATTCCGTGAACATCGGTTGATTCTTTAGGAATCAAAATAGTTGGATTAATAATCATGCTTCGTGCATCACGAGTTCCGTTAGGAAATAATTTGATTACTGAAATTGATACGATACGGTCTTTTGCTATATCGAGTCCTGTTGTTTCTAAGTCAAAGAAACAAATCGGTTTATCAATTCCAATTGGTAATCTTTTTTCTTCTTTTTTTGCGGTTGTTTTAGTGTCTGATTTTGCCATATTATCTTTAGTTTATTTGTGATTCAAAAACTTCTTCAAAATTATTTATTAATTGATTAATTTGATTTCTTTTATTCTCCATTGCTTCCAAAAAACACCTTCTTAATTCTAATCTAATTTGGAATTCAGAAATTTTATAAGCAAGCATTTGTAACACTATCAAATGTTCTTTACTATCCATTTCTGAAACAAAAGCTATATTTAATTTTTTAGCCCAAACAGAGTGAGTACCTACTCCAGACAGCCTAATTACTTTATAAAATTCGCCTTTAATCTCAGATACTGTAGCGTGTGATTTTTCAATAGACAAATTTTTCCCATCGTACTCAGCACGAATAGAAACAATCTCGCCTAAACCTTTTTTTTCTTCCAGCTCTTTACCCACGTGCTTTAATTTTTTGTATTTTTGAAAAAAACAACCACTTTTTTATGCCTGTCTACGATTTACTTAACCCAAATGAATACACCGATAAATTAACAGTTCGAGAACGAAGAGCGCTTTGTGACTCATGCCCAGAACGAAGAGCGGTGTATAATGGAGAGCCATTAAAAAAAATTGACCAATGCCCTGTTTGTAATTGCTTCATACATCTGAAAACAAAACTCAAGAACGAAGAGTGTCCGCAGGGTGATTGGAAAAAAAATCCTTAGAATGGCATATCATCGTCTCCCCCGCTTAAGTCGTCTTTTTCCTTTTTTTTCGGCTTAGCAGTTCCTGATTTCGATTTTTTAGCGCCAGTATCTTTTTTAGATTCACCACTTGATTCGCTGTCCGCCTTTTTGATAAACTTACTCATAAAATGAGTGTGTCCCCATTCGCTTACAGACTTTCTTCTTACGATTCTAAACTTCGCATAACCTTTGTCGTTAGTCTCGATGTTTTTCAACATAGCGATGAATTCTTCCACATTAATATCCACAGCAATGATGGAATTGCCATCCTCAAAGTTCATTTCTTTCATCGTGAATGAATTCACATATTTGTCGTCTTCTGCCATTTGGTTGTTATTTGATTATTATTTAATTCGCTCAACTCTATCATCCGAAATTGAATACCATTTACCATTTGGATGCCTGTAGAAATTTCTATCTTCTTCGTCTTTTCCATAGTAAGTGCCAATCTTTTTGATTTCTTCAGAGGATGGATTTTTTGATTTCTTCCTTTTGCCGTTTTCATCCCGAACACCGTCATTATGCAAATCACCAGACTCTTTAATGAGAGAAATGACAATTTCTTTTTTTGGTTTTTTTTGAGATGGTTGTTGCATTGATGCCTTAAAAGGTAAAAAAAAAGAGGGTCTCCAAGTCCACTTTAATCAGAGTAGCAATCAAAATTAAAAGCAAATCGGACTAGAAAGGAGACCCTCAATATTGTTAATGTGTTTTAATTTTATTTTTAAAATTATTTCCGTTTTTTAGCCCATTAATGTAGGATTTAATTTCACGTATGCTCGGGTTGTTTATTCCCATAGAACATAGGGCATCAATCGCCATTAAAACTAATGTGTTTTTTTGTGGACTTAATGTTTCTGTATTCATAGTTTTGCTTTTAGATAAAATATGATTGCTTAGGACAAAGTAAGGAATAATAAATCAATTGTGCAAGAAAAAGTAAAAATATTTTGAAACATCTCCCTATTTATGTGGTTTTTGCTTTTTCGGGTTTTAGTTTTTCAAAAATCCAAGTTCGTAAACTTGAGGTTGCAGTTTTTCGGTTAACGACTTGTAAGCATTCTCGAAATCCTCAAAATAAACAGGCTTATAATCTCCGCTCAAATTTCTTGATTGAATTGCCTTTCGTATTTGATACCAGCCAACGTCAGGACGGTTTAATTTTAATTCATCACGCACCGTTCGAACATCCTTTTGGCTAAAATAAGATGTCCAAAGTTTTTTACCTTCTTCAAGAACGAGGCGAGCTTCTTTTGACAGCTTTTTATCCTTTAGGTATTCGACCATAAAATCAGATTCAAAACGTCCATTTGCATTTACCTCTTCTTCGGAAAACGGAATAAAGTGATTTACGATTGACCATTTTTTATTATTCCATTCTAAATCGTCTGCCGAAGCAGTTAAATTACTGCCGTTAAAAAGCATCCAAATCAAGCAGTCATTTTTAAACTCATTAGTGAGTGGTTTTGATGGTTTAAGAAATTGGTCTCTGTCGTTTAACCAAGTTGCTTTTATTAGGCGACGAACAGAAAAAATAACTGCCGATTGAGAGATGTTTTTAGAGTTAACAAAAAAGCTTCCAGCACTACTAAATCCAGAAGACAATAGTGCAGTTTGGTTAACGTGCTGCATATCGCTTCCCTGACAAAACATACATCCAATAGCATCATCAGACCATTTAGTGCCTCTTAAATCTTTTGTTACCGTAGCTGGCGTTATCGAGTTTTTTAAAGGTACAACTTCCGTTTTATTTGATTTTGGTCTTTCCAACCAACTTCCGAGTAGTTCATCATTGGATATGTTATAAAACTTTTTCTCACCAATAGCCTTACAGTCTTTATCTAAAACATCTGCGCTGATTTCTGTGATTATATTTTCGTTTTTTTGATTTGTTTTCCAAATAAGAAATCCTATAGGAAAATTACCTTTTAATCCATCAAATGATTTACTGTGGATAACAAAACCACCTAGATACTCAGCATTCCAAATCTTTCTGAATCCTTCAAAGTTAGGAGCGTTTACATATTTCAGTGTGCTAAACATAGCAAGTATTGATGTTGGAATTTCTTTGGATATTCTAGCTACAAACTGAGTGAAAAGCTCACGTTTAGCGTAACCATAATCTTCCATTGTTTTACTGATTTGTGTTGATGACACACCCTTTTTACTTTCGTCTTTATCACTTGAGGCGTTATCCGAACTAGAAGCCTCAGCATAAGGCGGATTAATCAGAATCAATATTTTCTTCCCTTTCTTAATTGCATCACGAAGACCTTGAGGAACTTTATTAGTGATAGAATAATCAATAGTTCCGTCATCCGAAATATCATCATTCAAATAATCGTATTGAAATATTTGTGAGGCAACACAAGTTTTTGTAGCTTTCATTACATCAATATCCTCACTATCGAGAGTACTCATGTATATGTTACGTTGGTTACTGTGCTTAACTTCTAAATTTCCAACACCACAACACATGTCCCAAACGATATAATCTTTTTGCCAGTCCTTCCCGAGCGTTTCGGTTAACTTATCGTAAGCTTTATCGACAACTTTTAAAGGAGTGTAGTAAGCGCCTTTGAAACTTCTCTCATCGAGCGGAATTAAACTGTCACGTCTTTCAAGTAAATAATTTCTGTATTCTGACTTTGGTGGCTTATGATACATAGCCCAAAATTTACGATACCCCTCTTTGTTGCCTAGTTCATAAATTTTACCTCTTAGTCCAAAAACAGGAGAATCATTTTTATGCATGAGTTCTGCTGTTAAATTATCATGTGTGGAAACCTTTCCGTCGTGCATAACATCAGCATAAAACAAGAGTGCATAATCATCTTCTTTTATACCCTTTATTTCACGACCAATCATTTCTACCCACTTATCAAAAACTTGTTTTAAATTATCTGGAGTGATTTGCGTTCTTATAATGTCGCCTTTCTGAATGGCACTCTTTATCGTGCTGATAAATTCCTCTTCATCCGTTTCTATTTTGAAAGACACAAAATGAGTACCTATATGAGCAGAAATAGTATCAACAGCCTCTTTGGTATATCCACTGGCTGACTTGCCCCACTTTACTGTTTTTTTTGCAAGGAACGGTAATACATCGCTACTCTTCATAATTGATGCTCTTCGCTCATCAATTACCGCTAACAAGGCTGGCACTTGTTCGCCCTTATTCAGAGCGTCCTGCACATAATGCAATAACTGGGTAAACATTACATAACTTGAGAGTTTTGCATTATACTTTGCTTCAAACCAAATTTCTTTTGTTTGAATATCTACCAAGTTTTTAGAATAACCTTTTAGGTCAAGCGCTTTAATGTAAGCATCCTTTACGTCCTCTTCGCTCTTCGCTTTTTTTAATCTCTCGTGTAATGTCATTTTTGTGTTTTTTAGTAAATGTCTCCTAGAATTTGTCTCCGTGCTAACATTGTGTCATCTTCCATGCTCTGTAAGTTTAACGAGACACTCTCACCGTAACAAGTACAACTTGGGTTTCCTTGATTATTGACTCCAAAAGAGATGAATCCTGCTGAAATCGGATTGAACCTTTTGAATTCTGAGTGCTGGAGCAGTTCACAAAATACAATTATCACATCGTCATCTGTTCGGATATATTTAACTTTTAACATCATATTACTTTATGCGTTTTTTAAAGAGTTATTTACTTTTTGCTTCTTGAGTCTCCTTATAACTAACAAGCCTGTCGTGATTTGTATGGTCTACAAAAGCGACCATATTCAATCGTTCTGCAATTCGAATCATCTGGCTGTGGTGACCGAGCTTATCAAAAAAAGTTTTGCATAAAATTTCTTTCCCATCCATGCTTGCTTTGTGGCAAATAAAATGAGTCTGCTTTTTCACGCATCCTTGAATAATATCTTTTCTTCTAGCTGGGCTAACTATTGCGTCAGGAGATAACAAACAATTTCCGCAACAGGATTTATAGACGTACATCATAATTTAATTTTTTAATGCCAATATAAATAAATCGGTAAATCACCATATAATTCACCCAAATAAGCAAACACAGCTTTGTTTTTAAGACTATCAGTTTTGTAATTCATGACTGTTTTGTGTAATTCAGAAGCTAATACACTCTTGATTCGGTTGCCGTATTTGTCTGTTTCTGTCTTGCCGTAAAAAGTCCCTTCAATTACTTCTGTTTCATCACTTCCTAGAAAAGAATTAATTCCTCCTCTTTTAATTTCAATTCCTTTTTTATCGGACAGTTCTTATATAATTTTAAACAAATCACTGTCTCTATGAAAACTCAAAACATCGTTAGAGATATCACAATTGTTACTTCGTGAATTCGCTGGCAATAAGCTTAAGTCCACTCCCATTTTTTATTTTTTAAGTTTGTAACCACTAATTTTAACAAGCGCATTCTGAAATTCACTCATCTTGTTTTGCTCTTGTATTTTTTGAGTAATCTGTCTTAAACAAGTGGTTAAAATATCTTTCGATTTTTGGTCTCTTTCTTTTGTTCTAAGTTTTGAAAGCTTTGCATAATAAACAGCCGAACTAACTATTTGAACTTGCTTTCTCGATTCAAAAAACATTACTTGAATTGCGTTGCTCATACTAAGAGTTATTAATTATATTGATAAATTTTTCGCACTGCTTTTTAACCGAATTTTCCCAAATTGAAAGAGTTGACTTATCAGATAGCGCACTATCTATTTCAGTTATGAAAAGAAATAAATTTGGCACAATATCTTGCATAAGATGAATTTGAGCCTGAGTGTAATTTGATTTAATGAGCCACTCGGTTTTTACACTGACTGGTGCTGCGCCACCCCAACTCACCATAGTGTTTTCAGAGTCGCATGAATAAACAACTCCAATCCACGTAGGAGCTGAATTTTTATACACTAAATCCCTATTATTAAATTTACTGTTTTTAATCATAAATCATACATTTCTTCAGTCACTTCAATTATTGATTTTCCACCAACAGTCAAATCCTCAATATTATTAATCATTGTCTGAGAATATCCACAACGGGTAGCAATTTCCTTCATTGTTTCTTTCAGGTAAGCCATGTTTCTTGAATCAATACCCATATAGATTCTGAACACATTATTATCTATTCGAGAATCGTAATCGTATTTCTTTTTTATGTGGCGAGAAACAACTCCTTCGGTAAAATCAGTAGGGAAGCAAATATCTGGAACGTCACCACACGCAACAACAATATCAACCGAATATAATCCTACCGACCAAAAAATTCTATTCTTCATAATTTTATTTTTGGTGAAATAATTCTGTTCGTTTTAAATCGAAATACAAATTTTGTAAATGATGAACACTGTCCATTTGCGAGTTGTTGAATATATCTCCTTTTAGGCATGTTCTAATTCCGATATTCCAGTGTATATTCATACCATTATAAACACTATCATTGGTAATTATCTTTGTGTTCTCAATAATGGCTAATTCGAAGTGCGTATATCCGTCCAAAAACACCATCTTAAATCCACATGATTCCAGCAAATCCCTTGTAATAGGTATGCACTTCACATCAGCCCATTTAACAAGGCTTGTTTCTAATCCATTCGCAATGTAAACACCTTCTTGGATAATACCAACAACCGTCCCTTGCTTTATTAAATTACCTAAGCGAATTTCTTTTTTTATGGTTACCATTATTCCGTAGTATTATGAATTAATTTTCCACTTTTTCTGACGTATCCGTTTTTTTCAAACTCGTCAATCAAAATAAGCCTTCTATTTTTCATCCCTGCTCCAAAAGCTTGAAGACGAAAGTGTGAGCTTACTAAAAAACCGTTTGTTCGGATTGAAGTTGTGTTCCATTTGCTGTTGACAATTATATAATCACTGGGGGTCTCGTTTTTAACACGATTCTGCATGTTAGTTCCGTACTTTCTGCCAGCTTTTAGAATTGATAAATCAGGGTCACTGAATTGAATAAAAACAAGAATTCGAACCCACTCGTCTACGATGTCCTTAAGGTGTTCTACGTTCTCTGTTTCTCTTGCGGTTTCTCCTGTATCATGATTTATTTCGTAAGCAAAACTATCATATTTGCAGTAATACCCCAGAGTCTCCTTTGATATATTAACACGCATACCTCTTAGCATCACTCCGTCATAATAAGTTCGGTAGCAAGTATGCGCATCTATTAAAAACTCCCATGTTTGATTAATCGGAATTTTATGAAAGATGTTCATATCAACTTTATCAATCTTAATACGCTCGATTACATCTTTTGCTGTTTGAGTTATGATATATCTTTTGCAAAGAGGATTAAGTATCGTTCTAAATGTTTTCTCGATAACAGAGTCTAATTCACTCATGTTATAATCTTTAATTCGACCACTACTGGTAAGCTCATCACGCTTCATTTTCAATTGCTCACGAATAAATCCTTCAGTGATAGTTTTATCAACTCTGATAGCTTCCGAAATATTTTTTATGTTTATTTTCATAATTATTCCTCATCTGCTTTTAACAAAGCATCGTTTAACATTTTAATAATTTCTGTTTTCGATAACACTTTGTCTTTTGTTGCGACTGTTATACCAAGAAGATGATACTGGGCTACTCTTACCGCTTCAAGTAAATCACCAACAGCTTTTGGATTAATGCCTTCACCGTAAGTGCTATTTATAGCCGTACAAATCATCTCAGCACTTTCTTTTGGGTCTGAGGTGTAAGTGAGCGCAAAACAGTTTCCTTTTTTATTATGGACACCGTTTAAACCAGTTTGAAATAACTCTGTGAATTTTCCCATGTTACAAATTATTTATTTTATTAAAACTGTTTTTTTGATGTAAACGGAAGGCGCAAAATTACCGCTCATAACTTCATCTTCTTCCTGTGCGTCTCGAATAGATTTAGCTTTTTTTAAAGTGGATGCGCAAGACACAAAATCTTTGTCTCTGGACAGCACCACGTAAACTGTTTGTTGTTTCATTTTTGTTTTTTTTGAAAATATATTCTACAGATTTGAATATTTAGAAAATATCACCTCTTTTTGGACGAAAATTTTTCCATTTTTTAGGTCTATCAGAATTAGCAAAACCACCAATTAAATGTGCGCTTTTAACTTTAGATGTTTTCTTTTTAATAGCCTCATTTTGTTCGATGGTTCTGAAATTGCTATTAATCTGAAGTTTCTTCTTCAAATTTGACTTGTAAGAAGCCCCTATTGTATCTGGTTGTTTAAAGTTGAGGTCTCTTCTGATTCTCTGGATGGTTTGCTGCTTAGTAATATCTCCTGTACTCATCAAGCTTATAAATGTTGTAGCCGAAATCTCACTAAGCACAAGACCGAGCTTTTCACAATCTTGATTCCAAATTTCAGAGCAAAGAGAAAAGTCATTGTCTTTGCAATATGGATTAGTCTCCATCAGTATTTTTACTCTATCCTTTAAGCTAATTGTGTCTTTACTTGCCATAAAGTTTTCTTTATTAAAAGCTACGCACTAAACCTAAATCACTTTTCTTAATGGATGCTCTACCGCTACCTACGATATGCAAAACCGTTTCTCTACATTCGTCTTTGCAGTAATAATGCTTCTTTTGACTGCCACCGTAGTTAGTCCATAATGGTCTACCAATCTTTTGCTCAAAAATTGTTTGGCAGACAGGGCAATTTCTTGTAACTATTGGCTTTTCCACCTGCTCCCTTACTATGGTTATTTGGGTCTGTAAATCCTTAAGTTCATACCCACTACCAAGTAGTTTTTGATTTGACGGCAAAAGCTTCTTGCCAAGTTCTTTTGAAATAGCCAGTAGCTCTTCATTTGGAGTTAAATTATCAGGTATAGTTATGGTTATCTTTTCCATACTTTGCTTTTTTATAATTATTTGATTGCTTCTACTGCCAAATCCTCACGCTGTATGTTGCGTGAGGCTGCTGTCTTGCTCATAGTGTTGCTTAAAAATAATATAACTCTGGTTTTTTATTCATCCATTTACAGATTGACAAAAACTCTATAACCGTTGGACATTGTGTTTTTAAATTAATTCGTGTCAATGTGCCTCGATTAATAAGTGTTTCAATTGCTGCTTGTCTAATAGATGTTTCACGGCTGGAAACTCTATATTCATTGAAGTCTTCAATAAATTTGTTAAAATTGAATGTCATAGTGTTGCTTTGTTAATGGCGTTTAATAATACTCTTGCGTTC
>Ga0116156_10000532_pt1 | contig 40510 bp, 29 predicted proteins | sample AD_UKC045_MetaG_FD_89891 | JGI IMG/M metagenome (GOLD analysis project Ga0116156, IMG submission 89891) | Active sludge microbial communities of municipal wastewater-treating anaerobic digesters from USA - AD_UKC045_MetaG | ecosystem: Engineered > Bioreactor > Anaerobic > Digestate | place: USA...
GATGTAAATAGATTAAACTGATTTAACGGATGCGGTTATTTGATATTTGTAATTAAAAATTCATAATTACAGTAAAACTGTTTTTTGTCCGATGTTTTGCTTCCAATGCCTAATAAATTGTTAAATTATTTTTTTTAGAATTTCCATTTCTTTGGACTGCGCTCTTCTGATTGAGCGCGCTTCCAAAAAGTTCCGCTTTTTTACTGAACAATCATGCTGGAACGGTCAGTAAAAACAGAGAGCTAATTATTGGAACAAATTCCGACTGCGCCTTCTGACTTCTGATTTAAAAAAATATTTATACTTGTTTTTTAATTAATAAAATATATAATTAGCGTCGAATAATTGAAAGGAATATTAAGAAAAGACTAAAATAAAACAAATAATTTTAAAGTAGAGTCGCATTAAATGTCAAAATACGATAATATAAAAAAAAATATATATTTTAAAATATGGGATTATTTTGTTTTAGTTCTCGTATTAATCTCGATTTTTCTGCTTATTCATTCCTATTTTGAAATCACTCCGGTTTTGCAATCGCAGTTTGAAACTTATAATATAATAATTGCCTGCATTTTTATTATTGACGTTATAATTAGGATAATTTTATTTAAAAGAGAATATTTATATAGCGGAGAAATAATAATAGACGTTCTCGCTTGTTCGGATATACTAACTCCGGCTTTAAGAGCTGTCCGTTCGATAAAATACGCAAGGTTTATAAAAATTCTACGCGTTTTGAGGATGTTAAGAATTTTCAGGGCTTTGAAAACCGTAAGAATCGCGGCTCAATCGGTCCTTGAAGAAAAACTTTTTAATTCGATATCTATAGTATTGATTTTGGGTTTTATTTTTATTTCATTAATTGTCGCGAGTTTTGTTGACAAACGTTTAACCGGTTTTCTTGAAGAAAATTATTCGACTCTGACTAAAGCATTAGTTCTCTCGTCTAAAAATGAAAAAGGAAGATTTGACGCGGATAAATTTATTAAAAACCTGAAATTGGCGCATAATATTTTTTATTATAAAATTCAAAACCAAGATATGCCGGAGCCGCTCGAAGGTTATATTAATACAAACAGAGACGAAGTGGAAGCGACTTATTTTCCCGACGATATATTGACTGTGAACATATCAAGTATTATTACTGTGAAAGTATTAATTAAAGAAATAAGATTCTACATTAAAATAATTGAATTCATAATCTTAATCTGCTCTCTGCCGTTATTATTTATCATGCTGGTAATTCTTCATTTTTTTATAAAAAAATATTTGACCGAGCCGGTTGAAAAATTTTCCGAATCGCTGGATAATTATCGGGAATTCAAAAAAATCGAACAGAACGAAAAATTGAAAGGAACGTTGATTTATCAATTGCAGGAAAAATACAATAACGCGCTTGATTATTTTAATTCGCAATTATGGGAATATTACGACGCGTATCAAAAAAGTCTGGATGAAAAAAAATGAAAAAATTACCGTCGACATTTATTACTATTGTTTTGATTATGTTTGTGATGTTTATAGTCATAATCAAGTTTATGAACAAAGCCGAAGAAGATATTGAAAAACTCGATGCGAAACGGAAAGCAGGCGGAGCAAACGAAATGGAAAAGGAACTCAATCAATTATTAAATTAAAAAAAATTGAAGGTCAGAATACAAATGCAATTAACTTTACTTAAATCAAAAATTCATAAAGCGTCGGTTACAAAATGCGATATAAATTACGAAGGAAGCATATCCATAGATGAAAATCTGATTAAAGCGGCAAATTTAAAAGAATTTGAAAAAGTAATGATTTCAAATATCAATAATGCCTCTCGGTTTGAAACATACGTTATTAAGGCGCCGGCAGGCTCTAAAGAAATCGGATTGAACGGAGCGGCTGCAAGACTTGTGGCTTTGGGAGATAGAATAATAATATTTTCTTTCGCGTCAATGACCGCAGAAGAAGCGGAAAAACACAAACCGGATATAATCGTACTTAACGAAAAAAACGATATAGAAAAAATCAGATGACGTTTTATGCCGAGCTCCAAACCGTCTCGCGCGCGTTTCGCGGCGGCAGAAAATTTTTTAAAAAAATTTTTGCCGACTCTTCGCCGCAATAAACTTGATATTTCAATATAGTATGAAAAACAGAAAATTGATATTGACGTCTGCGGTTATTGCGGCTGTATATTTAATCTGCCAGATTTTGTGGATTGTTTTCACAAAAAGATTTCAGCCCCCTGTTTTGTTTCCTTTTATTGCCGTTCTGTTTACACTCGCAGTATATTCATCGGCGGGATATAAAATAATTCAACCGGCAAATTTTAAATTTGAGTTTGACGAATTTCTAATAATTTCATTAATTACCGGAACGCTTCTAAATGTCATAATAATTTTTTTTCTTTCAATCTTGAAAATTTTTTCGATTAAGGTTTATCTGATATTTTTTATTATTCAGATTTTTTTGTTTCCTCAATTTGCGAAAAAATTTTTTTCCGGAATAATTCGTCTTTACGGAAACAGTTCGATTTATGCCGTTTTACCGCTTGCGGTTTTTCTTTCATTGATAATGTTTCTGGCAAATACGCCGAATGTGTTTTACGACGTTCAAACTTATCATCTTGCGATTCCGCAAAAAATTGTTTTAAACGGTTCGTTTCCGCTTGAAAAATATAATTCTTCTTTTTTTTATCCGCCGGCGTTTGAATTGATAAACTCTTTTTTTTTATCGACCGGATTGGATTACAGACTTCCGCAATCATTTAATGTTATCGTTTTTATTTTTATAATTATCTCGGCTGCAATGGTTTCCAAAAATATTTTGCGCAATCAAAACGGTTTGACGCCGGTATTTATTTGTCTTACGATTCCGTCTTTGTGCGCCCTTGCAGCAATATCAAAGAACGATATTTTAACGGGATTATTACAAATAAATTCAATCTATTTTTTTATAAAGTTTATAAATGAAAACGATAAAAAATATCTTCTGGCATTAATAATCATTAATTCGCTTGGATTGTGGACTAAATACACGTATTACTATTTTTTTGCGGCTCAAGCTATAGCGTTTATTTTATTTTTAAAATGCGGCGAATCGCGAATACGGAATATCCTTTGTTTTTTAGGACTGCCTTTTATTATCGCCGCGCCGTTATTGATTAAAAATTTTTTAATTTGCGGAAATCCATTTTATCCGCATCTTGTGGAAATTTTCGGATACGGCGAATATTTAAAAAACGGATATATGGGAATGGAAAAATTCGGAGACCGGACATTTATGGATTATATTCTCATACCCTATGATATTTTTGTTAATCCTGCCTCGTTCGGGTCGTTTTTTGATTTGCTTTCAGACGTCGGCTCTATCGGATTTCCTTTCATATTCGGATTGATTTTATTCGCGTTTAAATCCGCCTCGTCTCTAAAAAAAAACTTATATTTAATAACGTTTTTCATTTTGATTTACGCGTTCTGGATTTTTACGTCTGTAGCTCCGCGTTTTATTATCGGAGCGATAATTTTTCTATACGTTTTTTCGGCGTCGTATCTGGAAAAAAAATTCAGTTCGAGAAAATTTCCGCTAACGTTTTTTTATGCGGCGCTTGTATTCGGAATGCTTTATTCTTTTGTTACGCTTTATTATAAATTCGACAAATTGTTCGATTCTGCGACGTTTATTTTTTATAACCGCTCCGAGACTGAATATCTCAAACGTTTTCCGCTTTACAATGCCGCGAGTTTTATAAATTCAAATATTTCAAAAAATGAAACCGCGCTGGCTGTTGGCGAAACAACTTACGGTTTTTTTAAGACCAATGTAATTACAGGTTCCGCGTCGAACAAGACTATCATTATCGAATGGATAAGGGAATGCGGAATGGATGAAAAAAAATTTTTATTGAAAATTAAACAATTCGGGGTAAAATATATTTTGATAAATATTCCGGAACTTAATAGACTCGCCGAACAATACGAATATCTTTATTGGACAGAGTCTGAATCTACTTTTTTCAGAAATTTCATAAGCAATTACGGAAAAAAAACGTATGACGATTCGGGAATAATTATTTACGCCGTTTAAATTATGAACATAACAAGAATAATTCAAAAATTTATTATAAACGTAAGATATGCGTTTCGGCCTAAAAAACCGGTTTTGTTTTTCAGATTAATCTGTTTTCTTTTTAAAATTCAGATTTTGAAAAAAAAAGTTCTGCGGTATGTTGATTTTGCGGTTGATTACGCCTGCAATATGAATTGCGAACATTGTTTTGCCGTAAGTTTGAAAAAACCAAACGCGGAAAAACTTGCGTTTGCCGATTACGAGCGCATTATAAATCAGAGTATGAAACTTGGAGCCGTGAATTTTTCCATTCAAGGCGGCGAGCCTTTAATTTATCCGCATTTGAATGAATTTATAAAGATATGCAAACCCGGCAGAAATATCATATCTGTTACCACCAACGCTTTAGCGCTTACGAAAGATAAAATCTCTGAATTGAAAAAACTCGGCGTAGATATTTTTACTATCAGTCTTGACAGCGGAATCCCCGAAGAACACGATTCGTTTCGAAAATGCAAGGGTTCGTTTTGCAAAACGGTTGAAGCTATTAAAGAAGCGTTAAGGCAGGGGCTTCACGTTACTATCGGAGCCACGGTTTATCATCAAAACGTTAAATCCGAAGGAATAAAAAAGTTATGCGAACTCGCGGCGCAGTTGAAGTGCGTTTTATGTTTTAATCTTGGAACGCCGATAGGCAACTGGCAGTCTAACGGCGATATTATTTTAACCGGCGGCGATTTGAAATATTTGCGCGAGCTTGTAAAGTCTTCAGCGTATTTTCGAACTGATTTTGAAGCGAACGCTGGCGGTTACGGATGCGGAGCGGTCAAGGAAATTCTTTATCTGAATCCTTACGGAGACGTTTTCGCCTGTCCGTTTATTCATATTCCGCTTGGAAACGCGAAATTGCAATCTATTTCCGAGATTAGAAAAAAGGCGTTGGAAAATCCGTATTATAAAAATTATTATCCGAAATGTCTTTGCGCCGAAGACCTCGAATTTATGGAGAAATACGTTAGTGGAAAATAAAATTTTTATCACGGGAGCTTCAGGTTATATAGGCGGAAGACTTGTTGAAAAACTTGTAAAATCCGGATACGAAACCGTAGCGTTATCGAGAAGCGGAACTCAAAAATTTTTTTCTGAAAAAGGCAATCCGGTCGTAAAAAAAGGGGATATTACCGATTTTGATTCGCTCGTCGAATCTATGAAAGGTTGTTCCTCCGTTTTTCATCTCGCGGCTCATATAAGTTTTAATCGTTCTGAAAAGGATTTGCTTTTCAAAATAAATACCGAAGGAACTGAAAACGTTTTTAAAGCCGCTCTGGTTAATGGAATTAAACGCGCGGTTTTTGTCAGTTCCGCCTGCGTTTTTGGAATTTCAAAAAAAAATGTGACGATTGATGAAAATTTTGGGTTTGACGAATCCCTTGTTTTTCATAACTTATATCTTGCCTCAAAAAAAAAAGCGGAAGCCGCCGCCGAAGAATATAATAAAAAAGGAATGGATATCATAATAGCGAATCCTGTAACTGTTTTTGGACCGGGAGACGATTCGATGAATTCGGGAACAATAATAAAAGCCGCGTTATCAAAAAAAATCGCGCCTGTTCCTCCGGGCGGAACGAGCTGGGTCGATGTTGACGACGTTGCTTCCGCCTTGATACTTTTGATGAAAAATGGACGCAAAGGAGAAAGATATATCGTTAGTTCGGGAAATATAACGTTTTATGATTTATTTAAAACAATTTGCGAAGCCGGAAATAAGCGGAGTTTTCTAATTAAAATTCCTGATTTTATCAAAGCACCGGCAATAGCGGCAACTTCGGCATTATGCGGATTATCCGGATTTTTCAAATATAAAAACAAATTACTGACGCCGCAGATTATTGAGGATTCGTTTTCATATAAATATTATTCGTCTGAAAAATTGAAAAAAGAAACCGGATGGATTAATGAATATGATTTGAGACAATCCGTTGAAAGAGCTCTAAAATACTATAAATCAAAAGGATTATTGTAAATGATTTCAGAAAACGACGTTATTGAAGCAAATAAAAAATTTTATGATATAATCGCGGATAAATACGAGGAAACCGACGGAAGAAGAGGCGCATTTCCGAAATGGCTTGATTTGATTCTAAAAGAAATCTCTGAAAAAACCGGCGGAAGAATTCTTATTGATTTAGGAACCGGTTCCGGCTGGATTGCGCGAAGGGCGTCAAAATATTTTTCCTCGATAATCGCTGTCGACATATCTTTTAATATATTAAGAAATATAAATGGAAATATCAAAAAAGTGAATGCGGCGCTTGAACGCCTGCCTTTCAAAAATAATGTCGCGGATGCGGCGGTATGTTTTGCCGTTATACATCATATATATAATGTAGAGCCTTTGATTAAAGAATCGGGCAGAGTATTGAAACGCGGCGGCGCGTTTTATTCAGACCACGATATAAGCGCCGATTTCATAAAATATTTTAAAATTCCGCTCGCCCTATACAGAAAGATTTTTGCCGCCGAAAAAAAATATTTAAAAATTGATAGCCGGTTAACCTCTGAAATGTATAAATTATCAGAGATTCATTCAAACGGCGTCGAATGCGGCAAATTGGAAAAAGCGTTTAAAAACAACGGGTTTTCGGATTTGAAGATTTCTTTTCATTGGCTCGGTCTGACTAAATTAACCGATGTTTTGCCGGGAATTTTCGGGCGTTCAAAATTTTTTAAAAGATTCGCTCCTTTGATTTCCGCGTCAGCGTTAAAATCAAAATGAAAAATATATTTATTTACGCTTTGATTTTCGCTTTATGTTTAACCGTCCAGACTTATAAAATCGGATTGATTGAATATCAGTCCGATCAGGCATTATCGTTTGAACTGTCAAAACAAATTTCAGAATTCAAGTCTTTTCCGCTTGAAGGAATTAAAACCAGCAGAAATTTTTCTAATTCGCCGGTTACAAATTATATTCTTGCGGTTCCTCTTTTAATTTTTAAAAACAGTTTTATATCGGCCGCGGTTTTTATAAACGTTTTAAACTCGATAGCGGCTTGCCTTTTATTTTTTGTCGTAATGAAAGTTACGAACCGCTTAGGCAATTCGCTTTTAATAATTTTTTTTTATATATTTCTTCCATCGGTTTTTCTTTATTCCAGACAGGGTTCTATGCTTCAGTTTTATTCGCCGCTCTGGATTTTTTTCGCGTATTTATCATTAGAGAATGATAAAACCGCGCATTATATTTTGGTTTCCGTTTCGTATTTTCTGCTGATTAATATTAATCTGTCCGGAATTTTTTTGTTTGCCGGTTTTTTATATCTCTTATACGTTTTATTCAGACAATCGGAAAATAAAATAAAATTCGCGGTCGTGACGGCGTTGATATTTGCGGTAATGAATATTTTTTACTTTAGAATTTTTTATAATCAATACGGCGTCATTGCCGGAAATAATAACGTTAATAATATTTCATACGCCGATAATTTTAAATTTTTTTTAGATTTATTCAATCTCTGTCCGAGCTATATAAGCGACCCCCTGAAATCCGGAGTTATAGAAAAAATATGTTTTATTGTTTCAATAATAATCGCCGCGACATTTTTTGGGGGAATACGATTCGGCGGCAAATTTAATTCGTTTGTTTCGATAACTTTTATTTCCGCGTTTGCGCTTTATTTTTTTTCCGGAATATCAATCGTCAAACATTATTATCTTGTTTTAACGCCGTTTGCCGTCGTATTGACCGCGAATTTCTCCAATTTCATTTCAAAAAATAAAATGGCAAAATCGACGTTTAACGTTTTTTTTTCAGTCTGCATTTTTTTTAGTTTGATATTTATTTTATTTTTTTTAAGTTATATTGACAAATCAAAAGGAATGCGGTCGCCCGGTTTTGGAATAGTCTACTCGGCGCAAAGAGATATGGCAAATGAACTGAAAAAATATTTTGCGAAGAATAACGAACCACTGTTTATAACGTCGAATTTAAACTCGTTCACGACTTTGAAATATTCAGAAGCCGCTATTTTACGGGATTCAGGGTTAAAATTTAAAATCGAATTAAACGAGAAAAATTTAACGTCGCGCCGCTTCATTCTTGTTTTGAATAGACTTGATTACGATATTAGGATTATAGAATCGTTTTTGACAAACCGGATTATTGATTCAGACCCTTATTATATATATGAAATAAGTATTAACGATTTGGCGGCGGACCCGCATCTGAAAAAAATCTTTAACGCGGTAAATTCAAATTGGTATTTGAACTATATACTCGATGATTTGAGAATGCAGTTAGTTTCCGGCCGGAATAATACTTCGGTTAAGAATATGTATGATAAAATAAGCGGAATCGAACTATATGAAATTCTAACTAACGCGAGGAAAAAATGAGAATAGCTTTATATAATCCAATCGCTCCGGATATGAATACCACGCCTTCTCTCGGCTTGCTATATATTGCGGCAAAACTTGAAAAAGCTGGACATACGTCGTTTGTTTTTGACGAGCGTTTCAATAAAAACGCCGTTGCTGAAGTCATAAATTTTCAACCGCAAGTTTTAGGAATTACCTCTGTAACCGCTTCGTTTAAAAACGGATTATCGGCCGCTGAAAAAATAAAAAATAAATTGAAAGACATACGAATTGTTTTTGGAGGACCGCACGCCTCGGCTTTGCCTGAGCCGGTCGTTTCCGAGCCGCTTGTTGATTATGTTATGACCGGAGAATGTGAAAATTCCTTTCCTCAATTATGCGAGGCGATTAATTGTAAGAATGAAACCGAGTCTGATTTGGAGAATATAAAAAATCTGACTTTTAAAACTAAAACCGGCGATAAAATAACGTCAAGCGTTCGGCGCGAAGAATTTTTAAATTCTGAAGAATTGGATTTATTGCCCTTTCCAGCGTTTCATTTAATGAATATCGACGCCTATTTCAATAGTCCTCAGGAACACGGTCTTTTTCAGAAAGGGAAACGGATTCTGCCTATAATGACGACGCGCGGCTGTCCGTTTACTTGCGATTACTGTTGCAGAATTATGGGAAAAACTTTAAGAAAAAGAAGCGTTGGAAATATATTATCAGAAATTAAAACGTTAATCGGAAAATATGATATTGACGAATTGTATATTGAAGACGACAATTTTACAGCCGATAAAAAAAGAGCTATTGAAGTTCTTGACGCTATAATACCGACCGGATTAAAACATATTAAATTCGCCAACGGGTTGAACGTTCAAATGATAGACGAGGAGATTCTTATAAAAATGAAAGAAGCGGGAGCTTATTCATTATCGTTCGGCGTCGAATCCGGATGCGCGGAAACATTAAAAAAAATGAATAAAAAAATAAACCTTGATTACGCCGAACATATTATTATGACAGCTAAAAAAATGGGATTTCTTGTCGGTTCAAACTGTATTATCGGGTATCCTGGAGAAACAAAAAAAGATATAAGAACTTCAATAGATTTTTTTATGAAACTCAAACTTGACAGTATGGCGATTGTGAATATAGTTCCTTTTCCCGGAACTGAAACGCGAAGGATATGCGAGGAAAAACAATATTTGACAGAAGAAGCCGCGGATTGGAATAATTATTATTTTTCAATAAATAACCCGATTCCTCTGATAAAGACCGAATATTTAAGCAAATCGGAATTAAAATCTGAAATTAACAGGGCATATTGGAAAATGTATTTTAATCCGGTTTGGTTTTTCAGAAATTTGAAACATTTGAGTTTAAAAAAAATTATTGCCGGCGCGAGGCAGTTGATTTTCAAGAGGTTTTTTTAACCCGAAAACTGCAATTGGATTTTGAAAAAGCGCTGAAAGTAAGGGAAAATAATATTGATGAGCGATTTTTCAAATGCGCAAATTTTTACGTTGCAGTTTTATAATTAAATCCTTTTCCTTGAGTTGAAAAATTAAATTTATTGCCTAAAAAAATAAATAATGTATAGTATAAAACAATGAAAATAAAAAATAAAATCATTATCATATTTTTTATTTCTTTTCTGTTAATACTATTTCTTGTTAATTATATTTCTCGAAAATACATTGAATCTGAAAATATAACTTCGATAAGCCAAAATTATAATATGCAATTGAGGCATATTGATTTTGCGATAACTCAATTTTTAACCGAAGTAGAATTTAAATTAGCCGCGCTCGTCGATAATCCCTCGGTCAGAAACCGTAACGACCGGAATTTTACAAATTTTTTAAATGCGGATTCTTCGGCATTTAAATATAATATCACAAAAGAAGAACAGAAAATAATAGATATTTTTCATTCTTTACAAAAACATAATCCATACATAAGTTCAGTGTATATGGGCAGAGAAAACGGCTCGTTTGTCCGTTCGCATAAACGCTCGCAGCCGACGCAATATGATCCGCGGGAAAGACCATGGTATAAACTTGCCCGTCTGAACAAATCCAGAATCGTTCGCACGGCTCCGTATAAATCGGTAACGACTGACGATATAAATATTGCGACGGCGACTACTATAGAAGATTCGTCGGGAGAAATCTACGGAGTCGTCGGGATAGATATTACTTTAAAAAATTTGACGGATTATATTTCGGCGTTAAAATTCAACGGTTCAGGATTTATGCTCATATTTGACGAAATCTGCAATCCGTTGATTGCGGCGGATACCGTTTTTTTTTTAAATGCCGAAAATCGCGTCAATCTGTATTCGGATATAATAAAAAATATAAAAGGCGCGCAGTCGGATTTTTTTACAACCGAATATTCGGGAAAAAAATATTATTGTTTTCATTATTTATCGGGAAAATCAGGATGGCAGTTATGCGTTATGATTCCGATGACGGATATTACCGGAAAAATCAACGAATATACAAAAAATATTCAATTTATAATATTATTCGCGTTTTTAATGCTGACTGCCGTTATTATTGTATGGAACAATAAAATATTAATTACTCCTCTGGAAAAATTACGCGGTGCAGTCGCTGAAATTTATAAAACCGGCGAATTCGTAAAACTGGACGCGCCGCGCCGCAAAGATGAAATCGGGGATTTGATAAAAGCTTTTAATTCAATGATTGATTCGCTTGAAAAAAAAGGAAAAGCCCTTAAATTTTCCGAGGAACAGTTTAAACGTATTTTTGACAATACGCTTGAAGGCATTTTCAGAATCGGCAAAGACGGGCTGATAGTCGACGCGAATGAAGCGTTTAAGAAAATTTTTATGTTTGAAAATAATCAATTAGCGTCAAGGGAATTCGCAGGATTATTCGTTGAAAAAGAAAAATTTGAAGAACTTATGGAATCGCTAAAAAAAAACGGGAGTACGAGAGATTTCGAATGCGCTTTTTTCAGAGCTTCAGGCAGGATTTTTTATGCTTTGCTTAGCGTTTATTCGTTTCCTGAAGATTCGAATGTTTTATGCGAAGGTTTGATAATAGATATTTCCGAGCATAAACGAAAAGAACTGTCTTTGTTGAAAGATAAGGAAAATATAGAATCAAGATTTTGGAAACTTATACAATGTATGGGCGAAGGTTTTGCGTATACCGATTCAGAAGGGTCTATTGAATACTTGAACGAAAAAACCGCCGTTATTTTTGACGCGGCTCAGTCTGAGATAACCGGAAAAAAAATCGAGAATTTTATAAATGAAACAGATTCGGAAAAATTTCAAAAATATATGAATTCGCTAAAGGAAGACAAATCGCAATTTTCCATTGAGGTAACCCGCGCCGATAATAATTCCGAAAAAAAGTATATCCTTCTTACGGCGCGGACAGTAATGGACGACGCGGAAATTAGCGGATATGTTTTTATAATCACCGACATTACTTATTTAAAAAAAATCGAGAATGAACTGCGCAAGGCTAAAGAAGAAACCGAGCTTGCAAATTCCGTAAAATCGGTTTTTGTGGCAAATGTAAGCCATGAAATCCGCGCTCCTATGAACGCTATCATAGGACTGACATATCTTACGCTGCAAACGGAACTCGACAAAGAACAACGTAAAAATCTTGAAAATATCAACGCCGCTTCAAAATCATTATTGCGTATAATCAACGATATTCTCGATATAAGCAAGATAGAAGCGGGAAAAATCGAGATTGAGAATATCGAGTTTTCTCCCGATAAACTGATTGAAAATGTGTCGACTATAATTTCGGTAAAAAGCAAGGAAAAAGAAATCGAGTTTCTGACTCATATCGCTTCAGAAGTCCCTAAAACGCTTATCGGCGACAGTTACCGTCTCGAACAGGTACTCATCAATTTATTGAATAATTCCGTGAAATTCACTGAAAAAGGAGAAGTTAAACTTCTTATAACCGCAACCTCCGATTCGGAAAAAAAATGTTCGGTAAAATTTGAAGTGACCGATACCGGTATTGGAATGACTAAAGAACAACTTTCCAAGCTGTTAAAACCTTTCAGTCAGGCTGATTCAAGCTCATCAAGAAAATACGGAGGCGCGGGACTCGGACTCGCTATAAGCGCTCAGTTAATAAATTTAATGGGCGGCGATTTAACGATTAAAAGCGAATTGAATAAAGGAACTCAATTTTCCTTTATGATTACTTTTGAAAAAAGCGGCAAACAGGCGTTGAAACATCCGCAGGTTTTTAAAAATAAAAGAGCTCTCGTTATTGACGATAATTTCTCCGCGAAAAAAATAATGCGCGAGATTTTACAGTCGTTTTCAGTCGACGTTACTCTCGCTTCTTCCGGACAAGCCGGAATAGACGAACTTGTTCAATCAATTCAGGACGGACGAATTTACGATATTATTTTTATCGATTGGAAAATGCCCGCTATGAACGGAATTGAAACTGCCGCTAAAATAAATTCAATATTTGAAAAAAGAAAAAGACCGGTAATCGCTTTGTTTTCCGCATACAACAAAGAAAAACTGATTGACGATTCAAAAGGTTTGAATATAAATTATTATATTGCTAAACCTGTTAACCGTTCGATAATATTCGATTGTATGTCCGGTTTTTTTAGCGAAGAGTCAAGCGGAATTTCACGCGAGACATTGAAAAATATGAAATTTAGCGGCGAATTGCTCGCCGATAAAGATTTCTTGATTGTGGATGATAACGAGATAAATCTTGAGATAAGTTCAAAACTGCTGTTGTCAATGAATGCGGCAAATGATAAGATTATAACCGCAAAAAACGGCATAACCGGTTTGAGTATTGCCTTAAAAAATAAGTTCGCCTGCGTTTTGCTTGATATACATATGCCTGAAATGGACGGATATCAATTGGCGCGCGAACTGAGGAAAAACGAATATTATAAAAATATTCCTATAATTGCGATGACGGCGGACGCTTCGGAATCCGATAAAAATAAGTGCGTTGAAGCGGGAATGAACGCTCATATTTCAAAACCGATTATTCCCGAAGTTTTTATGGAAACAATTTTAAAAGTCTTAAGCTGACGCGGAAAAAAACTATGAAAAATCTATTATTCAAGTTAAGCTTGGTTTTTTTGGTTATTCTGACAATATGCGGCATGAATTATTTAATTGGATTATATAATGCCTCGGCAGATTCAAACAACAAGAATCTGTTAATGGATTTGAAAATTAAAACCGAAGATTTTTTTTATAATGCGTTTAATTTGAATTCAATTATCGCTTCCGAACAATCTGTAAAAAACTGTTTGCTCAATTTTGACGCTCGGTCGAATTATCAAAAAAAATATTCTGAAAAATATGACGTCTCGGGTCCCTTAGCTCATAATTCGGGACTTGAGTTTTTTGTTGATATTCAAAAAAAATATCCGTTTATCGAATTGATTTTTTTGCAGGATTTAGACGGACGGCAGCGCGCCCGCAGTTTTGGCGCGCTCGGAATCAGAAAAGATAGGTGGTGGTTTAAGAGATATTTTGATAAAATTTATTCTCCTTTCATCTCCAAATCGTATTATTCAAAAACAGGCGATATTCCGGTTGTCTCAATATTCCATACGATTATGAATGATAATGTCCCGATAGGCGTGTTGGGAATGGACGTCAACTTAAAAAGGTTGACGCAAAAATTTTATGATTTCTGCAAATATAAAGAAAAAGTTTTTTTCCTTATTGATAACGAAGGAATCATTATAGCGCATCCGGATACTTCTACGCTTTCTGAAATTTACAGTTTAAAAAAATTGCAGAAAGAAGGTCTTATAAAGGATGAAAAAGGCGGAACCTTTCAGGAACTCGAAGGCTATCATAAAACCCGTAATTTTTTGTTAAACTGGGATAAACGGTTTATTGAAATTACTGAAAAAATTTTGAGCGGCGGTTCCGGAACATATTCCGGCGTTTTAATTGAAGATAAGCGTTATACGGTATATTTTGATAAAATAAAAATGCCGGGCGAAAAATTCGAAGGCGGCGGAGAAAATTTTTTCGGGATTGTATTGTTGAATCCCGAACCTCCTTTTTATTTTACCTTGCTATTAAACGGATATTTTATATCAACTGTTTTGGTTTTCGCATTTATTATTTTATATTTTATTTTAAAAAAATATTTTATGGAATCGGCGCTGGAGAGGTTTAAAGCGATTCTTATTAAGAACGATATTAATTTTAAGTCTGCAGATTCGATTGAAAAGGCTGCCGGCGAGTTTGAAAAAATCTTATCGGAAAACAATAAATACAGGGGATTTGAAGAATCTAAACTGCGAAACGAACTAGCAAACGCCGGAAAAATTGAAACTCTTGAAAAAAATATTGATTTGTTAAACTTAGATTATTTCAAATTGAAAAACGAGATTTTCCAATTTAAATCAGCTTTAGATAATTGTATGTTTGCGGTTGCGATAACCGGCGTCAACGGAAACATATTGTATGTAAATAAATCTTTTGAAATATTGACCGGATATAAATCAGAAGAAATAATCGGCAAGAATCCAGCGCTATTAAAAACAGGGTCTCATTCTCAAATTTTTTATAAAGAAATGTGGGATACCATATTGTCCGGCAAGATATGGCGCGGGGAGATTTTCAATAAACGCAAAAGCGGCGACTCTTACTGGGAATATATGACAATAACCCCGTTATATGACGATAAGGGCGACAAAATTTTGTTTTTTTTGGCTGTCAAAGAGAATATTACTGAAAAAAAAAGCAAACAGATTGAGATTGAAAACAAGCGGCAGACGGAAATTAAGTTTTATAAAGAGCAACTTGAGTTTGTGTTTAGAGTTCTTAAGGAATTTAAAACTGTTATCGAACCCGTATTGAAACCGGACCGTAAGTTTAATCAGAAAGAACTGGATAATCTGGCTAACATAATTGGCGTTAATACTTCGATGATAAATGAAATGCTCGAATATTCATATAAAGATTTATCGGTTGAACGGTTGAAAGAAGAAAATTTCAAGGCGTCGGACGAACTTGATAAACTAAAAAAATTTATAGGTTTGAAAATTAAAGACGATTCCATATCGTTTAATATTTCATATCCCGCGGAATTCCGCGGAAAAATCAGAGGTTATTTCAATTGTATTTATCAGGCGGTAATAATACTTACTGATTTTTTTCTGATTCATACAAAAGAAGGAAATATCGCGTTGAGCGCGGATATCGCGTCTGAAACAGATAACAAAATTTTTATCAAATTTATGTTGAACTGGAATATTTATTCTTGCAATACCGCGTTTATATCTGAAAACTGCGCAGCAAATAAGACTGCCGAAGAGCTTAATCAATATTGGCATATTTTTTACGTCAAAAAACTTCTTGAAATCATCGGGTCGGAATTGTTTGTTGAAAAAAATAATGACAATTCATATTTGTTTGATTTCTGCGCCGAATTTAAAAAATGCGTTTTAGAAGAAGGAGACCGGAGTTCTGGACGGATTGAATTTGAAACGGACGATATTAAAGACAGATTATTGATTCTTGAGAATATTGATTATTCTCACGGATTGCGAATGGTTAATAATAATATTGAAGTCTACTGCAGGATACTTAAAATGTTTTATGATAGAAATGAAGAACATTTAAAAATTCTTGAAAATTTTTCTGCGGTCAGTCCCGTTAAAATCCGTGAAATTATTCATACAATAAAAGGTTCGTCGGCAAATATCGGCGCTGAAAAACTTTTTATTAGCGCGAAAAAAATTTTGGATAAAATAGAACCCGTGTCAAATGTTGAAATAACCGAATTTATCGGCGAATTAAAAACGGCGCGCGCTTCGATTAATAAATTTTTAGAGGCGGAAGCTAATATAATCGAATCGCGGGAATGCGAAAAAATCAATTTGCCGGTTAATAAAAATTATTGTATGGAGGATATGGCGAAACTGCTTGAATTATTGAAAAATTTTAACGCCGAATCATTGCCGCTTTTTAACAATATTTCTTTAAAATATGATTTTAAAGATTTTGAATATGAAATTCTTTCTATTCGAAGGCTGATTTTTTCGTATTCTTTTGAAGAATGCGTTGTATTAGTCGAACGATTTATTGAAAAATTGAAATTGATGAACGGAGGTCGAGTATGATGATTTCAAAAAAACCGGTTTTATTGATAGTCGACGATTCGCCTGAAAATATCGAAGTTTTGCGGAATATATTGAGCGATGATTATGTTATCAAAGTCGCCACAAGCGGCGAAACGGCTCTGCATATCTGCAACCAGCCGGCGAAACCTGATTTGATACTGCTTGACATTATTATGCCGGGTCTTAACGGATACGAAGTTTGCAAAATCTTAAAAAATCAGCATACTACCTGCGATATTCCCGTAGTGATAATTTCAGCAAAAAACCGGACTGCGGATGAAATCAAAGGACTTAATATAGGAGCTCTCGATTATATACCGAGACCTTTTGAACCCGAGATAGTTAAAATGCGCGTGCGAAATATCCTTGCGCTTGTGGAAGCGAATAATCTGAAAGAAGATATAAATAATTTATTGAAACACGACGCCCGCACTCCGCTGTTTGTTATATTGCTGAGCGCCCGCGACGCTCTTAAGGAAATTGATAATATCGAAACGGTTAAATCGGATTTGAATATTATTATTGAACACGCGGAAACCATTAATTCAATGATGAATGTCTCGCTTGAACTCTATAAAATCGAACGAGGCGTGTTTAATTTTGAGCCTAAAAAAATTGATTTAAAAGACGCTATAGGCAAAGCGACCGCAAGCATCGCTAAAATCTCTTCGCTTAGAAATATTTGTATTGAACTAGACGAATTTGACGAATATTATAAGATAACCGGAGATATGCTTCTTTTATATTCTATTATCGCAAATCTTTTAAAAAATGCGGCTGAGGCGTCGCCTGAAAATGAAAAAATAGTAATTCGCTGCAAAAGAATTGAAAACTCGAAGATTTTACTTTCGATTACAAACAAGGGATTAATTCCCGAAAAAATCCGAACAAATATTTTTCATAAACATATTACCTGCGGCAAAAAAAAAGGTTCGGGACTTGGATTGTATTCAGCCCGACTTATGCTTGAAGTTATGAAAAGCAGCATTTCTTTTGAATCTGATATTCCAAATCAGAAAACGACGTTCAATCTGATTTTTAACGAATCTAAAGAATAAGATTTGTTCTTATTCCGAAGCCGAATTTCAAAACAGTATTATCACAACGAATCGCATATTCCCTCTCAAATCAAATTTTATTGACTAAAGTCAAGGCGTTATCGCTCAAAATATTGTATAATGAAGGCATAATACAAAATTGAAGGAGTAAAACAAAATGGTTATGCGTAAAATTATAAGTATCGATAAAAAAAAATGCAATGGATGCGGAAACTGTATTCCAAACTGCGCGGAAGGAGCGTTGCAGATTATTGATGGTAAAGCCAGATTGATAAGCGATTTATTTTGCGACGGACTTGGAGCGTGTCTCGGTCATTGCCCTGAAGGAGCGATATCTATCGAAGAACGCGAATCAGAACCGTATGACGAATATAAAGTTATGGAAAATGTTGTAAAAGGCGGCGAAAACGTTATTAAGGCTCATTTAAAACATATGAAAGACCATAATGAAGATTTATATTTGGCTCAAGCGGTTGAATATTTAAAAAAAAATAATTTGCCTGTTCCTGAATATTTAGATAATAATAAGGAGCAATGCGGATTCGGCGGCTGTCCGGGTATGAAAACTATGGATTTACGAAATAGAAACACAAACAAGCAAACTGAACCTAATATTGGAAAACTTGAATCCAAACTGCGGCAATGGCCTACGCAGCTTCAATTGATTAATCCGAACGCAAATTATTTTGAAAATGCCGATTTGGTAATTGCGGCTGATTGCTCGGCATATGCATACGCGGATTTTCATAGAAGGTTTATTGATGGAAAAATTTTAATGATATTATGCCCGAAACTCGATACGACTATAGATATGTATATAGAAAAATTGACAATGATTTTTCAATCGCATAATATAAAATCTATCACAATAGTTCATATGGAAGTTCCTTGCTGCGGAGGCATTGAATCAATAGTTCGCGGCGCTATGCAAAAATCCGGTAAAAATATTATTATGAAGGATTATACGATTTCAATTAACGGCGAGATTGTTTAACCTGAAAACCGTATTAGAATTTTAAAAAATTGCTGGAATTAATTCAAAACATTGATTTTGCGCGCTTTTTTAAAAGCGTTAATTTTCACTTGGCATTTTCAGGTTAATGCGTTTATCAGGATTTAAGATTGGAATATTGAATGATTGAAAAACTTATTAAGTTGTTAAAAAATTTATTTTGGAGGTTATTATTATGAGTATGTTTTGTTTTCAATGCGAGCAGACTGCGGGAGGCAAGGGATGTTCAAAAGTCGGAGTTTGCGGCAAACAGCCCGAAACCGCGGTTTTACAGGATTTGCTGATTTTTCAGTTAAAAGGAATTTCATTATACGCTTTAGAGTTAAGAAAAAAAGGAATAAAATCAATAGAAGCGGACAGATTTGCAATTGAATCTTTATTCACTACTATTACAAACGTTGATTTTGATAATTCGCGATTAGAAAAAATCCTTAAAAAAGGCGATTCAATCAAGGAATCTTTGAAAAAACAATATCTTGAAATCTACAATTCTGAAATTGATAACCCAGCCGCAAAATGGAAATCTCAAGGCAGTTTACAGGATTTAATTAAATTTGCAGAAACTATCGGAGTTAAATCCGACGTTTTTCAAAACGAATCGGAAGATACGGTTTCATTAAAACAGATTATCACATACGGTTTAAAAGGGCTCTCGGCTTATGCGGATCATGCTTTAGTTTTAGGTTTTGAAGACGATTCAATATATGAATTCATTCATACCGCTTTATCAGAACTTACTAAACAAAAAGAGGTTAATGAACTTATTGCTCTTGTTTTAAAAACCGGAGAAATAAATTTAAAAACTATGGAATTGCTTGATAAAGCGAATACTGAAACATTTGGGCATCCCGAACCTACGCAGGTTTTTACAGGAGTTAAGCAAGGTCCGGCAATACTTGTAAGCGGACATGATTTGCTTGATTTATATGAATTATTACAGCAGACAGAAGGCAAAGGAATAAACGTCTATACGCACGGCGAAATGCTTCCTGCGCTTGCTTATCCGAAATTAAAAAAATTCAAACATCTTATCGGAAATTATGGTTCGGCTTGGCAAAATCAAACTAAGGAATTCGATGAATTCGCGGGTTCAATTTTAATGACTACAAATTGCATTCAAAAACCCCGCGATTCTTATATCGATAGAATTTTTACTACCGGATTAGTCGCTTTTCCTAATGTAAAACATATTGAAAACAGAAAACAAGGCGGTCAAAAAGATTTTAACGAACTTATAAAAAAAGCGCTTGAAATCGGAGGATTTAAAGAAAATACGGACAACGCTCCTTCTATGACAGGTTTTGCGAGAAATGCGGTTTTATCATCTGCAGACAAAATAATCGAAGCGGTAAAAAATGGAGCTATAAAACATTTCTTTCTCGTAGGCGGATGCGACGGAGCTAAATCGGGAAGAAATTATTATACAGAATTTGTTGAAAAAACTCCAAAAGACACGATAGTTCTTACGCTTGCATGCGGAAAATTTAGATTCAATAAAATTGATATTGGAAAAATCGGCCCATTCCCGAGACTTCTTGATATGGGGCAGTGCAATGACGCATATTCCGCGATTAAAGTGGCTTCCGCTCTTGCCGAAGCTTTTAAATGCGGAGTTAACGAACTGCCGCTTTCATTGATACTTTCGTGGTATGAACAAAAAGCCGTATGTATTTTATTGACATTACTTTATCTTGGTATAAAAAATATTAAGATAGGTCCTAGTCTTCCCGCATTTATTTCGCCGAACGTTCTGAAGGTATTGGTCGATAATTTTGCGATTAAACCAATCTCTACGCCGGAACAGGATTTAAAGGAAATTTTGGGATAAAAAAATAGGAATTCAATTTTATTTAACCGTAGATTGCGGCCGCTTCAACCCGAAAACCGCATAAGGATTTTGAAAAATTGTTCAGACAGCATAGAATACTTGTTTCAGACAATTTTTCAAAATCTTAAAAACATATGATTTACGGATTGCGGTTTTCGGGATTAAAATAACAAAAGGCAGCCGCAAATCCACGAAAATGATTTGACGATTTTTAATTTTTTAATGTCCGATTCTGAAAAATAAATGACCGGGAAACCGGCATGCTAAATTTTTTATTTCAAGTTTTAACAAAACGACGTTAAGCTGATTTTCGTCCATTTCCAATGATTCTGCAATGTCGGAAAATTTTTGAGGAGTATCGGTAAGAACCGCTAAAACTTTTTCTTCGACCGGCGATAATATTTTTTGAAGGGAAGTCCGGCGACTTGAATTTATAGTTTCAGATTTAATTTCAAAATTAAGTTCTTCAAGAATATCGGAAACGTTTTGAACCAGTTTGGCGCATCCTTTTTTTATCAATTCATTAGTGCCGACGCTGTTAATCTGACCGATTCTGTCCGGAGTCGCAAAAACCTCGCGGTTTTGTTCAAGAGCCATATCGGCGGTTATTAAAGCTCCGCTTTTTTTTCCCGCCTGAACAACCAGCGTTCCAAGCGACAAACCGCTTATAATTCTGTTTCTTGCCGGAAAATTTTGTTTAGCCGCAATAGTATCCGGCGGATATTCGCTTAAAAATATCACGTTTTCATTTTTTAAGAATTTATCGTAATAGTATTTATGTTCTGCCGGATAAATGTATTTTCTGTCAAGACCGGTTCCTAAAACGCAAACGGTTCTGCCGCCGGCTTCGATTGCTGATAAATGGGCGGTTATGTCGATTCCTTTAGCAAATCCGCTTACAATGGTCAGTCCGGCTGCAGTCAATTTTTTAGCGAAATCTTCAGTTGTTGTAATGGCGTATTTAGTGGCGAATCTTGAACCTACTATAGCGATAGAATTTTTATCCTTTTCAGAAAAATAATTCGTGGAATATAATATGGACGGAGGCGAATGAAGTTCGGCTAAATTGTAAGGATAGCCGGCAGACCCGTAAAAAATAATATTGTAATTGCAATCCGAGCATTTGTTGATTAAATATTTTACGGAGTCGTTTTCTTTCAGACGTCTTATTTTATATAAAAGCGTTTCTGATATTTGTGACGTTTGTTTTATTTCCTTGTCCGGCGCTGAAAATACCGAGGACGGAGATCCAAACGCGTCGACAAGCTCTTTAAACCGTCTACAGCCAAGTTCTTGAATGGAGTTTAATAATAGGGCGGCGGTTAAATCATTCATTTTAGTTTAAAACGAATTAATTTATTTTAACGAATCAAATAAAGTTTGCGCTCCTTTAAGAGTATCGTCAAGGTTTAACGCGTTTTCAAAATACAATTTGGCGTTTGCCGTATCGTTCATTTTTTGATAAACAATGCCGGTATTCATCAATAATTTCGCTTTTATTTTCGGAGTGGAAGCTCTTTCGGCGGCGTCTTTATAATATTTTACAGATTCGGCAAAATCGCCTTTTTCAAAATAAAATCTCGCGAGCATAGCGCTCGGTTTGTATTCGTATTTTGCGGCGTATTGATATGCTTTATTCATAACCTGAATAGCGTTTTCTTTTTGATTTAAATGATAATAATACAATATGCCAAGCGAATATAAAGTCAGACTGTTGTTCGGTTGAATTATCAAAGAGTCTTTGTATGATTGCTCCGCTTTAAAGTTATATGAATTATCGCGTTTTCCTTTATTGGCGTAAGCTATGGCAATATAGTAATGCAGGTCGGCGTCTTCGGATTTGATTTTAAGCGCTTTAGATAAATATTCGATAGCAGGGTCGTACATTTGGCGTTGCAAACATTGAACCCCGAGATATCTTAACGCTTGATGTTGATTTTCAAAAGCGGATAAGCATATATTTAACAATTCTTCAAATTCTTTCAGATTGTTTTTGAGATTGTCGATGTTCTGACCTGCGCCGCGTTGTTTTAATTCCTGAATTCTTGAACGTAAATCATTGAAATCTATTTTATCGTTTGAACACGAGTAGAATTGAAAAATCAATAATAATATTATAACATATTTTATCATTTTCATAAAACTAATTTTATAAAAAAACTAACCGATTGTCAAGAAATATTTAACCCTTGAAATTTTAAATAAATCGCTTGACAATAAATAAAAAAATATTTATTATATTGTCGGATTGTTATTATTCGGTTATGCTTTGTTAATAGAAAAAAAATACGTTAAAAATTTAGCTAAGGAACTTTAGTTCCGCTCTTTGTTTTTGACGCATTTAAAAATGCTTTGCTACGGCATTTTTTTCTGTTTTTGTAAATACGAGCTGAATCGTAACGTTGAAAGTATTAGAAGAATTGAGCGAATACTGATTTGGATTAAAAGACTTTTTCTTTATTCGCATTTATTATTCAAAGCCGATTACAGGAGTTGAGAATAATGGCAGATATGTTGACTCAAGATGAAATTAACGCGTTATTGGCTCAAACGAGCGGAGACGACGAAGGTTCTTTTGGAGGACTTGGCGGAGGCGCGCCTGCGGAAGAACCCGCGGTTCAGCCGCCTGCCGCAGCCGCTCCTCCGGTTATGCAGCCTGCGCCTGCCGCTATAGCCGCGGCGCCTCAATCAACCATCGCCTACACGCCGCCTCAAGTTTCGGTTCAAATGCCGGCTAAAGGCGATATGGGATATTTTAGCGATTTATCTTTGAAAATGTCAGTGTTTCTCGGTAGAACCAAAATGCCGTTGAAAGACGCTTTGAAACTTACCAAAGGTTCGGTCGTCGAGCTTGAAAAAATTCAAGGCGAATACGCCGACGTTTATATTAATAATAAATTATTTGCTCGCGGCGAGATAGTTCTTGTAGACGAGAATTTCGGAATAAGAATAAAAAAAATAATCGACATTGAAGAACGGGAACAATTGCTTAAAAGATTGTGATATAAAAATATGCGGGGCAGACTAATTAAGATATAAAAAGTAGTTTAATTTTCCAGAGTCTCATTTTAAAATGATTGATAAACAACATTTTAGTTTTTGTCGATCTTGGAGAATCGCTTTACTTTCAATTTATTAGACAGTCCAGGAGAAATGTTTTAATGCTTCCATTGAACAGTTTAATATTTTTTGTTTTATTAGACGCGATTTTTTTTAACTGCGGGACATTGTTGTCTTTTTATATAAAATTTGCGGGCGATATTCCCGATTATAATTTGCAGGGTTACGAGGGATTATATATTTTAATCAGCCTGTCATATTTTATAGGAACGTTTATCAGCGGGTTATATAAAAAACCTGAAAATATTTCTTATTTCAATATTGTCAAGAATTCGATAAAAGCCGTATTAATCGCCGTTATAATATCGATGATGTTCGGATATTTATTTAGAGCCGGCAGGGCAAACGCATTTCCAACGTCCGTATTTGCAATATCGTTTTTCATTAATACTATTATATTAATCTTAATCAGAATAATATCAAAAACTCTGATTATAAACGTTCAATTCTACAATAAACTTGTCGCTTTTATTTTAAATAGAATACCTGAATGCATAATAATAACTGTAGGCTTATATCTCTCGTTTTTTATAAAATTTAGAACGTTCAATATTCCGGAATATAATTTTAAATCGTTCGGATTTGCAGCGTTTATTGTTTGTCTGTCTTATATTGTATTCATCTACAAATTTTTATTGTATAAATACAGTCGCGAGCAATCGAATTTTTCGGTTTTATACGTTATGATAAAAACGACTATGGCGTCTTTTATAACAGGCGGAGCGTTATTATTTGTTTTCAGAGAAAAAATAATGGGTTTTCCATCATCGGTATTTGTCATAAGTTGTATTATAAATTATTTTCCGCTGGCAGTGTGGCATATTATAATCAGGCGCGGAATAATAAGCGAAATAGAAGTGGATTTGAACGCTGAAGAAACTTCGGAATCAACGGATAAGTGCGAATGCGATATGGAGGTTCCGCCCGAAAAAGACGGGTTTACAGTTTATTTTAGAGGATTGTTTTCGCCTTCGAAGTTTGTTGAAAGTTTTAAAAAATACGGCTCTGAATTTTTCGGTTCTTCCGTAATACTGTTTTTTGCAAGCTGGTGGATGATTCTTGTTTATATGGTTTTTATGCCGGATTATTTAAAAAATTATATTATAAGAACCTCTAATTCGCCTGATTTTCAACGTCAGCCGTTATTTTCAAATATCACGTTTGTTTCTTTTGCGGTCGCGGCGGGAACCTTTTATATATTATGGCAAATATTCAATCATATTTTTTTGAAATTATCGTCGAAAGAAAAATTCAGCGGATTATGGGCGGGCGGTTTTTATATTTATTCGTTGAATTTAATCTTGTTTTTAATATGGATAATTTTATCTTACTATTCAAACAAATATGTTTCAGTCTGCGCCGCCTGTATCGTATTCTTGTGGATATTGATATTAAATTTGAAATTGGTTTCCGGAATATTTTCGATAAGTTCGTTGAAGTCGTTATGTATAAATGTTGTTTCTGTTCTTTTATCGACCGGATTTACCGCCGGCATTTTATTTTTTATGAATCGTTAAATTAATTTTTTTTGAGAAAAAAATGGAACAATGGAAAATCGTAGAGATTATTAATACCATTCCGATTTTTTCAGATTTGCCCAAGGAACAATTAACTCTTTTATATAAACAATTTGAAAAAAAAACATTTATATCTGATAGTTTAATCTTTTCAGAAAACGAAAAAGGACAGGATTTATTTATAATATTAAGCGGCGCGGTTGAAGTATTCAATGAATACAATGGAAAAAGAAAAGTCCTTGCTGTTTTGAAAGAAGGCGATTTTTTCGGAGAAATTTCGGTATTGACGTCTTTACCGAGAACCGCGTCGATTAAAGCGGTAACCGACGTGGAAATGCTGGTTTTATATAAACAGAATTTACTTGATTTAATAAAAATGAATTATATTTTTTCTTTAAATATAATAAAAGCCCTGTCGGAAAAATTAATTAATGCGAATCAGCAAATTAATTGGCTTACGTTTAAAAACGTTCAGGGAAGGATAGCGGCTCAATTATTTTTATTATCAAATAAATTCGGAAAAAAAGTTGACGAAGGAATTTTGATAACTTTAAAAACGCCGCATAAATTTATAGCGGATTTGGCCGGACTTCCGAGAGAAACCGTTTCCCGGGCTATGAATCAATTTAAAGAAGAAAACAGCATAATAGTAAAAGATAAAAATATAATAATCTCCGACGTTGAAAAACTTTTAGCGTGGGCGTAGATAAGAAGATATAAAGATTGACATATCAAAATCCGATTTTAAAATAAATCAATTTTATTAAAAAAAATTTGGAGGCGGCAATGTTATTGACTATCGAAAAAGTTTTAATATTGAAATCCGTTGAAATATTCACGAATATCCCTGAAGAGTGTCTCGTGGAATTAGCCACTGTAATAAATGAAATCCATATTAAAGCCGGCGAGACTATTTTCCAAAAGGGAGATATAGGCAAATCAATGTTCATTATAATAGAAGGCGAGGTAAAGGTTCACGACGGAGAAAGAATATTCGCGGAATTAGGCGAACGGAGCGTGTTCGGAGAGCTTGCGGCGCTTGACCCTGAACCGCGTTCCGCTTCTGTAACTGCAATGAAAGACACTTTTCTTTTTAAACTTGAACAAGACGCTTTATACGAATTAATGTCGGAATACATCGAGGTTGCGAGAGGCATAATTAAAGTATTGTGCCAGAGATTGAGAGAATCTCAGAAAAATTAATGACGCTTTGACGATTTTTTAAGTTTTTCCGCTTGATATGAAAAAACCGCGTTTTTTTATTGACATATAAATTAAAAATAATAATATTAACCTGCGATAAAATATAAATTTTATTGTTTTAAAATGCGACGGAAAACGCATCCGAATATTTAATGTTGGAAAAATCGTTTTTCTCGCGTAAGGACTAATCCAGCGGTGAATAATGGACGTTGAAAAACATAAATGCCTGTGGTGCAATATTGAAAAAAAAAAAGAGGATTTGAGCGTTATATACGGGAAAAATCAATTTTTTAATAAATCAATTTTTTACGGATGCAAAGGAAGCCACATAGATAACGTTAAATTATTTTTAGAGCGATCCGAAAAATATTTTTCACATTCCAGAACGTCCGTTATGACGAGTCTTGTAATATATCCTCTGGTGTTTATTTTATTGAAAAAATATTTTTATTGGATAACTGTTATGCTGTCTGTGGATTTCGGATCGGGAATAATTTTTTTTCCGTATAGCTCGGCTTCGCTGACGGAAAAAATAGGATTGCGGACAGCTCTTTTCATTACGCGATTGGTCGGAGCCGGTCTGGTTGTTTCGGGAATAACGCTTGCTGCGAGGTATTTTATTTAATATGGGTTCGCGAAAATATTATTCGATAGCTTTTATAATATCCTGCTCTATAATAATGCTGCAATTGCTTCTCACAAGATTGTTCAGCGTCATATTATGGTATCATTTTGCGTTTATGGCTGTTTCAATCGCGATGTTGGGAATGAGCTGCGCCGGATTATATCTGTATTTTAAAAAAAACAGGATAGCCGCAAACGAGATTGACAATCATATATATTTCAGTTCAATCGCCGCTCCGCTATATTTGATTCTGACTTTTTATATAGTATTCAATACGAGAATTTTTTTACGGTCGAACCCGGTTGATATTTTATATCTTGGATTTATATATCTTAATATGATGATACCGTTTTTTTTAATCGCATACGGTTTGTCAATATTGATAACCTTTAAATCCGAGCAGATTAGCAAACTGTATTTTTTCGATTTGACCGGAGCCGCCGCCGGCTGCCTTTTATTTATACCCGTTATAAATTATTTTGGAGCCGAGTCTTCGGCGTTGTTGATTTCGGTTATCATCAGTCTTATTCCGCTTGTCGTGGCTTTTTCAATTTCTAAAAATTACGGAAAAAAAATAGTTTCAGGCGTTTTGTTTATATGCCTTTTATCGGCTTTGCTGATAAACGCCTTCAACAAGGATTATAAGGATTTTTTCAAAATAAAATATGTGAAAGGACGTTTTGAAAGCGATCTTGAATATTCAAAATGGAACGCTTTTTCAAGGGTGGCGGTTTACGGAACTCGGTTTATCGATTGGGGATTAAGTTCTGTTTACGAGGGAAAATATCTGCCGGATTTAAAGACGCTTGATATAGACGCGTGCGCGGGTATGTCGATGATAGGTTATAGCGGCGCGGATTCGGAAGTTCAATTTCTCAAAAATTCTATAACGGCTTTGGCGTATCTTTTGAAACCCGAATCGCCTATGGCTGTAATCGGAGCCGGCGCGGGCAAAGACGTTTTGGGCGCAAAAATTTGCGGAGTTTCCGAGGTCTACGCCGTTGACATAAATCCTATCATTCGCGATATTATCAATGAAACCTACGGAAAATTCACGAATTATTTATATAACCGGAAAGGAATTAATTTTGTTCTCGAAGACGGCAGAAGTTTTATCAGAAAATTCAAAAACAAATTCAAAATAATTCAGTTGTCTATGGTCGATACGTGGGCGGCGATTAATTCCGGAGCAATGGCGCTTGCGGAAAATTCGTTATATACGGTCGAAGCGTTTCAGGATTATTTCAATAAACTTTCGGACGACGGAATTTTAACCATCACAAGATTTTATTTTCCGGAAAAGCCGAGAGAATCGCTTAGAGTTTTAAGTTTGGCGCTAACGGCTTATAAAAACGTTTCAATCTCAAAAACATATAAGAATATTATAATTGTAGCTAATATTCCCGGAAATAAATACAACACAGTTACTTTTTTATTCAAAAAATCTCCGTTTACGCCAGAAGAAATAGCTAAAATAACTCAAATATCGGACGATTTGAAATTTAAAATCGAATACATTCCGTCGAGCGGAAAAATCGAACCAAACTATTTTACCAATCTGATTTTCACCGATTCGCCCGAAAAATTTTATAAAGAATATGAATTTGACGTGTCTCCGACCACTGACGATAAACCGTTCTTTTTTCATCTTCTTAAACCGGAAGATTTTTTAAAAGCATTTGATATAAGAGACGGTCATTCGTATAATTACGTCGCGGTTTTTATTCTTGTGGTTTCATTTTTGATAATATTATTAATGACAATCGCTTTAGTGTTTATACCTATCATAATAAAAATTCAACAGGATATGAACGATTTTAAAATTCTCAATATTCTCGGATATTTCGCTTGCATAGGAATCGGATTTATGCTTATTGAAACGTCTCTGATACAAAGATACATTTTATTTCTCGGACATCCGATATACGCGCTCTCGGTCGTTTTATTTTCAATGCTGATTTTTTCGGGTATCGGCAGTTATCTGACAAATCATTTTAAAACCGAGCTGCTTTCCGATTATATTATAAAAATAATAATACTGCTTGTTATTGTATTGCTTATTTATAATTTTGTAATCGATGCTTTCTTTTATACGATGATAGAAATAAATCATTTCTATAAAATAATCATAGCCGTATTTACGCTCGGCGCTCCGTCGCTTCTTTTGGGAATGCCGTTTCCGCTTGCGGTAAGGGTTCTCGGCAATTATAAAAACGAATCCATAATACCGTGGGCTTGGGCGGTTAACGGAGCGACTTCCGTTCTTGGTTCGATTTTCGCTTTTATTTTCGCAATGAACGCAGGATTCAAAACTACGCTTTTTCTGGCGGTTTTTTTCTACGTATGCGCCGCGTTTGTCAGTATTTATTTGAAACATAAATTCAGATGACAATCATAAAAAAATATTTTTATCAGATTCTGATTTTTTGCGTTGTTTCTATTATTTATTTCCCGACGTTTTTAAATCCCGATAAGGTAATCGCCGGTTCTGATATAACCCGTTATTTTTATTTTTACCGGTCGTATCTTCATAATTATTTTGCGGAAAACCGGAGCATACCGGTTTGGGAGCCTTATACTTTCGGCGGCAGACCATTTTACGCTATGATACAAAACGCGGCGTTATATCCGTTCACTTATTTTTCGGCGATATTTTCGCCCGCTGCCGGAATTAATTTATCGATATGTTTTAATCTTATTTTAGCCGGAATATTTATGTCGCTATTTGTAAAAAAAATTACCGGCGACGGTATTTCCGGTTTTGTATCTGGATTAATATTTGCGCTTGGCGGCTTTTCTTCAACAAGAGTTTTTTTAGGGCATATCACTATAATAAACTGCATTCCGTATTTGCCTGCGTGTTTCTGGGCTCTGCTGAATCTTCACGAAACCCTGAAATTCAAATGGTGCGTTGCCGTTTCGCTGTTTCTCAGTTTGCAATTTTTCGGAGGGCAGCCGCAATTTTCATTTTATACCATATTTGTTTTAATGCTGTTTTTCGTTTATACGCTGTTTTATCAAAAAAATAAAATCGGATATATGGTTTTATTTTTCGTTTCAATGCTGTTATTCGGATTAATTATTTTTTCATATTTAAAAGACGTTTATGAATTTGCAAATCTTACCGTAAGAGCCGATTCCATGGGCGGTTATGATTTTTATACTTACTGGTCGTTCGAACCGAAAAAAATTATCACCTCGGTTATGCCTTTTTTTTACGGGTCGAGTTTAACGGGAGATTATTGGAGAATGTTCTGGCGGAAACTGACTGGATTCGAGTGTTATAACGCGTATTTAAGCGCGGCCGCGGTATTTCTGATTTTTATTTCCGCGTTTAAGATAATAACGCCGCGCGTTAAGTTTAAAAATTTTTTTTGGTTTTTATTTGTATTTTCCATTATAATCAGTCTTGGAAAATATACCCCCGCATATAAATTTTTTCATTATTGCGTTTTTGGGTTTAATAAATTCCGCTGGCCGGTAAGGTTTATGTTCGTTTATATGTTTGCCGGCGCGTGTCTTGCCGGAGTCGGATTGTCAAATCTTAAAAGTATTCTTACAGACGAACGCGCCAAAGAATATTTCGTCGTAAAAAAAATTTTGGCGTCGGCTATGATTATTTTTATTTTTATAACGGCGTCTTTATTTTTTTTTAAAAACATATTTACCGGAATAGTAAAAGAAAAAATCAGCCAAAAAATAATAAGTCAGGGCGGAGTGGATTTCAATACGCCGGAATTTTATATTAATGCCGTTGATAAAATCTACAATACGGTTCAATCCGGTTTTTTTTCGCTGACTTTAATTATAGTATTAATCGGGTTCGCGGTTTTATATCTGAAAAAGTTCGGATATAAAAAAACTATTATTTTTATTTCGGCGATATGCGCGTTTGAAATCGCGTCGGTTCATTCAAAGTTTTTAAAAACCGCAGATAATAATCAATGCGTGATTTCGCGGGAAATCCACGAAACGTTCGATAAAAATTATCGGATTTTTTCTAATTCCGATATGTATCCTCCCGGAATCAATGTTTTATTCAACCGTATGTCGATAAACGGATACGAGCCGTTTATATTGAAAAAATATAACGAATACGCGAAGAAAATCGAAAAGGCTAAATATGTTCCTGAAAATCTGGTTTTTATCAAGCCGGACGTTGATTCGAAACTATTCGATTTGCTTTCGGTCAAATATTTAATTACCGAAGATAATCTCGACAGTTCGAGCAAATTCAAATTGCTGAAAAAATACGATTCGAACAATCTTAGGATTTATTCGAATGAAAAAGCCGTTCCATTAATTTTTTTATCGGAAAAAATCATCTCTGTAAACGATTCGGGAAAAATTCTTGATTTGGTTAACGATGACGTTTATGATTTTTCCAAAGTTGTTTATACTTCCGATGAAATACAAATTGATTTTAAAAATGAAGACGGGTTTTCTTGCGAAATTTTACAATCGGAAATTAAGGACGACAGAGCGTTCATTAAGGTAAAAACCAATCAGACTGCGGTATTGAATTTCGGATATATTCATTATCCTCGATGGAAACTTAAAATAAACGGCAAACCCGCGAAAATTTATAATACGAATTATCTTTTTATGAGCGGAATTTTAAACGGTCCCGGCGAATACGCCGTTGAATTCTATTTTGAATAATATGAACGCCTGCAAAACGGAATATATTCTTCGGGTTAATAGAGTCGTCGATTATATAAATTATAATATTTCAGAGAATTTCACGCTTGAGAAACTTGCGGGCATAGCAAATTTTTCTCCCTTTCATTTTCATAGAATTTTTAAAACCGTTACCGGCGAATCATTATATTCGTTTATTCGCAGAGTAAGACTCGAACGAGCCGCAAATATGCTTGTTTTCAAAAATGACTCCATTACCGGAATAGCTTTTAATTGCGGATTTTCATCGTCTTCTGTGTTTGCTTATGCGTTTCGCGAACATTTCGGATGTTCCGCCGGCGATTACCGCGGAAAAAATTCTATTTATGCAAATAGCAAGAATTCTAAAAACATCAGCAAGGATTCGAAAGACAAATCATCGAAAATGAGCTATAATAATCGTAAATTATCCGGGAAACAAAACAATCCGGAAAAACATATAAAACTAAATGTCATCGTGAAAAATTTCGAGGATATGAAAGTGTGTTATATTCGGCATATAGGAGATTATTTCAAAATAAGAAAAACTTGGGATAAGTTATGCGTGTGGGCGGGCGCAAGGAATTTATTAATTGAAAACGCCAAATATATTGGATTATATTATGATAATCCTGAAATTACGGATGAAAATAAATTGCGTTACGACGCGTGCATAACTATTCCTGAACGCATAAATGATTTTGGAAATAAACCGGAGATTATTGAAGATTTAAAACCTTCCGGAGAAGTTGGTATTTCCGTAATTAAAGGCGGCAAATACGCAGTCGCTCATTGCGAAGGAAAATCCGATAGTATAATGAAAACTTATCAGTTATTATTTTCAGAATGGTTTCCTTCAAGCGGCTATCAGCCGGATAATAAGCATTATTTTGAAATTTATTTAAATAACACCGACGAGCATCCTGAAAAGTTTTTTATTATGGATATATGTATTCCGGTAAAACTTTTATAATTTAACCCGTAAAACGCAGTACCCCCGGATATTGTTATGGATGTAAAGTGAAGTTTTTCACAACATAGATGTATTATTGCGATTTAGATTTAAAATCGCAATTTATGTTAAAACTTCTAAAAACCAGAAAACTTTTTAAATTTACGGCTTTAGCCGTAGATTATATGTTTTTAAGATTTTGAAAAATTGTCTGAAACAAGTATTCTATGCTGTCTGAACAATTTTTCAAAATCCTTATACAGTTTTCGGGGTAAAGCATTTTACAGGCGCGGGAAATTTATTTTTATCCTTGATTTTATAAGGAAGAAATTTTAACGATGGAATAGAGGAAAATTTTTTGTTATGAAACAAATTGAAATCAAAGGCGCGCGGATTCATAATTTGAAAAATATTGACGTTTCGATTCCTAAAAATAAACTGATAGCGGCTACCGGCGTCAGCGGTTCGGGCAAATCAAGTTTGATGTTCGATACGGTTTTTGAGGAAGGCAGAAAACAATATTTGCAGTCGCTTGGAATATTTGGAACGATTGAAGAAGAAGATAAATTCGACGGTATTTCAGGAATAGGACCCGCAATTGCCGTTCAGCAAAATATCATAAGACAAACTAATCCGAGGTCGACTGTAGGCACAAGAACGAACATTCTCAATATGCTGGCGGTTCTATATTCCGCCGCCGGAAAAATTCGCTGCGCGGAATGCGATGCGTTTGTAGATGAAAAATTGGTTTGCCTAAAATGCGGGAATACTGAAGAACGGTTTCCCGCCGGTTATTTTTCGTATAATAATCCAAACGGGATGTGTTTGAAGTGTTCGGGAAAAGGAGCGTATTTTCAAATAAATATGAAGAAATTAATTCCCGAAGCCGGAACCGTTTTGAAGCGGGTTTTTGAAATCGCCGGTCCTACTCAAGGATATGCTCGGTTGTTAAATAAAAGATTTAAAGATTATCTTGAAACGCCTTTTTTAGAATTGCCGGACGATGTTAAAGCCGACGTCATATACGGACACTATACGGCGGGGAACGCGGAAAAAACAAGTTATTGCCTTAAAAGAATTTTTGAAGGCAGAATTTTCAGAAACGGAGAAGATTTGTCCGGCATATATTCTTTGACAACCTGCGGAGAATGCGGCGGATACCGCATAGGAGAAGAAGCTCGCCGGGTTTTTATAAACGGTAAACATATCGGCGAACTTGGAAAAATGACCATAACGGAATTGAACGGATTTTTACAGGAAACTTTGAAAATAAAAGGGTTTTCTTCGTTATCGGAAAATTTGTTGAAAACCATTTTGCATAAAACCAATTGTTTAATCAAATCGAGACTTGGACATTTGTCTTTGTTCAGGGAAATGACGGCTCTTAGCGGCGGCGAACTCCAACGCGTTTTTTTGAATTCGCATCTTGAATCAAAAATGGATTCGTTGATTTATATTCTTGACGAACCAACGGCGGGTTTGCACGAGTCCGAAAAATTCTGGCTGCTTAAAGCGATTAAAGAACTTAAGGAATTAGGAAATACGGTAATTATTGTTGAACACGACAGAAGAATGATAGAAGCGGCGGAACATATTATAGATATTGGTCCAAAAGCGGGAATAGAAGGCGGGGAGATTATATATCAGGGCGATTATAACGGATTATTGGATTGCGGAGAATCAGTAACAGGATTGTATTTTTCAGGGAAAATTCCTGCGGCTGTCAGAAAGTATAATCTTAAAAATGAAAAAGAAACGTTTATTACGCTTCGTAATGTTAGGACTAACAATTTGAAGAATATTAACGTATCGCTTCCTTTACGTAAACTTGTCGGCATAGCCGGAGTTTCGGGAAGCGGCAAAAGTTCTTTGATTTCAAAAACCTTGATTCCTCTTTTAAAAAATATTTTTCAAAACCAAAACGGCATTGAAAAAAAACTTGGATATTTAGAAGAATCTGACGCGGAAACCGAAGTTGAATTTCAGAAGCCTGAAACAATAGCGGATAGACTTGAAGGAACCGCCGAGATTTCTGGATTCGCTGAAGTTTCGCAAGCTCCGATAGGAAAAAATATGAATTCAAATCCCGCCACATATATTGGAATATGGGATAAAATTAGAAAACTTTTCGCAGAACAACCCGAATCTGCCGAACGAAATTTCACCGCCGGTCATTTTTCATTTAATTCAAAAGGAGCTTGTTCAAAATGCGGCGGCGGCGGAAGAGAAAAAATATGGCTGGGCGGAGATTTTTTCTTGTATAATACTTGTCCGGAATGCAAGGGAAAACGCTACAACGACGCGGCTTTGTCAATCCGGTATAATGATAAAACTATTCTCGATATTCTTGAAATGACGGTTTCCGAAGCGGTTGTTTTTTTTAAGAATAATTCCGATATCATTATAACTTTAAAAGTATTGGAACAAATAGGAATGGGATATATTAAACTCGGACAACCCACGCCAGCTTTGAGCGGAGGCGAAGCTCAAAGAATTAAACTCGCCAAAGAAATCGGGAAAAAAAGAAAAGGAAATATTCTTTATATACTCGACGAACCGACTACGGGTTTAAGCATGTATGATACTGCGAAATTGATTGAACTTCTTGACAAACTTGTTTCTCGGGGAAATTCAGTTTTTGTAATTGAACACGACCCGAACGTTTTGCGCGTATGCGATTGGATAATTGAGCTTGGACCAAAAGGCGGAGACGAAGGCGGTAGAATTATTGCGGAAGGTTCGCCAAGTATGTTGATTAAAAATCCGGCGTCCTTAACGGGACGGTATTTATAACGCCGTTGAAAACAGATTCGTTATATTCGATTCGATAGATTCGCAGGAGGAATTTTTTCCCGCTAATAGCCGCTAATTCCCGCGAATAAAAAAGGAGTTTTAAATGATTATTGAAAGAAATTATTGGCCGACAGCCGACTGGAGACAGGCGAACCCGGAAACTCTGGGAATGAATTCGGATAAACTCGCCGAACTTGAAAATGCAATAAAATCCCGGCATGGAAATATAAACGCTTTTATTATTGTAAAAAAAGGATTTATGGTTTATGAACAATACTTCAATGGATTCAACAATGAAGACGTTCATAATGTGGCTTCTGTCGCCAAGAGTTTTATTTCCGCGCTGATTGGCATAGCGATAGATTTAGGGCTTATTAAAAGCGCCGATCAAAAAATCATTGATTTTTTTCCGGAATACAAAACCGGACCCGACGATATTGTGAAACGCGCGGTTACAATCAAACATATGTTAACTATGACTGCTCCTATAGCATCTAAGACTTCAGGCAACCGCTGGGAAGCATTAGACAGATTAAGACGTCAAAAAGATTGGATTAAATATATTTTTGAACAATTGGGAAGAAACGGTCAGTTCGGAAAATTTCAATACAGCACTGCCGGAACTCATCTGCTTTCAGCTATAATCACCCGAACCGCGGGAATGAACGCTCGAGAATTTGCAAACAGATATTTATTTAAACCTTTAGGAATGGCGGAAATTCCGGAGATTTCAATGAAATCTTTTTCATTGGAAGATGTTTTTGGAAAAAATGTTTCGGGCTGGATTAATGATCCGCAGGGCAATACCGCGGGAGGCTGGGGATTGGCGATAAAAGCAAATGATATGGCGCGTTTTGGATTTTTATATCTTAATAAAGGTTTTTGGAATGATAAACGCATAATTTCGGAAAAATGGATAGAAGAATCAATAGCGATGAATTCTAATAAATACGGTTATCTCTGGTGGCTTATTGAATATGAAGACAAGACTGCTTATACAGCCGCGGGTTCGGGCGGCAGCCATATTTATTGCTTGCCCGATGAAGATATGGTTGTCGTAATAGCGTCGAAAATAATATTGAAACCTCGAGACAGATGGGAGCTTATGAAAAAATATGTTTTAGCGTATTAAAGTTGATTTCAAAAATGACAAAAATGGCAGGCTGGCGCAATCGAAATTTATAAAAGTTGCAGAAATGGCATCTATGAGAAAAGTCAAGAATAAAAAAATTAAAAGTTATAATTCCTTATTTTTTAAATAGATAACGCTATATCAAAAAAACTGTTTTTGTTCAAAAACAAAAATATTCTTTTTCCCTTAACCCGCAAAAAACCTGAAAGGCAATTTTTGTCAAGAAAACCTCCGGCTGCCCGGCATCGTTGATTTATTATAATTTTTTAGGGCAGCGTTTCAAAAATAATTATAAAAAAGTTGGCAAAACAATAAAACGAATATAATGAAGATATCTTAATTATAAAAAGGTATCTAAAATGATAAAAATAGAAATTAACGAAAAAGAAAAAATGAATTAGCAGCACTTAGAAATCAAACCGGTAAAAGTGAAAGCGAAAAAGTTTTGATAATATTATTGAGTAATCAGGGAAAAAGCGTTAAAGAAATATCAAAACAGTTATTTCTTCATGACGAAAGTCATTTTTCAACCGAGCCGTATATACAACGGACTTGGTAAAAAAAAATGGCCGCCATTTGATTCCGACGCCGGCAAAGAGAGAAAGTCTTACCGTATTTGGAGCGTGGAATTTTAAAAAAAAGTTTTTTATTGGAAACAATCGAATACAGGTAACAGTGGTTCAAATATAGAATTTTTCGAACAACTTAAAAAAAAATAATATGGATAAAATAATTATAGTGATTGAAAATAATGTTAGTTATCACAAAAGCCGAGAAATAAAAGAATGGCTTTCTAAAAATAAAAATTTTAAAATTTTTTATTTGCCTACATATTCGCCAGAGTATAATCCTGTCGAAAAAATATGGAAACGGCTAAAATCTTATATTTACGGAACTAAATCAATTAACGGCGGAATAGCTGAAATAATCAATCGGTTCAGGAAAATATGTTGGCATTGGCGAGAAAATAGATTGCTAAATCCTTTAAAAATCAATTCAGGAATTTGGCGGGATTTGTTATAAATATTTATGCGTATGTTGTTTAAACGGCTAATAAACGGTTGGATAAAAATGAATCTCTATCTGATTGTTTTAAAAATGTATTAAACAAAATTGTTGATAATCCGGAAATTAATCCTTACGATTTATTGCCCAAATAATTTTCCAATCATAACTGAGGCATTACCCAACCTCGTAGAGCAAGAGTTAAATCTATAAACTTTTCGCGCTAAATCAAATAAAAAATCCCTGAAAAACAAGGAAAAGTCAAATTTTCTGAAAATGCAATAAAAATTTTTATCGGACTTTTATTTTACTCGTCGATTTTGGGCATTACCGGAAACCGAATTTTTATCTTGCGTAAATTATGTTAAGGTTATATAATTCCATAAACTGAATTTCATCGGAAAAAGATAACCGTATAATTTGCTCATATTCCTTTTCCGGAAATTCGGCTTAATATAATATTCGAAAATCGTTTCACAATTTCCTCAACTTTTTAAAAGTTGAAGATTAAAAAAAGCGTCAAGCATTATAATTTATATAGGTTTCAAAGCGCTCAAAAAAGATTCTTGCCGTAAATGCAAGAAATTTATTGATAAGATACTAATATTTTATTTTTGTGAAAGCAAATTATTGGAGTTAAAGAATTATGAAAAAATTATTGTCCGGAAATGAAGCTATCGCATTAGGAGCTTTTGAGTCCGGCGTCAAATTCGCGTCGGGTTATCCAGGCACGCCTTCAACTGAAATTCTTGAAAATTTAGTGAAATACGACGGAATTTATTGTCAATGGTCGCCGAATGAAAAAACCGCGTTTGAAGCCGGAATCGGAGCGAGTATTTCAGGACATAGAGCTTTGGTTACAATGAAACACGTCGGTGTTAACGTCGCCGCAGACCCTTTAATGACTTTTTCTTATACCGGCGTAAAAGGAGGATTCATCCTTATATGCGCGGACGATCCGGATCTTCATAGTTCGCAAAACGAACAAGACAGCAGAAATTACGCTAAATTCGCCAAAGTCCCTATGCTCGAACCTTCAAACAGCGCTGAAGCTAAACTTATGATTATTGCGGGATTCGAAATTTCCGAACAATTCGACACTCCGGTATTGATTAGAACCACGACAAGATTATCGCATACAAGAACCGTTGTGGAAGAAGGTCCGAAACAGGAAATAAAAATAAAACCCGGATTTGAAAAAAATCCAAAAAAATACGTTATGGTTCCGGCTTTCGGCAAACTCAGACATAAATTCGTCGAAGAAAGATTAATAAATTTATCTCTTTACAATTCTTCTTCCAATCTGAATAGAATATTAAAAGCGGAAAAAGACGCCGCTAAAAATTCTAAAATTGGAATTATAACTTCCGGAGTGGCGTTTAATTACGTTAAAGAAGTCATTAAAAATATTGATATTCTGAAACTCGGAATGATTTATCCTTTGCCTGAAAACACAATAAAAAAATTCTGCGAATCAAAAGATACTATTATTGTTATTGAAGAACTCGACGGATTTATCGAAGAAGAATTATTGAAATTAAGATTGAAACTTGATATTAAAGGAAAATCAGTATTTCCAAAAACAGGCGAACTCACGCAGGACAAGATATACTCGTTATTCTACAATAAACCGATTGAGCGAACGGAAAGTTTACCAATAGAAATACCTCCGCGTCCGCCAGTATTATGCGCGGGCTGTTCGCATAGAGCCGCGTATTCGGTTTTAAAGAAAAAAAATCTGATAATTACCGGCGACATAGGTTGTTATACGCTTGGAGCGCTCGAACCTTTAAATTCGCTCGACACCTGCATTTGTATGGGCGCCGGCATAGGAACCGCTATAGGAATGGTTAAAACCAATCCGGAATACGCAAATAAAATCGCGGCGGTAATTGGGGACTCGACTTTTATTCATTCGGGCATTACGTCGATTATAGACGCATTGTATAACAAGGCTCCTATAACCACAATAATTTTCGACAACCGCATAACTGCGATGACAGGACATCAAGATCATCCGGGGACAGGAAAAACCTTATCGGGAGAATCTACGACTGCCATAGATTACAAAAAACTCGTCATAGGCGCGAATTATCCTGAAAACTGCGTTGATTGCGCGAATCCTCTCAACACAAAATTATTTTCGGAAATCGTAGACAAACATTTGAATTTAAATCAGCCGAGCGTGATAATAGCTCAGTCTCCCTGCGCTTTGCTGAATAAAAAAGGCAAACCCGTTTATTTTATGATAGATAAAGAAAAATGCGTTCAATGCGGAAAATGTATAGATACGGGCTGTCCGGCTATAATGAAAAAAGACGGAATCATCAGCATTTATAAAGACGGCTGCAGAGCGTGCGGGTTATGCGTTCAATGCTGCGAATATAACGCGATTAAATCAGTCAAATTTTAAGATTTTTTAATTTCGCCGCGATATATATGATATGTTATTGTGTTATAAATGCAAACATTTTCAAATAAGATATTTGGATTCGTTTCATAAATACGGATGCAAAGCGCTTGGTTTCAAATCGCCTGATTCAAACTGGTATTGGCTGCATATGCCTTGTCCGTATTTCGAGGAAAATCCAAAACGCCTTAAAAACAATAAAACAACGGTAAAAAAAAAATTTGATAATAATAATAATTTAGCAGACAAAGAAAAAAAAGGAATAAATATTATTATTTAATTCGGAAACTTTAAGGCGCGAATCGTCTCCTGATTTTATAAAATATCGTCGCTGGCGTTCAGGCGTAGAATCAAGTATAAGCAGTTTAAAGCGGGGCAATGGATTGTTTTGCTGCGCAGAAAAGGGATATGGAAATTATAAAAAATATGTCGGTTTTAGTATTGTGGCGAGAAATTTACAGACGCTTGGAGAAATAATAATAACCGAAGAAACCAAAAAGAATAATGAAGCGGATTATAAAATGTCCGCATAAAAAAAAGTTAAAATCTGAAAATCGAACAGAAAATACATTGACAAAAAAAAAGACGGGAAAGGTCTAAATTAAAATAATATTTTGAGTTGGTTTTCATTCAAAAAAA
>Ga0116156_10000536_pt1 | contig 40348 bp, 31 predicted proteins | sample AD_UKC045_MetaG_FD_89891 | JGI IMG/M metagenome (GOLD analysis project Ga0116156, IMG submission 89891) | Active sludge microbial communities of municipal wastewater-treating anaerobic digesters from USA - AD_UKC045_MetaG | ecosystem: Engineered > Bioreactor > Anaerobic > Digestate | place: USA...
GCCGCCGCTGCGGCTGTAAATGGCGGTGTTCATGCCGATCACTTCGCTGTTCAGGTTCAGCAACGGTCCGCCCGAATTGCCCGGATTGATCGCCGCGTCCGTCTGTATAAAGTCGGCATAATCCGTGATGCTCACGTCGCCCCGGCCCCGTGCACTCACAATACCGGATGTAACCGTATGTTCCAGGCCGAAGGGATTGCCGATGGCAATCACCCAGTCGCCCACGCGGATCTTGTCGGAATCGCCCAGGGGCAAAGCGGTCAGGCCGTTGGCTTCAATCTTGATCAAGGCCACCTCGGTCTTCTCGTCACTGCCTTTTACCTCAGCTTCAAATTCGCGGCCATCATTCAACTTTACTTTCACCTTGTCGGCATCGCCAACCACATGATGGTTGGTGAGAATGTAGCCGTCCGGGGAAATGATAAAACCCGTTCCTTGACCATACGGTACCAACCGCTTTTCATTTTTGTTCTCATCATCCCCTTGTGGCATCCGGAAGCCGCGTCCGCCACGTCCGCCGGGGCCACCCGGACCCATCTGGCCTCCCCCCGGACCAAAGAAGAAGTCAAAAAGGTCTTCAGGCATCATGCCGGGGCCCATCTGACTGCTTCTGACTTCCTTCTCCACTTCAATAAACACCACCGAGGGCGACGCTTTTTCCGCTACATTGGCAAAGGCATTGCTCAATTCATCGGCCGCGGTAGTCTGGCCCGAGACCGGCGTCCGCGAGGAGAACCCCACTACAAACGCCGCGGCGCCTACTACGAGCATGACATATACCGCCGCCCGCATCCATCGTTTAGAGTCCATTTTCATTGTCCTATCTCCTTTGCAGGATCTTGTTCCACCCGCTCCCAAAATCCTGTGCCTGAAAGCGGGTTTTTGCACACACAACGAAGAATAAGCACGTTCCATGCCAATGGCTTGATAAGGCACAACCTATTGAACAACAGTGCGTTACGAAGAATATGAAGACCTGAAAAATATCCCCTGTCCAGCCCATTTGCTCCCCTCTGCCCCATTTGGGGTTTTTACGATTACCGCCGCGAGGCGGAATGATGAATTCCCCCATCCCATGCTATAATTGGCCACAGCAAAGGAGAATACCCAATGGAATTGCCGGTTCAAATTGACAAAGACCGGATTGCCTGCTTCTGCCAGAAGCATCATATAGTAAGGTTTGCGTTCTTTGGCTCGGTGCTGACGGAGCGTTTCACCGAAGAAAGTGATGTCGACGTACTCGTGGAATTTGATCCGGCGCATATCCCCGGAATGATTCGTTTGTGTGGCATGGAGCGGGAATTATCGGAGATCTTGGGAAGAAAAGCGGACATGCGCACCGCAAATGATCTCAGCCGCTATTTCCGGGATGAAGTAATGAACTCGGCGCTTGTACAATATGCTGCTTGATGACGATATTACACGCCTGCGGCATATCATTGATGCCGCTCAAGAAGCTATCGGCTATGTTCAGGGTATCTCGTGGGAGGAATTCAGCATAAGCCGCCCGCTACAGCACTCAGTGGTTCGGTGTGTAGAAATCGTGGGTGAAGCATCAAGCCGAGTCTCTAAAGGGCTTCGTGAATCCAATCCACACATTCCGTGGACGGATATTATCGGAATGCGTAATCGCATTGTTCATGCCTATTACGACATTGATATTGGCATTGTCTGGAAAACTGCCACCGAAGACTTGCCAGCATTGCTGCCTGAAATGGAGGCCGCTGTAGAAAAGTTATCGCGGCCCAAATAGACGGTGGTGGCATAGACGATTTCCGCCTTTTGGTAAGAGAGTAGCTTTTTATATCCGCCATGAGGCGGAATAAACCCTTCTGACATACAACGCACCCCCGAATAAAGGACCAAAAGGACCCAAACGACCCAAAGGACAACACTGCCTGTTATCAGCGAGTTGCGGTATCATTGTCTTTTTGGTCTTTTATGTCCTTTTCGTCTTTTCGGTTTTAACTTCGCACCTGGAAACCTTTACATATCTGTGGCTACTTGCTGTAGTATACTTCACGTTGGCCTCATAACAAAACGCGGATTGAGAAAAGGACCTTAAAACCTATGCGTATCGGTATCGACGCCCATGTCCTCGGTTCCCGTGCCGGGGGCAATGAAACGTACATGCGCAATTTGCTCGAAGCCCTCCGCGCCCATGCCCCCGATACGGATCTGATTGCCTTTGTGAATTCCACGTTGCACGGTCAACCCGGCGTTGCCTCGGGGTTCCCCACGTGGCCCATCCCGTTCCGCTCATCGTATATGCGCGTACCCTTCGGATTGCCCTGGGCGGTTCGGCAGAAGCGCGTGGATGCGCTCCACGTGCAGTATACGGCGCCGCCGTGGTGTCCCTGCCGCTTTGTGATAAGCATGCATGATATCGTGGCATTGCGCTTCCCGGAATCGATGCCCTTCGCGGACCGGCACCGCCTCCGCCTGCTCTCCGGCAATACGCTGCGCCGCGCCGCACGCGTGTTTGTGCTGACCAATGCCCTCCGCGATGAAATCGCCGAGTACTATCACGTGCCGCAGGAGCGCTTCGACCTCGTACAACCGGTCAGCGATCCCTTGTACCGCCCCATCACTGACGCAGAAATGCTCAAGAATGCGCAACAGAAATACAACGTGCCCGGTGAGTATCTACTGTATGTGGGATTGCTCCAGCCCAGGAAAAATCTCGTCCGGTTGGCACAGGCCTATGCACGCATCCGCGAACAGGGCATCCGGATCCCGCTGGTCATCGTGGGCAAACGCGCCTGGCTCTACGGCGAAATGCTGGAGGCCATCGAAGCGTTGAAATTAGGCGATGCCCTTATCTTCACCGATTACGTGGACCGCGAAGATCTGCCGGCGTTGTATTCGGGCGCCACCGCCTTCGCGTACATCTCATTGTACGAAGGATTTGGAATTCCACTGATCGAGGCGCTGGCCTGCGGCACGCCCTCGCTCGCCTCCACGGATCCCGCCCTTGTGGAGGTGGCAGGGGGCGTGGCGATGCACACCGATCCCTTGAATGTGGACGCCATCGCGGATGCACTGACGAAATTGATAACCGATTCTTCGCTGCGGGAAACACTGAAGCGCGAAGGACCGCTTCAGGCGCGCCGCTTCACATCGGAAGCCATGGCGCGCGCCGCCTTGGAAGGATACCGGAAAGCAGTACAATAATCGGTAAATCTTCAACGCATCGGGTGCCGTTTTTGCCAGCACGACGGAGCAGAAAAGAATGGTTGCAGCTTTTTGTGTGAGTTTATTCGGTCTTGCCGCCACGGAATTCTCCTGGGACTTTTACAATGACGAACGTCAGGGCTGGGTCGAACAATCGGGGTGTTGGTCTGGCGAAGAAGACGCATTGACATGCAAGGGCCCGGAAAAACGCGGGGGGCTTGCAGGGCGGCCCGGATTGATCTTCGATGATGTCTTAGTGGAAGCGGATTTGTGTATTGCGGATGTGCTTTCCGATGCGGAAACGAATTGGGCGGGGTTGCTGGTCCGCGCCACGAATCCCGTCGCCAACGGCGCATGGCACGACGGATACCAGTTCTTCATCCGCGCCAATGGGCAGGTGGAATTACAGCGCGCGGATGGAACGCTGCTCGGCTCGGTAGCCACCCGGTTTCATCCTCGTGAAACGACCGTCCGGCTCAAATTGGCGGTAAAGGGAAAGCAATTCACGGCCTATGTAAATGAAGAACGGCTTTTTGAAGCGGAAGATGGCGCCTGCGCCCAAGGCGAAATTGCGCTGATGTGTTTTGGGAATGTAACGGCCTTTGATAATGTAAAAGTAAGCGGAAACCAGATAAAAAACCGTGTGGAACCTCTGCAACCCATCCCCGTACGCCGCACGCCGGTAGAACCGTTGCCGCGACTTGCCGTGGACAACAACGGTTTCTTTATCAAAGCTACTGATGAACGCTTTATCCCGCGCGGCTTCAATCATACCGTCCTCGATAAACATTGGCATGCCACGTTCAATACGAATGTTTACCGCCACGATGCCATGGAGAACGTTCTGAATGAAATGCACCAACTCGGCGCAAATGTGATCCGGGTGTGGATTTGGGGAAGGCAAGACGAAACGGGATTCACCGGCGGCAAACCAAGCCGAGGCCTGAGCGGCGCATACATGGAAAATGTGGTGGACTTCCTGCGTTTGGCCACGCAATGCCAAATCTACGCGATCCCCATCTTGGATGAAACGCCGCACAACGCCTGTTACGATGCGCTTATGGTGGAGCCCGCCCACGAGGTCAATCCGGACGTGGGCGGCTACAACCGGCAATACCTCGCGCAAGGCCCCATTGCCGCCAAACGCACGGCCATTACCGATTTCATCACGTACATCAAAGCGTCCGATCCAGGACTGCTGAACACAGTTCTCAGTTGGTCGCTGGCCAACGAGGTATTCGTCAACTATACCGATGCTCCTTTTTCCCTCGAAGAAGGCGAGGCGCTCACGGCCAATGGAAAACGCTACGACATCACCGATAAAGATCAGCGCCAGGCCTGTTATGACGAAGGCATCGTGCATTGGGCGAATCAGCTTGTGAGCGCCATCAAGAAAATTGACCCCGAAGCATTGGTTACCGCCGGTATGTGGACCACGGATGTATGCGGACGGCCCCCTGTGAACGGCTTGATAAACGACGGGAAAGATCCCCGCGTGCCCTCGCGCCCTTCCGCGCTCGGAGGTCCCAACAGCCTGCTCGATTTCATTGATGTGCACATCTACCCCTGGGACGGCACCTCAAAAGTGCGCCCCGGCATGCATGAACGCGATTTAGTCAAAAAACCGGCTATCGTGGGCGAGTATGGCGTCTTCAAAGATAAAACTCCTGACCATGCCCGCACCATGCTCCGCGAAATGCTCGAACAGGCCTACGCCATCGGCTACCACGGCGATCTCTTCTGGATTTGGAACCTTGTCGGCGTCCCCGGCCAAACCTGGAGCGCCGTCGAAGAAGATTTGGGCGGTTACGTCATGCAACTGCCCCGGAAATAAACTCCGAATAAGTAGAAAATAACGCTAAAATTCAAAGACCCGGAATGTACATCTGACCAGAAATGTCGGTTGTGCCTTTGGACTTTTTTGAAATAAGAGCAGCAAAATATTCCTTTATATCAGCTTTGATCTTGCGATACTTAATCGTATATGCAGAGTTCTTTTCCCCGGTTGTAGGCTGTGCTAGCTTATTATCCACAAGGAACTGAAATGCACTTTTAATTGCATCTTTTCTAGGAAATTGACATGACCGTGGATCAGCTTGTAAAGCCCCTGATCCATGCGCCTTTTGAATTTCATTAACTGTTTCACTAATTGACGCCTTAATATTCCAAGTCCTGGATTCAGGATCATAACAGTCTGACTCTATAAGAGATGGAAAATAGTCCGACCATAGATTTACAAGGACTAGGAGCAATGGTGGATCGCCATCATAGTATTGTATATTTGATAAAGTCTCTACGACTTTTTCAATAGGAACCTGGATTCCTTCCTCTAGTTTCGAATTGAGTTCCTTGTCGTCAATTTTTCCGTATTCAAGCCTAAAGTGATAAAAAACCTGTCTTTCTTGATTCTCCCCAAATTCAATTATGCTGCTTAATGGCCCAAACAGGCTCTTGTCTTTTTTTAAGACAGTTTCGGTATATTTGACAAAGGTTCTGGAACGCGACTGATGTAGTAGAAGAATTGTATTGCGATGCTGTATCTTTTCATTCTTTGTCCACCATCCTTTTAGGTTGTCATCATACTTGCGAAGCTGTTCAAGTATTGTAGTCCATCTATTCTGATCACGTTCAAGAGATCTTTTTACTTCTGCAATAATTCCATAATCTGATTGTTTTTGCACAACAAGATCTGGCGTAACGTCTGTTTTGGGTGCAAACATATTGGAATTTGACGTGGTCATCCTTCTTCCAAAACCAAAATGGGTGTTTGGCCGTCTCGTATGACCATCATGGACCACTAATGCAACAAGAGCCAATAGAGCCCTCACGGTTTGTTGGTAGTCAATGAAATCATCAATAAGTTGATTTGTAAGATCAATCTTTTTCCCCATAGCTCTCGACTTTGCCTTCTCGGAACCCTTCAAAGATAAAGTGAATTAATCTCCCAACAGCTGCTTCCGTTGCCTTTAGGCCAGGGACAATCGCTAGCCGTTTCGGTGGGATAGCCCATATCTCAAAAGAGGATCCATCGTGTAAGTCCGTAATGCGCACATGCATGTACGGGTTCCCATGAATAACTGTATGCATTGAATTCCTATACTTGGTAAGTGTTGTGACAAGACTGCGGACTGTCGCCAAATCCTCAAAAACTGGTTGTGAGTAATTGATCGATAACGGCTTTGGCTTATAATTAGCTTCTCTAAGACCTCTGTTGTCATAGAACCTGAGCTTTTTATCTCCCACAGAGGCTATATACAAGGCAACAGAATCATAGGCTAATTTGAAACTACCAGAGACCTCAATCTCACCATCTTTTCGAATCTTGCAGATTGCTTTTGGAGTAATATGGGCATGATCATCGATAGTTTGATAGAATTCAGCATCAACGGAAGTAAGAATCTGCCCTCGTTCCTCAATCGTACGGCACATCTCTTCCAGCGTTTCATCTGTCCATTCTCGCACCGATTTACGTTCCTTCCTTTTACCAACCTTTAAGTTTTCCTTAGCTGATCGCGATGTTATTCGAACATCGCACCTAGTCTTAATTTTTAGTTCCTCTATTGCATTAAGAAGTTCATGTTGAGAAAGTAAAATGGGAACAATTTGGGGATATTGATTCGCAAAAAGTCGTTTTAGTATTCTCCAACCGTCTCGATTACAAATGGATACAATTGCAGCTACCCTTGATCCCATTTCTGAAACAGGTAACGTGGTTACCAAAAATGGTGTGTTTATCTCTATTCCCCGTACATGAAGCGTTTTAGACTTGTAGAGGAAAACATGTGTTGATAAAGATATCTGTTCGATCAGCCCACCCTTTGCCATTGATTCAATCACAGAAACAGGATCGTTAGGCGAATATACTACTTTTATTTTCAATCCATATGGCCGGGGGATATCAATACCATCAAGCGCGTTAAGTATGTGTTTTTCGTCTTTTAACCGGAAAACTGCCCCTATAAAAGAAAGGAACTTCTTTTCCTCTCGTTCATTCCTGATTTGACCCATCATCTTGTAACACACTCACCTAAGTAATTAACAAACTAAAGTTATTCGCCTCTAGAAGATCATGATATATTAAATCGGTTTTTATTATCCGCAAATCCTTTTCATATTCGATTATACACATAGCCTGAAAAATTGTCCATCTTTTGATTTTCATCTTGGATTGTTCCACCGAGATTGAATCTGCTGAAAAAAACAGTCTTAGAACAGGTACACTATCTTGGCAATATACCAATGGATCTCAATATTGCTGTATTCGGACATCTAAAACAACGCTTGATCCAATGATCGATATTGCACCGCTTCGCCGAGGTGGGATTCACTGAGGGTATCCTGCTGGTCGAGATCCGCGAGGGTACGCGCGACACGGAGGACTTTATCGTAGGCGCGGGCGCTTAATCCCAGACGTTCCAATGCATTTTCCAGGATTTGTTTCGCACCGTTGTTCATTGTGCAATGTTGCCGCAGGGCCTTAGTGTCCAGGTGTGCATTACAAGCGGTGCGGTTGCCATAGCGCGCGCGCTGGCGGTGGCGCGCAGCCTGAGCCGGGCTACGCGCTCGCTGAGTTCCGGGTGATTACTCAATTTCCGGATAAGCCATGTCTAGTTGTTCGCAAACACCTTCTAAGCGCTGCGGTTCAACCGAAATAGATTCAACACGGAGTCCGGCACTTCTCCCAACTGGTTCAGCAAAGCCTCAAAATAGCGGGTGCCATCCAACCGTTCCTTGCTGTATTCCGCTCCTACTTCCATCAACAATCCTGCTGTTTTATTTTTAGCCGTGTTGCCTCCCGAACCGGCAGATTGCGATAGCGCAAGATCTGGCGTAATTCCCGTAGATGGACTGGCATCATGTAGTAGGTGGGAAAAAGGATATTTTGGTGTGGGGAAACTGTTGAGTATTTTAAGACCATGTGCATTGCATTTTCCTCGTAGCGCGCTACGATCCAAGCAAATGCGATGTGGAGGTTTTGTCACAAGTTCTGTTGACGATACGGGAAAAGAAGGCATAGACTTCTCATAAAGAGGCATGTAATGACGGGCGGTACCATGACGAAAGGGAATGAATATGAATAGAAATGTGGTGGTTATCGGATTCATCCTTTTATGGGGAATGGTGTTGGGAACGTCCCTTGCTCAGGCTGCGTCACCGGTCATACACCCAAACGGTGCTCAGAAGCTATCCACGGACGAGGTGGTCATCCCGCCCACGGTGGTTTCCATTGTGCCCATCACCGCTAGTCCGACCAATCTGGAAGACGTCGAATTCCGCGCCACCTTCAGCGAACCTGTCTTAGGTGTGGACATCACTGATTTTGTACTCGACAGCCATAATCTTGTTGGAGAATATATCACCGGGGTCAGCGGAAGCCTAAATGTCTACACAATTACCGTGCATTCCGGCAATGGCGAAGGGGTGATGGACGTGGATCTGGTGGATGATGACACCATTGTGGATCTGGACAGCAATCCACTCGGCGGTCCGGGCCTGGGCAACGGCGATTATTATAACGACAATATGTTGGTGATTGACCGGCGCGGTCCGGTAATTACCCTTTCCGTGAGCAGTCCATTGAGTATTGAATGCGGCTCTGGCCCATTCTCGCCCCCAAGCGCCACGGCCACGGATGGTTATGATGGCGATGTATCGGCGAACATTCTCGTCACCGGCTCGGTGGATCCGGATACCGCCGGATCGTATTTGCTCACCTATTCAGTGGACGATTCCGTGGGCAATCACAGCGAAGAGATCCTGGAGGTGATCGTGGGGCCGTGCAGCGATTTTCACTCCGCCGATCAAAACGGGGACAATCAGATCGGCCTCTCTGAACTGCTGCGCGTGATCCAGTTCTTCAATTCCGAAGGGTATCACTGCGATGCCGCGGGCGAAGACGGATACAATCCCGGCCCCGGCGATACCAGTTGCGCCCCGCACCACAGCGACTACGCGTCCCAGGACTGGCACATCAACCTGTCCGAATTGCTCCGCATCATCCAATTCTTCAACTCCGGCGGGTACCACGCCTGCACGGGCTCCGAAGACGGCTTCTGCCCAGGACTCTAAAAATACTCAAATAATATACTTGCACCGCTTCCAGGAGTATGGCACACTGGTACAGAGGTAAAAAAAGGAGTCTATGTATGGGAAAGGTGCGTTTTGGGATTTTAGGCAATGCGCGGGAATATCTGGCCAAAGAAACACGGGATTCCCACGCACGTTTCCTTTTCGTCAGGGGATTGCTGCTGTACGGGATACTTGCGCTGGGTGTTTTGACCAGCGCTTATGGGGATGCCATCCCCATCGCCTCCATCGAAGAACTCCAAAAAATCGGCAATGACGCTGCCTATCCCCTCGACGGCGACTACATCCTCACCCAAGACATCGACGCCTCAGACACCGTGAATTGGAATGACGGCGCAGGGTTTGAGCCGATTGGGATTAACTACGATTCTTTTTTTTCTGGATCCTTCAACGGACAAAACCATACTATTTCCGGCCTTACCATAAACCATCCTGATGAGGAAGAACTTGATGTTGGCCTGTTTAGATGCATGGATGATGTGGGGAAGATTGAAAATCTCGGATTGCTCGGTGGTTCAATCACAGGAGGTATAAACGTTGGCGGATTTGTCGGTAGAAATTACGGTTCTGTTGATAACTGTTACGGTACAGAACCGGTCGCGGGAATCAATAATATCGGCGTGATAGTCGGATGGAACTCGGGTGAAATAATGAATTGCTCCGCCACGGGTGGGGTTACTGGGGAAGAGAGTGTTGGTGGGCTGGCCGGGGCTAATTGCTATGGTAGAATCGCCTATTGTTATGCCACAGGTGCAGTTGCTGGGGTGGAATACCTAGGTGGGTTGGCAGGAAGCAGCTACAATGGAACAATAATGAATTGTTATGCAACAGGGAGTGTTTGGGGAAGTTATTCGGGTATCGGCGGTCTGCTAGGAAAAACTGACAACAATGACACAATCACAAACTGCTACGCCACGGGTGGGGTTACAGGGGAAGAATATGTCGGAGGACTAGTGGGTTCGCATTATGAAAGTACCATTACGAATTGTTATTCCATGGGTGCGGTTACAGGAGAAGAATACGTCGGAGGACTGGCCGGCCGAAATTTGTGGGGAACAGTCACGAATTCTTTCTGGGATACCCAAACCTCTGGTCAAATCTCTTCTGGCGGAGGCGAAGGGAAAACCACTATCGAAATGATGCACCAGTCTACCTTTTTGAACTGGGATTTTGGGAGTGTCTGGAATATCCACGAAAATGCCTCTTACCCCTATTTACTCAACATGCCAGAACAAACTGAAGGGGAAGATGAAGGTATCACTGAGGGAGAAGGCGAAGGTATGGGAGAAGGTGAAAATGAGGGGTCGCCAACCGAAGGCGAAATCGAAGGAATAGAGGAAGGGGAGGGTATCCTGGAAGGAGAAGGGCTAGGAGAGGGTGAAGGAAACTTGGAGGGAGAAGCTGAAGGCTTGGCTGAAGGTTTTGCTGAAGGGGGAAATGAAGGTGCGCTCGAGGGCGAAGGTGGAATTGAAGGGGAAAGCGAGGGTGCGGTGGGATCTTTGGCGATTGTGCAGCAGCCTCGCGGGGCGGCGTTGTATGTGGGGATGTCATGGACGGCGGTGATTCTGGTGGAAGGAGGGGAGGGGGCTGTTGTCTATGACTGGAAGAAGAATGGAACTTCTCTGGGGTGGCCGAGTGCGATGGTGCATATAGTGAGTCCCCTGACGGAAGGGGATGCGGGGGTCTATCGCTGCACGGTGAGCGATGGCGTGACGACGTTGGAATCGCAGGAAGCGGTTTTGTCGGTCTATCCCATACCGCCATCGGGACAGCATGTTGTGGATCAAAATGGGGACTGGGCGGTCGGTCTTTCGGAATTGTTGCGGGTGGTGCAGTTTTTTAACAGTGGCGGATTCCATTGCGACGCCGGTTCGGAGGATGGCTATGCGCCCGGCGCGGGCGATCAGACCTGTGCGGCTTACGAGGCGGATTATGCCCCGCAGGATTGGATCATCAGCCTTTCCGAACTGTTGCGTATCATACAGTTTTTCAATTCGGGTTGTTATCACGTGGAAGCGGGGACGGAGGATGGCTATGCGCCCGGTGCGGGCTGATTAACGTACGGGACACGCAGCAAATCTGGAAATCAGGAGAAGGAAGGATCGGCAGGGTGCGCCATGCGCACCGGCAACTACTCCCAACACCGCTACCACGTTTAATCCTTGCAAAATCCGGCAGGCGTGCATGGCGTCAAAAGCCATTGATGACGGAAAACACATGCTTCTATTGACTCGTGACGGAAAAATATAAAGAAAATAGCCGAGTCATTGGAATTGCTTTCGCCAAAACAAACCAACGAGGAAAAAGGCCCTTAATTAAACCGCAAGCAAATATACGAAGAGCTATAACATGGGATTCACACCGATTCCCTATTTGAAATATACCTTAAACGTCTTGATCTCGAAAGGCCGGATCGTAAACGTCAGGCTGTTTTCCTGGACCGTGGCGTATTGCTCGCGCTCTTCCAGCAAATTGCACTCCGACGCTTTTTTTATGGGCCGAGAAAACACGATGGACACCGGGCCCCGTGTTTTTCCCGCTTCATACACCCGCACTACCACCGCATCGTCCGCCTCGGCCTTTTTCACCGCCTCAATCACCACGTTCGGATTATCCACGGTGCACAGCCCCACTGCGCCATCCTTGCCGTTCGCGGTATCGAGCTTCATTGCGAGGACCGGCGCGTTCAGCGCATACGCTTCCCGCACCACCGTCTCCGCAGAAAAGCCGCCCATATGCGGCAACAGCGCATAGGTAAACTCATGCAGACCCGCTTCCGCCAGTTCATCCGGACATAGCGACGACCGAAGCAGCGTCAGCGACACCATCCCATCCAGCGAATCGTGCCCATACTTCCCATCGTTCAACAGTGCAACGCCATAATTGCCCTCGGACACGTCCACCCATTTGTGGGCGCATACCTCGAACCGCGCCTGATCCCACGGCGTGTTGCTGTGCATCGGACGCATCACGTGCCCGAATTGGATCTCATTCCGGTACTGATCCGCCAGCACGTCTACCCCGAATCCCACTTTCAACAACGTATGCTTTTCGTTCCAATCCACCGTGGTCCGGAAATCGATCCGGCGCGAACGCGCATAGAAAATCATGTCCTGATTAACTGTAGAAGCCCGGCCCACTTTGTATTTCGAGTGCAGCCTGAAACACAACGGCCCGTCCGCCGTCGGCTCCCGCAACGTCATGCCATCCTCGACCCGGATGCGATCCCGGTAATCCCGATCGATATCCCAAGCGTCCCAATAAATCGGTATATCCTCCGCCGTATAGAGATCATTCAACCGTTTCCCCTCCCGCACCACCTCGCGTTGCGCCTCCTTGTCGAAAAGACTGGTGATCTTCCCCGCCTTATCGAATGCGGCCCGGTAAAACGGCGTTTCCAATGTCTTCCCGTTAAAAACAAAGGGGGATGCATCTTCGCCTTCTTTCTTGCGCAGGGCTATCGGCGCAACACTGAACGCTCCCAGCTTCACCTGCACCGCCACCCCGCCGTCCATCGCCTGCGTGGGCAGCATCCGCCCCTCCGTATCCACCGCCCCGGTGAGTCCGGAATCGGGAATCACCACCACTTCTTCGCGCGGCCAGGAAAGCGCATTCGCCAGCAGAAATGCCTGTCCCTCCGTATCCGGGATCAACCGCTCGCCCAATTTCGCCAGCGCCGCGTCCCGCAACGCCGTCAGGTCCTTTTCCAACTGCGCATATTCCGCCTCGGTGGTCTCATACACCCGGCGGAACGAACTGCCCGGCAGGATGTCGTGAAACTGATTGAGCAACAGCGCCCGCCAATGGTGTTGTAATGCTTCTGCGGGATACGCAAAGTCCTCGCCCATCGCCATCACATTGAACAATTCGACTTCCCGTAATAAAAACTCAAGCTTCCGGTTATACCGTTTCGTGCGCGCTTGTGCCGTATAGGTGCCGCGATGCAATTCCAGATACAATTCCCCCACCCACTTCGGGCGCTTCACCTTCTGTTCGCGCAATTGCTTCAAAAACAGCGATACATTAACCCATTCCGTCTTCGCGCACCCTTCCAAATCCTTCATGCGCGACGCATGCTCGATCATTTCCCGCGTCGTGCCGCCGCCGCCGTCGCCCCACCCTATCGTGATCAGGGTGGCCTCCTGCGTTTCCTTATGCTGAACATAATTCCACGTCTCCTGAATGACTTCCGGAAACGCCGGAGCGTTGTAGAACCCTGTGCGCGTGTTGATGTAGTGCGTGAAAACCTCCGTCCCGTCGATGCCCTGCCACCAGAATGTGTCATGCGGGAAAAGATTCGTGTCGTTCCAGTTGATCTTGCTCGTAACGAAATTCACAATGTCGCAGCCCTTGAGAATCTGCGGCAGCGCCCCGCTGTACCCGAACACGTCAGGAAGCCACAACGTGTCGCTCTTATACCCGAACAACTCCATCGTCTTCTTCCGCCCCTCCAAAAACTGCCGAACCAACGATTCGCCCCCCGTAACGTTGCAGTCCGCCTCCACCCACATCCCGCCATTCGGCTCCCAGCGGCCCTCCTTCACCCGCTTCTTTATGCGCGCCAGCAATTCGGGATAATGCTCTTCAACCATCGTATCCAGCCATGGTTGCGACTGAATAAACCGAAACTCCCCGTAATCCTCCATCAGGTTCAATATCGTGGAAAATGTCCGCGCCGATTTGCGGATGGTCTCCCGCACCGGCCACAACCACGCAATGTCGATGTGCGCATGCCCGGCAAGCGCCACTGTCGGCGTCGTGGGGCCATTCTTCTGCTTCATCAAAGGCATCAGATGCTTGTGCGCCGCACGCGCCGCGCTGTCCAGTTCCTCCTCTGTCTCCCAATGCATCGAAACCATGTCCAGCGCCTCATTCAGCCCATTCAAGATCTGCGCCCGGCGAAGGGAATTCCCCTCCAGGATCAGCGCGGTCTTATACAGCGTGTTCGCATCATAATACAGCGCTGTCACCGCCTCCCGCTCCACCAACAAATCGCTCGCATCTAACCGCAGCGGCGGCGCCATGTTCGGCGCACCCCCCACCGAGTGAATCGTCCGCATCTCCGGATGATACCCATCCACCCCGGGATATGGATGCCCCGCATACGCTTCAATGTCCAGCGTCAATGTTTCTCCGCCCCGCGCATATGCCAGCAACAACACTTCCTTATGCCGCAGGTCCATCCCCGCAAACGGCTTCCCGTCCACGAACAGCAGCTTTTCCGCCACGCTGTCATGCCGGTAATATACCCGCCGCCCCCGGCAGGCCCGCGGCACTTCTACTGTGCCCCGGAACCACGTTGTGCCCCAGTGCTGGCCCCACATACAGCCAACCGGCGCAGGCACATAATCCATCTGATACGGCGGCGTCCGGAAATGATCCATCGTCTCCGCCATCTCCAGCGCCGCCTCCGCCACCTTCGCATAACGCCACTCATACAGCTTCTCCAGCCGTTTCCGAATCTTATCCAGGACCCGTGGTGGAATCATTTGTGCTTCTCCCTTTCCGCGCGCGAAACGGTCCGCGCCTCGACCACTTCAACCTGCATGCCAACACTATGGCGCATGAATATCTTTATGTCAATCCGCCACACACCCTCCATCTGGAATCGGAATCCGTATCGCTATCGGCATCGCACACTCTGTTTTTCATCCCTATCCTCTCCTTCCTGTTCTTTTCCTAAACCCCAATCCCTTTTTTCTTGGCAGTTCCTTACTCATGTCTCACGCCTCACGCCTCACGCCCCCACATTGAGTCTGCCCAAAAGGATGCACTACCATGCTCAACAAAGGAATATTCCTCATGAACCTGACGGAGTGTCTTCGAAAAGAATGCACCGGAGCCAACAGGACCCTGCCCGACAAGCCAGCCGCCTTGCGGGAGATTGCGCGTCTTGCCAAGAAAAGCCCGTTATTAGATGCAATATCCGAAGATGCGGTGGTTCAGGCGTTGGAGGCGCGGGAGGTGCTTGGTTCCACCGGTTTCTCCCAGGGCATGGCACTGCCCCATGCCCGTATCCCCGGTGTCAGCCATTTCATCCTGGGTATCATGACCATCCCAACAGGCGTTTCCTTCAAAAGTCTCGACGGAGGCAAAACCCGCTTTTTCATCTTCATGATTGCCCCGGAAGAACAAACCGACGCCCATCTCGCTCTCTTGTCGCAAGCCGCCGATGTTCTCCTGCTCGATGGCGTCATGGACGCATTGGCGGCGGAAACCTCTGATGAGGCACTCTATCTGCGGTTTCTCACCTATGTCCGCCCCATGGCGGAAAAGGATACATAAGGACTAAAACGATGGCGGAAAATCTGGTTGTGGTGAAAACGTGTTCGAGCGCGCTGGAAGCGGAATTCATCAAAAACTTTCTTGAAAACAACGGCATCCGCGCTACAAGTTCCGCTCCGCAATTGCGATCCTGGACCGGCCGCTACACCGCCATCGCGCGCAGTGCGAAGGTGCTCGTGCTGCCGCGCGACGCCGCCCGCGCCCGCGCACTTCTCGAACATCCCCCCACCATGGAACTGCCCGAAGATGCTGAGGTGGAGACCGAGGAATTACAGCCGGAATACAACGACGACGGCGATTTGCTTCGATGTCCGAACTGCGGCTCTGAGCGCATTGAAGAAATTACGTCGTCCCCCATTATGCGGTTGGTCATGACAATTATCCTTTTGGGGCTCCCCCTCATTTTCGGATGGGGGAGCCGCCGCACCTGGGTATGCCGCGATTGCGACTGGGACTCAAACAGACGATAAGGAGATGGTCTATGCGGAAATGGATATTGATTCTTGTGTTGGCGGCGTCAGGTACGGGCGCATGTGCCGCCGACCTTTGGGACCAGGCCCGGCAAAACGGTGAACTGAACCGCAAAGCCCTTCTCTTTTGCTGGCGATACAGTCAGGGCTGGCTCCAGTTCAGCGATCCCAACACCGGCCTCCTCCCGCATGATCTCAAGGGCGGCGCATATTGGAATGCGAAGGACTGCGCGGCGGACAACTTCCCCTTTATGACCATCACCGCCTGTATGACGGATCGCGCCCTCTTCGACGGGCGAATGCACCAAATCCTCGAAACCGAACAGCGCCTCTGCAACCGTGTGGACCATCTCCCGGATGATTATGACTTCGCCACACAAACCTTCCGCACGGAACAGCCAAATATTGACGGCCTGATTTTCGGCGCCGCGGAATACATCAAAGACGGCCTGATCCCGCTGACGGAGTGGCTCGGACCCAGCCCATGGTCCGATCGCATGATCCAACTCATGGACGACATCTGGAAACAGGCCTACATCGACACGGAAGTGGGGAAAACCCCCAGCGCATCGCACGAAGTCGCGGGAGACCTCCTCCAAGCGCTCTCGCGCATGTATTGGATGACCCGCAACAATGCCTACAAAGAACACGCCTATCAACTCGCCTCCTATTTTCTCGACTATCATCTGCCCACCAAAGCAGACAAGCTCGGCCTCGACGACCACGGTTGCGAAGTCATCGGCGGACTCTCCGAAACCTATGTCATCGCCAGCCACAAAGACCCTGATCGTGCGGCGGCGTGGAGGCCTGCCATGCACGCCATGCTCGACCGCGTCCTCGAAGTGGGCCGCGACAAAACCGGCCTGCTCTACAACCACATCAATCCCGTCACCGGAAAAATCCTCAACGAAGAACGCACCGACAACTGGGGTTATAACTACAACGCCTTCGCCACCGTGGCGGCCCTCGATAACGTGCCGCGTTTCAAGGACGCCGTGATGCACGTGCTCACCAACCTCTCCAAAAACAAAGACTATCCCTGGGAAGGCGCAAAAGCCGACGGATTCGCCGACACGTTGGAAGGCGGCATCAACCTGATCAACCGCTTCCCCGTCCCCGAAGCCATCGACTGGGCGGACTATACCGCGCAACGCCTTTTCGCTCTCCAGCGGGATACCGGTGTCATCGAAGGATGGTATGGCGATGGCAATTCCGCGCGCACCATGATCATGTACGCGCAATGGAAATCGCTGGGCGCGCGCGTGGAACCTTGGCGCGCCGATGTGCGCGTGGGGGCGATCCGCGACACCAACGGCGACGTCTTGCTCCACGTTGCGTCCGACTGGCCATGGCAGGGAACCCTCCGCTTCGACATCCCCCGCCACCAGGAATACCTGAACATGCCCGCAGACTACCCCCGCATCAACCAGTTCCCTGAATGGTTCACCGTGCCGAAAACAGGCAACTACACCCTCGACTACGGCAAGGATAAACCCGAAGACGTAACCGCGGAAACCCTGCGCGCGGGCATCCCGATTACCGTGGCGCCGGACAAACCCATTGCGCTACGTTTATATAAATTTGAATAACCATCGGTATATATTTGCGATCAGTTAATGTCGATACTCTTACATATTGACCCAAAGATGATGAAGCTCGATCGTTGCGGTAATTGTGCTGCCACTCCGTTTGTGTCTGGAGGAACAAGTGGCCACTCCGTTCCTTGGGTCGTTTTCTAATGTATTCAGTTTGTCTCTTGCAGACCATCTACAAACATCCTGTCCTGGATTGCGTGAAAGTTGTTCGATCCAGGAATTGATAGTGGTATGCCAGTGTTGGGCCGTCTCACCTTGGATATACCCAATGATACCGGCAACCTTTTGGTTCGCCGCATATAGTCCCAGTTTGAAACGTTGGATACCACCAGATTTATCATTCAGGCCAGTAACATACTCCCTCTCACGGCCGCGTGAGGGAGCTGGAAGACGCTTGCCCTCCAAAAGAAGTAGCGGGTCATAAATGGAGTATTGGCATGCGCCAATGAGCCTAGATTCTGTTAGTGATGCTGATAAATCTACTTGCCGATGCCCTTGTTGGGGTTCCTCATGCATAAATTGCATCATTGGAAAATTACTTCTGGCCCGGCTATTCAAAAAGTGGCACAATTGCGCATTTAACCTTGGCTCGGAGTCAACAGGGGGGCGGCTAGGATCGTCCCTCCATTCTGGAAGCTGTCGTTCAATAAAAGCAAATACCTGCAACACAAGGGTATTTTCATTTATTCCGTTGGTAATTTGACCGATATGCTGTTCTGGTCTTGATCTCCCAGTCACGTCAATACCCCCAGGAATGTAGATCTGTCAACGTTTCATCCGCATCGCGGATAGCTGTTGAGGGAATCCAGTAGCGAAGCCGATTTGGTTTTACTAAGAACAAGACATTCTTATCGTAGAAGCGCAACACTCGGATTGTTCTCAGTGCAGCATGGCGGTTCTCATCAACTAATAACCGCCGGAATCCCGTCTCATCCCCTTTGATGGGTAACTCGATTTCAGGTTCCGGACCGAAAAAGAAAGGCTGCAAAATTAGCGTATCATCCAGAAAAGGCGTTCCACTTCGAAGATTGTCGTACACGCTTCCAAGCATCCGAACAAACAACTCTGAATATTTAGAGAGGTCTTGTTCTGTTGCTGACTTTTGCAACAAGCGCGAATTTTGACCAAGCCTTACATACTCAAGCATATAATTCATGACATCGTTCTTCAGGATTTCCTCCCAAAAGGACAAGGCAATTTCCTGGAGGTCCTCGGGGTAAGGAAAAAGATCTATATCTTTTTTGAGGATCGATGTGGCTTTTGCGATCAGGGATCGAGTTCCATGCAGTGCACAATAAAACTTAAGAAACGTATGTTTTTCCATTAAAAAAGAAAACAGGCTTTTGAGCTTAACCGTATCTTTGTCGGGGGCATGGATTCCCACAACTTGGTTTTGATATGTTAGAAACCCATCTGTCCAAATACCTGTTTGCAGTGATTCTTTTTCTCGAATAAGCACAAGAGGTGCGGAAAACCTTTTGATTGTGTATGCAGAACGAAAATGTGTGTCGACAACTTTCGTTATCATGGTTTTGTCAATTCCACTATCTGTAAGCGCTTCCGCTGGCAAATAGGGAAGATCTGTCAAAAAAGGTGCGGAATTGCGTTTCCCTTTTTTTGCAACAATGAATCCTTCCCCGTAGTCCCAGTCTTCTTGCTGGTCAATGAAATCCTTGAGCGTTCGCACAGAGCGCAAACGTTGTGAAATAGAAAGCAAGCGACCTCCGCCCAGAAGATTTGCACGCCAGACGATTGGGTCATCAATAGCCAACTTCTGGGGAACACTGTGCCGATCGTAGTGATCCAACTCAAAGCAGATACGTTGGTAGACACTTGCCGTTCTGCGGAAAGTCAAGTGCGAAATTGTATTTGCTTCACCTTCGGGCGATGATAATGGCGCTGTTAAAATAGCAACCACCTTGACGTCGGCATCCTCAAAAAGGTTCCGAATTGATGTGAAATCGAGAACAGCTTTTACTTGGTTGGTCCGAAAATAATTCTTTCGGAAACGCTCTGTTTTGCGATTATGCATCACACTGGCCGGTTGAATGAGGCAGCTCCGGCCATCTTCACATAATAGCTTCACTGCTTGTTCCAGAAAAAGATAAGCTGCTTGTTTATCCGGCAGCATACCACGCTCTTTATGTTTCTTTCTGGCTCTGCTCTCGATTTCCTTAGCCGAATCTGTGAGTGTTGACTCGAACGGCGGGTTCCCAATCACAACGTCAAATCCACCATTTAGAACACCTTCTTGTCCGTCCTGCAACTTGATAAGCTCAGAAAAAAAATCTCCTTGCAGAAGGTTTGTTTCCCTAAGTTTATCAAATTTAAGTTCCCCCCATATTACATCGGGTTTAAGGGCATCACAGACGGCCAAACTCAAACTAAACACCGCCAAGTTGACGGCATATGGATCCAAGTCTACACCATAAATGTTTTTCCGTAAAAGTTTCTTCAGCGTGTCTACATTTGGTTTTTCCCAACCGTGCCGGTTTCGCCATGCATTGACCAAGCGTCGAAATGCCCCCACGAGGAAAACCCCAGACCCACACGCGGGATCGAGTATTCGTATATTTTCAGTTAGGGTGTCATAGGGCAAGGCTTTGTCAAGAAGCAGGGCTGCCAGGAAGGGTGGCGTATATACGGCTCCTCGGCCATCTTCAACAAAATGCTGATAGAGATGGCTGATAACCTCAACGGGCAGATGCTCGAATGTGAATTGCTCCCAAAGATACCGTTGTTTTTTAATTGTTTTTGCCTCAACCAAGTCAGCGAAAGTCAATAAGTTGGAACGAGTAAGAGTCTTTTTAGCCTTGGGGCTGAGGCAAAAGACATCACCATTAAACTTATTTTCAAGAAATTCCAACAATCTGAGCACTTCTTTCGCATCACCGCCCCCTAGAACATCAAGAAAACTTTTTGAACCTTTGTGCCACCTACCGAACCAGCCTTGTTCGGGGAAAACTCGTCGATCCTCTAAATATTTGATTAACACAACCAAAAGAAGGAGTTCTCGTAATTCAGGAATCTTCTGTCCCTGCAATTCTTTGTCGGTTTCAATAACCCCCTGGATCAAAGCCGCATGTGCTGCTTTGTCGCAATCAGCCAAGTGCCTGTGAGCCTCGTCTTCCCACAGGGTGCCGTCAGCCAGGCGAAACGCAGAGAATCTTTTTAGTTCAGCATCAATTTGTAAAGCTGTTCCCAGTGATTTGTTAACTGGGTTATATTCAAATTCGCCTTGCGTCTTGTTCCAGAAATCGGCTCCACGGGCACATGCCAGAACATCTATTCTGCTAGGCCAAGCAATGTAAAGCAATGGGGCGGCGCCGTTCAGCCATATCTTTTGATGCAACTTCGCTAACGTTTGCTTGTCTAGTTGCTCTCTAGAGTTGTCAACAATGAATGCGGCGATTTGGGAGGAGCGCCCGTCGTTGAATCGGCGAAAGAAGATATAGTCAATATGTTGGAAGGTCTCAGCATCTTTAATAGCAGCGCGCTCATGAATGGAAAGTGATCCCTTGGGGGAACGAACCGAAACAAGTCCAGGGAAAGGTCTGCCATCTGGATGAATGAAATCAACAGATTTCAACGCGACACAACCCATGTTAATTTTCCCTTAACTGTCTACACAATAACGTGGCAGGATCGTTTTATGGTAGCAGGATTTTAATACACCACTTGTATCATCGTTCGTTGGATGTTTCTATTGCTACCACCTATCCTTTTTCCTCCTGTAAAAGTGTACATGATCGCAATATTTTTTTCACCTGTTTAAAAATACGTGTAAATTCTACTTGCCTGCTTGCTCCCAACCCCTCACAATGATTAAAGTAAAGATTAACTGTGTGCTTGAGACCCGATTCATGGTGGAGCATTGGATACGGTGAACACGTTAACCTTGCGAGCCATATTGCGAAGCACGTTGCTGGCCCTGGTGCTGGCAGCATCGGTGTGGGCCTTATGGCCGCCGCAAGACCATGCCGCCTATGTGAAAAAGGATTCCCCACAACTCACCTCCACATCCCAATACCGGCCGGGCATCAAATATGTCCTCAAGATCAGCCCTGGACAACAATACATTCCCGGCGCCTCCCCCATGGGCATCGGTGAACCCATCCATGGCCTCGCCGATGTGCTGCACGATTTCGAAGCGCGCTTCCCGGACACCCGGGTGGAGGTGGTGGTCACGCCATTGATACGCGAGTACCTTGTCACCCAACTCAGCAGCGGCAATGCCCCGGACATCATCAATGTAAACGTCGAGGATGTGTGGGTGGACATCCAGAAGCATTGGTACATTCCTCTCGACGGATTTCTGGAATCGCCCAACGAGTTCATCCGCGAAAAAGGCGATCCTGCGACGCCCGGGTATGACCACTGGTGGGACATGTTCAAGTATCAGGCCATCAGCCGGGGCAAGGCTGCGCCCGACCGCCTCACCTACTGCCTCAGTTACGACATGGTCGAAACTGGCATCTTTTACAACAAAGACGCCTTCCGCAAGGTGAACGCCGAGGTCCCGAAGACCTGGGAAGAACTTATGGACATCATGACCCGGCTGGAGAAAGCGGGATATACCCCCCTGGCCATGGTCTCGGATCAATTCAACGACTGGTGTACAGATCTATTTTTTGATCAACTCTACGCCAACATTCTTCCCGCGATTGATCTCTATAAAGATCCGGTCCGCGAACCTTACCTGCAAGGCTATCTGGACGATTTCGAACTCTATTTTCTCTTTCAAAAAGGCTTTTTCACAAAAAACGACAAACGCTACAGGGAAATCTGGCGGATCATGCACGACATGCACCTATACACCAGCCGCAACATGATCACGGCCGATCTCAACCGCGATTTTGTGACGCAGAAAGCCGCCATGGTCTGGAACGGCTCCTGGTTCGTATACCGGCTCAAGGCCGATCAAAAACTGGGGTTTGACTGGGGCGTTTTCTATCTTCCCCCCTTCACCCAAAAGACCTCGCCCTATGCTTCCGAAAACCCCATGTGCGTCATCGGCGGATCCGCGGTCCAGTTCGAGGTCACCAATTCATCCATTCAGGACACCCCCGAAAGCATGCCGTTCGATGAGCGCATGCGGCAATCCGGACGCCTTAAGCGCGTTATGCAACTGCTGCAATTCCTCTGTGTGCCGGAAAATTACACCCGCATCGTCAATGAATACGAATGTTTCGTGCCCAATATCGTCGGCGTCCCAACACTCCCGGCCCTGAAACCCTTCGAGGATATCCTTCAACGCGATTACACCACCACGAAATGGGTGTTTTCCTTCGATCTCAAATTCACCGAAATTCAGCGCCGCAGCATAGAAATGTTTCTGAACGACGGCATCTCCCTCGACGAATTCATGGATTGGCAGACCGCCAACATCCAGTACGCCACCAACAACATGAAGCTCCGCAAGGGAATTGATTTGCCGCCGCTCCAGAAAGCGTGGGACGAACTCCGCCCCCTCCGTAAAACCATAAAGGATTTGCCCTGTGACGATTAAATCACACCGATTCTCAGGGCACCGCCTGCGCTTCACGCTGAGTTGCTACGCGCTGCTCGCGCCCGCCGTGATCCTGGTCGCGGTGTTCGTGTACTTGCCCGTAATCTGGGCCTTCAGCAAATCCCTGTACCAATTCGAAGTGGGCGGCGAATCCCGCTTTATCGGCCTGGCGAACTATCAGGAATTCTTTACGGACGACCCCGTGATCTGGCCCTCCTTCCTCAACATGATGCTGCTCACCCTGATTGCCGTTTTTGTTCGCCTCACCATCCCTGTGCTCGTGGCCAAGTTCATCTTCTCCCTGACCAATGAGCGAAGCCGCTATTTTTACCGCATTCTGTTCCTGATCCCCATCGTGGTGCCCGCCGTCGCTGTTCAGCTTATCTGGGGCGGCCTGATTTACTCCAGCCAGGGCCTGCTGAACGAAACGCTGGACAAACTCGGCCTGGCCTCCTGGGCGCACGACTGGCTCAGCGACCCGCAGACCGCCCTTATATGCATTGCCATGATCGGTTTCCCCTTCGCCGGTGGATTCGAGATCCTCATTTACTACGCCGGCCTTGCGAACATCCCCCAAAGTGTCCATGAAGCCGCGCTCCTTGAAGGCTGCACCGGCCTCCGTAAATTCGTCATGATCGACCTCCCCATGATCCTCAGCCAGATCAAGCTCATCCTTATCCTCACCATCATCGGCGGCATCCAGGGCTTCTGGGCCTTGTTCGTACTCACCAAAGGCGGCCCTGGATTCACCACCATGGTCCCCGGCCTCTGGCTGTACTTCAATGCCTTCAGCTTTCAGCGCATGGGCTACGCTTGCGCCATCGGCGTCTGCCTCTTCGTGTTGATCTTCACCCTCACCGTGATCAACCTCCGCTATTTCAAGTCCACGGAAGAATTGGAGGGCATCCGATGAAACGGGACAATCTCCTGCGCGATATCCTCCTGCACGCCGTGATCCTGTGCTTTGCGTTCATGACGCTCGTCCCCTTCGCATTTGTCATCAACAGTTCATTCCGCACCAATGCCGAGGTCTATCACGGCTACTTCGCCATCCCCGAAGCGTTTAAAGGCACGGTCCACGCCGTAGCAAACATTGTGAAAGGCGATACTCAACCCTTGGAAGTCGCGGATCCCGAAGGGAAAGCCCAGCACCTGCCCCCCAAGGACGCCCTGAGTTTCAATGTAAACCTCGCCTCGCTCAACTACCAGCGTGCCTGGAAAATCATCCGCCCCTATATCATAAATTCGCTGGTGGTCTCCGGAAGCACCGCTGCCGCCGTGCTTTTCCTGGCCTCATTAACCGCCTTCGTACTCTCCCGATACCGTTTCTTCGGATCGCGCTTCTGCTACCTCTTTATCATCAGCGTCATGATGTTTCCCGCCGTACTCACCCTCGTGCCCAGCTACCTCCTATTACGCACCTTCGGCATGCTCAACAGCTACTGGGCCATGATCATCCCCTACACCGCCGGCGGCCTCGCTTTCGCCATTTTTATCCTCAAAGGGTTCTTCGACGGGCTCCCCGAAGACCTCTTCGAAGCCGCACGTATCGACGGCGCAGGGCATTTCCAATCCTACCGCCATATCGTCCTGCCCCTTTCAAAACCCATCCTATCCGTCGTGCTCATCATGAACCTCCTCGGCACCTGGAACGAATTTATGTGGCCCTTTATCGTCAATTCCGAGGGCAAATACCATGTCATCGCCTCCGCCCTCTACGTCCTCTCCGCCTCCACCTTCATCACCGACCTGACCGCCCTCTTCGCCGCCTATATGCTCGCAAGTCTCCCCCTCCTTATCCTCTTTATCTTCGCCACACGCCCCTTTATCCAGGGCGTCACCTCCGGCGCCTTCAAAGCCTGAACCGCATATCAAGACCTTTTCTGGAGTGTCATGGAACCTCATCATAGTGTGTCATTTTGACGCCAGAATAAGACCCATGGCGAAAGAGAACCAGCCGCCTTCGATGGACTTGCTTGCGGTTGTACCGCGCTGGCTTATCCTCGGGCTTAATGCTCAGTTTACAAAGACGGGGCTCGGCTGAATCCCCAACAGGAAGGCCATAAAGAAAGCAAATTCCATGCTATGGGCGAGATTGGGCAGAAAACGCAATGCCGCTTTCCGGGTATGGTTGCCCATTTCTTCCACGCGCTGCACCACGGCCCGTCCGCGCAATTCCTGGGGTAATCCCAATTCTCCCGGACATGTCCGCGTGGGAATGGTAATATCGATGTGCTGGCCGGGTTGCAGTTCATGCCGTGTGGTTACACATGCCCCCCCTTGCGACACATCGCACGTGATGGCCGGCCCTATGGTTACAGGATTATCGGCCTTTAGCATTACTTTAAGTCCCACTTTCACCCGCTCTGCTTGGCGCTTTTCAACATCTCCACCCTTATTGAGCGGTTGAAAAACACCGTCTGTCTCCGAAAACATGTAGCCTCCTAAAAAATTATCCAATTGAACTTCCCAAGATTGCTACCAGTATACCAAACTGTCAATAGAAAAGTCCAATAAATTTTCCATATGCGCATATTGCGCAAAATGAATAGTTGATCAACAGTCGTACTCGGGGGGGGATTCTACAAATAAAGTAAATCTGTAAAAGATTTCCCCTTTTAGACGCCTTTGCCGCGTGTATGCATTTCGTGCTCCACCCGGCGCCGCAATTCCGGCGGCATCTCGTCCAAAGAATGATACGTGCGTTTATTTCCCGAAGCATCGGTAAACGTAAACGTTTGCCGCCGCTTGGTTTGAATCCCTTCGGCGGCCGCCTGGGCTCGTGTACGTTCTAGCTTGGAACGCACCTCCGGGGGGAGTTCTCCCTCTGAATGGGCAATACGCCGTTCTCCGGTGATTGGATCCTTATAGTCAACGCGAAGTGTCCGGGTGATGTTGGTTCTGCGGACAGGCGGAGGGATTGAGAAGCCGCGATTCAGCATCCGGCGCACGATGTCCGCAATCAGCAGCGCCACGCCGAGAATAGAAAAAGTAATAGCCCCGAAATAGACATCATAGGGTTCGGTAAGCCGTGCTTCTGAGGGATGCTTGGGGTTGTACGCGATGCGGATGTTCTGGCCTTCGGTATGGGGGAAGTGCGCTTTCACGCGTGCTGAGACCGGGGCGCCATTGTTCAGTACATAGTTCACCCCAGTGAACTGTCCGCCCCCGAATAACGCCCCGCCGGGTTTCATAACGGTGGCGTCCGTTTCCACGGCGGTCTTGAAAAAAACCTGCTGCTGCATGAATAAAAGCGCCGAATATGCGAAACAGGCCACCACGGCCAAACCCATAATTTGCCCGGAAGTTTTGTAATGGATTCTGCCGGTCAACATGACTTTCCTTTTCCTCCGGGCGAGCGTTTTATCGCCGCCGGGCATTAGCTTAGCATAGGTTTGGATTATTTGGAGAGCATAATATCGAGATCGGTTTCATGGGTAATGGCGTAGCCGAGGGGATGCGGAAAGGCGCCATATTCTTTCCAATGGCGGATAAGCACGCCGACGCCCTTCGGCACAAGGGATTCCCGGCGATCAAGAGCCACGGTTTCCTTTGCCGGCAATCGTTTCAGATCAACCGTGCATAATTCTTCATAAAGCTTCTTGGCGGTCTCGCCCCACGGCGTGGGCGCGAATGAACCGTCCATCCAGCAACTCCTGGCCTCCTTCCCGCCATGATCCGCGCCGGGCTGAGGATTGTTGGGATATTGCAGATACCAGGTGGTCCAGCCGGAGACATAGCCGACAGTGCCGCGCACAATGGCGGCCTGCACTTCCGCCATGCGATTCAGATCATGCGCGGGATAGGAATATTCTTCGAGGATAAGCGGCATGGGGGCGCCGGCATCACAAAATCGGGCGAGCATTTGAACGCAATGCACGATGTCCGCATCGGTGCGCCCGGGCGCGTTATCCGTCTCGCTGAAGTTGGCATGGAACGTCATATAGTCGATATACGGCTTTTGTTCGAAGGGCGTGGCGCCAAGAAACTGATTTGCGGCACCCTCCCACAGATCCCAAAAACGCATGTGATTGCTGATGGTAACCATGTGATTGGGGTCGGCGGCGCGGATCGCGGCGATCTGCGGTTTGAAATACCGCAGCGTGGCCCAATCCCGGAAATTCGAGTAGTCAAAAACCTTCGATTCCGGGTCCAGATACCGCTTGTTGGCCCCGTCATACCCATAATTCACCAGCGTGACCTCCTCGAATGCGCCATATTGCGCGCCCCAGGCCGCATTCAATTTTTCAATCGCGCCGTACTTCGCTTTGACCCACGCCCGCCAGTACCAAAGACCGGGCTCGCTGGGGAGCGTGCCGTCATACCCATGCGGAGGAAACCACGTGAGATTCGTCGCGGGCATCGTCCATTCCACCGCGGGGGTATACGAAAAAATCGCGGGATTATCCCTGAACCGCGTGGCAAGTTCCGTCCAGAACCGGCAAATCACCTCCAGCGAATCGATCCCCGCATCCGCCTTCCATGGCGACCGCCCGAAATACTGCCCGCCCTCCTGCCACCACTTGCAGCCATTGCCGCCCCAACACGAGAAGCACACAATCGCCCGGATATGGTGTTTTTGGCACAATTGAAGAAACCGATCAAGATTATCCAGATATCCTGGCGCGATATGCGCGGTGCCGGGCTCTTGCGGGTCCGGAAGCACGGACCCAATCGGCAGAAACACCTTCACAAGATTGATGTGGAGCGATTCACACGCCGCCAGAATCTGTTCATACCTCGTTTCCGAAAATGTTGGGCCAAAAACGTTCAACTCATCTTTGTTGTCCAGCACAAAATTCGACCCGAACGGAATAAACCGCTCATGACTCTTCGCCCCTTCAAACGACCATCGATCCGCCGCCACCCGGATAAACTCGTCTTGCGCGGCCTCAGCGTACGCCATGACGTGCAACCCAAGAGTAATGAATACGAGAATGGTCAAAAAGTTTTTCATGCGATGCCTTGTATATGTATTTACTGCTACGTTTTTAACGCAAGCGTATCCCCAAGTGCAAATGGACATTGACGTATGGTGAACTTGAAACGAATGCCCCCAGGGAGCAACAATAGCTTCGTTTGTAAAGGAAGCATACGATTTGTGTGAAAGTCGTGGATGTATTCGGTTGCGATGCCAGCATCACGGTCGAAGTAGCGGTATGACGTCTTATTAACGGGAAGTCGCCAAAAGTTGAATAAGGAGTTTCCTTATTAACAGAAACGGCCATTTTCTTTAATAAGGCGCAATCTTATTAACACGAATGGCGGCTTTACAGGCATTTATATAACGAATTATGCTAATATTGACAGGGGAGCCAGATGAAACCAGAAGATTTTACCTCAACACTCGCAGGCAGGTGTAGCCAGGCGATGGGGGCGTATTGGGCTTTCCATCCCAATCCCCTGCCTCCATCATTGGAGCTTGATTGGAAGCTCGCGAAGCTTTTATCAGAAGCAGACTTGGCCATGGCGGAGCTATCGGGGGCGGGGCAGTTATTACCCAATCCGCATTTGCTTATCTGGCCCTTTTTACGGCGTGAGGCCATCTCTAGCTCGCGCATCGAAAATACGATTGCAGAGATGGAGGAACTGGCTCTTTTCGAGGCCGATCCGGATGAAGCACCGCAACGCCCGGATGTACGGGAAGTGGCAAATTATGTAAGTGCGCTTGAGACCGGCCTGCACCGGATGCGTGAGTTGCCCATCAGCAATCGTCTAATTCGTGAATTACACGAGATTCTCTTGGGGGGTGTGCGCGGCGGAGAAATTACGAAGACTCCCGGTGAATACCGGCGTAGTCAGAACTGGATCGGACCTCCTGGGTGTAAGCTTGAGGAGGCGACATATGTTCCTCCACCGCCGGAGGATATGCTTCGGGCTATGGGAGAATGGGAGAAATACCTGCACAGCAATTCATCAGAACCCATGCTGGTGAAGTGTGCATTGTTGCACTATCAATTCGAAGCGATTCATCCGTTCCTGGATGGCAATGGGCGGATAGGGCGGTTGCTGATTACCCTGTTTCTGTGTTCGCAGGGTGGTCTTTCGCAACCGTTATTGTATCTTTCGGGATTCTTTGACGAAACCCGAAACGACTACTATCGCTATCTGCTGGCGGTCAGCCGGCAGGGCGCTTGGCGGGACTGGGTCGAATATTTTCTGCGAGGAGTGCGTCAACAAGCTCGTATAGCATTGGCACAGACACAGTCAATGCTCCGCCTCCAGGAAAGCCTCCGGGAAATGTTGAAACAAGCGAAGCGTCCGCCGCAGATCGCATCGCGTATTTTGGAAGAGCTTTTTAAAAATCCTGTATTTTCCATTGGGGGGTTTTGCCGGCGAAACTCCGTGAAATTTCCAACGGTTAGCAGGGGTGTGAAATTCTGGGTTCAACAGGGACTATTAGAAGAATTCACCGGCAAGAAACGCAACCGATTTTTCTTAGCGAAAAGACTCCTGGACCAGATGCTGGACACCCCAAAACCAGCACCATCCGGTCCGTCCGAGGGCTCTACAACATAACCGAAAATCTGACCATAAAGGCCGATGTGCTGGAGCCATTGTTTGCTGCATGGGAAGAACTCCATAAACACCGTGTCCGCGCGGAATCTGGAGAAGGCGCTATAGAGCGCAAGGGACGGCGTCCGTCGAGCATTTTAATCGCACAGAACCTTCGTGCCGTGGTGAAAGACTGGCGGGATGCCTTTTACCCGGGTGCAAGCGACACCACGCGCCACCTGTTAAATCATTGGTTCGGCGGTCCTCACGATCGCAGTGAATATGGGGGGCCGTCAGAATTTAGATACTATTTTTGCCAACGTGAGGCGATAGAAACTTTAATCTACGTGAAAGAGGTTCGGAAGCTGGAATGCCTGTCGCAATTGGTGGCGGAGTTCGGGGGGCAATATTCGGAGACAGCAGCGTTAGGGCTCCACTCCTGCAGTTGTTTTTTGAAGACATACTTTTTGGACGGCAGAAATCTATTTTTGACCCCGGGCTCGTGGCGCGTTTATCTGGCAGTGATGTTCGGGAATACGTGCGTGCCGTATTTGTGCCTCTGATTCGGCGCAAAACCGTCCAGCATCTAGTACGTGCAATAGAATCGCCCCCTTCGCCGGTTAGTCAATGGAAGCCCTTCCAGGTTACCGTAAGTGAACGGCATCCCGTAGACCAATCACCAAGAACGATTTTTAATCTGGTGCCCTGCAATCGTGCGCTGGAATTAGCCTTTGTTGGCTTGTGCAGTAATGCATCGGACATTGTTGCTTTTGCAAAGAATGCCGGGCCACAATGCCTTCGTATAGATTATCTTTCTCAAGGTGCACGTCTTGCGTTTTATGCGCCAGACTTTCTTGTGAGATTGAAAAACGGCCACTGCTATCTCGTTGAAACAAAAGGGCAAGTGGACAAAGATGTGCCGGTAAAAGCGGCCGCCGCGATCGAATGGTGCAAGGCGGCATCCAGCAAACAAGTTCGCTGGGAATATCTTTACGTGCCTGAAGGCGTTTTTCAGCGATTTAGTGGAAATACTTTCCAGGAATTGGTGCGCATGTGCGCCCCATCGCTTGTGGAACTTCTGAATGAAGACAGGTTTCAAGAACAGCTTCCACTCTTCGCTGGTATGGGACCTCTGGAAGCGGAGATTTATCAAGCACAAAGTATCGTGGAGCCAAAATTATTGGATGGGCTTCCAGAAAGACTCCGTAAGGCGGTGGATGAATCCATAGCTCTCTACCGTTTCTTTGAGAAGAAACAGGATGTGAACTATGCACCCATGTTTACATCATTATTGGGTGCGGTCGATGAAACTGCCAAAGGATTGATCTTACAGAAACTTACGCCCCAAATGCCGGGCAATATGGAAGATCAAAAAGATTGGTTCAGCCCGTATTTGGGCAAAGTCGACTCTCGAATGGAGCGTCATTACCAAGAAACTGCGCGAAACCTGCGGAAAACATTGGTATATAGAAACGGAGTATCACCATTGGGTTTGCTGCGCACCTGCCTAGACTATGCCCTTAATGATTCTACGAAATTAACCGGGGTGTTTAATGCGGTGAAGGAAGAATTTCGTTTCAGCGGTGGCCGGGAACTTCTACGTCAGGTGACAAATATTAATGATTTTCGAAACACCCGTATTGCGCATCAAGAACAACCGCTAAATGATCGGAAAGAGGCTAAAGAAGCGCTTATTGAGTGGGTTGCGGGATTGGCACAGTTGTGGCAAGTAGTTAAAAGTCAATAAGTCTTTTGCCTTATATGGTTTTTCCATTTCCACACTATCAAATTTCTTGTTCTGCCTCACGTTATGCCATCTCCCCATATATTGCTTCCTTCTCCCGTATGCGCGGGTAGACAGATCATGTGCCCACCGTGATTTTCTGCACTCTGGCAAATTCACATGCATACACCGCATCACCTTGGGCCTCCAGATATGCTTCCATGGCTTCGTGCAAACGCTTAATTATGTGGCGTATTTAATGTGTTCTATAAACTGTACATAAGCAAGCATACACGTTAAAATGGCGCTGTCAGGAACACAACCCGTGAAACTCATTGACGTGCATTGCCATCTCGAAGCGGAGGAATTCCACGGCCGGCTCGACACCGTCGTGCAGAATGCCCGCGAAGCAGGCATTGTCAAGATGATCACCGCATCCATCATCCCTGAACAATGGCCCGTCTCTCAATCCATCGCGCAGGAATATCCCGAAGCGGCCTTCGCCTGGGGCGTTCACCCCTGGTACATTCAGCCCGGGCATCTGGAAGCCGTCGAAGGCTTGCGCGCCGCCCGTGACGCAGGCGCCTGCGCCATCGGTGAAATCGGCCTCGATGGAAAGATCGATGAGCCGGCCATGGAAATCCAACTTCCCCTATTCGAAGCGCAAGTGTGCATCGCAAAAGAACTCGATCTGCCCGTGATCCTGCATTGCCGCGGCGCATTCAATGAAATGCTGGAGGTTTTCAAGCGGTACGGCGCACCCGAACGCGGCGGCATTATCCACGCCTTCTCCGGCAGCATGGAAATCGCTGAAGCCTTCATCCGCCACGGCATGAGCTTCTCCATGGGCGGCGCGCTCACGTACAAAAAAAACAACAAGCGCGCCAAAACCCTCGCGCGGATCTACCCCGATCATTTCCTCCTCGAAACCGACAGCCCCGATATTCCGCCCGTGCAAGCGCTCGGTCAACCCAACGTCCCCGCCAATATCCTCCACAACCTGCGCGGCGCCGCGGAATACCTCAGCCTCCCTGAAGAAAGCATAGCCCAACAAACCACCCAAAACGCCGCGCGCCTTTTCCAATTTGTCTTGCCGTAGCGTTTGTATTCCTGCCGGCTGAACCTCACAACCCGGTTCTATTTCCCCCCTGGATGACATAATGGTTTCCAGGCTTCGATGTTCTTTACAAGATCCTTGGAAATTTCCAGAATCTCCACCGGCGCCAGAACATCCTCGCCCAGATACATGCGCAATGCCACCAGTAACGGCTCAAACGTCACTTTCCCCTGCGATTCGTTCAATAAGGCAATGGCTTCCCGGCACAGACCTGCCGCTGCCAATGCACAAAAAACCTGGGAAACCACCCTGCCCCATGTTTCTGGAAGCACAATGCTTCGTAAAAATGACCGCGCATACGGTAACGCTTCCCGTCCGCATCCACAGGCGCAAAGCACCAGCGCCATTTTCGGGTATTGACTGAGACTCTCCGGCGCCTCCGCGATACCCTCGCGCGCCCAAGCTTCCGCCTGATGGGCCCAGGTGCGCTTGCCCCGCTCAATAAATTTCACTGCCAGGGAACACAACAACTCCGTTGTGCGCCCGCTTTTTTTCAACGCCTTTTCCGCCAGGGCCAAGGCTTCCGCCTCTTCCCCGCACGCCAGCGATATGCTTACACGCCCCAGCCAAGACTGGCAATGCGCCCCGTCCAGTTCCAGCGCCTTTCGATACGCGGATTCAGCTTCTGTGAGCGTAGTGCGATTGCGTTCCAGCACACGGCCCAGTTCATACCAGTTTTCCGGATTCTCCGGCTGCAGCCGCAGCGCCTCGCGAAAAGCATTTTCAGCTTCATGATATTGGCAAAGATCATACTGAAGAAGCATTCCAAGCCAATACCATGCGCCCGCATCTTCCGGACCGGCCGCGAGATCCGCCTCCAGAAGTTCTTTGGCGCGGCGCACGTCTCTTTTGGTGGCGCTCAACAACATTTCCAATACCGCGGTCCGCCGCTTCAACCACCGGGCATGCTTTTTATCTTCCTCCACCGCTTCCACAAGCGCGGTTTCCGGCGCCTCCGGCGCGTTGATACCGCCCAGCCAGCCCATACCAGGGCTTTTTCTCAATATCGCCTCAAACGGGGTGAACCGTTCCTTGCCTGCTTTTGCCACCAGCCGGCACGCCTCCTCCGCAATCCTCAACGCGATCTCCGGCAGTTCGGATTCCCCATAAAAACTCACCATGAACGCCGCCATGTACCGCACCCGGTTCGATACCACGCCGCGCCGCCGCATTAAATAATAAATGTTGTACATCCGCTCCGCGGATTGATAATACTTGGTCCGGCCCCGCTTCGCGGCCTCGGTCACCGCGCCCCGTTCCATAAGCCGGTTCAACAACGCGCTCACCTCATTCACGCTCATGCGCGCCGCGCCCGCCACCGTCCGCGCCGACACCGGCTCCCAAAGTTCGGCAAGCGTCACATATACCTTGCGCTCTTTCGCAGCCAGGCTGTCGAAATAACTCTTGAAATATTCCGTATGATCATCCACCAGTTGCAGCAGATCATCCATCAGTTGACGAAACGACAGATCCGCCGCAAAGGACGCCACAATCGTAAGCAATCTTGGGCTGCCCCCCGTAAGTATTTGAATGGGCCGAATCCGCTGGTTCCCCGGCGATTCGCCCGTAACGGCCTTCCATACCGCACTGCACTCCGCACCGTTCAACGGTTTGAGTTCATGCACCTTGAACACATCAAAAAACGCCTTGTCCCGCTTCTCTACATGCGCAAACCGCATTGTCGTCGTTGCCAACAACATGATCCGCAGCTCATTCAACAACGTTTGCCGCAACGTCCATGTGTCGCGTTCCCTAAGTTGCTCACCCAGAAGCATGTTCAGATTTTCCACAATAAGCAGAATGCGCTTTCCCGCTTTGTCCGCAAAATCCAATAAATACCCCAGTGCCCGCGATTGAAGCCGCACTTCGTCTTTTTCCAGCAGCAGCTCTTCATATACCCGCACCCACTGAGTATCCCCCGTCTGCCGGCCCAAGTGAAACACCGCCTCCAGCCAGAGTTCCCCCGGCGTGGTTACCGTGTAACTCTCTTCCGCAAGCGCCAGCGGATACCACCCCCTGCTCAACGTCTCGTCCCGCCGGACCTCCGCCGCCATCCGCAACACAAACATCGTTTTTCCCATCCCCCGGGGCCCAATCACCAGCACATGTTGATTCACCGCCCCCGTATTCTCCCGCAAAATCCCCGAAATCAGCTTGAGATCCCCCTGCCGAACCACAAACGACTTCACCAACCCCTCTTCCGCTAAAAACGCCGGGTTATTCTTTATCGGACCCTTTGGCATCCCTTACCAGCCTCCTCCAAAGGTATCAGCACCTAAAATCATGTCAACCTCTCCGATTATTTCCCAACAATTCTGTTGCCAACAAATCCGTTGGAATAACACTGTACCACAAATCATCCCCAATTTCAATACCTCCCAACAGTTTTGTTGCCAACAAAATTGTTGCCATAATCACACCCGCCAAATTTCACCCATTATGTTACAGAATTCTTAGATTTCATGGCATCACACCCCTGCCCCCCAACAATATTCAGCCTTTACTGCCATGTCTTACATTATAGCTCACCCCGCGCCCGGCGCATACCCGTCCTCCGTCCCCGCCTCTGCGTGATAACACCCCGAATTGAAAAACTGGATGATGCGCAACAGTTCGGAAAGACTGATGGACCAATCCTGTGGAGCATAATCCGCATCATACGAAGCGCACGTCTGATCCCCCGCCCCCGGGGCATACCCGTCCTCTGTCCCTGCATTGCAATGAAACCCGCCACTATTAAATAACTGCACCACCCGCAACAATTCCGAAAGACTAATCGCCCAATTCCCGTTCTGATCCACGGCATGCTGCCCCGTCAAGGCCGCTGGATATACGGACAGAGCCACTTCGCTCGAATCAATCAAAATCACGTCATCACTCACCGTACAACTGTATACCCCCGCATCCGCCTCCGCCAAGGGTCCCAGCACATGCACCATCGAACTTGGCCAGCCTATTGAAACTCCGTCCTTCTTCCAGTCATACGTAACCATCCCTTCGCCCCCTGTTACCAGGATCGATACTGTCCACGACATCCCCACATATAACGACGCGCCACGCGGCTGTTGGACAATCGCCAATGAGTCAACTTCCCCTTCCTCCGGCGCCCCTTCCAGTTCGCCTTCTTCTTCCGTTCCTTCGCCTTCCTCCAGTCCTTCAGGGTCCAGCAAAATGGTTAACGTGCTATCGATCCCATTTTGCAAGTTAATCACGTCAGTACTGGAAAGAAAACCTGGAGCCGTTGTATGCACCGAATAGCTTCCTGCCGGCAATGCAAGGAAGGTATATAAACCGTCAACATTGCGTGTCACGACAATGGAAAGCGGACTCAGGGTTAAGGCCGCAGTGGTGACGGGTGTATCCGGAGCATCCGACCGGACCACGCTGCAATACAAAGTGGCCGGGAGCATGGGACCCTGTTCCTCCCACACGCGGAAGGTATATGACGTGTCAAATGTATCCCCTGTGGGAAAGGATCCCGATGGAGAAAACAGCGATCGGGCATAATAGATGCCTGTCTCTTCAATCAAGTATTGAATTCTCGACTGAAGCTGGCCGGGACCCTCATCATCATTACTGGCCAGGGGGCTTGAACCACTTTCAAAATACAGTTCAAGATAGGTGTCCGCATCTGGCCCAAGATCCTGGGTGTCCACAGTAACGCGTTGGCCCGCTTCTGCATAAAATCGCACCCAGTCTTCATCTGCTGCCTCATGAAAGGTATGCCGCTGATTCTGACCATTGATCCCGATCCATTGCGCCGTCTCGCGGGAATTGTCCGGTTCATAAGCATCCGGCAACCCTGCGGAAGATAATTGTTGCACGTCGGTCTCCGCGGGTAATGATATATTCCCGGTGGCATCCATGGCATAAATGGCAACATGGTATATCCCCGGCAAGGTAAAGAAATCACAGAGCGCTTCATACCGGCTTCCCGATTGAAATACGAGTTCCACCTCGATGGCCTCGGATTCCGATGTCTTGCCGCTATGCGGTATGGTGTACGGGGGCAAAATACACCCCCACACCCGCGCAATTGGCTCCGTGGCTGTTACCAAATCCACCCATAAGACCGCCTCGTCGTCTCCCGTTAACTCCTGATTGGGAACCACTGCGCCCACAACGGGGTCATCCCCTGCAAGCAGGATGCCGGATCCCAAAATATGATACATCGCAAGCTTTCCATCCGATTTCTCATTTGAAATGCCATTCGCATTGTCGTCAATTTGCGCATCAGGACCCCATGCGGATACTTGCATCGCCTGACGTGCGCTGTTAAAGGCCCTGCCCACCGTGGCCCCATTAAAAATTCGCGCCCAGAAATACATGGAAAATGTGGGGGTTCCCGGCGAAAGGAAGGCCTGCCCTTCTCCCACGTTTGTACTCGCAATTGCAATGCGTTCTTTTCCATCCGGCGGTAACAGAAACGGTATAAAGGACCCGCTGTAGGGGCTGTCAATAATAACAGTGACCGTTCCCGGCAACAGTGCCTGAATGGAATCCAGCCAGGTGTCCAGCATATCCGCTGAAAACGACTCGGTGTCATTTAAGCAAAAGACATCCGCAGCCGCCTTGCCGCAAAGATAGACTGCAAGATCCGAGGTGTCCTCTTCCAGCCACGCGCCTAATGCAAAAGCAAAATTAGTCAATTCCGGCAGGGCGTCCACGCCTTCCATGCTCACGGGGGAGAGAAGATAGATTTCCTCCTCCGTGTAGCCTTGATTCCGAAGGGCGCGGTGCGCTTCCGAAAGGGACCGTTCCACTATTCCTATATAAGCGCTGGATACATCCAGGCCCCCAACAAGCACGGCACGGCGCTTTAAGGGATCCGTCACTGTAACGCTAGTCACGCTGGGAACACACACATTGAGATTCTGGTCTCTGGCATAGATCGCCACCTGATACGTTCCCGGCTGATCAAACGTATTACATATCACTTCATACCGCCCCTCCGTTTCCGTTGGCAATAAATCAACACTCGGCAAACCCTGCACCGGATTGCCTGTGTCCGCAGGCACATAATCCGGCGGCCGAATCACTGCCCACACCCGTGCAATGCCATCGCTGTCCGATACACCCTCCGCCCATAACAGGACGGAATTCGTTTCTGAAATGCTCTGCGGGCCTGAGATGCTCCCGATAACAGGAGCACTCCCTGAAAACACCGTCCCATTGCCGAGATAGACGTTTTGGACGCGATCATAATCACCGGCTTGATTCGGCACGCCGTCCCCATCGGCTTCCAACATTGGAACCTGTCCCAAGGCTTCCAAGACATCGCTAACCTGCACTAGCGCCCCATACACATCCATGCCATTGAATACATTGCTCCAAAACAGATTGGAGAAACTCACCGAGCCTTGGATAATGAAGTTTGCGGGTTCTTCGGGCTCCGTGCTGGCGAGGAGTATCCGTTTGTTTTCATATCCCGTGGGCGGCGCAAGGAACGGAAGGAACGATCCGGACTTGCATGCATCGTAAATGACCGTCACCGTGCCTTGAATGCCGGTCTGAAGCGTATTGAGCCATTGTGCAAAATCGGACGCGGACAACATTTCCGTGGGACTCATGCGGAATGTTCCCGGGCCTCCATGATCCACCAGGTAAATCAATACATCGCCTGTCGGCAGACCATTAACTTGCTCAATGGCCCACTGCGTGATCGCCTCTTCCAATAGGGCATTGGTGACAAGCCCGTCCACATCGTCCGCAGCGCCGTTTTCATCCAGGTCCAACTGCAGGTCGGAAGACAAATAATAGAGAGTGCTCTTGGTATATCCCTGATAGGCGAGAGTGCGGTATGCCTGATTGGCGCAGAGTTCCGTCGCATCCCAAAGATTATTCACCGGGTAGGCGCCCCCGCCGGGACCGCCCCCCGCAACAAGTATCGCCTTGTTGTTCTGAGTGAGCGTCACCGGACGGAACTTTTGAACACGATTGCGGTTTTCATCCGTCACATACACCGAACCGTCGGGTGCGACTGCAATCCCCGAAGCACGATCGAACTGCCCGGGATCCTGGCCATATGCGCCATACTCGGCAATGTACTGTCCGTCCGCTGTGAATACCTGAAAACGATTCCCATAATATTCCGCCGCGTATACGTTGCCGGCAGTGTCAATCGCCAAATTGTCCAAACAATAAAACTGACCAGGGCCGGATCCCGGACCTCCCCATTGCATGATATACTCGCCGTCGGCAGTGAATTTCTGAATGCGCGTGGGCGAAAGCCATTCCGAAACGTACACCTCCCCCTGGGCATTGATGGCGATGCCTTCCACCTGCTGAAATTGACCATTCTCCGTGCCTTCCGAACCCCAGGTAAGCAATAGTTCGCCCGTAGGACTGTACTTTTGTACACAATTGCACGCGTGGTTTGTGACATATATATTCCCTGTAGCATCGATGGCAAGCGCCTCAATATCAAAAGCGCCATATCCTGAAATAAACCAGCCTTCAAGAAGACCGCCTTCCGGCGTAAATTTCTGTATGTGCGGCGCACTGTCCCATTGATCCAACACGACAATGTTGCCCTCCGCATCAACATCGACATCGGTTGGAAATCGCACCGATGCAGGATTCCCTGTGGCGCCTCCCCATTCCAGCAGGAACGTTCCTTCCGAATTAAACTTCTGTATCCGGCTGTTACGCATGTCCGCCACATAGACGTTGCCGCCCGCATCCACCGCCACCCCCCGGGGATTATAAGGGTAACCTGGTCCTGATCCCACACATCGCCAAAGGCTTAAAAGCTGTCCGTATGGCGAATATTTTTTGATGGTGTAATCATCCGGAATAACAAATACATTTCCGGAACTATCCACGCAAATATCGCCAAAATTGCTGCTCCATACATCTTCGGCCGAGGTGTATGTCCAGCCGCGCACATAACTGCCTTCTCCTGTAAATATCTGTATCCGTTCCCCATCGTCCACATAGATATTCCCAGAACCATCCGCACTGACATTGTTCATGTTCATAAATTGTCCGGGTTCGCTCCCGGTGCTTCCCCACATGCATACAAATACACCGTCAAAGGTAAACTTTTGGACTCTATCGAGGGGATCAGGATGATGAAAATCTCCTACATAGACAAAGTCACCGGAAACCTTGATAGAGACTGGATGCTGGAACTGGCCTTCGCCCGTACCTTCTTCTCCCCACATGCGCACAAATTGACCATCCGATGTGAACTTCTGAATGCGGTCAAAAGGCCCATCAATATCGCGGTCGGCAACATATACGAACCCCTCCGCATCTACGGCCACATCAACTGGATAGCCAAATTGACCCGCATCAGTTCCCTCACTGCCCCAAGTCAACAAAAACTGGCCGTCATGATCAAATTTCTGTATACGGTAGTTGTAAGAATCCGCCACATAGAGATCACCATTAGAATCAGCTACAAGCCCCTTTGGAGTGGTGAATTGTCCCAGGCCGCCCCCGGCACCTCCCCAGCGCTTCATATAATGTCCGTCAATGCTGAATTTGAGAACTCGATGCCAATCCGTAACATAGACAACACCCTCCTTCGATAGTGCAATTCCCTCAGGCCCTTGCCAATACCATGGCTGCGACAACAACGGCCAAAGCCGGTCAAAACGAAAGGAAACGGTCGTCTCTTTTTGAGGCATTGCCGCCGCCTCTTCTTGAAATGCACCAGCAACCAACACCAAAAGCCCACACACACCTGACGCCAATCCGTGTAGCATTATTAAACGCTCCCTTGTTCTTTCCTTGTACACCCATTACTAAACCCACTATCCCAGAGTCTACACTATTTTACCAGAAAATCGCCCGCCCCCTAATGTCTCGCGCCGAATCTCACCCCGCGCCCGGCGCATAGCCGTCTTCCGTACCTTCTTCAACATGATAACAAGCAGAATTGAAAAA
>Ga0116156_10000549_pt1 | contig 39876 bp, 29 predicted proteins | sample AD_UKC045_MetaG_FD_89891 | JGI IMG/M metagenome (GOLD analysis project Ga0116156, IMG submission 89891) | Active sludge microbial communities of municipal wastewater-treating anaerobic digesters from USA - AD_UKC045_MetaG | ecosystem: Engineered > Bioreactor > Anaerobic > Digestate | place: USA...
CCTCCGAAGGCTCGCCGGAGGAGGGTGAAGGCGCTGAAGCCGAAGGTCAGGCTGAAGGCGTGATTGAAGGTGAGATAATCGAAGGAGAAGGCATAGAGGACGAAGGGGAGTTTCCAGAAGGAGAAGGGGCTGAAGGCGAAGGGGAATTATCGGAGGGTGAAGGGGATATTGGAGAAGGCGAAGTGCTGGAGGGCGAAGTAACCGAAGGTGAAGGTTCAGAAGGTGAGGCCGAAGGCGAGGGTGAAGGCGAACCAGAGCCGTTCGGATGCAGTTGTTCAGACAGTGGCAATGCCATAAAGAGCATGAAAGACATTTTGGGCGACTGGCTGCTGCTTGGATTGAGCGTTTTGGTTCTGGGCGCCTGGTCCCGCACCCGGAAATGGTGATTATCCCAGGCATTTGCGAAATGGCCCATTTTCTCAAAAGATCGACGGATACAAAGCAAATTGCGGGTATTTCACAGCCGAATCATTGCTTTTTCATTTGCCCAGATGAGAAAAAGGCCTATTTCGCAAATGCCTCTATCCGATAGAAGATTAAAAACAACACAACCTGTGATATGATGCAGCGGCAAATCAAGCCGATTTGCAGAGTAGAGGTTATCGCAATGAAAAGGCGGTATGCGGCAATAATCACGGCAGCCTTGCCTTGTTTGGCCTTTTTGGCCGTGCTCTGCACGATAGGGGATGGCATATTCGCAAATACACGAGTTCCCGCAGGAAAGGAACTTCGGGCCGCTCTGGCGATTCGTGACAATGTAACGCCGTTTCAGAAATGGGGCACCGAGGTGTTTACCAAGCGCTACCTGACCCGCTACTACGCCGGCGCCTGGTATTTCACGCAATCCAAGAAAGGGGATCTCGAAAAGGAATTCGTTTCCTGTCTGGATAGCGCGCTCCGGCATTATGCCCAGGTGGATCTATTTCTCCTGGCGCACACAAATTCATACATTAAATGGGTGGAGCAGATCCCCGAAGAACGCCGCCAACGCCTCCGCCTGGTCTACAATACCGGGTGTCACAACCTTCCCCAAGGGGAAGCATGGCTCAAGCTGGGCGCTAAAACCTACATCGGACATCCCGGCGTTAGTTCCTCGTCCGTGTTTTATTATTTCTTTCTGCGCACATGGACCCGGGGACATGACGCGCAACATGCCACGGATTCCTCCAATCGTTACATGGAAAAAGCCTTCCGCCTGTCGGAAAAGTTTCTCCCCAAATTCGGCGCGGCGGAAACATTAATGAAAGAATCCACGGCTTCCATTACCGGCGATACGGCACTGCGATTGGAGGCCCGGCAGCCATGAAAGGCAAATGGCATTTCTTATACCCCATCTTTGCGCTGTTTCTGCAGCCCTTGCCCATCCTGTTTATTCAGAATATGGGATCATGGACCTTTGAACAGCCGCAATGGCTGCCTGAATCCTGGGTGTGGCCCGTTTCGATACTGGGCCTGTTTGTATCCACCGTCATGAGCTTTGGGTTGGCCTGCCTTGGCACGTATACCCTCCTGACGCGTTCCCGTTTGATCATCGCCATTATTATGATCGTTTTATTCTGCATACCGGCATTCCTCGCCGGAGCCGTTTACTTATACGCCCTCTTGGTATTTCTTACCTGGGTGTAGAAAATCCTGTGAAGCCTTCTTCGCAAGTTGCATACCTATCGCTTGACACGTCACAATCCCCCCGGAGGAATTCACATGCATCATCATGCTTTTGTATTCACACTCATTCTTATGACAGTGGCTGTTTCTGTAATGGCTCAACCGTCCCAGGAAACCTCCCAACCCATTCAGGGAACCTGGAATTTTTCGGACGGCGCGGAATTTCCGGGGGCAAAAGGCGCCATGACCACCGAGGCCAAGGGGATCGTGCATCTGACTTACGACTTTCGGGGCGGGGGAAACTATGTCGGCGCATATTGCGAGCTCTCCACACCCGCCTCGATAAAAACGCTGACCTTCGATGTGAAATGTCCAGGGGACGCACGCTTTACCGTGCGTGTGACCGATGCATCGGGTCAATGTTTTCAGAAAAGCGTTAACGCCCCCGGCGGATGGCAAACCGCCGCATGCGATATGAACGGCTGGACCGGCCATTGGGGTGGGCCGAATGACGGAATTCTCCATCAACCCATCCATACCGTCGGAGTTCTCCTGGAGAATAGTGAGTTTGCCAAAGCGCAAGGAGAAGTGTTGATCAGAAATGCGAAGATCGAAATATTCGATAAAACACCGGAACCGGGACTTCCCGATACACTATCGGGCGAATACGTGGTAACCGCGTTTGAAAATAACGCGGGTTTTGGTGTTTCAGGCCCCAGCACCCTGAAGGATGGTGTTTGGACTATCGACTTCAGCGCAGGGGCCGAGGCCCAACTTCATCATTCCCTTTCCATGTTCGGAAAACCGGATGAAATTTCCCTCCGCGTCAGCGGCGGTCAACCAGGAAACCGGCTTAAAATACGCATCGATTCTCATTTTCAAACCTTTGAACGCGAATTCGGTCAACTAAATGGAACTGAGCAAGTATTCGCCGCTCCGCCACCTCCGGAAGGCTGGCGATTGCTGGGCATTGATGAAAAGAATGTCTCGTATCCCTTGCGGATCGCCACGCTGATCGCCGAACGCGGCGAGGGGCCTGCCCAGCCCTCCGCCATCCGTTTACACGAACTCCGCTGCAAAACCAACATACCCAGCAGTAAAGCCATCACCTTGCTGGCAAGAAATGAGCCCGGAGAAACAGCAGCGGAAAAACGCAGACTGGCTTTTACCTGTGATGCATGGAATCTGCTGGATCACAACGTCGAAGGAACGCTTTTCATCATCGTCAAGGATTGGGAGGATCAGGTGCTTCATATGGAACAGAAGCCCTGGACTCTGCCCGCGCGTGGTACAAAGGTTGAATGCCAAACTGGAGCCGCCATTCCCAGTTCATTAAACTATGCTGAAGCGGAATTCCGGTTCGAGGCTGCGGGCCTGGAAACAGCCTCTGCGCAGACGGCCTATGTCAAACCGCTGGAGACAGCGGGCGATCCGGCATTGAAGCCGGAATCCCCCTGGGGCATGGGGGTATATCTTTACCGCTATGGCGATTCGCCCGACGGCTATGCGCGCATGGATCGCGCGGCGGCCCTTGCACAGGCAGCGGGCGTCAAATGGTCCCGGGAAGAATTCAGTTGGGCCAGCACCGAACCACAACGCGGAACATTCGACTTTCACTATTACGATCAAGTCGTGGACACCGCGCACCGGCACGGCATCAGCGTGTACGGCTTGCTTTCGTATTGGAGCACCTGGACCAATGCATACACGGAAGAAGGTGTAAACGATTTTGCGGTGTGGGCCCGGGCGGTCGTACACCACTTCAAAGATCGTATCAAGCATTGGGAAGTCTACAACGAACCGAATATCTTTTTCTGGTCCGGACCGAAAGAGCTGTATCCGGTGCTGGTGAAAAAATGTTATGAAGCCATTAAGGCCGAAGATCCGGAAGCACAGGTATTGGCGATCAGCACGGCGGGCGTGGACAAGAAATTCATCCGGCAATGCCTGAATGCCGGTGCGCCGTTTGATATTCTGACCATTCATCCGTATCGCCAACATCTCGCGGAGGAATCGTTCATCCGGGAAATGCAAAGCACCGCCAAACTCGTGGGCAACCGCCCCGTGTGGATTACTGAAATGGGCTGGAGCACGCATGTAGGCAATGTGGATGAGCGAAAACAAGCCTTGTTACTGGCGCGTGCGTATCTTTCTGCAGTGGCCTCCGGCGCCGTGCAGAACATCAGTTGGTACGACTTCCGCAATGACGGCCACGACCCCTTCTACTTCGAATCGAATTTTGGCGTGGTGCGCGAAGACATGACCCCAAAACCCGCGTACCGCGCCCTGGCCACGCTCTGCACTACCTTGGCGCACGGCGCGCCGGTCACGCCGCACAAATCCACGGACGGCATATACGCCCTTGAAATGGGCGGGAATTGGGCACTCTGGACGTCTAAATCGCCACGGACCATTCTGTGCAAGGTGAAGAAGGTCCCTGTAAAAGTAATCAATATGATGGGTGAAACCTTATTTCAAACGGAGGGCAAATCAACTATGAAAATCCCCCTGAGGCCGGGATACCCCGTCTTCATTACAGGTGGGCAGTGCCACATAAAAGCCTTAAAAACGTCCGGCCCCCAACATCAGGCCGATACTATCATCCGGTTCTAAACCGAATATCTCACCAACTGTTGTGTGCGTTTGTCAGTGCGAGTTCTCCACCCGTCAGAGCGCCGAGGTGAATCGGTGAGAGACACCTGAATGCACCCATGCGCTTTTGGTATCACATTTTTCCCCGCAGGGGATGGATAACTCAGCCCAGACATTTTATGGGTCACATGCAACATTTTAGAATGGATTATTCCCATGGTTTTCCACAAGACGCAAATAAACAGGGGTAAGCGCTTCACAACCCTGGGTATGTAATACCACTCTGCATAATCACCGCTCTCAAAATTCCGAAGGAATTTAACAACTCAGCCCGTGGATACGTGAAGCGCCATCGTTGGGGGAATAATGAAATCCTTTTCGAGTTTTGATATGTTGGTGCAAACGGTGCGCAGGAGCAATATCCCAACGGGATTAATTATTTTTAGCCCAGGATTGCGCTTCGCTACCCTGGGTTAAGGTTCATTCTCAAACCTACCCTGTAAGGGTTGGATAAAGGAGGCGCGTATGTCACAGTCGTTGTCACGGATCTATATTCATGTCATTTTTTCCACAAAGGAACGCAGGCCGTTTTTCCCGGACTGTCATCTGCGGCGGGAGATGCATGCCTATCTTGCTTCGGTGTTCGCTAATCATAGTTCTCCAGCATTTTTAGTGGGTGGGGTCGAGGATCACGTTCACGTTCTATGTGATTTTTCACGGACATATGCCCTATCGGAAGTTATCAAGGAAGTGAAACGCGTATCGTCGATATGGATAAAAACGAAGGGACCGGAATTTTCCAAATTTCACTGGCAGGCGGGCTATGGGGCATTTTCGGTAAGTCACTCGAATGTGGGTAGAGTGAGGGCGTATATCATGAATCAGGAGGAACACCACCGCAAGATTAGTTTTCAGGATGAGTTTCGGAAGTTTTTAAAGAAGCATGCCATCGAATATGATGAACGCTATGTGTGGGACTGAATGTTCGGGATTTTAGGCAACCCTTTCAGGGTAGGTTCATTAGGGGATCTTGACCCAGGGTAGCGCTTCGCGCAACCCTAGGCTGGAATTAATTATCCCCGTTGGGGAATAGGGTAGTTATTAGGGGCGGTCCAATACCTAGGGTAGCGCTACGCGTAATGCCGTTGCCTTTTCGCGACAGGGCACGCTGGTGTAGGTGAATCGCTTCACAAGATCTTGGAATCCATCATTGTTGCGGTCTTCGGCAAGCCAGAGACGTTTGAAATCGGTTTGCAGAGTCTCAAATTCCGTGGCAACGGTATCAAGATCATCCGCCGCCTGCTTCCGGGGCACGGTGGCGTCGTTATAATGTCCCAATGCCAGCAGTTTATGGCCCAAGGCGACATAATACCGCACGCCAAAGATCCACTGCTCATAATTTTCCTGGTTGCGCCGAACCTTCGCGGATTGCGCATGAAGCGTGGCAAGCGCCGGAGACGCCCGATCAAGAATCTTTTGGCCCACCGCCGCCGGGTCCGCGATGCGCGTGATCTCCGCATGGGTGAACGGGTCGTGAACAAATTCCCAAATGAACGAAGTGGATACTTCCGTCTCTTTGCCGTCTTTATCCCGCACCTTAATCAATAAGGCATTCACATCGCTTGCGCGTTCCATCGCGCGCACCGCGGCGTCGTCCGGCAAGCCATATACAATTCGCGCATAGGCCTTGCGGAAATATTCGCGATCTAAATTTCCGCCGTTCCAGGCACAGGCCCCGTGATACACAAAAGGAAGCCATTCCTCGCCCACAAAGTGAAAATGCCCGGCATCGCCCCAGTCCGTCGTTATACTGCCCGACGCTCCATGCTGAACACCCCGCGACACCTCCAAATCCGAAAATTCCGCCGCCTTGTTCACCCACGGTGTCAACCACACATGACTGTAAATCCACGGCTGGGCAAAGAACTCGAAGCCCTTTTCATGCAACCGCGGGAAATCCTTTTCCCAGGCCGGCTGATACGGCCCCCCAGCGCAATAATAACTGCCGATAATGATATCCTTGGGCAACAGATCGAGTTTGGGCCCCATGCCTGCAAGATGGCCCTGACTGTCCAGCGGCCCCTGCGTGATCATCAGCCGCCTATTATGTTTTTTCACCTCATCATTCAGTTGAAGAACATACTTGAACACAAGGTCCGTGACTTGTTCGAGGGTGATTCCTTCTTTTTGGAGGTCATCGATATCAATTTCCGTGATATCGATGTTGAACAATTCGCCGGGAAAGGTTTCGCACAACTCACCGATCATGGCGCAAACCATTTGCACCGCTTCCGGTTTGCGAATATCGAAGGTCATAATCCAGGGCATATTCTCGGAGGGGCCAATCCGCAAATGCTGATACTGCGGCTTGCTCAGGATGTGATAAGAATGCCCCAGCCCTTGAAACAGCGGATGCACTTCCACCCCCAGCCGCGCGGCATGCGCCGACCATTCTTTTCCTTCCTCCGGCGTCAACCCTTCCGGCGGTGAGATATCCGGGAACGCTTTGTATTTGTATACATGCTCCAGATAAAACTCCATCTGGTTCATTTTCGCCCATGCGCACACTTCCGACAATTTTTTTAATGTTTCAAGCTTTGGAACTTGCCCGCGCGAAATGTCTTGTTGGATTCCCCGGTATTTCAGCGACGGCCAATCATATATAGTCATACCCGGCAGCAAGGTGCGATCCGTTGCGATCTGCGCCAGCGTCGTTACACCATAACGCAACCCCGCCAAAGACCGCGCCGCCAATGTAATGCCCGCGTGATTAATCACCAGAGCATAACCTTGTTCTACATGCAGGTCTCCCGGCATATCCCCAGTTTTCGCCAAGATCATGATTTTTTTAGCCTCTTCCCCCAGCACAAGATCAATCACAGGGCCTTCAGTGTAATCCGTACCAACAGACAGTTCTACACCCAATGCCACTGCAAGCCGTGCTGCGGCCCATTGTGCGAGTTCGCTTGTCTGTTGGTTTTCCGGCTTAATCGAAATGCCCTTGGCGGAAGTAATATCGAAAGAAACCCCGGGGAGCGCTTGAACCACTTTGGGTTGAGCCAAAATCCAGGTATCCAGCGAAGTCAATGTCTTACTTACTTCTTCCGCAGTGTTTTGAACACTTTCCTGCGCAGGTATCGGCGCCGTAAAACAAGCGGAAATCAAAAAAAGGCTTATGATTGTGCAATGATTTCTTGTCATGGCAATCCGACCTCCCTCTTTTAATGCATAACAACGCATTCTTCGTTTTCAATACCCTATTTAACCACCGGTCACGTTCATATGAATCACACCAGCCAAGTCAGTATACTGAATCCGCACAAAAAAAGCTTGAAACAAAATGAGGAGACAGCAATGTTTTTCATTCATCGCTTTTTGGCCACATTTTTTGCCTTGGGAATGACTTCTGTTGCCTTAGCTGGCCCCCTTCCTGCCGTGCATTGGAAGCTCTTGGAAGATGGTCAGGATAGTTCGGGGAAAGCCTGTCACCTGGAAAACCATGGGGTCGAATTTAATGCGGCCGTTCCAGATGGAAGCCGGGCCGCGCGATTCGATGGCCGTTCCGCGTTTCTGGAGGCGCCCAATCATAGTTCCCCCCAATTTGGTCCCGGTGATTTTACAGTATCCCTGTGGGTATATACCAAGGATGCACTGGATGACACCCTTGGCGATCTGTTGAGCACGTATGACCCGGCAACCCGCACAGGACTCAATCTCAGCATTTTAACCTGTACCGGCGTGTCGAATTCGCAACCCAATTATCGAAATCTCCATTTTGGCATCGACAAGGGAACGGAGGTAGACCAGTGGAGCGATTGTGGACGCCCGGGCAACGCTATATTCATTTTCGGGATGGTCGTTCATGAAGGGGCACTATACGCGGCAACCTGCGAATCCGGTGTGGGGGAATCCGGGCATGTCTATCGGTACGAAGGCGGCGCCTCCTGGACCGACTGCGGCAGTCCCGGCTCCAGCAACTCCATAGGCGCATTGGCTGTATACAACGGTGCACTCTATGCGGGCGCTTCTTGGTATGACACGACGGGTTCAGCCCTGGAGGCGTCCCCCAATACCACCCCCGGCGGAACCATCTACCGCTACGACGGCGGGAAACAATGGGTTGATTGTGGGAGCCTGGAGAATCCCGAAACCGGCAAGGCGATTACCATCGGCGGCCTGACGGTATTCAACGGGAAATTGTATGCCACCACGCTGAAAAAAGATGGCTTTGGACTGTATCGCTACGAGGGTAGCGCCACTTGGGCCTACTGTGGAAATCCGGGACGCCGAGTGCTGAACCCCAGTGTGTTCAACGGCAGCATGTACATGGTTTCTTACGACGCCCCCGGCGGCCCGTTCCGCTATGATGGCGCCAACTGGTCATACGTCGGCGGCACCATTAATCCCCCCATAGATCAGGACTATTCTTTCGCCGTGTATGGCGGCCAGTTGCACGTCTCCACCTGGCCTAAAGCGTATGTGTACCGTATGAACGAAAATTTCACCTGGACCCCCTGCGGGAAACCCGGCGAAGAAAATGAAAGCATGGGCATGATGACCTACAACGGCAAATTGTATGTTGGGACTTTACCCTCTGCGCGGGTTTACCGTTATGACGATGCAGATAAATGGACGCCCATAGGCCAACAACTCGACACCTCTGAGGGAAAATACCGGCGGGCGTGGTCCATGGCGATCTTTCAGGGAAAACTGTTCTGCGGAACCCTTCCCTCCGGAAAAATCTTTTGCATGGAAGCAGGAAAAAATGTCACATGCGACGTTGCCCTGAAACCCGGCTGGCGGCATATTGCCGCGGTACGCGAATCCGACCGCCTGCGGTTGTTCATTGATGGGCAACCCGTAGCCGAAAGCACAAAGAGCGACTCAACGAAATATGACCTTGCCACGGACCAGCCGTTACGGATAGGCTCCGGCGCGGGCGATTATTTTTATGGGTGGATGAAGGATCTTCGCATATACGAAACAGCCTTGCGGGAACAAGAAATAACCGCTCTCTGCAACGAACAACGCCCTTCCCCATAACAGGGCTTTATCCGGAAAATTATCCTCAACGGCCGATGATGTTTATTTATCCAAGGCCCGGTAATGAACTCCCAACGCGTCCAGACGCATCACATGTGCTTTCAACCGCGCCAGGAAGTCTTCGTAATTACGCTGGGCCTGCGGAGTCCACGCCGCTTCCGCCAAGGCACACGCGCGCGGGAACGCCATGTATTCCGCATAGTCCGGCGTGGCGATATATTCGCCCCACACTTGGCCCTGAGTTCCCAATACGTGCTTCAGCGCTTCGGGCTCAAGATCGATGGACATCGGGTCAAATCCATACACCTTTTCCAGCGGGAGATTGCCACCAATTGCCAAAGGCTCCTTTTCCTTTTTACCCTGGTAATAATCGAAATAGGTGTACGTGGTAGGCGCCATCACCACATCGTTGCCGGCCTTGGCCGCCTCAACCGCCTTTTCGATTCCGCGCCATGCCATAACCGTGGCGTCCTTCCCCAGGCCGCCCTCCAGAATCTCATCCCAGCCAATCAGCTTGCGGCCCTTGCTCTTTAGAAATTCATTCATCCGCGCAATGAAATAGCTCTGCATCTTCGCTTCGTCCGGAATGCCCAACTCTTTCATCCGCTTCTGAACCGCCTCGCTGGCTTTCCATTGATCTTTCACCGCCTCATCACCGCCAATATGAATATACGTGCCCGGAAAAATATCCACCACCTCGGCCAGCACATCCTGCAAGAACAAAATGGTGTGTTCTTCGACGTTGAAAATATTCTTGTTCACGCCCCATGAAGTATGTACGGGGAGTTGTTCGCTCAGATTGCCAAGTTCAGGATAGGATGCAATGGCGGCTTGCGCATGCCCCGGCATCTCAATCTCGGGCAGGATCGTAATATGCCGTTCCGCGGCATAGACCACCAGTTCGCGAAGGTCGTCCTGGGTATAGAAGCCGCCATGGCGTTTACCATCAAACGTCTGGTTGTTTTTGCCGGAATGCCCAACCAACGTTTCCTTGCGCCACGCCCCCACTTCCGTCAGTTTTGGGTATTTCTTGATCTCGATGCGCCACCCCTGGTCATCCGTCAAGTGTAAATGCAACCGGTTCATCTTATGAACAGCCAGCGTATCGATGAATTTCTTGATGAATTCCTTCGGCAAGAAGTGACGGGCCGTGTCAAGCATCATCCCCCGCCACGCAAAACGCGGGTAATCTTCAATCGCCATCGAGGGTATTTTCCACGATTGCTTTTCCACCTTACTGGAATTGAATATCGCTGGTGGAAGCAACTGCCGGAGCGTCTGCACGCCGTTGAACAACCCCGCGGAAGTGGCCGCGGAAAGCGCCACGCCTTCTTTCCCAACCGTCAACCGGTAACCTTCTTCACCTAATTTTACATCTTCGATCTGCAAGTAAATGGCGTTGGCGGGTGCATCAGATACTGCATTCACGGGCAAGGCATAGCCGGTGGCTGGGCGCAATACGGAGGCCAGATAGGCAGCCGTTTTCTCCCCTTCCGAATTTCCGGTCTGAAACACGATCTGAGTCTGCTCATTGAGTTCGAAATACCCCTTGCTTTGTTCCATCTTCACCGGGGCGGGAAGTATGGTGATATCCGCTTTATTGGCCGCCATCAGACTTTCCCCGGCAGCCACGCATAGAAAAACACTCATTAAAAACATTCTGTCCACCTGTGCCTTTCATCTTCTTGTTGCTGTGCTTATCGTTGTGCGAAGGCGAGCCGAAGCCCCAGGGAGGCGAATATGCCCGCCGTCAACCAAGCAAAATACTTGGAAACGCCCGGCTTCGTCAAGATAATGTTCCCCACACTGCCGGACAGATACCCTATGGCCGAAAAAATAATCACCGCCTGCACCATGAAGATCAGCCCCAGCAGAAGCATCTGCACCGGGACCTTGAAACCGTCCGGAGAGATAAACTGCGGGAGGAAAGCCAGAAAAAACAATCCCACTTTAGGATTCAACACGTTCATGATAAATCCGCGGCGAAAAAGCATATATCCGCTCACCACGCCATTGTCCTGCTGCTGCAAGAATATCGTATGTTCCTTTATCGCTTTATAGGCAAGAAAGAGAAGGTAGGCCGCGCCCGCATACTTGAGAATCAGAAACGCATACGCCGAGGAATACAGCAGGGCCGAAATCCCCAGCGCCGCCGCCGTCGTATGAATACTCACCCCGCTGCACATGCCCACCGCGGTTATGATGGCGGCGCGCCGGCCCCGGGAGAGGCCTTGCGCCACCACAAACGTATTATCCGGGCCGGGGGCCAGCGTCAACAATACCGAAGCGCCTAAAAAATACAGTAAGGTCAAACCGTTCATTTTGATCTCCTATTTACCGATACATGTCCACCCAATCAATACTCAACGTGCCCGAAGTCTGTTCAAAAGCGGTGTCAGGCATAATTACTTCGAGATAGCCCAGCCTGGATATTCGAGGGGGGTCAGCCCATTTGGAGCCGTCAGAACGCGATACCTGGAACCCTTCCAACCGTCTGAAAGGTTCACACGCCGAATACCGCAATCCTATCCGGAAAGAGTTGGGAACCGCAGGGCCCGTAAAGGTCACGGCCGCCCCTCCGATCCCGGAAGGACAGGTAATAAGAAGCACGGGCAAGTCACTTCCATGAATAAATGTTCCTTGATCTTCTACTTTTTGAAAAGACATGGTTATGTTTTCAGTCTGTACTGGGCAATACGAACAGCCGATAAACAACAGCATTATCATGATGCCCAGGGTATATCTTGATATCATAAAAGGTGTTTCCAAAGGCATTGAATTTTGAGTATAAGTATACCTGAACTACTGCTTTCTATTATTCCACCTTAATAAACCGTTTTGCGCCTAATAGATTGTTGCCCGAAAGGGTTATACTGTAATAACCCGGCAATGCTTCTGGCGGGATCTGGACGGTGACTTCACCAGGGGCAGAAACCAACTCCGAGGGCGCAATTAAGCCCGGGGCGGTTAATTGGACCTTCAGGGGCGCCTTTACAGGAGGCGCTGGGGCAATGGGGGAAATTTGAAGGGTCAATGATTCACCTGGATGCGCGGCAGCAGGCTGGGCTATGTCCACAAAGTTGGGACCACCGGCTTCTGACAGGACAATTAAAGCCCAATTCGTTGTAAGGTGGAACACCAGGGAATCGCCACTGCGTTCCGCTTCCAAAGGACTCCAGGTGAGCGTTTGCACATCGCAGAGTGATATCGTCAACGGTTCTTTTATATCAGCAATCCAATCCGTAACAGCAAGTGAATATTCATCATGTTTATCCGACAACCCTGTCGCCGCAGGCCATTGAAGCGGCTCCGCACAGGCCGAACGCAATACAACAACCGCCCAGTAGTCTTCCCTCTTGAATTGCCGCGCCACCACCTGGGGGTCCGAAGCTTTTGGATCGTTGTCCGCGACATCTCCTTCCGCCAAGGCCTTATGCACAGGATGCCGGGCACACAGCCAGTTCCCTTCCAGCGTTTCCAGGTTTTGCTCGGAGGCGATTCGGCCCCCAGCCAATCCCGCCACCGAACCCCATACCTGCCCAGCTTGCGAATAGGCAAAGGAACGGTACGGCCCCACCGCGAGCCTCATGGAGGGAAGATCGCGCGGATACACTTGTGTCAGCGCGCCATGAAACCACTGCCCATACCAGTCCACGGGGGCTTCTGTCGTTAGTAAGGCATTAGGATTCACCGCCAGCGCCGCGGCGCGCACTTTCATCAATAATTGCTTTATCCACTCGTTGTATCCAAAGGGCGAGGGATGCTTATGCGCAGGATTGTAACAAGGCAGAAAATAGAACCCCAGCGAATCGAGCCGGATCCCATCCGCCCCGGTATCACGCAACAACCGCCCTGCGGTTTCAACAAGATGATCCTGCCATTCCACACACCCGGGACACATATGGAAAAACCCCTGTTTGGTGTAAGGGCCGTTAATATTCCCCTCTTTGTTCATGATCGACCACCGCTCGGCCTTTCCCGATTTTGCCAACTCACTCTCCTTATAAACAATATACCCTTCTATGTATAGCGTGAGGTGTCGGCCCAACTGATGCACTTTCACTATGCCCTCCCGCATCGCCGCCGCCCCGCCCATGTCCTCCCGTACGACATTGTCACCATCCGTATGTACGCCATAGAGCATCGAACCTCGGCTGTAAAAGGCGTATTCGGTGTTATCAAAAGGAAGTCTCAGATGCGCACGGGGCAATTCAGAGAAACTTTCCAACGCTGTCTGTGTACCATTCTCCGGCTGGATGCCAGGACCACCCTTTTTATAATGCCGTCCTTCCCAGGAGTCGCAGTCTTGAAACCATTGTGGCAACCCGGCATGGGGATAGGCCTTGTCATACCAAGCCCTGTACGCCCGGGCGGCAGGCCGCCAATCGCCGGTATAGACCAACAGGCGCACGGAGGGCAATTCGAATGACGCGCCCGGAGCAAGAGTCAACGGCGGAAAATAGGCCACCTCAATCGCAGGTTCGTTTAACCGCAACTGCTTCGCTTTCGCTTCCGGATCCATGACAATAAGACCGAACGCACTCTTTGTTGCCGGATCCCACAATGCATGCCACTGCATGCTCCACTGCCCCCCATGTCCGCAAAAACCGCCATGTTGCTCCCACGCAGGACCATAGGTTCCTGCCTGATTCATTATCGTGGCCAGGTTTCCCGTAGCGGTCTCGCCAAGATGTATTCCGCCCAACCAAGGAAATACCGGGAGAATTGCCTGAGGCGCGGGGCCTGTGTTACGAATTTTCAAGGACCAATCGGAGTATCCAGAGTCCCTTTCCATCGCTATGCCCAATTCAATCTCAAGATCCTGCCCTGCATACAGCAACGAAAGGCGGTTTTCCTCCTGGCGCACCGCCTTTACTTTGCAGTTATCGGGATTCAAAACGGTCTGAGCAATTGCGGCAGGATCATCGCCTAATTCGTATTCCTTGCGAAAGTCCAAGTAAATACGAAATGGGAATTGCCCCTCGGTCAATTCTTTCAGGCATTCATCATGCAAGGAAGCATTGCAGATTCCCTTTAATACACCGCTGTCGCGATCAAAGTTAATCTGGCAAAAGGAATTTTTCAGACTGACGGCATTATCATGCTCTTCCGCGGCCAGTGCGGATATTGGCGCAGCCAGTATTCCCACATTTAGCCAAAACAAAATGAAACCGCATATCTTCGGATGTCTCATGCGAAGTATCCTTTACGTTTGGTTCGATTTCGGGAACTACCCTGAGCGTAGTGGGTGTATTCCATGGAAATCAATGTGAACACAGGGCTGACACAGCAACCATGAACAAATTATTGCTTTTTTACAGTAGTTTCACAACCATCACTCCCGCGCAGGCGGGAATCGAGAAGGAATGAAATAAATCAATGTTAGCGGGCCTGGATTCCCGCCTGCGGGGCCTTCCGAAAATATCCGGTTACATTTGTTTCGCCCTTTCAGGGCTTTTTATTGTTGGATGCATTTACCCAGGGCGTCGCTTCGCTTGCCCTGGGTTCAGGAATTCCTATCTGGTGAAGCCCTGAAAGGGCGGAACACACTCAACCTGGTTTTCGGAAGGTCCATTTCGCGGGAATGACGGTGAAAAATAATCCGAGCGTTTATTTGACGATCACCGCAAACTTGATTGTACGTATCTTCTCTTGTGTACGTATCTTCTCTTGTGTACGCATCTTCTCTTGTGTATGTATCTTCTCTTGGTGAAAATGATGCTCACTTTAACGTACACTAGACACGCATCGAAAAATGGCATCGTCGTTTTTATCAAAGAATCGTAAAATAAAACTCCGGGAGTTTCGACATGGGACAAGGTCTGCCAAGTCAATTTGACAATGTAAGCGTGGTGTGCAAAGCCAATGTTTATTTTGAAGGGAAAGTAATAAGCCACACCGTGCTATTCCCAGACAATACGAAAAAAACCATCGGGCTTATTTATCCTGGCTCGTATAACTTTGGCACCGGCGCCCCGGAACGCATGGAACTGATCGCCGGTTCATGCAAGATCAAAATCGCCGGACAAGACGCCTGGACCGCCTACAATGCGGGAACCTATTTTGATGTTCCCGGCAATTCCAGCTTCGACATCATCGTCGAAACCGGCATTATGGAATATATCTGCTCATACGGGTGAAACATCTCTGAAAATTCATTTCAAAGGTCCATTCGTGGCAAATTTTAGTATTCGTGCGGCATGCCCTTGGCTCTTGAGGTTCTTATCTTGTGCCATGCGCAACGTTGCCACATGTTTTCCGGGCGCAAGGTCTTCGGCGAGGATGCGGCATACCGGCCGGTGGAACATTTCGCAATAATGATCATAGAAATCCAAAGAAACCGGCGCTTTCCCATCCACGGAACATTCCATAATGCCCGCATCCATGCCTGCGATCTCGGAAACGCCAATAAGCGTTCCCTCAAACGCCAATTCAAGTGTGGCGCCGGGTGCTTCCGCCGCCAATACATCCACCGCGCCGCCATAATTGCACTTTTTCTCCGTATCCCATTGCTTGTTACGATTCCACCCGTTAAGAACCTTTGCCTGATCGAGATCAATAAACCGTCCATATTCATAATTCAGACGGTCTAACGGTTCGGGGATTACATGATCCTTTGGCGATGCGCCCTGAGCTAAAGGGTTAGCCCATGCTGCATCCAAAAACTTTCCAATGCATTCGGCATACCGCTCATGTCCAAACGGGGACGGGTGGCACGTGTCGCCCGAAAACTGCTGCCAGGTAAACTCCCCCGCATCGATCCGCCGGGTCATTTCCGTGGCCATGTTGATGATCGGGATGCCATAATGCTCCGCCACCCTGTCGTGCCGCAGAATAACGTCCGGCATTTTCCCTTTGCGTATCTCCTCTGCTTTGTCCGTATCCACAAAATACTGCACGAGAATGTCGATGGCCGGATTCAGCCTGAGCGCGTGCCGGATGATGCCCTCCATCGCCCGCGCGCTCCGGTTATCAGGACTCTCATTGCCCGAATCATTCACGGCAAATTCCAGGAAGAGCAAATCCACCCGCCCTTTGCCGAATACGTCCTGCTCAAACCGCAATGCCCCCAATGTCGAGTTAGTTCCACCGATTCCTGCGTTGATGAACTCGAATTTCGTATCCGGAAACCGTTTTTTCAGCATCTCACATGTCAAATCACGCCAGCCTGGCATCGTGGTAATCGAGCCGCCCAAAAACGCCACGCGGCCGGTTTTTCCCGTTATAAACCGGCTCCGGCAGTTTTCCAACCCGCCCCGCACGATAAAGAATTCTTTTGATATGGACAATCCTGTGTTTTCACTTTGCGCGGATATGTTTTGCGTTACGCCCAAACATCCCATCATAAAAACCGTCACTACAAACATGTATTCCCGCCGCGTGTGCTTTTTACTCATGGTTTTCGTTCCTCTTGTTTAGCGTAGTGTAAGAATTGCAGAGGCAACAAAGCAACGATCCACTAGATCCGCGTCTTTTGGGATATGGTATACTGCACTGGTATGCACGCAAGGAATCTTCTGCATACGTTAATGCCGTCGATAAAAAACATTTTAATCGCTATTAAGAAAGGCATTTCGCATGAAACACGCTTCACAAATTTCCCGCAGGACCATGTTGGCGGCAGGTGCCGCGATGTTGACCGCACCCGCAATTATGACTGGCGCGGAGCCCACCAAGGACCCCGTGCGCATCGGGCATATCGGTACGGGAACCCGCGGCTGGGATCTGGTGAAATATACCGGTGAATGCAAAGAAGCTAAGGTCGTTGCGGTGTGCGATGTGTACAAACCGCATCTGGAACGGGGCATCGAGGCCGGACGAAACGAAAAAGCCAAACGCTATAAAGACTACCGTGATCTGTTAGCAGATCCCAAGGTCGAAGCGGTGGTCATTGCCGCGCCCGACCATTGGCACGAGAAAATGGTGCTCGACGCCATCGATGCCGGTAAAGCCATTTACTGTGAGAAGGGCTGGACGATGTCCGTGGAGGCGGCCAAACGCATGCGGGAGGCTATCAAGAAGAACAAGACGGTGTTCCAACTTGGACATCAGGGCCGGCAGTATCCATCCACCGCGGAAGCCGGGAAACGCATCCGTGAAGACGCCATCGGCCCGCTCACCATGATTCACGTGGGACGCTATTTTAACGGAACCAAAGAACGCGCCCCTTGGCGCTGGTACGGGTACTACAGTTGCTATGACCGGCCCGATCCCAAGGAAGTGATCAACAACCTCGATTGGGCCGCATGGCTGGGCCCCGCCCCAAGCATCGACTTCAATGAACAGCATTTCTGGCACTGGCGTTGTTATTGGCCCTATGGATCGGGACAGGCAGGCGACTTGCTGTCGCACGAAATGGACCACGTGCAAACCGTTCTCGGTTGGGGCATCCCCGACACCTGCATGTGTTCAGGATGGAACGCCTACTTCCAGGATGGCCGTGAAACCCCCGATACCTGGCTCGCTGCCTACACCTTTGAAAAGCAGAATTGCTCGTTAACGTTTGAGGGGTGCATGAACTCTGACCGGCAGCAACCTCCAGAATACATCGGCAAGAACGGGCGCTTGATCTTCAATGCTATCGGACAGGACGCCAACACCTTCCTCATCTATCCCGACGGACCGGCCTTTGCGCATATGGATAAAAAGATCAAGCCCACCTACACCTACGACGCCACGAAAGCGCCCGCATGGCCCACCCACATGCAGGATTTCCTCCGTTGCGTGCGCACCAAAGAACGCCCCAAATGCCATGAAGACGAGGCCTTCATCGAGGTCGTCACCTACCTCATGAGCGTCGCGTCCTACCATGCAAAACGTCAAGTCCGTTGGGATCCCGAAAAAGAAGAGATTGTGTAATAAATAGGGACAGTAACCGTTTATTTTTATCCTTAACATGACGAAACTTTAGCCAGTCTAAAAATAAACGGGTCCCTATTTATTCAAGAGTCAAGTCCCTCACACATTTCTGGTTCCTGACACCTCTTAATAAAGACGTGCTTTCCAGTCCTTTTCAGAATAAAAACTTGTCTATAGCTGGTACCGTCTTTGTGTTCAACCTTATCTGCTTCATCTATTGTATACTCTTCGGCAGCGAGCGGCACCGGCTCTATTCCTTTATCTTCTGTTTCCTTAGGAGGAGTCAGGGCGGGTGCGGGTGCAGGAATAGGAGTAGAGGCTACAGGCGTGGGAGCGGGAGGCTGAGTGTCATCTGCGACACTTGCCTGGAGGAACAACAACGTCAGACCGGATATCAGGGAGCAAATTAATCGAACTCGCATATCACGCCACCTTTCGTTAAAAACTTCGATTCACCACACCGTTATAATCACACGAAGATTCTATTGGTTCCAAAGAATGATATCAATCTACCAAATTGTCTAATTCAATGCGCACTCGAAAAGGCTTTTCCCTGAAGGGGATGGTTTAATTCCAGCCCTGGGTTTATCCGCCGCAGGAGGGGTTACGCGAAGCACTACCCTGGGTCTTGGGCATCCCTAAAGTAACGCCTATCTACCCTGAAGGAGTTGGTGTATTGTTAATCACAAAATTAAGTTTCAAATGCATTATAAAACCCCTTCAGGGTAGGTTCATTAGGGGATCTTGACCCAGGGTAGCGAAGCGCAACCCTAGGCTGGAATTATTGAATCCCTGCGGGATACTCTGATCTTTGCCAAACCGTATCAAATTACGCTTGAAGAGAATTCTCAGACATTCAAATGGCTCCCCTTCGGGGATCACTTTTATGCGGAAAACTGTACATTATGTCTATACTGCACCATACCCCTTTCGTGAAAAATGCGGGTTATCTTCATTCTATTCTTTGGTTCGGGTTATGTCACGCCGGTCTCCAGTTATCTAATCCTTTCGGGATATCTCAACTACGAACTACCACCCCGCTAAAATCCACCTTTGCTTTGGTATTTTACGTTTCCCTTAGTTGGACGTGTTGGTGGAGCATTCGAACCTTCTTGTGGTTTGGGAGCAACCTCCCTCCTGGGGGCGGGACGAGTCTCTATGCGTTGCATGGGCGGTGGCGGGATCGCTGCTCGCGAAACCTCACCATACACCATATAGAGGGAAAACGCCGCCATTAATAGAATGAACCCTGTGACTATCGCCCACCAGATCCTCCTCCCCAACTGGGTTTTAAGTCCCTCCTGGGGTGCTTCCGGTTTGGGCAGCACCGCGGCCGACGCAGGGCTATCCCACGCCACCGGCATAAACAGGATCAGCGCCATCACGCGCTTGCGCATGCGTTCGTCATCCCGTTCAGCGGGTTCGAACAAACTGACCATCATCTGTTCATTCAGGTCGGTCCGCGCGCGTTGCAGCCGTTTCTTGACCGTCTCGCGCGGTTCTCCGATCATCCCGGCGATTTCTTCGGTCGTCATCCCCGCATAATAATGGAGCGTGAGCACCTCGCGATGGTCCGGAGTGAGAGTAACAATGTGCGACCACAGAGCGCGTTGCATGTCCGCTTCTTCAATGGTATCGCGAACGTCATACATATCGAGTTCCTTGGACGTATCCTGGGCCTGTTGACGCCAGCGCTTTTTGGCCGTATTGATGCTGACATTGCGCACGATGGCGGAAAACCAGGAACGAAACTTTTCAGGCTGGCGCAGGCAATGCAGTGTCTGAAAGGCCTGAACCCATGCTTCCTGCACCGCATCTTGCACATCCTCGTGATTGCCCAATCGTGCGTAGGCGACCGCATAGGCCAGGCGGGCATACCGTTTGAGCAGCACTTCAAATGCATACCGGTTTCCGGAAAGAGTAAGGCGGATGATATCTGCGTCTGTATTCATACTTCCGTGAGACATTACCCCTCCTCTCCCTTATCGTTCAAATCAGGCAAAACCGTTAGTGTTTCTCGTTTTCATATCCTGTCTCCTTCTTCGCCGCAGTTCGCCGGAACAGCCCATCCATCCCGGCGCGCCACGGCAATGGCTTTTGTTTTCTTCACCCTACTAGTCAATTGAAGGCGGACGTTGGGGACATTGATATGAAAAAAATCGTCAATCCATTTAATCCGCCGTAAGTCTTTGCGTGAAAATACTTTGCCGAGGACACACGGAACTAACGGCATAAAAAAAGTATGAACCCAGTATGGCGGTATCCGTGGTCTATCCGTTATATAATGAGCGGACTTCAATTCATGGAAGGAATCGGAATGTTGAAACGCCTGCTGAAATTCATCAAACGCGCCCTATGGGTGATGCTTATTCTCGTGATGGTGCTGGTGGCCTTCGCATATTGGTTTTCCCATCCCGGGCGCGGTCCGCAAACGTCCGTGAACCCGGAAGAAAAAGGGTATCTCGAATTGGTGGACGGCACGTGGGTTCTGCACCTGAAAGGGTCGCCCTATGAGATGGGATATCAACATGGGGCGCTTGCGCGCGAGCAAGTACGCCGGGCCATGGCACGGGTGGATAATCTGTTGCAGGAAGCCCAGGACGAGGTCGGTCTCCCCCGTTTCTTCTCCGAATTCCTTCTCGGAAGCGAGTACCGTTTATGCCTGCCCTACATCCCCGAACGGTATCAGCGGGAGATGGAAGGACTGGCGGACGGCGCGGGCGTAGACCTTCAAAAACTCCGCTGGATGCTCGTAGTGTCAGAGTTGACGGAACGCTATTGCAGCGCGTTCGCGGTATTCGGCAAGGCCACCGGCAATGGCAAACTCTATCATGGCCGGAATTTCGATTGGATGATGGAAGCCGGTCTGCAAGAGGATGCGGGACTGATCCTTTACGAGCCGGATGGATACATCCCCTTTGCCTCCGCCGGGTATTTCGGCACGGTTGGCGTGTTGTCGGGAATGAATATGGAAGGCATCTCCATCAGTCAAATCGGGGCCATCAACAAGGATGGCTCCTTCCGGGGCGTCCCGTTAATGGTCATGCTCCGGCGCATTCTGGAAGAGGCCAAGGACCTTGACAAGGTGACGGATATCATTGCGAATTCCAAACGCACGGTCGGTTACAACTATGTGGTGGCGGACGGCAAGGCCATGGCCGCGCGCGCCTACGAAACCTGCGCTCATCACTGCGCCATTTTCACCGATAACGACCCGAAGGAAACCGTGGAATACGCCATTCCCATCGAAAATGCCGTATTCCGCGCCGACGAAGCCATGGACCAGACGGTTCGCAGCACGCAAACCTGCTCGAAGGGCTATCCCAATATGCCCTATGGTTCGGAATCGTATGATCACCGGTACAAAGGCATGGCCAAGGATATCAAGGAAAAGTACGGCAAAATTGATGAAAAAGGGGCGCTGGAAATTCTTAAAAACGCGGCCATGCGCAACACCAACCTGCACAGCGTGCTTTGCAGTTCCACTGACCGTGAAATGTGGGTGGCCCATGCCAAGGGCGAGGAAGACGCTTATAAACAACCCTATGTCCACTATGATTTGAAAAAACTTTTCCTGCGTCCGGAACAACGAAAATAGCCAGTTGATTCAATCCAGAGTCTTTGGTTCATGGTCTTCTTGAACTACATGAAATAAATCAGCAATCTCCTTCGGGATGGCGCGCAGCTTCATGCTTTGTGCGTCGAGATAGACCCAATCGGTTTCTCCCCGCGCCAAGAGCACCCGATCCCCCACCCTGAACACCCGGTATTTTCGCAGGGAGCGGACTTTCCGGAAATTCGACACCCACGTGAGCACAGCAATCGTTTCTCCCGCAAACGCGGGCCGAAGATATTCAATCTTATGCGAACGCACCACCCAGGCCGCGCCCGCCCCACGGGTTGCCGCTGTACAGCCCACGGCATCCGAATGGGCAAATGCCGCATTCAACATCCACCGGAGATATTCCAGATTATTCACATGGTCAAGTTCATCAATGGCTTCTTGCGACACGATAAATTCATGCCGGTAAATGGAGTTTGCCGCACTCTGAGTATGCATTTCTTATTTCCATATCTTCTGTGGTCTACCGTAGTTTGACCATTAGTTGACCATTAGTTGGACGTCATCGGATGTTCCGGAAAATACCGCTTGACCAAAAACTCCGCAATTTTTTCCGCAATACGGCGGTTGCCTTCTTCATTTGTATGGCCGTTACCATGGAAATACCATGGCCGCGGCTTGCAGCAATTCTTCAATGTATCCGCCACCGGAATCGAAACTATCTTTTTTTGATCGAGGAATTCCTGCGTCAAGTTAAAGCTTTTCCCCCGTTCATACAACTCGGCATGGGGCGCCGCCCGCCACGTTGCATCACACACATCCTCCCCTTTCGGCATGCAATAGGCTATAAAGCCTATTTTTTTCTCCTGGCACACCCGATCAATTTCAAGAATATCTTTTTTGAAAATTTCCATTCCTTCCCACAGTTCAGGATACCACTCCCGCAGATCGGACTCCAGCGTAAACAGGCGATCTTCACTCCCGGGCAGTTTTTCCAAAGGAACCGGCGTATATAAACGGCATTGGTTGAAAGCATCTACAATCAGGCCTTTTCGCCCAAGCGTATAGGTGATTGCATGATATAAGTAACAATGCTCATTCATCCAAAGCTCTATCCGGTAAGGAAGCATCTGGGATTGCCGCAGAATTCGCAGAAAATTATGCACCATGGGGGCATAGGAACGTAATACCTTGTTTTCGATGACCAATGCGTTCTCCAGATCGTTCGTGGGGAATAACTGCAAAATGACCAGATCGGGCTGAAGCTTCAGGCCATACGTTTCGAGCATTCCAAGCTCCTGCAAAGGCCCCGCCATAACCAAACCCGCATTGATCACCGTGATCTTCTTCGGCAGCGCCACGTGGCGGAGCGTTTCTTCCAATTGCCCCGATATCGTGTTCTCCGGCGTCACGGTCTGGCCCTGCGTAAAAGAATCCCCCAGCATGAGAATCCGGTACTCGTCAGGCTTCTTGGGGCCGAATTCCCGGTCGCGCAACCCTTGACTGGAAAAAATATGTTTTATCGGGCGGTATTCATTGCCGGAAATCCTGACACTAAACACCACTTCGGAGTCAGGCTTGGATATATAAATATAGCGTGGGTCCCATTGAAACATACTCGTGCTGGGGGGCGGTGCAGGACCGATAATCCGGCACGCAATCTCTCCCACCGCCACAACGATCAGAAGCGATACCGCCATCACCCCCCCATTCACCATGCCGTTTTTCAACCGCTTTGACAATGGAGTTTCCGAATACGGCGCATAGGCCCAAAACAGGCAAAAGGATAAAACGCCGAACATCATCGCTTTCGCTGCCGGAAAAGTGCGTATAAACAGAAACAAAAAACTTATAAGCCCAATTAGCAAAAACAACGAATGAATTTGTTTGAAATAGGAGGTGTGTGCATCCACTATCAGGCGTTTTTTCCATGTCAACAAAAGAACCATCACTGTCACACCCGCCGGATAGAAGACGTGCGCGGGCGGCGCCATCGGCCATAACAAAAATATAAGAAGATAAACGACAGCAAGTGAAGCAGACGCGGCAACCAGGAGCCATGATCCACAAAAAAGGAGAAAGCCAAACAGTATGGCGACGGCTATGGAAAAGGCAAGAGCCTCATGGACTGCCACGCAAAGAAAAACAATAAGGGCCGCTTTAAGCAGGGTAGATCGCATCTTTCTAAATTGCACTGCCTGATTCATGAACCGATTAAAGGATACTGCATGTCCAGTATATTACATTGTTGTTCGAAAACTGCATCGACGGCAAGAATACCGTACAGAGGTTACCCAATCAAATTAAAAACCGGTAAAACGCTTCCCCCATGTTTTTTATCACATTAAGATATTCACGAGAAGCGCTTAAAAATGCCCCAACTCGATGATTGCGCCCATAGAACCATGCGCTCGACGAAACCAGGCGACAACCGGTACACCAGCCACCCCAATACCCCCACCGGGGTCATCACGATTTGCCGCTTGCGTTTTTTAATCAGTTTGAGAATTAACCCGGCGGCATGAGCCTGAGTATGATGCGCGGGACGATCCGGGGGCGTGAGCGATCCGTCCGCCGCCAGAATACGCTTCTCCGGATCATGCTCGGTAAATCCAAGATACACCACGCCCACATGCACCCCTTTGGGGATGAGTTCAATGCGCAAGGATTCGGCAAGTCCCGTCAGCGCCTTTTTCGTGGCGCAATAGACGGAAGCGCCGGGCAGGCCAAACAAACCCGCGATGCTGGAAATGAAGACGAGACTCCCTTTGGATGCTATAAGGTGCTTGATCGCCGCACGGGACACATACAAACCTCCCAGAAGGTTTGTCGCATCTACCTGCCGGCATACTTCAGCGGACAATTCCTCGAAATGCCCCCGCATCGAAACGCCGGCATTGTTTATCAGGATGTCCAGCCGCCCAAAACGATCTATCGCCGTTTGAACTATCCGTTCCGCATCCTCAGGATTCCCGATATCCCCCGCCACGGCCTCCACCACGCCTCTGAGCCGCTCAATTGCTTCTTTCGCCTGTTGCAGACGCCCCTCGCCGCGCGCCGTTATCACCACGCATGCACCCCGCAAGGCCAGCGCACGCGCCGTCGCAAATCCCACTCCCCGGCTGCCGCCCGTAATTATCGCAACTTTGCCTTTAAAGCACCCTGCATCCAGATCAAGATGACCATATTCCTGCAACGCGCGAATCGACTCTTCAATTCCTGTTTCCAGCGGCGTTTGCGGCATCTCCAGTTCACTCACGGCCTTCGCGGAACTATAGTAGGCGCCCACGAGCGAGAAGCGCGCCAAGTCCCGGTTGAATTTCAACTTTTTCTTCAACAGACGTCCTGCATGGGTGGCGAGCGTTCCCATGAAGAGCAATACCCTTTCCGGCAGCACATACCGCGGCGAAGAAACTCCTGCTATTTTCGCCACCTGCGAAAAGAAATCCCGGTACGTCGCATTCTCTCCGCCCAAAAGGTAGGTCTCGCCCGTTTTACCCTTTTCCAGCGCGGTAATCATCGCCCGCGCCACATCTGGCGCATAGGCGAAGCTGCGGCCGCCAGGTGCGGTGAACATCAGAGGCCGTTGAATATACTGCCGGACCAATTCACCTCCGCTTGGCCGGGAGTCATAAGGACCAAGTAAAAACGTTGGCATTACAATAACGGCATCTACATTTCGGTTCCGCACATATTCCCGGACGAGTTCCGCGGCACGGTGCTTCGATTCCATGTATGCCACGCCTTGATACACCTTGGGAAAACCGCCCGTCTCATCTCCCGGCGCTGCGGGCGGGCCTGGTTCCACACAGGACGCGGAACCCACGAAGACCAGCCGATTGACGGAAGCGTCGAGGCAAGCGTCCAAAATACGCCGCGTGCCTTCGAGGTTGACTTTCCACACCACTGCCTCGTCCGCCCATAAGTCCGTTATGGCCGCACAGTGAAATACACCCTCACACCCCGACAGGGCATCCGTCAACGAGAAATTTTCATCCAACAAGTCGCCTTCGACTTTCTCCAGTTCCAACCCCTCCAGGGTATGCGACGTGCTGCCCGGGAATACTATGCAGCGCACCGAGTATCCCTTGGCTAATAACTCACGCACCAGATTGCTTCCCAGGAGACCATCCGCACCAGTGACCGCGACTTTCAATTTCCTTTACTCCTTATGCGTGCTCGGTCCGGGCAATAATTTCATCCTGAATCTCATGGCCCAGATCAACGAAATACGTGCTGTAGCCGCCTACCTTGACAACCAGGTCGCGATATTCCTCCGGTTTCTCCCGTGCCGCGCGAAGCATCTCCGCGCTGGCCACGGTGGGCTGCATTTGCGCACCCCCGATCTTAAAATAGGTACGAAGCAGAGAAACCCATTTCTCCCGCGTCTTTGCGCTTTTGCCTATCGCCGTGGGATGAAACCGCATATTGACCGCACATCCCATTGTGTGCTCGAAAGGCAAAGCAGCCACCGACCGCAAGGCAGCGGTCACCCCGGCCTTCTCCACATTATAGGGGTTGCAACTTGCGGCATAGGGCGTGGCGGCCATGCGCCCGTCCAGCGATGCCACCGACAGCCGCCCGTCAATCGTATGCGTGATCATACTAATGACATACACTACAAACGGACCACCCCGGTAATTTTCATAGTGATAGGTTTCCTCGAAAAGCTCTTTCATCACGCGTTGGGCCAGCTCGTCCGTCTCTTGTGCGCCGTTGCCCCACTTCCCGGAAACTTTCCGGATGGCGTGTAAAATATCCTCATATCCTGAAAAATTCGCGTCCATTGCCTCGACAAGCTGCGAAAGCGTGAATTTGCGCTGTTCAAACACCAGCGTGCGAATGACGTGCAGCGAGTCGATGACATTCGCAATCGAGTTGATCGTCGAGATGCCGGAAAGGTTATACCGGCTTCCACCCTGGGTAATATCTTTTCCCTGCTCGATACACCCTTCCATGAAAGCGGAAATATAGGGGGCCGGCAGACAGTTGGCAAACATCCGGTCGCGAAGATTGGAAGCCTCCACAATTTTCTTAATCTGGACCTTTCCTTGTGCAATAAAGGCGCGAACGAACGCATCGAACGACTCAAAGTCACCGGGCGCGCCCGTCGGCAATCCCTCATCCCTGATGCGCCCGGCAAGAGTCATGACATCGCCATTGCGGAGCGTGATGTCAAGCACTTTACACAATTGCAGGGCATTAGCGCTCATGCTGCCGGTCTTGCCCGGGCAGGTGGCCTCCACGCACCCCATAATCGCATAATCCCGTGCGTCTTCTTCGGAGAATCCGCGGCGTTTCATGGCGTCTATATGTACTTCATCATTAAAAAAGGAGAAACTCGACGTCCCCTGTTCCAGGAATGCCGCGGCGGTTTCCAGTAAGTGTTGCGGGCTGCCGTTATGAACCCGCAATGAGACATTCGTGATCGCTTTCGAGGTATGCGCCGCTTCAAGAAAAAGATACGTTAAGGCATTGGTGCAGTCGGAGCCATCCCGTGAAACCCCGCCCAGCGTTACCGGCGAAGAACCGAGGAAGCGGTGATAGAAATTTGAAAGCAAATTCGATTCCGGCCGGATATTTTGCGACATGATCTTCAAGAGAAGTTCTTCAAGCAATTCCCGGGCCTGTGGTTCATTAATCCGGCCTTCCTCGAGATCTCTTTCATAATAGGGACAAAGGATCTGATCCAGACGTCCGAAACAATGCAGATTCACCGGGTGGGCCAGCTCAACGGCTGTTTTCACCGTCCATAGGCTCTGCACCGCCTCCCGAAACGTCCGCGCGGGATGGAATGGCACTTGACGGCAGATGGCAAGCATTTCCTCCAGTTCAGCGCGCCGCGGGGGATCCTCGGTTTCGGAAATGGCTGTTTCCAGCCGTTCAACAAGCCGTTGGGCAAAAACAATAACCCCGTCAAGCGCTATCACGATGGATTCCAGAAAATCATGTTTTGAATCAGCCAAGGGGGTATCCGCAAGCAGTTTCCCCGTCTCTTCCCGCATAGCAAGCAGACCCTTTTCGAGCGTGGGCGAATAATCCAGAATCACATGCCCCTGGAAACTGGCGATGCTCGCCGCGGCGCTCACCATAAGCACTTGCCGCGACGTATTGCCGGGAATCGCGGCCACGAAATCGTGCATGTCCCTCGCATACAGGCCCGAGTCCATCAGCGCTTTCTCGGTCTGATCCACAATGGCCTTGCCCTTCCAGAACGGCAAGAGTTCCCACAATAATATGCTGCGATCCTCCGCCCGGATTTGATACGGATTGATAGCCCGCTCCGACATGGTCTTGAAATCCATGTTTAAGGGCGGCGTTCCACTCTTTTTCAACACCCTCTGGTTTTTCAAAAAATCCCCTAAAACTCCCTTGCGCACCATGTAGCCCAACCCCTTCGCCAACGATCTGGTCCGGAATAAAATCATAGACCCTTTCGTCAATTCGGACTCCAGCACCGAATTAAAAACACCGCGCTCGATGTCCACGGGAATCCCCAGAAACTGTTCCGTCCAGTATCCCGCAATCCGATCATCGGGATCCACATAATGGGTCATGTTCTCGTAGACATGCTTCATCGCCATCGCCACGCGCACCGGCAAGACCAAACCTTTCCCCTCGGTCGCCCGCCACTTTTCCGTATAATATTTTGCGCGCTCTATCGATATGTATGCAGGCCCGGTCTGATAACGGCGCCGCATCCGGGTGATACGCTCGCCACACAACAGGTTTTCCCCAACCTTTGGCATGTCCCCCGCCTTTTCAGGATTGCCAAGTTCAGTATTATAATTCAGCACTGCTTTCATACCCTGGCCTCCTCGTACAAGTCCGTTCGCACCTGCGCGAACACAGGCCGAATATTGCCAAAAACAACCAACGCACTCTATTTCTCTCTCACAAGCACTCTATCAGAGCCGCTTCTTCGATTCAACGCATTCCTGCATGTACATTCACAATCTTATGGGCTAAATCACCTGTACAGCGGATGCAATCATTGCTGGATATGCCGTGATACCCGTTTCCCGCAAGGTAAAAACCAGGCAGTTTTTCCAGGCATTGTGTAATGGCCTCCAATCGCGCCTGGTGGCCAAGCGTATATTGCGGGATGCCACAACGGTGCCGTATAACACGGGTCATTATCGGATTTGCCTTGAACCCCAATACAGGATCCGCATCCTTGATCGCGGTCTCAACAAGTTTCTGATCGTCTTCATCCACCGCCCCCGGATCATGCGCCCCGCCAATCATAATCTGAAGTAACTTGTGTCCGCCCGGCGCGCGATTTGGAAAAATCGAGGAACTCCAAAGCACGCCCAAGGAACGCACATTTTGATTGCGTGGAATGAGATAGCCGAAGCCGTCAAGGGGATGAGCAATGCCGCTTTCCTGGAAACCCAGTGCAAGCACCGCAATGGTTGAGGACATTATTTCTCTCAGAATCTTCGCAAGGTCCGAATCCAACGAATTCACTAATGCGGCAGCGCTCTGCGGCGGGGACGCAAGCACCAGCACATCATGCCGTCGGCACATTGGGCCTTCCGAGTTCTGGCCTGTAAGTTCATATCCATCCTTCGTGCGGCGGATGGCTTCAAGGTGCACCCCCATCTGAAGGTGATCTTCAAGATGCACACCCAATTCTTCCACCAACTCGTCCATGCCGTTCTGAAACGAAAGCAGTTTCCCGGACATCGGATTTTTCGACGTGGTGAGAAGTTCATCCACTTTTTCACGCGCCTCTCCACTACGCTCCTCCGCTTTCCGTTGTTTCACCCGTGCAATCATCCCCTTGACAACGCTGCCATACTCCCGTTCGAGTTCGGCAAACACCTTTAAGGTGCTATTGATGCTGAGCGTGTTCACATTGCCCGCATACACCCCCGATATCAACGGATCGAACATGCGCTCCACCGCTTTTTTGCCAAACCGGCGGGCCACGAACTCCGCCACGCTTTCATCGCGCCCGTCCGTTCGCCTGGGCATAAGCGGCTCGAGGGCAAATCGTATTTTTGACTGAAACGGCACTATGGGTGTTTTGAGAAACTCTGATGGAGAGAGCGGGATCTGGTGAAGTTTTCGGTTAATATTCAAATAACGTTTCCGTGCAGCATCACTGCTTGCCACCAACCGGTCGCGCAGGCCCAGTTGGTGGATAAGGTCAAACGTGGCGGGTTCATTATTCAAAAATCCGTTAGGCCCCCATTCAACCAGAAAACCGCTTATCCGTTCCGAACCGATGCTGCCGCCTAAACGCTTGGTCCTTTCATAGATATCCAAGTCATATTCGATTCCTGCTCCTTTCAACAAGCGCTTCAGACGATATGCGATCGTGAGGCCGGAGATCCCCGCGCCGATAATGCCTATACTAATCGCCATGGCTGTTCTCCCCAATGGCCGCGGCGATTAGTTCCGCCAGCCCGCGCATGACTGCCCCATCCTCGTTCGGACATGCTATCCGCACGAATTGCCGAAATCCCTGCTCTAGGGCAAACGTTTTAAGGTCAATTTCAATATCCCACAGCGTCTCACTGTTTTCCGCTACAAACCCCAATGGGACCACGACCAGATGCTCCATTCCCTCCGCACGTATTGCTGATACAAGACTCTTGGAATCCGGCTCAAGCCATTTCGCTGGTCCAAAGGCGCTTTGCCACCCCAACACCGTCTTTACTTCGCGCGGCAACCGCTCACACACGAGCCGATACGTCTCTTCCATCTGCTTTTGGTAGGGATCACCGCGTTTGATACGTTTTACCGGCACGCTATGCCCGGAAAACAATACTGCCGTTTTCGGCCAAGCATCTGAACCTATTGACTGAAGCGATGTAGTAACGTTTTCCCTCATGAATTCCACATAAGCGGGGAGATTCGGCCATTGCACAATCTGAGTAAATGGAACACCGGGCAAATGCCTCTTCATTATATATCGGAAGTTTTTAAAGGAAGAACCGCTGGTGGCATTGCTATAGGCCGGATACATGGACAACGCCACCACCAACTCCACTTTTTCCCGGACAAATTGTTTGATCGCTTCTTCCGTGAAAGGATGCCAATACCGCATACCAGGCACAACCACAGAGGGAACCTCCATCTTCACCAATGCATCCTGAATAACCTTTGCCTGCTTTTCTGCAATGGCATTCAGCGGCGTCTTGCCCCCAATTTGCCGGTAGCGTTCCGCGCTGGCGGCGGCACGCTTTTTTACAATGCGCCGGGAAAGCCAAGGACGCACCAAAAAACCCAGAGGCATGTCTAAAATATCCGGATCATGGAAGATATTCAGCAAATACTTGGGCACATCGTCCAGCGAATCCGGACCGCCCATATTGAGCAAAACCACACCTATTTTAGCATCGGCCATACACTATACCGTTCTGGAGAATGTTGTTCCCCGTTGGGGACCTTTTCTTCCATCCAAATAATTATCAAACACCAGCGCAAGATTTCTGAGGAAAAAACGACCTAAGATCGTGGCTTCCACGACACTTGGATCATTCCGAACCAGGTCCTTCGCGGCCAAGGGGGTTAAGCGAGCCAATTCAGGGGAAAAGTAGTCATCAACGTCTATGGAGAACCGTTTGGAAACCTCCTGTTTCACCACCACGCCATTGCAGAGGAGATCCATAATAACTTTCCGGCGAATCTGATCATCGGCATCAAGACTCATATGCCGTTGCACTGGAAGATCACCATTTTTAATTCGCTCATAATACGGGGCATTGTCTTTCTCGTTTTGGCAATAATACCCGGAAACATCGCTAATCGCCGTGGCGCCAAACGCCACTACATCCGTCTCCGCTTTCGTGGTATACCCCATAAAATTCCGGCGCAGCCGCCGCTCTCGCCAGGCCACCGCCAGTTCATCCTCCGGTTTTGCGTAATGATCCATGCCAATCATTTCATAGCCCGCCTGTTGAAGGCGCTCAATGGTCAGCAGGTACAAATCGAATTTAAGATCGGTGTCAGGCAGACTTGTCTTATCGATCTTTTTTTGGTTGTCCCTAAGCGTGGGTAAAAATGCGAAACTATATACGGCAATGCGGTCGGGGGCCAGATCCACCACTTTTGCCAGGGTGTCCTCCGCCTTTTTCAGTGTCTGCCCCGGCAAGCCATAGACCAAATCAAAATTTAAACTCCGGACATCATATTCCCTGACAAGACGGCAAAACTCGGCGGTCCGTTCATGGGTCTGGCACCGCCCGATCTTTTGCTGGACCTCCGGATCAAAATCCTGGACCCCTATGCTGATTCGATTAAATCCATTGTCCAACAAAAAACGGATTTTCTTGTCACTGCAGGTCATCGGATTGGTCTCTATTGCGAGTTCAGCCTGATCGTACACATCAAATGACTCACGGACACGGCGCATCACCGATAAAAATTCATCATCCTGTAAAATACTCGGTGTTCCGCCGCCCCAATGTATCTGTGCAATACGATGCCGTTCCGGCAATAACGAACCTGCCAATTGGATCTCCCGGAGCACTGATTCAACATACTCCGCCGTCTGCTCTTCCCGCTCAAGCTTGGCAGTATTACAGCCGCAATAGTGACAAATCACCGGACAAAACGGCACATGGAAATACAATGTTAATGGAATGTCAGAAGAGTGCCGTTGCAGCACATCAGCATAAGCCGCGCCGGATTCCGCGGGATGCCACACTGGAATCGCCGGATAACTTGTATAGCGCGGCGCGGCCACATCCATTTCCCGCACCAATTCCTTGCTCGGGAGTATCATGGTGGAGGGCTTCATTGCGGCCTCCTGTAGCCATGGACCAACTCCACCAGCACCCGGACGTTTTCCACCGGAGTGGCCGGAGTGATCCCGTGACCGAGGTTAAAGATATATCCAGGCATTCCCGCATTCTCCGAAAGAATCTTCCCAGCCTTCTTGATCAGAATATCCCGGGTGCCCAGCAATACCAGCGGATCGAGATTGCCCTGATAGGCCCGGGGCCCGATCCCCAGGTAGCGGTTGCGAATCGAGGCCAAATCCACCCGCCAATCCATGGCCAGCACATCCATGGGAAGCTGATGATTTTCTTCAACGAACGCGCCGGCATCCTTGCTGAATAATATGCCAGGCTTTCCCATGTCACGCAATGCATTAAACATCCTGTGCAAATACGGTAAAGCAAACTCTCGGTAATCCATGGGCGCCAGTGCGTCCGCCCAGGAATCAAAAACCTGAAATGCATCCGCTCCCGCTTCCAGTTGCATGCGCAACCATCGGATCAACACCGTGGTGAGCTGGTCCAATAATGCATGCAGTGCTGCCGGATCTGAGTTCATCATTTGTTTTACAACGGCGTAGTCTCTGGAACCCATGCCTTCCACGGCGTAACACGCCATGGTCCATGGCGCTCCTGCAAAACCAATCAGTGCCTTCTCCGCGCCCAGTTCGCTACGAACCATCCTCAATGCTTTCCCCAGAAAACAGGAAGAAGCGTCAAAATCCACTTCTATAAGTTTCTCGACATCCTCGCGGGTACGGATTTGAGGAGAAAGGCGCGGACCTTTGCCTTCCACAAACTGCACATCAATCCCCATGGGTTCCAAAGGCAGTAAAATATCAGAAAAAATGATCGCGGCATCAAAACCGAACTCGCGTACCGGCTGGAGTGTCACCTCCGCCGATAATTCCGGTTCATGACACATGGTCAGAAAATCATGCTTCGCGCGGACCGCCTGATACGCAGGCAGATACCGCCCGGCCTGCCGCATAATCCAGATAGGAACCCGATCCATGGGTTGTCCTTTGCAGGCTTGTATGAAAATCGGTTCGCTCATGGCTCTCCGTTTTCTACCCGTAGCATTCACGGATGGTTTCAAGAATAGTGGAAACGGCCCAGTCTACCTCATCATCGGACATGGCGATATTCAAGAAGCCCACTTCATATCCCGAAGGAGCAAAATAAATCTTTTTCTCCAAAAGACTTTTGTGCACTTTGGCGTACCGGGCAATTCCCGGTTTGCCAATGGCTGCGGAGGTTCGAGGAAGCGCTTCACTGTCGAAACTGAACCAGAATAGCGCTCCGGTCTGAATGTACTGAACCGGCAATTTCAAATACGCCAACCCTTTCTCGATACCTGACTGGAATCGATCCGCCACCGCCATCAGCCGATCCCAGCCACCTTGATCAAAAAGCACTTCTAACGTGGCTAAACCGGCCGTCATGGCGATGGGATTGCCCGAAAGCGTACCCGCCTGATATACCGGGCCGTTAGGCGCAAGGTGCTCCATGATCTGCGCGGAAGCCGCCAGCGCCGCCGCGGGGAAACCGCCGCCGATCACCTTTCCGAGCGTGACGATGTCCGGCGTCACGTCATACTGCTGAAACGCAAAACCTGGATGAACCCGCAAGCCCACTAATACTTCATCCAACAAAAGCAATGCGCCATGTTTCCGGGTGATATCGCGCAAAAACCTCAAAAATTCCGGACGCTGGTACAACAAACCGTTATTCGCCGGAATGGTCTCCAGCGCCACCGCTGCAATCTTATCGCCCTGTTTTTTGAAAAGCTCCGTCACCGCATTCTCATCATCCAATGGGGCCACAAGCGTCGTTGCCGCAATCTCAGCAGGCACCCCAGCGGAACTGGAGGCGCCAAATGTAGCCAGACCGCTGCCCGCATTCACGAGCATGGAATCGAGATGGCCGTGATAACAGCCGTCGAATTTAACCACATACGGACGGTTTGTCACGCCGCGCGCCAGCCGCACCGCCGTCATCACCGCTTCCGTACCCGAATTAACAAAGCGAATTTTCTCCGCAAAACCAACACGCTCAAGCACCTTTCGGGCCAATAAAGTTTCCGAACGATGCGGCGCGCCGAAGGTCCACCCATCCGCCAATGCCTTTTCGATGCGGTCCCGCACATACGGATGCGCATGGCCTGCTACCAGCGGACCCCATGACCCGCAAAAATCCAAATACCGGTTGCCGTCCCAATCTTCCAGCCAGGCGCCTTCGCCCCGCCGAAACGTAATGGGCGTGCCGCCCACCGATTTAAACGCGCGCACAGGAGAATTCACCCCGCCCGGCATTACTTCCAACGCTTCTTTGAATAACTGTTCCGACTGTCTGCTTTCCATGCAAGCTCCCTCACATCCATTTTTCCGCATGCAATTGACGCGTGAAGTAACTCAGGATAATCTCGGCGCCGGCCCGGGTAATAGCGGTCAAGGATTCTAGTGCCACCGCCCGCAAGTCTGCAGCGCCTGCGCGGGCGGCAAAGGCCAACGCCGCATATTCGCCGCTCACCTGGTACGCCGCCAGCGGCAACACCATCTGTTTTTTCAGTTCAGCAATCACATCCAGATACGGCATCGCAGGCTTGACCATAAGGATATCCGCGCCTTCAGCAGCATCCTGATACGCCTCCAAAACCGCTTCCCGCGCATTGCGAATATCCATCTGATGACTCTTTCGATCACCCGAAGCCGGGGCGGAATGCGCCGCTTCACGGAATGGACCATAGAACGCGGAAGCATATTTCACGGAGTAACTCATAATCGGCGTATTCTTTTTTCCCGCCGCGTCGAGCGCGTTACGGATTGCCAACACCCGGCCATCCATCATATCCGAAGGCGCAATTATATCCGCGCCCGCCTCCGCATAACTCACCGCTGCCCGCGCCAATACCGCGTTGGTTTCATCATTCAAAATTTCACCGCCCGATGAAAGCAAGCCGCAATGCCCATGGGAAGTATACGCGCACAGGCACAGGTCCGGAATAAGGACAACCTCATCCCCAAACTGCTTTTTCAGTGTGCTAAGCGCCCTGAAAATCAGCGATTTTTTCCCGCTCACGCCGGAGGCCCGTTCATCCTTGGCTTCCGGAAGCCCGAACAGAATGTGGTTCTTTATGCCACTCTTGAGGTCTTTTTCCACTTGTTTAACCAATTCATCCACGGAATACCGGTAAATGCCGGGCAGCGTGGAAATCTCCTGCACCTGTTTCGAGCCTTCTACCGCAAAATACGGTTGAATCAGTTTTTCCTTTTTAATGGCTGTTTCGGCGGCCAGACTGCGCAACGCTGGCGTCATTCGCAACCGGCGCGGACGGACTATCGGAAAACCGCTCATGCTATGTCTCCTTTGTTTAAAGGATCATTATCCAAAAATGCGCATACCGCATCCACCAGACCATTCCGGGAAAATTCCCCGGCGGTCTGAACATTCTTGTAGCCACATTCCGTAACGGCGGCGGCCGTCGCCGGGCCTATCGCAAGAACCGTGGCTTTTTCAGGAATGGAATAGCGCATGAAAAAATGTCTGACGCCGGATGGACTTAAAAATGCAAAGAGATCTGATTGGTCAAAATCCATATCGGGCATCGCATCAGGAGAAACCGGTTCAGTACGGTATAAAATAATCTGCGAAACAACGATCCCTGATTGTTCGAGTATCTCAATAAGATGGCTCCCCATTTTTTCCGGGCGTGGGACCAACACGGAAAGGGGAACTATTCCATGAGTTTCGGCAAATTCCTGGGCAAAAGCATCGCCACGGTGATCGGCGGCGATAAAATCTACGTTGTAGCCAAGCTTTCCCACGCACGCCGCCGTATCCGGACCGATGCAGGCTATTTTAGGTAAAAACCCGTCCATGGGGAACTTCATCAAATCAAAAAAGATAGCAGCGGCATTGGCACTGGTCAGCACCACCCATTCAAATTCCTGCATTTTCGCCGAAACGGCATTGAGTACGTGACTATCCACACAGCGAACAATCCTGCTGACGGGAATGACATGGAGTTCCACGGGAAGCTCTTTCAGCGCAGCGCCTGTTTCCGCCACACCATTCTCAATGACCGCTAAAAACAATCGCCTGCGCTTCATGGATGTTTCAACCTCCCAAGTTGATTCCCAGCGCTTCCACGGTATGCCGTGCCGTTTCGAGCGGTGTATCGCCGGAAGCCCTCCCCCGCATAAATTTTGGCGCATCCTGCAATTGCCAATCGTCCGGTCCCAGCAACGCCTGCATGGATAATCCCTTCCCATCACACTCCGCATAAATGCCCAGCGGCATACCGCAACCGCCCCCCAACAGGCCGAGGGCATTGCGCTCTGCTTCCACCGCTTTAGCGGTATTCTCATCATGCAGTCCAGCCAATAAGCCAAGAAGCGTGCTGTCTTCCGATCGAACCTGCAAAGCCAAAGCGCCCTGCCCAGGAGCCGGCAGCATGGCATCAAAGCCCAGAATTATCACCCGATACCCCTGTGCGGACAATCCCAATCTTCGGAACCCCGCCGCCGCGACCAATATCGCGTCATACTGGCCGTTCACCAGTTTGGTCACGCGTGTGGGGACATTGCCGCGCAATTCTTTTATCCGCGCACTCGGATGCAGCGCTTTGATTTGCAGCGCGCGCCGCTTGGAACTGGTGCCAATCACTGGATTCACCGGAAGAAGATACGGATTTGCTTTATCCACAACGTCCTCTCGCACCAACAATAAATCATTGGCCATTTCCCGGGACGGAATGGCGGCAATCGTTAGTCCGGGGGGACTTTCTATTGGCAGGTCTTTCAGACTATGCACCGCCAGATCGATGCGCTGGCCCAGGAGCGCCTCTTCAAGTTCCTTGGTAAAGAAACCCTTGCCATCCACCATGTGGAGGGGAACATCCTGGATTCGATCACCTTCCGTTTTAATGATCACGATCTTGGTTGGAATACTGGTCAGCCTGGTAATATCCTCTGCCACCATTCCTGTTTGCGTGCGCGCAAGCGCACTCCCCCGTGTTCCTATAACAATCTCATTTTTTTTCATTTGCCCTCTCGTTCACACCCACCCCCTCAAGATAGGTGCTTACCGCCCGCATGCAACACTGCCGGGCCACCTGCTTGATCCCGGATGCGTGCAGCACCGCCCAATGCTTCGCCATTTCCCGCACCCACTCCTCCAGCACTTCCTTGTCTTTCACCTCCAGATGCGGCAAGTCCTTTTCCAGCAGTTTATGGAGCAAATCAAGGCTTTCACGTTCATAGCGATCCCGGATCGCGCCAATGGCCGGATTCACCGTTCGAACCTTCCAGCGGTCCACAATTCCATCAGCGCCCGAAGTCAATATCTGCTTGGCCTCATGAATGGCGTCCGTGCGGCGCTTCTGATGAACATGGGATTCTTTCCGCAAAAAGTCCATATTCACTAACGTAATGCCGTGAAGTTCTCCCACAACGGGATCCACATCAGGCGGAATCGCCAAATCAATCACGAGCCGCTCTCCATGATGGTGAGCAGGATCAAAAAACTCGGTTCCGAACAAATAATGGGGAGCCGAGGTGGAGGATGCCAGGATGTTGAAGGATATTTTTTCCGCAAGAAAGGATTCCAGCGAAAGCGAAGAACCGCCGAAACGCTCCACCAGTGCATCGCTCTTTTCCTTGGTCCGGTTTACAAATATCAGTTTTACGTTCTGCTTTTGCGATATAAATGCGCCTACCTGTTCGATCATCTTGCCCACACCTACCAACACCGCCGTCACGTGCCGGTGCCGGGCGCAATAGTCAGAAAGCTGATTTTCCGCCAGCGATGCCACGGAGAGTTTCCCCGTACTCAACGAAGTGTGCGTATAAACCCGTTTCGCAACGGTCAGAATCTGTTCATATAAGAAATTCAGCTTGGGCCCGGATAGATGGAGAGCCTTCGCTCTAAGGAAGGCCTGCTTGAATTGCCCCAGAATTTGCCGTTCTCCAACGACCATTGAATCCAGCGAACTCGCCACCAGGAGCAGGTGGTCAAGCGCCTGCCGTCCTTGAAGCATAACCCACTGATCTTCCGGAGGCACTTCCAGATGCGTATTCTTGGCAATCAGCCAGGAACGCAACACCTTTAATAAGATCGCCGGATCGCGTTGAGCAACAATGAAAAAACTCACCCGGTTGCACGTGGAAACATAAACCAATTCTTCGGCGGCAAGGATCTCTTTTAATTCATATAATTGGGATTCCTGCTGTGATTCGGGAATCACCAGCGAGGAGAGCTTATCCATGGAGTCCGCACTTCTGTGGGTAACCCCAAGGATAACCAGTTCGTCCATGCCACTATGGCGTGCGAGACATTCCGCTACCCGTACAGGTTCCGGATGAACCTCGATATTGGCTAGATTTCTCATCCACACTCCTTATAGACAGTCCTCAAGTGCACGAAATCATTGAAAGGATTTTTCACATTTGAGATGTTGCCCGATCTGCGAATCACCAGGCAAAAGAATGAACGTCTATAGGAACTGAGGGGGGCCTCGCAAGGTCCAAACCCGGAGAAACTCCGGCTTGACATAGAATAAGGCGGCCAATTCTGGAAGGCAGGCGAATTTTCGCCCTAACAAGTTCAAAAAAACGGGTAATGCCAAGAGTAGAAACGTAAACAGAAGTATCCGGAAAGGACCGTCATTGCTGCCATTTTCTATCTGATGGCGCCAAATGGCCGGGATGGCGCCGTGCAAAACCGCCACAAGAAAATAAACAATCAGCGCCCAGTGCACGAACCGCACTGCGCTGGTTCTTTTCCTGTTCGCCCTTATACGCACGATTGTTTCCTTTTCCGACTACCTCTTCTCAATCATCTTAACATATTAAATGGACGGTTTAATCCGTACTTCTCACGGAGTTTTCTCCTCTCTCATCTCGATTTTCTGCGGAATATCGGATTTTTTCAACCGACACCACTTTCATGTACGCACGCCTATAAGGCCAAAAGACTTCTGGCCAACTTTAAGTCCTTTACCTATAATAGGTTATCTTTGTTTTCACCACACCCACACTTTATGGTGCAAACCCTGGACAATACCCATCCTCAGAGCCCTCTTCGGGGCAATAGTGATAACCATTGGAATTGTAAAACTGAATGATGCGGAGCAGTTCCGTCAGGCCGATCTGCCAATCATTCGGATTATAATCGCTATCATGAGGCAGACAGCTTTGGTCTCCAGGCCCAGGCGCATACCCATCCTCACTGCCTGCTTCACAATGGAACCCATTCGAATTATACAACTGGATTACACGCAGCAATTCTGATAAATCAATTTTATGATCCCGGTCCTGATCGGCCGTCATAAATCCGGATTCACCTTCTTCCTGACCCTCTGAGATGCCTTCCGCTTGGCCTTCCACCACACCTTCCGCCTGACCCTCTGCTATTCCTTCTTCAAAACCCTCCGCTTGACCCTCATCCGACCCTTCTTCAGCACCTTCTAGCTGACCTTCA
>Ga0116156_10000571_pt1 | contig 39155 bp, 31 predicted proteins | sample AD_UKC045_MetaG_FD_89891 | JGI IMG/M metagenome (GOLD analysis project Ga0116156, IMG submission 89891) | Active sludge microbial communities of municipal wastewater-treating anaerobic digesters from USA - AD_UKC045_MetaG | ecosystem: Engineered > Bioreactor > Anaerobic > Digestate | place: USA...
ACGTCCGGGTGCACCAGCTGCAAAAACCGACGCGAGCGGCAGTAGGAATCAAACGGCAGATAGAAGATCAGATCGGCCGAAGGAAAATGATGCGCCTGCTCATAGCCGGAAGGGGAGAAAAACGTCAGCAGAATCCGGCAATCCGGAAGGTTCTGCTTCAGCGCTCGAAGAACCGGCTTGGCCTGCTCAAACTCGCCCATGGACGCGACATGAAACCATATTCGGGGGGCGTCAGCAGGCCAATCGCTCACACCCTGACGGATCCCGGACAGACCGCGGCGACGGCCTCGCAATCCTTTGGCGATTTTGGGCTTGAACAATGCAGCGATGTGCGCGCCGGCGAACAGCACCGGAACAACGATTAAATTGTAGAAAAAGAAAAGAAAAAAATGCATGGGTTGTCGATTTAAAAAGGGGGAACGGCTTCCATTCCCCCTTGACAGATCGGTTACTGTTGATTGCGGATTCGCTTATAGGACTTGAGATTGGGATAATCTTTCCCGATGACAAAGGTGACGTCCGCTTCCACGCCCTGCTGTTCGATGTGATACAACTGGTCCTTGGAGACGCCGAGCACCGAGGTCATCTTTTCCACTTTGTTGCGGTCTGCCTTGTCGTGATCGATCACCACCGAGCGTTCATAGCTAAAGTCATCGGCGTTCTCGACCTGAACGATGCGATAATGCTCTTTGCGGAGGATTTCCGCAAACGTATTGCCCACCCCTTTGACGCCGCAGCCGTTTTGAATCCGCACGCTCAATGCATCAGGCGCCACCTCGTTGCGGGTGAGGGGCGTGCCTGCCGAAAATAGATGATTGTGCAAAAACGAGTATAGGATCACCACATTGACCACTATCAGAAACCAGACAAAAATCAATTTGCCTTTTTTCTGCCAGTTGGTCGTCCCTTTGGCAGGGCTCTTGCGTGCAGAGCCGGTGGACCGATTCGAGTAGAGATTTCGTCGGTACGTTGATGTCCGCTTGTTCACACCAGTCTTCCTTCCATTTAAACGCCACCCATATCACTCAGGCAAAAAAGGACGGCGGGATCAGGGTGCCGCCCTTCTCACCAGCGCTCCCACAGGCCTTCGCCGTACCGGTAGGGCACAGCGTACGGCGCCTGTTGAAAATTAAACTGCAAAAGCATGTTAGGTTTGGGTTGATAGGTCAGTTGGGCAGCGGACAAAAAGGGGCCGCTGGTCCACATCGAGCTGTTGCTAAAACGCGATGCAAAGGGCTGATGCGCGATGCCCCATTGCAGCGAAAGCGACAGCGGCAGGGAGAATTGATAGGAGACCGTATTCAGATAAACGCCCTGCGTCGCCCCTTGTCCGCCCATGCTCAGATAACTCATGCTGTAGGATTGTTGAATGTGCAGTCGGGACGGATCCAGGCCCAGCAGATTGCCGGCCGCCCGCTCCACCGACGCCGGCGCCTGCAACAACGATCTCAAATTAACCGCTGGTTGCGTTCGATACTGGCTCGCACCGAGAGCCGGCAGCAACAACATGATTAAGGAGATAATTCCGGTCAACCTCACTGGCAAACCTCCTCGATCGAATGAATCTGTGCAAACATTTTCTTTAAATTTAATGAAAATATCCTTAAAATCAATATGAAATTTATGAATAATTGATTTAATTTACAAAAGTTTTTTCGCCGGAACGCATCCGGCGCCTTATCTGCACGCAACAAGGGAGAGAACGCCATGGCCGAACTCATTGCAGCCATCGATCAGGGGACCACGAGTACGCGCTGCATCCTTTTCAATCACCAAGGGCGCGTGGTGGCGGTGGAACAAAAGGAGCACCGCCAGATCTTTCCCCAACCCGGCTGGGTCGAACATGACGCGCTGGAAATTTTAGCAGCCGCTCGAGAGGTGATGCGCGGGGCGCTGCGCAAGGCCGCAGTCGACCGCCGGCAGTTGGCGGCCATCGCAGTGACCAATCAGCGCGAGACCACCGTGGTGTGGGACAAAGCCAGCGGACGTCCGGTGTGCAACGCCATCGTCTGGCAGGACACGCGCACTGCGGCGATGTGCAGCCGCCTGGGGGAAACAGAGGGTCCGGATCGCTGGCGGGCAAAAACCGGATTGCCCCTGGCCACCTATTTTTCCGGTCCGAAAATAAAATGGATTCTGGAAAATATTCCAGGTTGCAGAGCCGCGGCGCAACAGGGCCGCCTGCTCTTCGGCACCATAGACTCTTGGCTGATTTGGCATCTGACCAACGGCGTTCATGTGACCGATGTGACCAACGCATCGCGCACCCTGCTGATGAATCTGGAAACTTTGGATTGGGATGAAGAGATCCTGCAAACGCTGGCTATTCCGCGCTCCATGTTGCCGCGAATTATGGCCTCCAGCATGATCTACGCAGAGGCGGCCGGCGAGTGGGCCGGCATTCCCATCGCCGGCGATCTGGGCGACCAACAAGCCGCTCTGTTCGGACAGACCTGCTTTAACACCGGCGAAGCCAAAAACACCTATGGCACCGGTTGTTTCATGCTGCTGAACACCGGCAGCAAGCCGGTGCCCTCCCAACATGGTTTATTGACCACCGTGGGCTATCAAATCAACGGGCAACCGGCTGTCTATTGCCTGGAAGGCTCTATCGCCATCGCCGGTGCGCTGGTCCAGTGGCTGCGCGACAACCTGGGACTGTTCAGCCGTTCGGCCGACATCGAAGCGCTGGCGCGAACGGTGGAGGACAGCGGCGGTATGTACCTGGTGCCGGCGTTTTCAGGGCTGTACGCCCCGCATTGGCGAAGCGACGCCCGCGGGGTCATGGTGGGGCTCACTCGTTACATTCACAAAGGTCATCTGTGCCGGGCCGCCCTGGAGGCGACCGCTTATCAGACCCGTGAGGTGCTAGAGGCGATGAATAAGGATTCAGGCGTGGCGCTGAAGGAGCTGCGGGTGGACGGCGGCATGGTTTTAAACGATCTACTGATGCAGTTTCAAGCGGACATCATCGGCGTGCCGGTGGTTCGGCCCACGATCACGGAGACCACTGCACTGGGCACCGCTTACGCCGCCGGACTGGCGACCGGTTTCTGGCACGAGCTGGACGACCTGCGTCTTTACTGGGGCAGGGAACGCGAATGGCTGCCGCGCCTCGAGGCCGCTATCCGGGAGGAAAAATACCGGGGATGGCAGAAAGCGGTGACCCGCAGCCTGGGCTGGGTGGAATGAGACGAAAAGATTCGCCGGTCCTCTACCGGCCGGGGCTGAAAGCTCCGGCCGGAAAGAGCAGCCTCATCAGAACGGCCACGCCCGCCTGCCCGGCTGACGGCGCGTACCTCCGCTGCACCGGTGTTACTTGCGAACGCCGAAATCCACTTTGGGCGCTTGTTGCGCTTCGGTAGGCGCTTCAAAATAGGGACGCTGATTAAAGCCAAAGATGCCGGCGATCAGCACTGTGGGAAAAGAGCGCAGCGTGCCATTGTATTTGCGCGTGGCGTCGTTGAACCGTTTGCGCTCCACAGCGATGCGGTTCTCGGTGCCCGCCAGCTCATCCTGCAGCTTGAGAAAATTTTCATTCGCTTTCAAATTGGGATACTGCTCCACCACCACCATCAGGCGGGACAGCGCGGACGAGAGGCCGTTTTGCGCCTCCATCATCTTCTGCATCTGCGCCGGGGTCATATCATTCGCATTCACCTGAGTCTTGGTGGCGTTGGCGCGGGCGTTGATCACCGCTTCCAGGGTTTCGCGTTCGTGGGCGGCATATCCCTTCACCGTTTCCACCAGATTGGGGATGAGGTCCATTCTACGCTGCAATACGTTTTGCACCTGGCTCCAGCTGTTTTTAACGTCCTCATCCAAGACCACCATGCTGTTGTAGGTATTCTTCAGAAGAAAAAACGCCATCAAGGCGACGACCGCGAGAACGATCAACAGACCACAGCCGATTTTTGCTCCTTTGCCCATTCTTTTCTCCTTTATTTGGTTTGATCGATAGCGAAGGCCAATTTGCGGATTTCGGCGATATACTTTTCCATCAAGGCGATCCCTTCTTTTTCCTCGAGTTTGCCTCTGGAACAGCCGACCTGCAGCACGCGCTCCAACACCGTATGATCGAGGGAGTAGGTCTCAGCAGCGGCCTTGAACACAGCCTCCGGTTGATCCGCGACCTGCAGTCCTTTGAACGTCAGCAATCCGCTGAACACGTGAGTAAAAGCCGGAATAGTCGCCTGGATCAATTTGCGGATTTTTTTTACATCCCCCTGAGTGGCTAGAAATTCTGCGCGCAGGTGCACGAGTTTGCCTTTGATCTGATTCTCGCACTGCAGACGGAGCAGCTCCATGGAAATCTGCAGGGGCTTGAGCACATCCTTGCCGTAGATCAATTTGTGCGAATGGATGAGATTGAAGAACTCGAGCGGAAAGCTGTCCAACGAAGAAAGCAGATACTCTTCAGACATGATCATGGGGACCGCCACCGCCCGTTTTTGCCATTTTTTCACCAAAGGCAGAATCCGTCCGATCGACTCGAGGGCCGCCGGCTTGACGATAAGAAGAAAATTGATCTCCGACTCCTTGGGCTTCCATATGCCGGTGGTCGCGCGGCCGAACAACACCACTGAGATCAAAGCTTCATCGAGTACGTTTCGGTAATCTGCGACGAACTCATCAAATATTTCATCCGGTGAAGAGGGATAACGAGACATAACTTCAAGCTCCTGGTTTATGGCACCCTAGGGAAACAAGAACCACCAGGCAGGTGCAAGCCGACGCTGCCCGGGTCAATAACCTCCCCCGGCGCCGCCGCCGCCTGAGGCGCCGCCGCCGAAACCACCGAAACCGCCGCCACCGAAACCGCCGCCGCCAAAGCCGCCGCCCCAGCCGCCGCCGCCCCAGCCGCTCCAATGATCATCCCTGCGGCGCCGGCTTGTGTGCGAGCCGGCGTTGCTCAACACCAGCCAGGGCAACAGCCCGCCGCGACTGGACAGAATCATCAGAATGATAAAAAGCACCACCAGCAACGTGCACAGCGGTGAAGCCTCGCCTTCGCGCTTCATGGGTCGCGGCGCACTGCTGCCGTCGATGGCGACGTTGTACTCCTTGGCGGCCAAACCGGCGATGCTGCGGACGGCTGCCAAAAAACCCGCACTGTAATCGCCTTGCGCCAGATGCGGGACAAGGTCATGACGGTAGATGTCGCCGGCCACACCATCCGGAATGAATCCCTCTGCCCCGTAGCCGATCTCCAGCCACAGCTTGCGAATGTCCACCACATTGAAAATGAGAACACCCCGGTCTTCGCCCTTGCGGCCGATGCCCCAGCGCCTGTACAGCTCGTTGGCATACTCCCGGTAATCGGCGTCGCCGATGGTCGGCATCGTACAGACGACGATCGCCAGACCGGTTTTGTTAAACACCTCGATGGCCAACGCCTCGATCTGTGCAGCGGACTCGGCGCTGATGACGCCGGCAAAATCGTTCACCGCACCCCGTTTTTCCGGATACTCGGCAGACCAGAGAGCGTGCGCCAGCAAACACAATAAAAAAATTTTTTTCATCCCAATTCCATTTCAGCCCCGATTCTGGATCCGCTTGTCGTATTCCATACCTAAGGATGGCCGCAGTACCTTCACAAGCGGACAGCAGACGCTGCTATCAGACCCTATTTACGAAAAAATATTCAAAAATGATACAAAAAAATGCCCGATCCTCGCACACCACGCAGCCAACGCCGACTACGACCGAATCGATGCGCGCGGCATGCGCTCCCAGCCCAGGGTCGCAAAAGCCGAAGTAAAGGCGTCGAAGGGCGAAAAAAAATGCTGCAACTGGAACCGTTTAAAAAATGAATAGATTTCTCAAAAATATCTTGACTTTCTACTTTGCACTGTTTATATTAATGAGCGGTGACTTTTATTGCCCTATGTCGTTTTGGGGAATGGTTTCCTGAAGCCGACGCGCATTCACGAAACATGCAGTAAATGTTCCACCCCCACGCCTAAGCTATGCACCTGTGAGGACAGACGCAGCTCAATCTCAATCGTTTCAATTTGGTGGTCCGAACGCCTAAGGGTGTTTGGTATGCATTGTTGTATCTATTTATTATTTTTTGTGGGCCAGTGAGCGCAGCCGCTCCGACCAGCTAAAGCCGCGCTAAAAACGGCCTCTCTACATCTCCCCAAAAGCGGCGAGGGCTAGGTGTGCCTTTTCGCCGGTGGGCGACGTATTTTTTGTTGATAAAAAAAAACTGCCAGTCGACTCGGCAAAGTCTCTGAACTGGCAGTTTGGCTAGTCCAGGCTATTCATCAGAATGGCCGTGGCTGCTTTATTATAATATAAAAATAATAACGAAAAAGTCAATCTTTTTTTCGACTTTTTTAAAAATGAGTGCTTTTGATCGCCTCAATTTAACACAATAAAAAACTATATCAAAGAGGCAATTTCTCTCACACCCTATCACCTGCCCCCTGTCTTTTCTCGCCAGATCAGCGAAGGACAGGTGCAGTGCAGTAATGCGACCGCGGAGGGTTTTGCTATGAAGTGCGTTTGCACCCTATTGTTCGGCATCCTCATCAGCTTCTGCGACCAATCCCTCAGTCAGGCCGTCGCTCCACCGGCTCAACCGCAGAAAGGCTTTTTGATAGACTCCAATCCGCAGGGCGCCACGGTCTATATCGAAAGCGAAGTCATAGGCAAAACTCCATGTCAATTCGGTTTTGATCTCTCCGGCGAATACCGTATGTGGGCTTTTAAAAAGGGTTATCAAAACTGGTCCTACACCATTGATTTCAACGAAAAGTCCATCAAGAGCATCTATTTCTACCTGGCGCCGAAAACGCGGAGCAAGGCCTTCTGGCGCTCCTTCATCGTGCCCGGCTGGGGGCAGCATTACAGCGATCGCTTCATGCAGAGCAAGCTGATCCTGGTGCTGCAGCTATGCTCCCTGGCTACTCTGGGCTTTGCGGAAAAATATTATCGTGATCAGTCGCACGCTTTCGACTCCCGCAAAGCGGAGTATGAGCTGGCGCAGAAATCCGTCGTTCTTGAGCCTAAAGCCTGGCAATCGTTGTCCAGCGCGCACCAAAGCGTTAAAGACGCTGAACAGGTGAGATTGATCTGCGTCGGCGCGGCGGTGGGCATCTATCTCTTTAACCTCTTTGATGCGGCCGCGCACTTTCCCAAGAATTTTCGCCAGATCGAGTTTATGCCCGCGGTCACCTCAGCGGCAAAAGTAACCGATATGGGAGTAAGGATCAATGTCAACATGCCTTTGGCCAAATAGCAGGAGAGCGCTCATGGTGAAAAAAATGTTCGTCGCCCTGCTGACGATGGGAACCGGCCTGGGCGTGTTCCGTTGCGAAAAACTGCCTGAAGCGCCTGAACGGCTGGACTATTCGCTTTATCCGCCGGCGCCGGTCAATCTTTCCGTCTCCAACGGCGATCGCCGTCTGCGACTGACGTGGGAGAAAATCACCACCCCGGAAATCAGCCAATACTACATCTATCGGTCGGATTCCGTGTCGCAGACCTTGCGAAGGTTGGACTCCACCCAGACGACGGAATATTTAGATCGTACGGTGCACAACGGCCGCGCCTACGAGTATCAAGTTTCTGCGCGCAGCCAGGCGGGCTATGAAGGGCCGCTGTCAGACGCCCTGTCCGCCAAAGCGGGCTTTTACAGCTTTACCATCAACTCTGGCGCCACGCACACCGCCTCACGGACGGTCACGCTCTCCTTTGTCGCTCCGACCGGCACGCTGTACAGCATGATCAGCCATGATTCGACCTTTATGAACGCCAATTGGGAATCCTACTCGGCGGAAAAAAACTGGGAGTTGATTCCAGGGGATGGGGTCAAAAAAGTCTACGTTCGATTCCGCGGGGGAGACGACAGCCTCCTGGACGGCGTATTATCCGATCAAATCATCCTCGACACCCAAGCCCAGATTCAGGAGGTGTTGTTCAACTCTGAAGATCAGCCGCTGCAGGCCGGCGACACCCTGAGGATTCGAGTGCGGACGTCGGAGCCCATGGGAGCAGTGACTGTGGACCTCGGGGATCGTCTTTCCGCGCTGGCCCTGTACGATGACGGCACGCACGGAGATCTATCGCCCGGCGACGGGCTTTACTCATTGGACTGGCCCATTCCGCAGCAATTTGAGATCATCCAGGGCAGCCTGACCGCCCGGTTCACTGATGCGATGGGAAACGCTGCGCGTGATATCAGCGCAGAAACATTTTTGATCATCAAAAATGCGCCTCAGGCTGTCTATCTGCTGGATCCGGTTCCCTATGCCACGGACTTTGACCGTCTTTTTCTGTCCTGGACCTCTTACAAAGGCGCCGGCTTTATCAATTACAAGGTCTATCGTCATACCTCCCAGCGGGTGGATTCCAGCAGCACCCTGGTGGGCATCGTTTCCAGCGCCTCCACCACAAGTCTGTTGGACAGCACCCTGACATCCAACACCACCTATTATTATCGCGTATACGTCACCGACGCCCTGGGCTTTTCTTCCGGCAGCAACATAGTCGCCGGCAAGACGTCACCCGACCTGCCCCCCACGCCCGTCCATTGCGATGTCTCGTATCTGCAAAGCCAGCAATCCGTTTTGCTCAACTGGACCAAGAACACAGACAGGGATTTCGGCAACTACCGGATCTTCCGCTCTGAAGCCAGCGATGTGAACCTCTCCTCCCCTCTGTTGAGCGTGATCTCCAGCCGTGACCAGATCACCTTTCAAGACGGCACGTTGGCGGACAAGACCACGTACCGCTACGTCGTCTACACCTTTGACGTCAGCGGCCAATCGAGCCGCAGCAACGTCGTGACCATCACCACTTCTACCCTGGCGCCGCCCAAACCGGTGATCCTGGCTGCGCCGGCCTCGTACATCTCCGGGGCGCTGCGCCTGTCCTGGACCAGCAGCACGGATTCGCACTTTCAATCTTATCGGCTGTTTCGTTCCAAAACCTCGCGAGTGGATTCGACCGTAACGCCAACGGCTGTGCTGAACGCCGCCTCGGTCACCTCTTATGACGATATGGGTTTGGAAGCCAATACGACCTATTTTTATCGCATCTTTGTCTATGATGTATTTGGACATTGTTCGGGAAGTAATACGGTGACCGGGAAGACTCTACCGTAACCCTGGCTGATTCATGCATCGAGGAGGTTTTGTGATTTATCGGATACTCATCGGACTGGCGACGCTGCTCTGCTCCGGACTCTTTAGCCCAACTCCCGCCGCCCAGGACTATATGATCGGCAGCGGAGATGTCATTTCTGTTTCGTTCTGGCAGGATGCAGAGCTGAATCTTCAAGCGACCATCGGAGAGGACGGCACGCTGCAGCTGCCGGTGGGAGGAACAATCCGCGCCGCTGGGCTGACGGTCGATCAATTGGCGGCTGCGATCGTCGAGAGAATTTCGCTGTACAATCAACGGATCACGCACGCGACCGTTAAAATCGTCGAATACGGCAGCCGCACCGTTTACCTCATGGGCAGCATCCGCAATCCCGGCAAATTCAGCTTTGAAAGCATCCCCAACCTATGGCAGATCATCTCTGAAGCCGGTGGACCGCTGGATAACGCCAATTTGAGCAATGTCATCATCATCCGCGGCGGAAGGCAGGGCGAACCGCAGACCACGCAGGTGGATCTGGCGAGCATTTTGCGCAACCAAACGTTCGACCAACTGCCGGTGATCGAACCCGGCGACAACATCTATGTGCCGGCCGTCGTAGGCAATGTGCCCAACTCAGGCATGGAATCCATCCAAGCCCAACAGAACGTCCTATTCATTTACGGGGAGGTGCTTCACCCCGGCGTCATCTCGTTCAACAAGGAGCTCAACATCCTGGAAGCGCTGGTGACTGCCGGCGGTCCAAGCGCTCAGGCCAAATTGGACGAAGTGCGCGTCATCCGTAAAAAAGGTGCGGTTTCGCATGTGACCCAGGTCAACGTCGCCCGCTATGCCGAAGAAGGCTCTCCGTCCTTCTTCATCGTGCAAGGCGGCGACACCATCTTTGTGCCGAGAAAAAAGATCATTCGCGAGAGCGTGGTGTGGGATTTCTTTATGATCTTCACCGGCACGGCGCTCACCGCCTTTGTGTACACGTTAATTAGATAAGGTGTTGCGCTCCCATCATCCATGATGCTAGAAAGGAATCGATCCATGGTGGTTCCAACCGCCTCGTTCAGCTGGCAGAACATCTGGCGCAGTCTGATGCGGCACAAACTGATCATCTTTTGTGTGATCACCGCCTGCCTGATCACCGGTCTTCTCATCGCTCTGTTGACGCCGGAGAAATACGAGTCGATGGCCACGGTCATGATCCAGGAGACCGATCTGTTATCCGGATCGCAACTGCGTTTCGTCCCCAATTATCCGCAACGCGAAGAGCTGGAGATGCTGCGCCGGCGGATTTCGAGTCACGAATTTTTAATCAAGCTGGTGGACAGTCTCTCCATTAAAAACAACCCGAAACTGATCGCACTGATCCAACAGACGCGGTACGAGCATCCCGGCATCGACCCTCGGATCATCGCCGAACAAAAGTATGTGGAACATTTACGCAGACTGATCAGCGCACGGTTGGTGAGCTACAACATGATCGAGATCAAAGCCAGCGGCCCCACGGCCCATGAGGCCTATGTTCTGGCAAGAGCGATGACGAAAATGGCCATCGAGGAGTCCAAGGAAAATCAGGAAAAAACGATCTCCGCGGCCAGCAGCTTCAGCACGCAGCAGATGGAACTCTATAAGAAAAAATTGACAGAAGCGGAAAACCGCCTGTTCGCGTTCAACCGGGGCGTGGTCGACGCCCAACTGGGGCAGAGCGAACTCGCTCCGGAAAAAATTCAAGAGCTGGAAGCGGTGCTGCTGTCCAACAACATCGAGCTGCAAACGAAACAATCCCAGTTGGAGGAAATGAGCGACATCCTGCGGCGCATTCCTGCAGAGCGTCGTCGTGAGATGGACAGAGTGCGAGCGGACATCAAACGTCAATTGCTCAGCCGCAACCAGGATCTGAACCAGCTTTTAAAAAAATTCACCTGGCGAGACGTGGAAATCATCCAGTTGAACGAACAGATCGCCATGCTCAAGGACAAGTACAAAGAGCAAACCCGGTCGCTGCTCGCCGGCGTGTTCAGCGGTGGGGAGAGCCGGCAATTGGAGGATGCCGTTCGTGCAGAGTATCTGGAACTGGAACTGCAGTTGATCCGCGAAAATCGTTCCATGCTGTCGGCCATCATCCATGAGCATCAATCCACGCTGCGGGAGGCGCCATCCAAAGACGTTATGAGAGAACGATTGGAGCGCGAGGTGCGGATCAACCGGGAGATCTATGACCTCATGGCCCAGCAACTGCGCGGCACTCAAATCCGCGAATCAGCGCAGATCAGCGAGGCCCAGCTGAAATACAAGGTGATCACTCCACCGATGCAGCCGCTGGAACGCGTCCGCCCCATCCGCAGCCGCATCATGTTGATCGCCGGCTTTCTCGGGCTGGCGTTGTCCATAGCCGCGGTGTTCGGCCTGGAGACTCTGGATGCCTCCATTCGCCGAGTGGAGGATGTGCCCAAATTTCTCGGGGTGCCTGTGCTGGCCACTATTCCCAGGATCACCCCGCCGACCAAAAGAACTGAAAAGATGCGTGCACGGCTGCTGAAAGAGTAAATCCGTTCAAAAGGTGGGCCTGCCATTCGCACGGCCGGAATCGGAGAGAAGGATCCCTCTATGAAACATGATGTAAAAAGTATCGCTGCCAGTACCTTTACAGAACATTCCGCCTATTTCGCTGACTTTTATCGTCTTTTTCATCGCATCACCCGGATCAACAACGGCCAGTTCGGCAAAGTGGTTTATGTGACCAGCGCCACCGCCGGGGAGGGCAAAACCACGGTGGCCTCCTTTCTATCCATCACCGCCTCCCTGTCTTCGCACAATTTTTATCTGCTCATCGACGGCGACGTCCATCGGCCCACGATTCACGAACGGTTCAACTGCACGCGCGAGAACGGATTGAGCGAACTGCTGCTGGGGGAAGGCGAACCCGGAGACATCATCTATAAATCCTCTTTTCGCGGTCTGCATGTCATCACCGCCGGCAAATCCGTGCCCAATCCGTTTCAGCTTTTTTCCGTGGAGCGCACGCGTGAGCTTCTTTCTGAAATGCGAAGATATTATGAAATCATAGTCATCGATGGTCCGCCGCTGCTGCCGGTCAGCGATTCTTTGAAATTGGCTCAGGTGGCCGACGGAACCATTCTGGTGGTCAAAGCAGGGCAAACGCCGCGCGAGGTGGCGGCCCACGCGGTCGCCATTCTCAAAGAGGCTGATCTGCCGCTCTGGGGGGTCGTGCTCAACGACACCGGCGAGGTGCTGCCCTATTATTATCAGCCTAAATATTACGACGACCGCCACTACCAGAAGGCCAAGGAAGAGGTCCAATAATCATGCCGTCGCCCAAGCCTATACTGCCGCAGGTCCCGGCGCAGACCTATATTCCTTATCATGTGCCGTCCATCGGCGAGGAAGAGATCGCCGAAGTCGTGGACACCCTTAAATCGGGCTGGCTGACCACAGGTCCTAAAACCGCCCGTTTTGAAAAAGAGATGGCCGCTTTCGTGGGCGCCCCCTGCACAGTGGCGGTCAACTCGTGCACGGCGGGACTGCATCTCGCGCTAGCGGCCGCAGACCTGCGCCCCGGCGACGAGGTGATCACCAGCCCCTACACCTTTGCGGCCACGGCGGAGGTGATCATCGCCTGCGGCGGACGTCCGGTTTTTATCGACGTTGAAGCGAATGGCTTTAATTTGGATCCAGCTAAAATCGAGCGGGCGGTGACCCGGCGCAGCCGGGCGATTATGCCGGTGCATTTCGCCGGCGAACCCTGCCGGATGGACGAGATCAAGGAAGCGGCGCAGCGCCACTCTCTCAGGATTATCGAGGACGCCGCCCATGCGCTCGGCGCCTCCTATCATGGACACAAGGTCGGCACGCTTTCAGAGACGACGGTTTTCAGTTTTTATGCCACCAAAAACCTGACAACCGGCGAAGGGGGAATGGTCTGTACGCTGGATGCAGAGCTGGCGGCGAAGATAAAAAGATTAAGCCTGCATGGTTTGTCGCGCAACGCCTGGAATCGATATGCCAGGGGCGGCAGCTGGTATTACGAGATCAAGGAAGCGGGTTTTAAATACAACTTTACCGATCTTCAGGCCAGCCTGGGGCTGCATCAGTTGATCAAGTTTCCCGCTATGCAGCAACGACGTCGTCGGCTGGCCGCCCTGTATCGCTCCCTGCTGCAAGAGGTCGACGAGCTGCAGATGCCCCCGGATCCGGTGGGCGTGGAGCACGCGTGGCATCTTTTTGTCATCCGTCTGCGGCCGGGCCGGCTGAAAATAGACCGAGATCGATTCATCGAAGCGCTGCATGAACACGGCATCGGCACCAGCGTCCATTTCATCCCCTTGCACTTGCATCCGTATTACCGGGACAGGTATGGATTTCGGCGCGGTGATTTTCCCAACGCCGAAGCAGCCTATGACGGCGCGATCTCTTTGCCGCTCTACCCTCAATTGGAGGAGGAAAAAGTAAAAGAGATCGCCAGCGCGGTCAGAAACCTGATTCAAAAAAATAAAAAATCCGTTCACACATTTATCAAAGAAGAGCTATGATCAAACGAGCGTTCGACCTCATCCTATCCATCGCTGCGAGCATTGTGACGCTTCCGCTCTGGTTGTTCATCGCTGTGGGGGTTAAGCTCAGCTCAGCCGGCCCGATTCTGTTCAAACAACAACGCGTCGGTCGTTTCGGCAAACCGTTCACCCTGTACAAATTCCGCAGTATGCGCGCTAATTCCGTTCAACCGGGGCCGTGCATCAGCACCAGCAACGATCCAAGAATCACCCGGTTGGGCCATTATTTGCGCGCCAGCAAAATGGATGAATTGCCGCAGCTGATCAATGTGATCAAGGGGGACATGAGTCTGGTGGGACCTCGTCCAGAGGTGCCCGAGATCGTCAAGCTGTACACGTCGGAGCAGGCCAAGGTGTTGAGCGTGCGGCCCGGGCTGGTGGGTCCTGCGCAGATCATCGGCCGCAGCGAATCGAGCATGTTCCCCAAAGACGTCAAAGATCCCGTGGCCTATTACGTCCAACATATTCTGCCGGACAAGTTGGTAATCGATCTGGAATATTCCAAGAAGGCGCGGCTGTCCAGCGACATCAAACTGCTCTTCCGCGGCGTCTATGCCACCCTCGCCGGCACACTGCATCCATCGCAGCTTAAGAATGCCAGCTGTTGGCCCTATCTGTTTTATGCCGACCTCTTGCTGGCGCTGGCGGCTTATTTTCTCGCCTATCAGCTTCGTTTTGAGGGCAGGATACCGGCCTATGAGCTCGCCATTTTTTGGCGTACGCTGCCTATCGTTTTTGTGCTGCGCTTGGTCGGCTTTATCTATTTCAAGCTGTATCGAACATATTATAAATACCTCTCTCTGCATGATCTCATCCGCATGGTGCTGAGTTGCAGCGCCAGCTCTCTGGCCATCGTCTTGGTGGTGTTTTTCGCCGGCCAACGCATGCACTCCCGTTCGATTTTCATCATCGATTGGGTACTGCTGGTCGGCTTGATGGGCGGGCTGCGGATCCTTTTGCGCTTGTGGCTGGAAAAACCCGAGGCCACCAGCTATAAGCCCAAAACCAACGTACTGATCATCGGCGCCGGCGATCTGGGGGAAACCCTGGCGCGGGATTTTTTCAAGAACGCCTCCAACTATCAGGTGGTGGGCTTTATCGATGACAATCCGGCGAAAATCGGCACCACCATTCACGGCGTTCGGGTCCATGGCAACCGCCAGAGCATACCGATCATCGCTAAAACCCTTCGAGCCGACGAAGCGCTGATCGCGATCAACAACATCAGCCCCGAAAACATGGAATCCATCCTCGATATCTGCCAGAGGGCGAACCTCCGCCATCGGGTGGTGCCGGCGATGAGCGACCTGGTGAATGGAAAAATCCGGCTCTCGCATTTCCGCAAAGTGGAGGTGGCCGATCTGCTCGGTCGCACACCGCTGAAAATCGACTTTAGCGCCATCGAAAAGGCGGTGAAAAACAAACGCATTCTGATCACCGGCGCAGGGGGCTCCATCGGTTCGGAGCTGACGCGGCAGGTGGCGGGCTACCATCCGGAAAAACTGATTCTCCTCGATCGCAGCGAGAACTATTTGTTCGAACTGCAGGAAGATTTCAAAATGGGCGACGTTCTGCCGACGATGCCGATCGAATACATCATCGCCGACATCACCAATGCGGAAAAGATGGAACGCATCTTCAGGCTGGAGAGACCGGAGGTGATTTTCCACACCGCCGCGCAAAAGCATGTGCCGCTGAGCGAACGGAATCCCGATGAGGCGGTCATCAACAATATCATCGGGACCCAGACCATCGCGATGATCGCCGATCAACATCTCTGTCATTCGTTCATCGCCATCTCGACCGATAAAGCGGTGAAACCGAGCAGCGTCATGGGCGCCACCAAACGGATCGCCGAGCTGTACCTCAAATCCTTTTCCGAATACAGCCACACGCGTTTTATCATCGTTCGCTTCGGCAACGTACTCAACAGCCATGGCAGTGTGGTGCCGCTGTTCATGAAGCAGATCGAGAACGGCGGTCCGATCCGGATCACGGACCCCAAAATGGAACGCTTCTTCATGAGCATTCCGGAGGCGGTCAATCTGGTTCTTCAGGCCATGATCATGGGCCGCAGCGGCGACATCTTTATCCTTAATATGGGCAAATCCGTCAAGATCGAGACCCTGGCGCTCAACATGATCAAACTGGCGGGCCTTATGCCGCGCGTCGACATAGACATCGAATACACTCAGATGCGACCGGGCGAAAAGTTGTATGAGGAGCTGGTCAGCAACCGTGAGACAACGGTTCCCACGGCACACAGCATGATCAGTAAAATCATACAGAACGAGCCGCTGCTCGATTATCCGGAATATCAGAAACAGGTAAACCGGTTGGCCCGGTTGGCCCGCGGCGGAAGGAACGCCGAACTGTTCAACCTGATCAAACTGCTGGTGCCCGAATTGCCGATCCCGGCGGACCTCCAGCAAACGGCCGGTACAAGCAAGGGGACAGGCTCCTCACGGAACAACAGCCAGACGGGCAAAATCAAAAAAATGGCGCTCTCCGCGCGCACTTTGGCCATGGCCAAAAAAGACAAAAACGGCTCAACTAAAAGAGCCATCCACTTTTAACTCGAGACATTCGCATGTGCGGCATTAGCGGCATTTTGCGCTGGAACGGGTCCCGGCCTGAAGACCCCCGACGGCTGGCGGACATGGTGCACCGTCTCGGTCATCGCGGTCCGGACGGCAGAGGGCTGTATTTGGACGATTGGATCAGCCTGGGGCATACACGCCTGAGCCTGATCGATCTCAAGGGCGGTTTTCAACCCATCAGCAACGAAGAGGGCACTCTGTGGCTGGTGTGCAACGGAGAGATCTTTAATTATATTGAATTGCGTCAGCTGCTGCGCCGGCAAGGCCATCAGTTCTGCAGCGACTCGGACGTGGAGGTGGTCGTCCATCTGTATGAGATCTTTGGCGATGAATTCGTCAACTATCTCAACGGCCAGTTCGCTCTGGCGCTGTGGGACCAACGGCGACAACGACTGGTCCTGGCCCGGGATCACATCGGCATCTGCCCTCTCTATTATTATCAGGACGCAGACCGTTTCATCTTCGCTTCCGAGATCAAGGCGCTGCTGCAGCTGCCGGACCTGCCGCGTGAATGGAATTTTCCCGCGTTGCTGCAAACGTTCACCTTCTGGTCGCCGCTGCCCGGGGACACGCCTTTCAGGGGCATTCAGGAGGTCAAGCCCGGCTGTCTTCAGGTCTTGACCAGGGACTCTTGTTCGGAAAAAAAATGGTGGTCCTGCACCTTCGCCCCGGAGCCGACAGAGATGCTCGCGCAACCCGATGAAGCGGACGAGGCGCTTCGCGAACTCCTGACCGATGCCGTCCGGATCCGTCTGCGTGCGGACGTTCCGGTAGGCGCCTACCTGAGCGGCGGACTAGATTCCTCGATCACCACCGCCCTGATGCATAAAGTCCATGCCGGGCGATTAAAAACATTCTCCATCGGCTTTGAGAACGAGTCTTTTGATGAAACGCCCTATCAAGACGCCATGATTCACCATCTGAACACGGAGCATTCGCGGATTCGCTGCAGCGATGAGGAGATTGCCCGGGCGTTGCCCCAGGCGGTTCTTCAGGCGGAAAAACCCCTGCTGCGTTCAGCCCCGGCCCCTATGTGGCTGCTTTCCAGCCTGGTGCGTCGGGAGGATTTTAAAGTCGTGCTGACCGGCGAAGGGGCGGACGAATATTTCAGCGGCTATAATATCTACAAAGAGACAAAAATCCGCGCCTTTATCGCCCGCCAGCCCGGTTCAGCCATGCGCAAAAAACTGTTGCAAAAGCTCTATCCTTATCTGGAGCAGGGAAAAGCGCGTCAAACAACTTTCTGGCAGGATTATTTTCTCAAAGACGTCTCTGCCACGGACGACCTCTATTATTCTCATCGTCTTCGCTGGCAGAACGGGCCATTCATCCGCCAATTTCTCCACCCTGAACTGCAGCGCGCCTGGGAAGGCTATGACCCGCAGGCGGATCTCGACAGCCGCATGCATGCTCAGCTCCTGGGCCTCGGCCCGTTGGCAAGAGCGCATGTGCTGGAGACCGGCCTCTTTCTGCCCGGCTATCTCATCAGTTCTCAGGGGGATCGTATGTTGATGGCCCACGGCATTGAAGGACGCTATCCCTTCCTGGACAAACGCGTGATCCACTTGGCCACGCTGCTGGCGCCGGCGTTGAAACTAAAGGCGTTGAATGAAAAATGGATTTTGAAAAAGACCTTTGGCGCCATGCTGCCGCGGGCGATCGTGGCGCGCGCCAAACAACCCTATCGCGCGCCCATCCGCGGTCTGGTCCAGGCCGGCGAACAGAACGGCTGGCATCATCTCGATGTAGACAGAGTTCGGCAGGGCGGGCTGTTCAATACGGAACGAGTCGAATGGCTGAAACGCAAAGTTCTGGACCGCCAGGCCAGCGTATCCGCACGGGATGAGATGGCGGTCCTGGCGGTGATCACTCTGCATATGCTGCAGGACGCTTTTATCTCGAATCACCAGCGAAATGTGGAATCGGATGAACGGCTTTATCCGACCATCGACCGAAGAACCGCCGCACCGCGCGCACGGGATGCCGATTCAGGCTCTCCGATCGCATCCCGTTTGATGACCGGTTGATAAAAGGCGAATAATTTTCGAACCTGTGGCCTTTCACAGGAAAATGATAATCGAGTGGATCGTAGTCCAGGAAGGGCTGAATGCGGAAACCTTCAATGCATCAAGTGTTCAATGCCGAACAGACCAGCGCAGAGCTGGAGAGATGGATTCGCTCCTCGATTCAGCAAAGGTTGAAAAAGCGCGGCGCCGTGGTCGGCCTCAGCGGAGGCATCGATTCCAGCGTGGTGGCCAGCCTCTGCTGCCGCGCTCTGGGTCCTCAGCGCGTGGTGGGCATCGCCATGCCGGAAAAAGACTCCAGCCCGGAGAGCCTGACGTTGGCCCGGAGGCTGGCGCAACAGCTGAATATCGAGCTGGCCATCGAGGATTTGACGCCTGCCCTGGAGGGGCTGGGTGCGTATCATCGGCGCGATGCGGCGGTCAGACGGATTTTTCCCGATTACCGCGAGGGGCAGGGATTCAAGATCACTCTGCAATCCAGGCCGCTGGAATCCAACACCCTGAATGTCTTTCAGATCACGCGAGTGGATGAACAGGGGGGCGAAGAATCCGTTCGGCTGAACTATGCCGACTATGCGCAGATCGTAGCCGCCTCGAACATGAAACAGCGGTTGCGCATGACCACCCTGTACTTTCACGCGGAACAGCGCAATTATGCGGTGGCGGGCACAGGCAATAAAAACGAAATCCAGTTGGGCTTTTTCGTCAAGTATGGGGACGGCGGCTCGGATCTGGCGCCCATCGGCCATCTGTACAAATCGCAGATCTTTCAACTCGCCGAGTTCCTGCGAATCCCAGGCGAAATCATCTCGAGAAAACCGACGACGGACACTTACCCGGCGGAGGTGACGCAGGAGGACTTTTTTTTCCGCGTCGCGTTTTCGACTCTGGATGCGATCTGGGAAGAAATGGAGAACGGCCGGGATGCGGAGACGATCGCCCAGCGCCTGCAGCTGTCGCCGCAGCAGGCGCAACGAGTGATGAACGACATCAAGCAAAAACATACCAACACCCAGTATCTGCGCCTGCCTCCTTTGACGTTTCCTCCGCCTGCGCCTGAGGGCCGCGATGAGGAACAAAGCGGGTGACGAAAAAGACAAGCGAGCCCAGCAAAACGGCGGCAGGAAACAGCTTACGAACGCATTAGCAGGGGAAAGGAAATACCATATGCCGATTCAAGAGGCGATTCGAAAATATATCGTGGAAAATTTTCTCTTCGGCGATGCCACGGGATTGCAGGATGACGACCCCTTGCGGGAAAAAGGCATCATCGATTCCACCGGAGTGCTCGAGTTGATCAGTTTCCTGGAGAGCCATTTTTCCATCGTCATCGAAGATCTGGAGATTATCCCGGAAAATCTGGATACGATCGCCCGCATGAGCGCCTTTGTGAAGGCCAAGCAAGAGGGGAAGCCGGTGAAGCATTGGGAGATGGAACCGCAACAGGAAGACATCCATGCCTGATGCCGGGAGAAGCGCAGTGACGGTTTGGCAACGTATGGAGTGAATGCATGAACATACTGTTTCTTTCGCCGGAGATCCCTTTTCCAGCGGACGGCGGTCACCATTTGCGAACGCTGAATATTTTGAAAATTTTGGCGCAAAAGCACAAAATCTACTTTGTCGCCTTTGCCCAGAACCGTTCAGAGTTCGAGTACGTAGCGGAAATGGAGAAATACTGCAAACAGGTGCACCTGTTTCCAGTGGCCAAGACCGGCTTCAACGTCCCATTCATCCTGCTCGCGCTGCGCAATCTCTTTTCGCGCACACCGGTCATCGCGCAGCGCTATTTTCTGAAATCCGCCTGTCGAAAGATCAACGAGATCCAGCAAACCCAGTCCATCGATCTGGTGCACATCGACATGCTGGCGCTGGGCCTATACCAGAGTTGTTTCAGCGAAAAGCCTGTGCTGCTGACCGATCATAACGTGGAATCGCTGCGCCTGTACCGCTGGATGAAAGTGCACGAGAATCCCCTGTTCAAGGCCTATTTGTGGTGTCAATATCAAAAAATGCGTCTTTTCGAAAAACGCATCTGCAGCAGCGTCACGCATTGCACCGTGGTCTCTCATCACGATCTCATTCTGCTCGGCAACCTCTGCGAAAAAGGTCATTTTTCCGTGATCCCGAACGGAGTGGATACCGACTACTTTTACCCCATGGAAACGCCCAGCCTGCCGCTCAGAATGGTCTGGGTGGGCGGAATGAAGAGTCCGTACAACGCCGATGCCGTGGATTATTTTTTAGCAAAGATATGGCCGATCATCCGCGACGCGGTGCCGTCGGCCTCCATCGATTTCATCGGCGCAGCGCCGACCGACCGTTTGCTGAAATGCGCAGCCCAGGATCGCCGGCTCAACGTCCTGGGATTCCTGCCCGATATCCGGCGACAGGTCCAGCAGGCCGGCGTTTTCATTGCCCCCATTCGCAGCGGCAGCGGCACCAAACTCAAAGTGCTGAACGCCATGGCCCAGGCCAAGGCCGTCGTCGCCACCACCTGTGCGGCGGAGGGCATCGAGGCCCAGGATGGCAAACATCTTTTCATCGCCCAGGACGATCGCCATTTTGCCGATCTGGTCATCCGCTTGCTTCGCCATCCGCAGATCGCTGAACAGGTCGGCCGCGACGCACGACGCCTTATCGAGGAGACCTACAGCTGGCGAGTCATCGCGCGGGATCTGGACGTATTATATGAAAGCTTTTACCAGCGCCGTCAACCCGTTGAACCGATCATAAGAAAATCCTCAAGTCCGGCGACCACTGTATTCCGGCGGTGCCATTCCATCATTCACCACTGGAAAATACAATCCATCCCTAAGGAGGGGTGACGATGAATAGTGCAGAGTATTTGTTGGCTTCCGGGAGAAAACAGGATAAGGTTCTGTTCTGCGAAAACGCACGTTTCACCTATGCGGACCTCCACCAGGCAAGCCGGCGGCTGGCCGCCGAATTGCTCCGCCTGGACGTGCACCCCAGGGATTGCGTGGGCATTCTGGACAACAATTCACTCTTCTGGGTCTGCTCTTACCTGGCCGTCCTAAAAATCGGCGCCGTGGCAGTGCCCTTTTCCACCACCCTTACCCCTGAAGAATTCAACCGCAACGCCCGCTTTACAGAGTGCAAAGCCATCTGCCTTTCGATCCGGCAGTATAAAAAGTATGCATCCGCCCTGCCGGCGTCGGTGGCCATGGTTTTTGATGAGTGTCTAGACCAGGAAGGTCCGTTGGCCTGGCCGGCGGAATCCAAAGACTTTAATTGGGATCAAGATGCAGCATTGATGCTCACCTCCGGAACCACCGCCGCGCCGAGAGCGGTTCGCATCACCCATCATAACATCCAGGCGAACACCAACTCCATCATCGAGTATCTGGAACTGAACCACAATGAACGGATGATGGATATTCTGCCGTTCTACTATTGCTTTGGCACCTCACTCCTGCATACCCATCTACGCGTCGGAGCGTCTTTGGTGCTGTGCAATTCCTTTGTTTATCCGGAACCGGTGCTGGATACATTGGAAGAGTTGGAATGCACCGGCTTTGCCGGCGTGCCCTCGACGTACCAGCTCCTGCTGCGCAACAGCTCATTCCCGCGGCGCGTTAAAAAGCCGTTGCGCAAAATTCAACAGGCGGGCGGCAAACTGCATAACGTGCTGATCAAAGAACTGGTCGCGTGCCAACCGCAGGCGCGGGTGTATGTGATGTACGGGCAAACCGAGGCGACGGCGAGGCTCTCCTATTTGCCTCCTGAGCGGCTGCCGGAAAAACTCGGCTCCATGGGAAAGGGCATCCCCCAGGTTCAGCTGCGGGTGCTGGATGAGTCCGGCAATCCGGTCAAGCCCGGTGAAGTGGGCGAGATCTATGCCACCGGTGAAAATATTTCCCCGGGCTACTGGAAAGATCCCCTGGCGAGCGCAGAAAAATTTATCAACGGCGTTTTGAAAACAGGCGACCTGGCCACAGTGGATGAGGAGGGATTTATTTATATCGTCGATCGCAAAGCGGATTTTATCAAATCCTTCGGATTCCGCGTAAGCAGCCAGGATGTCGAATCCTGCATTCTCGAACTGGAAGACGTGGTCTCTGCGGCGGTGATCGGCGAAGCGGACCTGGTGCGCGGCGAAGCCATTCGAGCATTCGTCGTCCTGCATCCGCACACACCCTTGACGACCGAGGACATCATCAACCATTGCCGGCGCCGCATGGCCCGCCATATGGTCCCGCGCGACGTGACCGTGGTAGACAGCCTGCCGATGAACGCACACGGCAAAGTGGTCAAATCTGAACTGAAAAAATACGCTCGGCCGGTGCCTCAAGAGGCTTCCTAGCCTAGCGGCGTATATCAGTCCAAGGGCAAGCCGGCTGCACTTCAGCGCCCGAACGGCTCGCCTGTCCCCCCCACCCGCATCTCATAATCCTTCTTCGTCCGACGGACGTCACAACTGCACTTACAATGAAGTCAGCCGAGATGTTCACGCATCGAACTCCCGGCGAACGCAGCAGCCGAATAATCGCGAATGGTGCAATGAAAAAACCATTGCAATTGACCGCCATAGTTCGTACACTTTTCCATTTCAACCGGCTGCTTCTGCGGCGGCCGGTCAGCCAAGGAAAGGACTGCTATGAGATCAAAATTCCCCGCAACCTTCTGGACCGCCAACACCATCGAACTCTTTGAACGCGCCGCCTATTACAGCGTGGCCTCCTTTGTAGTGATCTATCTGAATGAGACGCTGGGAATGGCGCCGACCAAATCCACCTTTCTTAACGGCACTCTGCTCTGGGGCCTCATCTATTTTCTGCCTATCCTCAGCGGAACGCTGGCCGATAAATTCGGCTTTAAGAAAGCCCTGACACTGGCTTTTTTTCTTCTCTCCCTGGGCTATTTGATCATGGGCAACCTGACCCGGTTCTGGCCCGCGCTGTCCGGCCAGACCGGGATCGCCATCGACTATACCCTGCCGGTGGTCATCGGCATAATCCTCATCGGCGTGGGCGGCTCTTTTGTCAAACCGGTCATCTCAGGCACGGTGCAAAAGACCTCTGGCGCATTGGCCACGCTGGGGTTCGGCATTTTCTACATGGTGATCAACATCGGCTCCATGACCGGACGCACCGCCTCTTTCTTTGTCCGCACCGCCTTCGGCATCCCTGCCATCTTTGCCTATGTGGCCACCTCCGCTGCACTGATCGGACTAGCCGTCACCCTGCTGATCTATAAAGAACCGGAATACCAGACAGCGACGGACGCCGGCGCCAAGCCCAAAACAGTCCGCCAGGCGCTGATCGGCATGGTCATCGTGCTGAAAAACCTGCGCTTCGTTTTCTTTCTGGTGGTCATCGGCTTTTTCTGGTTCATCTATGTGCAGATCTATAATCTGATTCCACTTTACCTGCGTTTTGTAGATCCCGACGCGCCGGTGGAGCTGTATACGCTGATGAATCCGGTCATGATCGTCTGCTTTCAATTGGTGATCACCCGGCTTTCCAAATCCTGGACTGCGGTGAAATCCATTATGGCCGGTGTAATCGTCACGGTGATCGGCATGGTGCTCAACATTGTTCCAGCCCTGTTGCACCAGAACGCCCAGACGCCCATCGATCTAGGCGCGTTTGCACTGCCGACAGCCGGCCTGTTCATCCTGATCTCCCTGGCCTCCATGGCGATCGGCGAGATGCTCGCGTCGCCCCGCATCTACCAATACATCGGTTCTATTGCGCCCAAAGGGCAAGAAGGGTTGTATCTCGGCTACTCAAACCTCCCACTCGCTCTCGGCACCATTGTAGGGGCGCCCATCGGCGGCATCCTGTTCACCAGCCTGGTCAAAAATCCAGCGGCACAGGGGCTGCCGCCTCAGACCACGCTGATGTGGCTGATCGTTGCAGCGATGGGCGTGATTTCCCTGGTGGGATTATATATCTATGACCGTTTGCTGATCAAGGCGCAGTAAGCATCGGTCGTTTTCCCATTACGGGTTCATGCCACCTAAACAAGAAAGAACAGTTTATGTCGTTTCAGAAGGGTTGGGCGGCGCTGCATCTGCAATTCACATCGCGCGTGCCGCGTACCGAATATTCTGCCGATCAACACTGGCCTCTGGTTCAAGCGGTCACCGGCGTCAAGGTGTCTGCAGACAGCCCGCCGGACCTGCAGGCGCAGGCCTCCGCCGCCTTCCGCAAGGCCTGGCACTACGATCTGGTGTGGAGCATCGCCGTCAGCCGGGAAGAATTCGGCGAACAGTATACTGAAATGGGCCATGCTGTGTATGCGCACGGCGGCCAGGATTACCTGCCCGCAGGCGCTGCAAGGTGGACCGATCCGGAACAAATTCTGAACCTGAACCCGGTGCAGCTATTCGGCATTCCGAATCACCACACCCTGGTCAGCCGCTTCAACAGCCATTACGCGGAAAAATGCCGCCAAACTCCTGAGGCGGTCAATATGACCGGCATTTATATAACCCTCATCTCCGGCCTGATCTATCTCTTCGGCTGGGAGGAGCTGCTGGTCGCAGCAGGAACCAGCGGCGAACGGTTCGGCGCATTGGCAGAGCGGTACCGCCGATGGATCCAGCCCTATTTTAATGCCCTGGCCGATGCCCAAGCGCCGGTGGTGATGATCCATGATGATTTTGTCTGGAGCAGCGGCCCGTTCCTGCATCCGGACTGGTACCGCCGGTTTCTCTTTCCCTCTTATCGTGCTCTGTTCGAGCCTCTGCGCCAAGCGGGAAAAATCATTCTGTTCACCTCTGACGGCGACTATACGCTGTTTATCGACGACCTGGTCGCCTGCGGGGTCAATGGGCTGGTGATGGAACCCTTCACCGACATGGCCAAAGTCGCGACAAGTTATGGAGACCGCATCAGCTTTATCGGCAATGCCGACACCCGCGTGCTGCTGTCCGGCGGTAGAGATGAAATACGCAACGAGGTCAAACGGTGCATGGAGATCGGCAAAGCCCACCCAGGGTTTTTCATGGCCGTGGGCAATCACATTCCCGCCAACACACCGGTGGACAATGCCCTTTTCTACCAGGAGATGTACCAGGAGTTGAGCAGGCGCTGACCTGCACCTCTTCTCAACCGCTGTGTTGAGGTCACTCTTTCCCTTCCATTACGCCTATGATGCAGAGGATCACCGGGAGACCTCTTTGCGCGGCGCGCCGGCCGAAGTGGCGGAGGCGTTGAAAAAGGAACTGCAGGCCCGTCTAAGCACAGCGGGCATGGAGGTGTTGGAGGGGAGGATCACCCACCTGATATATTCATGAGGGATGAAAAAAATTACTGCCCCGCATCGACCGCCGTCTCTAGAATCTTTTGCACCGATGGGCCGATGATGATCTGCGCAGCCTCAACCGTCAAATCAAGTCTCTTGTGCGGGAAGCGGCGATGCAGGCGGGTCGAATGAAACGGGCGAAAAAAACACACTGCCAAAGCAGCGATTGAGCAACAGACACACGGCGTAAACGCCCATGCGGAGTTAAAACTCACACTCCGCCAGAGACGATCAATGTTGGGGACACTGGGACGGCCGGTGCGCCGGCAGGCTGATGGTAAAGTGCGTCCCCTCTCCCAGGCGGCTCTGCACCGTAAGAGTGCCCTGATGGCGGGAGACGATCTCCTTGCACACATACAGACCAAGCCCATGACCGCAGGCATGGCCGCTGTGAAAAGGCTGAAATAACGTAGACAACGTAGCGCGATCCATGCCCGGACCGTTGTCGCACAGGCTGCACACCACCATCTGGCTCTTCTCCTGATAGCCGGTTTTGATGCGCAGGGAGACATCCGGACAAGCCTGCAGAGCGTTGTATAGAAGATTAAACAGCACCTGGCGGATCTGCGATTCCACGCCGCAGATCAAAGGCAGGTTTTCAGCCGCGCAGAATGAGACTGCGGTTTTATGTTTGCGTAAAAAGGACTTGAGGACAAATAAAAAATCAGCGATGACCAGGTTAAGGGAGAGAGGGACAGGATGAAAGTCGGGTTTGACGCCTGAGAAAAGCGCCTGGGTCAACTCAAAAGCGTCGCGCAGCGCCTGAGCGGCGCAGTGCAGGCGCTCCGTCGCCGAGCCATACTCCTGCTGCGCCATGCACTGCAGCGCCACCTCCAGATTGCCATAACCGATGGTGAGTTGGTTATTCATCTCATGGCCGATGCTGGCGGCCAGAGTGCCGGCCATGAGCAGGCTTTGCTGCTGCAAAAGCCGCCCGCTTTGCTCCTCGATATCTGCCGCAGCAGCCGCCGTCTCAATCTCCCTGGTCAGGGCTGCCGCATGTGCTTGATCCCAGCTCATTCACACGCTCCTCTGCCTTTTTTCTGCCCATTCTACGCCCCATCTCCCGTCTGACTGGGACATGCAAGCCTCATGGAGACGAGGCAGCACGTAGAATAAGTGACCCTGTTATCTTACCTAGGGAAAGAGGCAATTCTCATACCAGTCGAAATGGGTCTTTTAGAGCAGCGAGCGTTTTTTTTCCAGGTAATAGCTGTAATTGGCCAGAGTGACTTCAGGCGGCACTCGGTGATCCACGCAGGGGATAAAACCGCCTTGTTGCAGCAGCGGGGTCAGACGATCCCATTCACGGTCGATGGCCCCACGACCGGCGATGAGAGCTCGCTTATCCACGCCGCCGATCAACAGCAGCTGATCGCCATAGTCCTGGCGCAAGCGAATCGCATCGGTGTGGGCAGCCTCCAAGGGAAACATGACGCGAATGCCCGATTCCAGCCAACCCGGAACCAGCTCATAGATGCAACCGTCACAATCCAGAACATTATGCACAATGCCTTTGGCCTTCAGGCTGGAGGTGATCTCCTTGTAGCGCGGCACCATCAGCTCATGAAACAGTCGCGGAGACATCAAGGGGCCGTGATTGTAGCACATATCCTCCCACCACCAGGCCACGTCCACCAGTCCACGGGGGATCCGCTCGATCAACTGAAGGGTCAGCAGAACGAGGTGATCCATCATCTCCCCCACCCAGTCTTTTTCAGACATAAGCGCATAAGAAAAATTTTCCACGCCCATCCAATTGCGCAACCAGCCGTAGAGCGATCCAGCGTTAAAAATAACCGGCAGGCCGGTGCGCTTGGCCTGTTGGCTGAACAAAGCCAGATCTACGCAACGTTCCGGATGTGACGGATCCAGTCTCTCCCGCTTGAACGTTTCCCAATCCGCGCGGCTTTCGATGACATATTTGAGGTAGCGGGGAATGGTCGAACCGGTGGAAGGCACTTCGCAGAGGTTGCCATCCGTGTCTTGCAAAATAAGATGATCGCCCCTGTCTTCCAACACTCTTTTTTCAAACGCCGGATGCAATCCGTTTGGCAATGAGAGCAGGGGAAAAATGGAAACCCCTTCGAGACCGAGATAACACTCCACCTCGCTGTTGGTGATGACCGAGCGCGGCAATCCCTGTTTATGCCACTCGGTGATGGTTTCATCCCAATAGCCAAACTCAAAATCAGGGATCGAATCCGGCTTTTCATGATTGAGAACGGCGAGAAAGCGTTCACGTGTTGTCATAGAGAGTCCTTTTATCTGCGTTGACGGCGTATTATCTGCCGATAAATTTCTTGATGTTGTCCGTCATCACCTGCGTCATGGCGGCGTAGGCCTTGGCGACGCCGTGCTGATTTCGGCGCGCTTCATACAGCTTTTGCACCCACTGATACTTGCCCTCAGGGGCCAGAGACAGCGTTTTCGCAAAGGCGACGTGCAGCAGGCCGGCCGGCAGGCGATCGTAGAGCTGCCACACCGAGTCGACCGGTTGATCGGGCGTGGTTTCAAGGATCACCAGGCTCTGCTTTTTATCCAGACGCTGGGCAAGAAAACCCTGCAGATTCAAAGCCTGTGTCGGCGTGAGCCGCAGCAGCAGTTTTACGCGTCCGGCGGCCAGCAGGGCGGAGATCTGCGCGCTGTCGGCAAGCGTGGTTTCGACAACGCCGTTTTCCTCTGCCCAGGTTTGCACCAACGTGTGCCCCCAGCTGCTGAGTCCTTTGCCGTCGAACACAGGATCCTGCGGCGAGCGAAGGCACAGCCAATTGACGCCGGCGCGGTACAGCAGGCGGGCATGAGCGGCATTCTGGTGCAGCGATTCCGTTCCGTTGAGAGCGATGGCGGCGCACAGCCTGGCGCCGGACGCCGCCTCATCGAAACTGACGCTGTTTTTGAAACGGAGCAGCTTGGATCCTTCACGAATGCGGCGCTCCAGGTCATCGTATGCGGCGAACAGGTCTTTTTCCTCCGCCGTAGCGGGCAGTGGGTAAACCACGCAGCGCACAGCCGCAGGGATGGCGCGATCTCGCAGAGAGTCGGCTTTTGCCAGAGTGGTCGCCGGCTGAAAAGAAAAATCAATCTGATCGCCGAACAAGTGAAAGAAATAGCCGCTGCGATTTCCGCCGAACAACAGAGTGCCGGGCGCATCGGCCAAAACGGTCAGCAGCTCCACACAGCGCTCTCCGACGACCTGCAGCGCCTGAACATTGAGCGTCGACGGGTCATCTTCGAACTGATGATAAAACGGATGGTCTCCTGTAGAGGAGACATAAAAAGCCGGAATGCCCTGTTCGACAAAATAGGCATGATCTGAGCCGAACACGCCGCTGCCGCGGTAGAGTTTCAGTTTTTTACTCACCGAATCATTGTGGCTTCGCACCCAGGGGTCCAGCAGGTCAAAAAAGTAGTTCCGGCCGCTGATGCTGACTCCGCCGTCGCCGGCGCCGACCATATCTAGATTGACGTTGGCGACGATCTTTTCCGCCGGGACTGAGGGATGAAGGGTGAAGTAGCGGGAGCCGAGCAAGCCCTGCTCTTCGCCGCCAAAGCAAGCAAAGATGATCGAGCGCTTGAGTTTTTTCTGCCTGATCACTCGGGCCATCTCCATCACCACCGCTGTTCCGGAGGCGTTATCGTCTGCGCCGGCGTAAAGATGACCATCCAGGGAAAGACCGTTGTGATCCATGTGGGCGCCGACAACCAGGTATTCGTCGGCAAGAACCGGATCCGTGCCGCGGACCACGACCAGGACGTTTTCGCCTTCCTGGACGGCCGCCAGATCAAACCGGCTGCTCATCGCCATCCTCCGATGAAAGGAAAAAGAGTGGGGTTTGTCAGCCAGGTCGCGAAGGAGATGATCAATGTTTTTGTGGCATCCGGTAAAGAGGTCGCGCGCCACTTTTTTAGAGATGTTGAAAATGGGCATGTGCGGTCGATATCCTTCTGCGGTGATCGTAACGCCGCGCAGAGGCCAATCGCCCCGGTCCAGCATCAACAGGCCGGAAGCCCCTTTTTGTTCAGCGGTGCGCACCTTGTAAAACCGCTCGTTGGCAAACGCCCAATCCTGGCCATTCTGCGGCACGCCGCGTTGAATCAATACGATCTTGCCCTTTACGTCCATGCCCGCATAATCGTCCCAGCCCATGGAGGGTTCAGAGATGCCGTAGCCGATAAAAACCACCTCTGCGGAAAGCTCGGCGGAGCCCGAGTTTTGATACGGGATGAAATCAACATTCTCCCGGTATTCGATGGCGCCATAAGAGCTGTTGAGCAGCTTCAATTTAGCCTTTTTCTTCTGCTCGGTGACCAGCATGGGAAATATCTGCAAATAGCCGTTCTCATCGCCCATGGGCGTCAATCCCCAGCTCTTCAGCTGGTTGCTGATCCACAGCGCGGCGTTGCGCGCCTCCGTAGTGCCGGTCTTGCGGCCTTTGTATTTCGGCAGGCACAGCTCCTCGACATAAGAAAATGCGGCTGATCCATCAAAAGCGTCCTGGGCCGCGGTGAACGAGAACAATAGTAAAACAAAGATCACGCTCTTTTTCATCAAATCGTCCTTTGCGCAGTTTGGGGTTCCGTTAGGATCAACCGATCAGGGTGAAATCAGCAACCTGAAGATTGACTAAACTTTTATTTTATTAAAAATAATCCTCTCCTGCAAGCGAAAAAAAACGGTTGGCGCAGGAATGAGCTGAATACTTGACGAAAAAGCGACCGCGGGGTTTGGTAGATATTGACATTGTAGAATGATTTATCTATATTAAAAGCTGCAAATTGAACGTGTTAATAGGAAAGCCCTATGCAGGGTGCCATCATACCTGTCATTGCGGACGATCGTGAGAGAAAAAGTGATGCGGTCAACGAGCTGCTCAGGCTTCCTCAGGTTCGACTGACCATTCACAGACTGCCGGTGGGCGACTATCTGGTCGCCGGCCGTCTTCTCTTTGAACGTAAAACAATATGCGATCTAGCGGCATCTATCAGGGACGGTCGGTTATTCGCTCAAGCGCGACGTCTCGCAGCTGCAAAAGGAATGCCGGCGCTGATCGTGCAGGGCACGGGAGCCGAATTTCACGCTCAGGGGATGAGCCGCGAAGCGATCCAGGGGGCATTGGTAAGCCTAGCCTTTAGATTCGGGATTCCAGTATTGCGCGCCCGGGACGGTCGCGAATGCGTTTCCCTCATGCTCTATGCCGCCGCACAGACCGCGGACGGCAAAAAAGTACTGCTGCGACGGCCGGCCGCCTTGGGAAAAAACAAACAGCGTCGCCAAATGTATATCTTGCAGGGCTTGCCCGGCGTCGGCGATGTGCGCAGCCGAAATTTGCTGGAACGATTTCAGACTCCGGCTCATGTTTTCACGGCATCCATCGATGAACTCAAACAGGTCCAGGGTATCGGCCGAATCCAGGCAGAAAAAATTTACTCCCTCATCCATGAAAACCCTGCCGAATATCGCTTCTCTGCAGGCCATCGATGAACCAGGGTGCACTTAAAAAAAAGGAATCTTCATGTCCAAATCCACTGTAGCCGTGTTGCGCACCAGCCCCAAGAGCGTGCTCGCCGATTATCACAAACTGATGAATCTGGCCGGATACCAGACGGTACTTGATAAACAGGCCGAGACCGCTCTGAAGATCAACATATCCTGGCATTTTTTCTTCCCCGGCAGTTCGACGACTCCCTGGCAGCTGGAGGGCGTAATCCGCACGCTGAAACAAGACGGCTTTGCGCCGGCGAGAATCCACGGCTGCCACAACCGTACAGTGGTGGTCGATGCCCATCTCGGCGAACAGGAAAACAAACAGATCAATGTATTGCAGGCGCACGGGCTAGCCAACGTTCATCTCTACGAAGGGGAAGAGTGGATCAATGTGCACGAAGCGGTGGGCGACCTGAGCGCGAAATTTCTCTGTCTGAATCAGGTTTTTCCCAAGGGATTCTTTATCCCCAAGCGGTTCATCGGCGAAAACATCATCCACCTGCCCACGGTCAAAACCCACATCTTTACCACCACCACCGGCGCCATGAAAAACGCTTTTGGCGGTTTGCTCAATGAACGCCGGCACTGGACCCATTCGGTCATCCACGAAACTCTGGTGGATCTGTTGATGATTCAAAAACACATCCACCGCGGTCTGTTTGCGGTGATGGATGGCACCTTTGCCGGCGATGGACCGGGTCCGCGCTGCATGACGCCCTATGTCAAAAACATTCTCCTGGCTTCCAGCGATCAGGTAGCCATCGATGCGATCGCAGCCAAGCTCATGGGATTCGATCCGCTTTCTATCAAATACATCCGTCTGGCGCATGAACAGGGTTTGGGTTGCGGAGACCCGAAGGAGATCGAGATCGTCGGCGACCTGGAAGCAGCCCGGGAGAACTGGAAATTCATCGGACCGTATAAAAAGATGACCTTTGCCTCGCGAATGCAGCATCGCATCTATTGGGGTCCGCTGAAAAAGCCGTTGGAGTGGACGCTGAAAACCGTGCTGGCGCCATGGTCCTACATCGCCAGCGTGGTCTATCACGACAGCTTTTGGTACCCGCTGTTCGCCAAGCATAAAATGAACAAAGCCTTGAGCAGCGAGTGGGGCCGTCTGTTTCATAACTGGGAAACGGTCCGGGCGGACGAGCAGGGCTTTGCGGATGTGGGCCAAAGCGCGCCGAAGCTCGAACGATCCGGCTGGAGAGTATTCCTGCGCTCGTTTAAAGTGCTGATGACCTGCTTAAAGGAGGCGCCGGAATTCGCCGCGCGTAAAAGGCGGCGCTCGGCTTAAAGCCGGATGCCGACGAAAGCCCCTGGATTCAGCCGGAACCGGAAATTCGATAAAGTGAAGACAAGGAAAGAACGATGTTCAACTGGTTGTTTGACCCGCAAGCCTGGATCGCTTTAGCGACGCTGACCTCTCTGGAGATCGTCCTGGGCATTGACAACATCATTTTCATATCCATCCTGGTGGCCGAACTGCCCATCGAGCAGCGCAACCGCGGCCGGATCCTGGGCCTGGCCCTGGCCATGTTCGCTCGAATCGGCCTGCTGCTGTCGCTGACCTGGCTGATGCGGCTGACCCAGCCGCTTTTCACGATCTGGAGTCAAGAGATCTCTGGAAGAGACCTAATTCTGATCCTCGGCGGTCTTTTTCTCATCGGCAAAAGCACGCACGAGATTCATTCCGCGGTGGAAGGCGCAGAGGAAAAAAAGACAACGCCCAAGGTCACCAGCTTTGGCGGCGTACTGGTCATGATCGCTGTCATCGACATCATCTTTTCGCTGGATTCGGTCATCACCGCCGTGGGCATGGCCAACCATCTGCCGGTGATGATTCTGGCCATCGTCATCGCGGTCATGGTCATGATGCTGGCAAGCAAATCCATCGGCCTTTTTATCGACACGCACCCAACCCTGAAGATGCTCGCTTTGAGCTTTCTCATCCTCGTCGGCGTGGCGCTGCTGGGCGAGGGCCTTGATCTGCACATCCCCAAAGGATATATCTATTTCGCCATGGCGTTCTCGGTAGTGGTCGAAATGCTCAACCTAAAAGTCCGGGAACGGCGTTTTCAGCCGCTCAAGTCGCATTCACAGAACATTTAAAAGGAGACCCTCATGAAAATCCAACTCGTGCTGTTCGTGGTCGTTCCTGCCCTGCTCGCTGTGCTTCAACCGGCAGGCGCCGGCAACATTCCAAACGAATGCCGCATCGGCGGCTTTTACCTTGGCCCGCAGGCTTACAGCTTCCGCCTTTACACCTTTTTTGAGGCTGTGGACAAGGCCAAGGAAGCGGGCTGCAGCGTGATCGAAGCGTTTCCCGGACAAAAGCTGAGCCCGGAGGACGAAACGCCCTTTGGCCACACGGCCCCGCCGGCGGTGTGGAGCAAAGCCAAGCGCAAGCTGGAGGCCGCCGGCGTGCGTTTGGTGAACTACGGCGTTGTGGGCTTTAAAAGCGATGCTGAACTGGCGCAGATTTTTGATTTCGCCAAATTGATGAGCATCCCCTGCGTCACCATGGAGCCCAGTCCGGCCACTGCCGAAACCATCGACAAGATCGAAACACTGGTCAAGCAGTATGACATCAAACTGGCGATCCATAATCATCCTAAAAACGAAAAGAATCCGGATTATAAATACTGGGACCCCCAATTTGTCCTGTCTCTGGTAAAAGACCGGGACCCGCGCATCGGCTCCGGCGCTGACACCGGACACTGGCTGCGCTCCGGGATCAATCCGGTGGATGCCCTGAAAACACTCCAGGGACGGATCATCAGCTGCCATCTGAAGGATTTGAATATGATGAGCCCCAAAGCGACGGATGTGCCCTTTGGCCGCGGTGTGGCCGACATCAAGGGCGTGCTCGATGAATTAAAACGGCAGGGCTTCAACGGCAACATCTCGATGGAGTATGAATCCAATTGGGAAAACAATATCGTCGAGATCAAGCAGTGCGTGGATTTTGTCAGGCAGCACGGAACCAAGCAACCCTGAGCAGGCGACAAAGAGTGCTGCGGGCCCCCCAACGATGATAGAGCGATGCCCGCAATTTAATTTCTACCGTCAATGGGTCGGTGCGTTTTTGTTGTTAGCTTGCCAACAAGGCTGCCAAAAAGCAATGTCAAAACTATACGCCGGGGCAATTTGATTCGGGACGTCGATCTGTAGAACTCGCGTCGGGATTGGCTTCGATGTTTGAGTTAACCGCTATGCTTTATTCTTTCTACTTGCGTCTCCATTGCAGATCCAACAACGGCAACAGATGCCATTGGCGGCCGAAAGGATACTCGGCGTAACTCAACAGGCAGCCGAAGCGGATCTGGAAAAAGGGCGTTCGTTCCCAGCACAGCAACCCTTTCATTTCATAGGCGAATCCCGCCCGGGCCGGCGGACAGACGAGCACCTGGTTGTCCAAAGACCACTGCCACCGTCGCCAGGCGGGACCCTGCAGATTCAGCGCCGCTGTCCAGCGATAGCCGTGGTAAAAAACCGTCATCCGCGGATAAACCACAGGCAGATCAATGGTCGTCCGCTCATCCAGCGCCGCCGTCTTCAAACCCACGCCGAAACCCAGGCTCCAGGTAGCCGTCAGTCTCTCGCTCATCGCCCTGCGGAAACGCAGGTGATGATTTAATCCCAATAAAAAAGGAATTTCAAACTCTGAGGAGAGGATGCCGCCGACCCCTTTTCTGCGTAGAATGCGCAGCATCCAGGTGGGACAGAAAAAGCCGTGTTGGGACAAAATCTGCCAGCCGCAGGCGGTTCCATGAGACCATTTTATGGAAGCGTTCGGCAAGATCAGAAACCATAGTGGATGCGTAGAGATCTCCACTTTCTCAGACCAAGCATAACGCAGGGGACCCCAGAAACCGATCTCCCAGCGCAGCGGTTTTTCGTACGCCGGCTCAAAGGCGGCAAGGCCGGCTGTCGAGGACGCGAGCAGCAGCCATAAAAGCGCCGTTAAACAAACCGCTCTTTTCATTCGGGCACTCTCCACCGGGAACTGACCGGCACATGATCGGAAAGGTCCAGATAATCCTGATGCGTGACGGTGGAATGGGGCAGCCATTCGGTATTGGTGAAAAGATAATCGATTTTGCGATCCCAGAACGCGGTACGATCCGTGCAATGGGTAAAGCAGCGCTTTTGATCAGCCTGGTAGCTCAGCAGCGGAATGTCAGGCGCATAGGCATCATACATCGGCTGCAGCCAGGTCTTTTCCGGAGTGTAATGGCTGCCCTCCTTATGCAGAGGAACATCGCCGGGATGATGAAAAGATTCATCGGGGCAGCGATCCTCCAGACAAAAATCAGTGGAATCCGAACCTGGCGGCAGCATGTTGAAATCCCCGCCGGCGATAAACAACGCCTGCTCGGCCTGCAGCTTGTCCAGTTCCTGTTTGAAGCGTTCAATGTGTTTACGCTTGGTGTCATCGGTGGAAAAAGCATCAACGTGAATATTTAAAACATAAAAATCATCATGCCCGGGCAGGGCAACCCTGATTTTCAGCAGGCAGCGCTGCAGATAGAAATATCTGGTCAAGGCGTCCTGATCGCCGCGTTTGGGCAATTGGATGCGTTCGTGTTCAGCGATGGGCCATCGCGACAAGATGGCGTTGCCCATATCCATACGGCCGAGGCCGTCGCTGGGGATGAACTGCGCTTGCCAGGAGGAGGCGTACGCTGCATAGTTCAGAGCGGTATGATCCAGGAGCCATTGCACCTCATCCACATAGGCGGTTCGTTTGGAACGGACATCCACCTCCTGCAGCAGGAGCAAGTCCGGATCGATCTCATTGATTTTAACCGCCAATTTCTGCAACGTGGTCATGACCTCCGCCTCGGTCAACAGCACGCGATCACCGCAGCTGTCGCCAAACCAAGGCGTCTGACGGCCGGCGGCGAAACGGATATTCCAGGTCATGACGGTTATACTATCCGGAGCCGACTTGACATAGGGCGCGTGACGGGCGGTGTAGAGTACGGCGCTTTCTAGGTCATCGAACTGCGTAACCAGTGGGTCGCAGCAGCAAAGCAATACAATCCCTAATACGGCTGCAAACTCACGCCCCATAAACGATCGCCTCATGTTTTATACCTCCGAAGAGATTGCCGTCTTGCAAACGCGTCAGGGTTCGAGCACGGGCGAAATCGAGCTTTTGCGCGGTCGCTCCGGCAGCCAGTGCAGAATGGCCGGCGTCACGTCGAGGATGGAAAAGAGCTGCGCCGCGGTTTCCCGGGCGCAGCAGCCGAACAGCAGAGTCATGGCCGGGTTCACGGTATGGCCTTTGACGCACACATTCTCGATATTGCCGTGATCGCTGGTCAGCAGCACCAGCGTATCGCTCAGATCGACGTGGGCCAGAACCGTTTCGAGAAAAAGCTCCAATTTCAGCAGTTCCTGACTGGCTCTAGCCAGATCCCGGCTGTGGCCGGCCCGGTCGGTTTGAAAATATTCAAACAGGGTGAAATGAAAATCACGGCTGCGCCGACCGACGATCTCCCCCGCTTTTTCCACAGAAAAAACCGGAACGTTAAAACCATCGGCCACCAGCGCTTCACCGGTCAAATCCTGATACACTGATCGTTCAGCCGCCAGGTCGTCCAGATCAAAAAACGGCAGTTCTGCATAGAGGTTGCTCACGGTGGTCGCCGAGAGAAAGCGCAGGATGTCCTGTGGAGCATAGTCAAAAAAGGGAGGCCGAAACGTGTTGAGAAAGGCGGCGTCATAGCCGCGTTTTACAATAGTGGATAGAATCGAGGAGCGGGCGAGAATCTCGCGCAGGGCTTGATTCGGAAAACCATTTAAATGACGGCCAATCGCCTGTGCGCTGTTCACCCCGGTCAGGAGCGCGGTTTGGCCTGTGGCGGATTGCGGCAGACCCGGCAAGCCCAGGCCGGCGTCCAGGCCTAATGCGAAGCCGCCGCCCTTCAGGGGACGAGGAAAGGTTTGCGTGAGAAAATGGTTGAAATATTTCAGTCCCGGCTGACAACACGGATTGCACGTTTCATCCGCCTCCCCGATTCCCAGCCCATCGACAAACAGTAAAAGAATGTGATGAGGAGCGGCCATACTCAATATACTTTTTTCAACCGGGTCCCTGGATAATAAGCGGACAGAATGGTTGCCGCGTTTTGTCCGCGCAGGGCGCGGATGGCGGCGCCGACCTGACACATGCCGACGCCATGCCCCCAGCCGGCGCCGGTGAACCGAAACGCCTCGGCCAGGCCGTTCCGTTCATTCACCTTGTCAATCACAAAGCAGGCGCTGTACAGGGCGCTGGAGGACAGGGTTCGGCGGATGTTCAACTCGCGGGTTACCGTGACCGAGTCGCGGCTGCCGACGATGAGGATCTCGGCAAGGCGGCCGGAAACCCCGCGGCGCACCGGAACGATCTCGCGCAGATCGCCGATCTCAACGCCGGTTTTCTCCACGATCCACTTTTGCAGATCCTGGCGCGTGGCCGTGGTCTGCCAGCGGAAATATTTTTCCGCATATTGGGCGAAAGAGGGACGACCGGCCGTTTGGATGTTGCAGTTCACCTTGGGGTCGGATTGGACCCACAAACGGGCATTCGCCTCCTTGGTCAAATCCAGGGCGTTACGGTCGATGCCCGATTCGATGGAATCAAACTCACCGCGCAGATAGGGTTGGCCGTCTCCTTCCCACACCTCAGCGGCATCGGCGGTGTGTCCACCGCACACCGCTGAATAGGTGGCGGTGCAAAGCTGATCGCCGTAGGTCAAAACCATTCCGCGCGTCGAGGCCACCGCTGAGGAGGCCTTCTCGTTCTGTTGGCTCAGGCCGACATAGACTTGACAATGCACCTCATCGCAGACATCATAATCCGCGCCGCGATGAAAACGGTAAAAATTGTTCAAAAAGAGCGTCCGCGAAACTATCGCTTGCGCCTTGAGCGCTTCGGCGGGAAAATTCGAGGGCATCTCGCCGGCCACCACGCCGCGGAGATAGGCCTCCAAATTGACCACATTGATCACATTCAAGAGTCCGGCGTTGTCCACCGCCAACTCGAGTTCGCCGGCGTAGCTGCGGCTCTCCTGGTGCTCCCAGTGATAGCCGGTTCCCACCTGTACGTTTTTCAACGCCACGCCGCTGCCCAACAGACGCAGTCGGTCATGGACCCCATACTCTTTGCCGCTGGGCGAGAGAAGTTTGATCACGCCGCCGCCCGGCCGTTCCCACTCCTCCACGACGCGCGCATTGGCCAGAGTCGTTGAGGTCTTGAAATAGAGATCCGCGCTCATCTGCGTATCAAACGTTTTATCCAGCAGCACGCGGTAATAGCGGCGATCCACCAGGGTTTTGTTGTCAATACGCAGCACTTCTCCGAACGGCTTGATCTCCACCGGCACCTCACGGGCCTTCATCCGCTGAGCGGTTTCTTTGGCGCGCGCCTCGGAAGCTGATTCAAACAGCAGTATGCGGTAATGCTTTTGCCCCGGAGTGATCTCTGCGACCGCTGCGCTCCATAAGCCGGGCTCATTGAGTTGCAGATTTTCCTTTGCCACCGATGCCTGAACCCGGAACGGGCCCTGGGGTTCAAAATAAATCTTTTCCTGGCCTTCCAAAATCCCCACCCGAATGATGGGATCGCTCACCGGTGGTTCATAGCGAACACGGGCACAGGAAAGGAACGCCGCCAGTGCAAAAAGAGGGACGATCCATAAGAGATTGGGCAATCCTTTCTTCATAGCCATCCTTCCTTTATTTCATTCGCAACAGGCTAAGTCGTTCAAGGTCAGCCGTTTTGAGACGTTGACAGACGCCATTGGAACGGACCGCCCGTCGCTCAGTCCACTTCCTCACCCCTGCTGATACCCCATCTCCCGCAGCAGACTGTCTCTTTTCCGCCACTTTTCCCGCACTGCCACCCACAGTTCCAGGAACACCGGCCGTTGCAGAAACGCTTCGATCTCTTTGCGGCTGCTCTCCCCGATCTTGCGCAAGCTCTGTCCGTTTTTGCCGATGATGATGGCTTTTTGTGTATCCCGCTCCACCACGATGCGGGCGCGAATCAAATCTTTACGGCCCGGCTGCTCGTGAAACTCGTCGATCACCACCGCGGTGG
>Ga0116156_10000573_pt1 | contig 39060 bp, 28 predicted proteins | sample AD_UKC045_MetaG_FD_89891 | JGI IMG/M metagenome (GOLD analysis project Ga0116156, IMG submission 89891) | Active sludge microbial communities of municipal wastewater-treating anaerobic digesters from USA - AD_UKC045_MetaG | ecosystem: Engineered > Bioreactor > Anaerobic > Digestate | place: USA...
ATCCTTTTCCGTAAATTCGGCTTAATATAATATTCGAAAATCGTTTCACGATTTCCTTAACTGTTTCAAAGATGAAAATTTAAAAAAAAGCGCAAAGACACTGTAATTTATATAGGTTTCAAACCGCTTCAAAAAATATTCTTGCCGTAAAAGCAAGAAATTTACCGATAAGATACTAAAAAGGGTTGAATTTTATACTGTCTTGAAATTCGACCATTGTTCAGGGTCGTTTTCATATTTTTTTTATTAACCGTTGATTTCATCAACGGCTATGTGAAATTCGACGCTCTTTGCAACTTGTCGCAACTTTCAGCGTCGTTAATTTAATACTTACTTTTCATATAAACAACCGGAATGATATACGAAAAGTTTATAAAAATTATTGGAACAATTTCTGACCGAGCTCGAGTTTAATTGACAAAAAATTAATTATTGACATATCCGAGTTGCTGAAATATGATTAAACCCTAAAACTTTTTAAATTTACGGCTTTAGCCGTAAATCATATGTTTTTAAGATTTTGAAAAATTGTCTGAAACAAGTATTTTATGCTTTCTGAACAATTTTTTAAAATTCTTATGCAGTTTTTGAGTTAAAATCAATCTGCGTTATTAGACGCGAAAAAAAAGCGATTTATCAGCGGATATAATAAAACGGTTAAAATTTATTGATTCTTTAAATTAACCCCGCAATTAATTGCGGAATTAATCTTGATTTCTATGAATTCACATAGTCTTTTTAACGGTTTTATCATATCGGCTGAATAACCAAACAAAAAAATTAAACGGAGGATTCTTGCAAATGGAAATCACAAAATTAAACGAAACTTCTGTTATAGCAGTTCTGCCAAAACGGCTTGACGGAATTACGTCGCCGGAAATCGAATCAAAAATAATAGAACAATTAAATTCCGGCGTTAAAAAAATCGCGTTCGATTTTTCAAACACCGCGTATATGGCGAGTTCCGGAGTGAGAGTGATACTATCGACATATAAAAAACTAAAGAATTTATCCGGCGAATTATTTCTTGCAGGGCTGAGTCCGGAAGTAAAAAACGTATTTGATATGACCTGTTTTAGTTTTATGGACCAATCCTTAAAAGTATATCCAAATATAAAATCCATACCCGGATTCACATTGAATATGGGTTCGCAAGCGAACTGATAATAGCTTTTCCAGATTATCGGGATAATATTTTTAGAAGTTTTAACAAGCGAGCATATATGTTTTGAAAAACTTCACTTTACATTTAACGCATTTAATCCGGGTTTAAGATATATGAATAATAATATCAAACGCGATTCAAAACTAAAAGCCGGAATACATTTGACCATTATTCAGTTTGGTTTGCTTGTTATTCCAATAATAACCATGCCATATATCGTAGATAAAATAGGTATGGAAAAATTCGGAGCGGTAATTTTTTTCCAGTCGATAATGAATTTATTGTCGGTCATAATTAATTACGGGTTCGCCCAAACCGGAGCTCCGGATATCGCTAAAGCCGCTTCCGGCAGAAAATTGAATTTTGAATATTCAAATATTCTGTTTTCAAAAATATTCCTCCTTTTTTTATGCCTGCTGATAGCTTTAATATTATACGCCGTCATTCCTAAATTCAATAATGAAAAGCAATTATATTTCTTATCCCTGATAATTTTAGTTTTTAACTGTCTCGACATTTCATTTCTGTTTCAAGGCGTCGAACGAATGAAAGATTATATGATTTTAAATTTTCTGGCTAATATTTTAGTCGTTTTTCTGCTTTTTTACTTTGTTAAAAAACCGGAAGATTATATATTGATACCTGTAATATTCTTCGGACCAAAAGTTTTTGCTTCAGGCGCGGCGATATTATACGCTTCCGTTATTTTTAAAATAAAACCGAATATGTTTTTTTTTACCGCGGTTTTACGAAAATTAAGGAACGGAATAAATTTTTTCGCGTCGAATATTTTCTCTATACTATACGCTCAAACATCCTCCATAATGCTCGGTTTTTTAGGAGGCGATATATCAGTGGGAATTTATTCGCTTGCTGATAAATTGTGTATTGCTTATACTATTATTCAATCGAAAATAGCGGTTGTTTATCAGCCGCAGATAGCCAAAGATTTCAAAAAAGGAATTATAGAAGGTTCGATTCGCGCTAAAGAAAATATTTTTTTCACATTAATTGCGGCTATTCCCGTTTTCTTTTTCTGTCAATTTTTCGCTGAAGACATTTTGTTTCTATTTTTCCAAAACAAAGGCGCCGATTCAGTAAATATATTAAGAATGCTTTCTCTGAATTTCATATCCATCGGATTAAGCGGAATATTAAGCTGCAATATTCTCATATCAATAGGCCGCGCGGATGAAATGCTGAGACCAAGCGTGATTACCGCTATAATAAATTGTATTCTCGGCGGAACGTTAATTTATTTTTTCCGGCATACCGGAGCGGCTATAACAATTTGTTTAATCGAATTTGGAGTTATGTGTTATTATTTTTTCAGAGTCAGAAAATTTCAAATATTCGTTTTATCAAAACCAATAATGCGGATATTATTTGTTTACTCGGTTATTATAATAGTTTCATTATCGGTTCTTAAATATGCGTCGGCGATTATCGTCTTAAACTTTTTTTTAAAGATAGCCGTCATAACGGTTTCATTCGGTTTAATAATAGTTTATTTATTGAAAACTATGAATATACTCGGCTTTAAAAATCTCAAATTAAAATTCAATTGTCCTTGTTAGCGTTATTTTTTTTTGCAAACGCAGGGCGATTCGCCGCAATAAAAACATTTCTCTTTATATTTTTCATATAAGATTGTTTCTAAATCGAGGTTAAGAATATTTGCAAGACTTGCGGACCATGCCACAACATCGGCGAGTTCTTCCTTAATATTTTCAGAATCGTTTCTGCGGAGAGCTTTTGACAATTCGCCCATTTCCTCCACAAGCCATAAAAATGTCGCGTCCCTGCCTCTCTGGCTGTCTCTCGAAAAATAAAGGCGTTTTATCTTGTCTTGAAATTCTCTGATTTCCAATTTAATCTCTCCGGTAAATTAATAAAATATTGACTAATAATTATTTTTAAATATATTTTAAATGGTTTTATAAATCAATATATTTTTAATAAAATTTTTTTTTGAAACTATATTATTTAAAAATACTCTTATTTATAATTATGGAGAAACTTAATGAATTTCATCGCTAATTTATTCGCGTCAATAAGTAATTTTATGATTAAAGGCGGAGCGGTTATGATACCGATATTCGCCTTATCGGTAATCGGTCTTGCAATAATAATCGAACGAATAATCGTTATCAGAAGAAAAAAAGGCGATTTAAAAGCTTTCATGTCAAAACTTAAACCGCATATCGAACAAGGAAATATTTCCGAAGCCTACGGAATATGCGCGGCTGAAAAAACATGCATTGCGCGAATAGCTTCGGCAATACTCGACAATTACGGAGATAATCGGGAAAAACTCGAAATAGCCGCCGATGAAGCTATTATAACGGAAATACCAAAACTTGAACGGCATATAGGTTTTTTAGGAATCATAGCCACAGTCGAACCATTGCTCGGTTTGCTCGGAACCGTAACCGGAATGATAAAAGCTTTTTTTGTCATATCCAATATAAGTTTAAGCAATCCCGCTCAGCTTGCCAACGGAATCGCAGAAGCGTTATACACCACAGCCGCGGGTCTGATAGTCGGAATACCAGCCATAGCCGCGTATAATTATTTTATGATTCGAATAGAAAGCATAAACTGGGATATGGAACAGATTTCCACTAAACTAATCAATTACATTTGTTCAAAATCAGAAAAACAGAATTCCGGAGAAAAAAAATGAGCCGGAAAAAAAGGACTACAAAATTAAAGTCTATGAGAGATTTGAATATAACGTCTCTTATAGACGTAATGTTTATTCTCGTCATTTTTTTTATGGTTTCTTCCACGCTCGTCGTGCATCCGGGAATGCGAGTTAAAATGCCGGAAGCCAAAAATTCTAAAACCATTCAGACTCAGGATATGACCGTGTATATAGACGAAAATAATATTATCTATTTAAACAGCGACAAGGTGGATAAAACGGGTTTGAAAAATCAAATTTATTCCAATATTCAAAACGGCGGCAAACCTCAAATAACAGTTAAAGCCGATAAAAAAGTGAATTACGAAATAATAATTCAAGTTATCGATATCGCAAAAGAATCCGGAGTCAAGGATATATCGTTCGCCGCTACGAAAACCGATAAAATAAAGTATGAGTAATAAAAAAAAATTAGAGATTGATTCTGAACAAACCAATCTTAAAAAATACGTCTGGCTTTCCGTCATCTGTCACATAGTTATATTTTTTTTATTTGGGAATATCTATAGATTCAACGATATAATCAAATCAAAAGATGAAACGGATTTGCAATTCAGACTTTTAGAAGAACCGGAACAATTCGTAAAACGGACCGAACCCCCAAATCCTCAACCAAAAGAAAAAAAAATCGAACCTCCGAAAATTAAAATCGAAGAAAAAAAAACCGAGAAATTCGCCGATAAAAAATCCGAAAAAACCGTTTCTGCCGAAGAAAAGATTTCAAAAACTCAAAACCGGATTGTTGTTCCCGACCGGAACGTCAACGCGAGAGAACCCGAAAAAAGTATTGATATGTTTAAAAAAACCGGTCAGGAAAAAATTGAAAAATCAGAAATAACAAAACGTCTTGACGAAATTGAAAAATCAAAAGAAATTTCAGTTGGAAAATTTAAATTTTCAGAAACTGAAAAGAAAGTATTCGAATCGTCGACTTCAAAAAAAACCGAAACTCTAAACATTAATGATAAACGGCTCGAACGTACCGCCGTTTCCGAGACCCTTGAAAAACAATACGCCAGAATAGAAGCGGAAAAACCAGTAACAAGCCGGGCAAAAAACATTGAAACGTCTTTATTTGAAAAAAAATCCGATTTATTTGAAAAAAACGATAATATTACAAAAACCGAAAACGTTCAGCAACTTGAAAAATTTATAAAAACTCCGGATAAAACGCGAAGTTTTGTCGTTTCTCAAACCAGAATCAAAGAATCTGAACACAGTGAAAATCAAAACGATAAATTCGCGGTAGCGCAATCAAATTTAGAATATTCGCCGTCAAAAGAAAATTTTTCAAAACAAAGTTTGAAAACGACGCCGGCTCCTGCGGCTAATATCAAAAACTCTCAATCGTCGAATCCAAATCTTTCCATATTTTCTAAAAACAGAACTAATTCAAAAGAATCCGGCGAAATAAATAAAACGCCGGCTCAAGAATATTCGCGAGCGAATCCTAAAATCCAAACTTCAAAATCGGCTTTAATATCAGAATCGTCCGGTAATTTAAAAGAATCGTCCGAATCCAATAAAACCCGGGAGACATATTCTTTTTCAATTTCTTCAACGCCTGAGACCCTTGATTTTGCCGATAATTCTAAACTTACAAAACAGAATTATAATCTCAAGGTTAAAAAATCCGAAATTAAAAACATAAATAATTCAAATGCCGGAAATTCTGAAATTCTAAAAAAAACAAATTATGAGACGGCTGAAAAAACGGCTTTACAGATTTCAAAAAAAGAAACCGCTCCGACCTTGCGCCAGACCGGAGGCAATACGGAACACCGGAAATTCGATTACGAATCCAAAATTGAACAGACTGTTAAAGAAACAAAAAGCTCCGGTTCAAAATCAAATCAAACCAATATCAAAATAAAAGATTTAGCTATGAACTACGATAACAGAGGAATTCAAAGTTCGAGCGTTTCAACTAATAAAACCAGTAATCAGATTATCCAAAACGCTAATACCATTAAAGAATATAACGTCAAAGACGAACAAATAAATCTATTCAATAAAACCTCGCAATTATCTGAAAAAAAAGGATCTGCCGGAAATGCCGGCGGACAAGGATATAAAAAGAATTTAGACTCCGGAATCCAAACTGCGTCTAAATATTCAATTCAAAAAACCGGAATTTTATCCGGCGCAAAATCAAATGAAATAAAAACAAGTTCGCCGCAAACGCAAACGTCTTCAAAATCATCAATAGAAATCGCCAAGCTTCCAGACGATAATTCTTACAATAACTCTGCTGCCGGAAACAGGTCGTATGCAAAATCAAACGCCGGCGCCAGTATTGCCTCAGTTAAAACGGGATTAAATGTTTCTCAAACTAATTCAAAAGCAAACGCCGCGTTTTCCGGTTCTTCAAAATCAACCGATAACGTTCCGTTGGATTTAAGCATTCCGATGCCGGGCAAACCGGGAACAAAATCTTCGGAACCGCAAAAAAAAACAAATTTCAAAACCGCCAAAACCGAATTTTCCGGCAACGCTATTTCTCAGGGTTCGCCTTCCGTTTCTGTTAAAACATCAGCGGCGTCGAATAAACCTTCAAATTCCGATTCGGGAATTTCCGTCGCTAAAGAACTTGATAAAATCGGGAATAATAAATCCGGCGGAACCGGATTAATATCGGGGAAAAAAACAAATATAGCGTCAAAACTCGCGCCAGAATCAACGGCGGGTTATAATACTGGAAAATCCGAAGTTCCTTCTTATAAAACTTCAGGCGGAAAATCCAATACAAATCTTTTCGCGAAAAAAATCGAGAATCAGAACGGAGAGGTTCCGGTTTCGACTTCTAAAAATATAAATATAGAAACGCAAAATAAAACCGCCGAAGCGGCCGCAAATAAAATCAATGTTTCTTACAATCTTAAAAACGCAAGCTCAAAAGTTTTATCGGATAACGTTGAAAATCAACAAGGCGGCGCCGAAGGAAAAGTCAACGTAGGATTAAAACTGTCTTATAAGAATTATAAAGTTAATCCGGAATATCTTAAATTGCTCGAAAAAAAATCGCAGGACGCGTTGAATTTAAAATTAAAAAAAACTTTTGCCGGTTTCAAACAAAAAATCATTCAATCAATGGAAAAACAGAAATTGTTCGGAGATATTGAACTTAATTTTGAAAAAAACGGTCAATTGAAAAAAATCAAATACGCGGACGGCGACGTGGCTAAAAACAAAAAACTCAAACAAACATTCGAAGAATATTTAAAAGCGTCCAAACTTATTATTCCGGTCGATATTGAAGCGCTTGTGGTTATAAAAATCGAATATGAAAAGAATACGGAGTCCCCGTCTATAAATTATCAATTTTTTTGGTGACATTTGGATAACGGACTTCTGATAATTTATAAGCGGAAAAAATTTTTTTGTCAATCGAATCTATGTTTGATACGTAAAACTTTACGTCGTAGACTTTTTCAAGCCAGTTTTCAGAAAAAAAATCCGTTGATTTTCCGTAAAAAATCACATTCCCTTTTTTAAAAGCGAGAATTTTTCCATAAGCGACAGTCTCGTCGTTAATATTATGAGTTACGGAAATAATTGTTTCGTTGCGTTTTATTAATCGAATTACTATTTCGTCAAGTTCAAGTTTATGTTTATAATCAAGATAAGAACTCACTTCGTCCAATAACAAGATATCGCTTTGCTGAGCCAGCGCGGCGCCTATTGCGGTTTTTTGAAGTTCGCCTCCGCTCAACGTAATCATTTTTCTGTCTGCGTATTTTTCAAGCTGGAGATATGATAGGATATCCCTGACAATTTCTTTATCGTTTGAAGTATAACCGGCGAACCGGTTAATGAAAGGAAAACGTCCTGTCATAACATAATCGAATACGGTAAAATCGTAGAACTGCAATCCGCAGTTGAACTGCGGAACATACGCTATTTTCTTCGCCTGTATGTTTTTAGCGATTTTTCGTATGTCGATATTTTCAAAAAAAATATCTCCTTTATAGTTTTCAGTTAATCCCGCGATTGTTTTTAAAAAAGTGCTTTTACCGGAACCGTTTTGACCAATTACCGATACATAATCGCCTTTTTCAATATTTAAACCAGTAATATTCAATTTAAAAGCAGGATTTCCATTAAAATCCACAGTCAAATCTTTAAGAAATAAATAACCCATAAAATTAAACCTGTTAATACTAATCCGAATTTTATCGGAAAAGGATAAAAGTAAAATTTATTCATAATCCTTTTCCTGAAATTCGGATTTATATAAATATAATATTCGAAAATCGTTTCACGATTTCCTCAACTTTTTAAAAGTTGAAAATTAAAAAAAAGCGCTAAGACACTGTAATTAAAAGAATAAATCATACATATTAAAATTACAAGTTTTTTATGTTTTATTTGACAAAAGAAAATGTTTGTTATAATCTTTTTCAACCTGAAATGCAGTAAACCCTGAATAATTGTATAAAACATTTTCTAAAGCAGTTTTTGGGGTAAAGCATTTTAACAACGTAGCGAAGTTTTTCAAATACTTGATTCTATAATGAAATAAGTTCAAAAACATATAATTTTTTTGAGAAATTTTAAAAATCAAAAATCAGAACTGTATTTTTTAGGAGATGTATATGTTCAATTTGCATAAAGGAATAATGCTGGCTATAACTACTATGCTTATCTGGGGAGTATGTCCGATACTGGTAAAATTGGGCGTCAAGGATTTAAATCCGTTGAGAGCTTTTGAATTGAGAAGCATCGGAGTATTGACTTCTTTCATAATATACAGCATAGCGTCCGGAAGACTAACCGCGTATCCGTCTTTAATCAACGGCAATTTTAAAACCTCTGCCATTTTATTTATAGAAGGATTTTTAGGAGCGTTTTTAGGACAGATTACGTATTATGCCGCTCAAAAATATTGGGAAGCGTCTAAGACAGTTATTGTTGTGTCCGCATTTCCCATAGTATCAATAGTTTTAGCGGCAATAATTCTTCACGAACCGTTAACATTAAGAAAATGTTTTGGAGCCGCTCTCGTATTGACCGGATTTTATTTTGTAAAATAAAATATTGTAAAGTAAAAAAGTTAAAGTATAATTAACCAAAAATGCATTAGGCATTTTTACGGTTCTTGCAGTATTAACAATAAACAGGGAAATGATTCGAAAAACTGCCAAAATCCGATTGAAGTTTTTGGGATTATTAAAATTTGAATTTTATCGGAAATGATTTATAACGTCATTTTAACGGCGGCTTTTCGCGAGATTCGATTTTTTCCGAGAAGCGTTTTTTAATTAAAATTTTTAATTACAAAAAGGAAATTTATGTTGAAATATAAATTACTAATTTTGTTTTTTTCTTTGATTATTTTGTCGAATTGCTCTTCCACGACCCGGCATTTGTTAAAACATTCAGACGGTTTTTCAATTCGATCGGAACCCGTTAAAGTAAAATACAAGATTAAAAAAGGAGAAAAAATTGAAGGCAAATTCGCAATATCAAAATGGTTCTGGATTTTTAGGTATCCCGCTTCAATAAATATTGCCGATAATATTTACTCTCTCGATTTGGATAAAAACTCTCAATCGGTATTTGATAATGCCGGCGTGATTACCACAATATCGCCCACGCCAATTTTTTTATCTCTTTTAAAACCTCTTTACGATTGGTTTAAAAACGATAATTTTATCAATGCGGCAAAAGCCGCGGCGGTTTATGACGCCTGCGAAAAAGAAAATTACAACATTATTCTAACTCCTATTTACGACTGCAAAATCACAAATTTTTTATTTTATAAAAGAATCAGAGTGAAAGTTGAAGGCGTAGGCGCGCATATTTCAGAAATAATTATCGACGAGTAAATTCTGAAAAAATCATACCGCAGTTTTTAATATTGAAAGTGTCAGATTTGAGCATAAAATCCTGATATATTATAAGCCGATGAGAAAATATATATTTTTGTTTTTATTATTAACCGTCTTTTCCGCGTTATACTATTTTTGTCAATTGGATTCGCTGATATACACGGGGCGCAATAACGACGGCGCTAAAATGATTAATATAAACAGAAATATATTTTTTAACAACTCCACATACGAGTCTTTTCTCGAATGGAAACATATCTACGTTCATTTCAGCTATTATTATTTCATAGATTCGCTTATTTATATGTTTCCGTTTGAACCTATAGTTACAATAGTTTTTTTAAAGTATTTTTTTTATTCCGGCGGCATAATATTATTATTCATAATTTTTAACAGACTATTTCCTAATTTTGGCGTTTATTTAACTTTTCTCTATATCCTGAATCCGATAATTTATTTGAAATTGTTCAGCGAGGCGAGAATCCGTTTTTTGATTTTTTTACTGCCGGTTTGGTTTTACTTTTTAATAAAAAATAAATACCGCAAAATGTTTGCGGTCTCGCTTTTAATAATTTTTTTAAGAGAAGAACAAGCTCTTTTTCTGCTTTTATTTTATGTTATCTGGGATTTCAAAAAATTATTTAAGCATATCTGCCTTACCGCCGCGCTTCAAATTATTATTTATCTATCAATTAAAAACGAATTTCAGTTTTTCGGTTTTTTTAAAGGACTTGATATTGATTTGATGTTTTCAACATTGTCAAATCATTATGTTTCCGTCGTAAATTTAATTTTACTTTCCGGACTTGCGGCGTTTTATGTTCCAAAATTTTTTGTCTACGCTTTTTTAACGACTTGCTTATTTTTAAACGTAACAAATCGTCAGGTTTTTTACGAACATATGCATTATATTACCTTATTAACGGTATTTTATTTTTTATGTCTGATATATTCGCTTCATAAAAAAATCGTTAAACGCGGCGGATATATAATTGTTTTAATATTATTGATTTCAATATTTTCCGGCGTTTGGAATAATATCGTTGTAATAAAAGAATTCGGCAAATTTTTGACGGCAAAAGATTTTAATCAAGTCCGAAACGCAAGAAAATTTATTAAAGAAAACATTCCGTCCGATTCTTCAGTAATGTCTTCTTTGACATTTCAGGAATATCTTGCGCCAAGGGATACGATTCGATTGATTCATATAAAAAAAATTGACGAAGATTTTTTAGCGATGAATTTAAACGACCTTTTATTTATTTTTTCAAAATACGAGGACAAAGAAAAATTAGCGGATATTTTTTTTGCAAAGTGCGTTTCGCTTTTAAGAAATAAAAAATATTTTGTTTATTATTTCGAGCCGCCGATATTAATTTTATCAAAACAGAACCTCCGTCCTGAATTTTATACTAATTGCGAAATTGAAAATTATTTGAAAAACAAAATCCGAAATAATTTTGTTTTTTTTATTTATGATAATTTATATTCGGTTTCCGAAAAAAAATTAAAGTTTTATTTTTATTCAAAATCCGCGGGCGAAGCGGTTCTGACAACGCCTGATAGCTGCCAGCATACGATAAATTATTCCGATTTAGAATTTTACGAAGATTTGGAATATGATTCGCCGCTGACGCCGGGACAATTAAATTTTTTAATTAGAGAAAATGATAAAATCATATATTCGAATTCTGAATTTTTGAATGCCGACAACTCTCCGCCGGCTTATTATATCAAATACAATAAACTGTTTTACAAAGATTCGAATAACGTTAATATTTCGATTAATACTTTCAATCCGATTAATAAAAATGTATGGTGGTCCGATTATTTTTATACCGATTTAGGCGACGTTTCGCGCGGATTGTATATGCTGTTATATAAAAACAAAACAAACGGTTATGTCAAATTAAATTCCAATATCAAACGAATTTTTCTTCAAGATACGGCGTTGAATACCGCAATAATTAATTTTAACGAATGAAATTTTTTAAACCTATTACTTTTAGCCATTTGTTAATAAAATATTTTTTTTATAAGATTAAAAAGAATAATAGTGAATTTTCTGATTTTGTAAAAACTATTTAAAGTTTTAAAAAATTTTTTGACATAACCGGCTCTAAAATAATATTTGCGTATCGCAGTTTTTAATAATTGTTTTATTTCATCTTTTTTAAAATTGCTTTTCAAAACATAATCATTTCCGTATTGAGAAAAAGGTTGCGTAATATTAATAATATCATTTTCAAATACAGTCGAAAATTTGGGCGAAGCAACGTTAAACGAAGCGTAATCAGTATCAATTTTACAGGCGTATTCAATGGTTTTCAAAACGTTATCGACCGAATCTCCCGGCAGTCCTATTATATAAGTAGCTAAAGATTTTATTTTATTTTCCTTTAAATAATTAATATTTTCACAGACGATATCGTTATCAAATTGTTTTTTGTATTTTTCTCTTGTAGTCGCTGAAACAGACTCTACTCCAAACATCAGAGCGCGGCATCCGCTTTCTTTTAAAAATCGGATTTTACTTTTATTTAGACTATCTATTCGTGAAAAACATATCCATTTCATTTTATATTTTTTAAGGATTTCGCATTTGGTTTTATAATCGCTATTATCTGAAGCGAAATTTTGATCCGCGAGATATATTTCGCGAATATCGTAATTCAGCGAAATAAATTTTATTTCTTCTTCAAAATCAAGATTATCTCTCTCTTTGAATTTTATGTTTGAAAATAAACAAAAACTACAGGTATATGGACAGCCGAAATTTGATAAAACTGAAAAATAATATTTATCTTCGCCTAAAGGAAATTGATAATTGTCGGGATTGATTTTCTCATAAGCAGGGATATAATAATTAAAAAAAGGTTCATTGTATCTCTCGATTGCGCCGGAAAATGATTCGGGTTCTTTTAAATATTCTACAATAGAAGGACTTGTAAAATCTTTTATAAAACAGTCTATAAAATCCTGTAACGGTTTTTTCAGAGAATCGCCTGCAAAAACTATATCGCCGCTTACTAAAATTTTACCTTTATAATTATATTTGTTTTTTAAAATACTTATTAAACGCAAATCTTCAGAAATCGACACGGAAGAAATTAAAAGGATTAAGCGAGAATAATTCTCTCTAAAAATTTTTTTTAATACAAAATATTCCGATTTTCTTTCGGCGTTAGCGTCCAAAAAATCAAAATTAATATTATTCTTTTTTAAAATTCCGGAAATTGCCAATAAATCAAGCGGATATGCGCTTAATCCGGTTTTTGAAATTTTATTACAATAACACTCCCTATCGTAAATATAAATTCCCGGAGGGTTTAATAATAAAACTTTCATAAATACGAGTATTACATTAATTTACTTTATTATCTTATTTTTGCTTTTAAGGTAATAATCTTTTTTGATACTCGGAAAATGAAATACAAGTTATAAAATTGTACAATAATTCGGCTGAGTTTAGCGTGACAATCCGGGCAATGTTTTATATCCCAAATATTTGTATTATCAATTTTGTCCGGAGTTTTTCTGCCGCTGCCTTAATGTCCGTTTTTTCGTCCGCTCTTTTTTAATTTTTTTCGCTTTTTAATAATTCAAGATTCTTTTCAATCAGTTCCTGACATAATTCTTTAAATGTTTTATGATTTTTTATATACTCGCGGTATTTTTTTATTTCATCTGAAGATATGAATTCCGCGCGGCTTTTTCCTTTGAAAGTAAAACTCAAATAATAATAATGTCCGTGTTTTTGAGGATTTTTTTCATCTTTGCATTTACAATTAGGCGAGCCGCAAACATTATATTGTTCGCTTATCGAACCTGGCGTAATATGTCCCAATTCGGCAATTTTATTTTTTATTTCTGCAATTTGAATTTCAAATGAATTTTTAATAACAAGTCTCCAATATTAAACAGAATTCATTTTTATGCAATCGTTTTTAATAATAATAGATATATCGGCAGATTTAAAAAAACTTTAGAACTTTTTAAATGATTTTTAATGGGTGGATTTTTTGCGGATTTTTACTTTAAAAAACTAATAATACCGAACCGCTGTCAAAATTACTAAACCGAAATGGTTCGGTTTAATACTAATCCGCCGTTCTATAATTTTTTTCATAATTTTGAAAGCGGATTAGTATAAGGTTACGATTTTGTATATAATTTGGCGACTAAAATATTTGACGGTGAAAATAAAAATATTCCTGTTATTTTGAAAAAAGATATCCAAGTTAAAATAATTGTTTACGAAAAAAAACCAACCCCTGCGGCGGAGCATTTATAAAAATAAAAAACTTAAACCCTATGAATTGGAACAAAAACAGTTTTTTGATATAGCGTTATCAATTTGAAAAATTTGGAATTATAACTTTTTTTTTTTTTATTCTTGACTTTTCTCATAGATACTTTTTCATGTTTTAATTATACAATAATTTTCTTATAACTTGTGTTGCTTTTCTTACAATCTTATGGCAGTTTTCCGATTACAATTTAAAAAAATGACGAAATCCGAGCGAAAAACCTCTTTTTTTTAAAAATTTTTAATTTTTTTTCATCTAAGCCTTGACAAAATGATTTTTTTCTGCTAATAATATAAATAATATGTAAAAATAGTTTGTAAAAGGCGTATATTTTTTATATGAGAGAAACGGATATATTTAAAGAATTTCAAAAACAAAGTTTTTTGGAAATATTAAAAAGATGGAATTTGCTGGTTTTTATTTTATTGTTCGTTTTTTCAAATTGTTCGGATTCGGCAAAAAAACAGGAATCCGATAAAAAAGCCGTCAATACTGAACCCACAAAAGCCGTATCGAATTTTCTTAATTCTTATATAAATTATTATAATTCTAAAAATATAGAGGGAATAACCGGATTATATTCGATTCAATCCGCCAATACGCTTGAAAAAAAAGAGGTCCTTACCGAATTGTTTAATTCGGTCGATTCTATAAAAGTTTCATATAAAGATTTTAATCTGATAGAAGAAACCTCGCAAAGGATAGCTTTTACGGTTTGTCTTGTGAAAGAATTGAAACTCGGAACAAAAACAATAAACGACGAACGCATAGTCGAATACACTTTAACGAATGAGAACAACAGATTTTTATTGTCAAATATGAAAACTTTGTCAATAATAAAATAACAAACGCGGGAGAGATTATTATGGAATGTATATTTTGTAAAATAGTAAAGGGCGAAATTCAGACCAAAATTTTGTTTGAAAACGATAGAATAATCGCTTTTAAAGATATTAATCCCGCGGCTCCGGTTCATATTTTAATAATTCCAAAGACTCATATAGAAACAATTAATGATATTGACGACAGCAATTATATACTTGCCGGAGAAATGATTAAAACCGCAAAACATTTAGCCGGGGAATACGGACTTTCGGAATCCGGATACCGCCTTGTCTTTAATTGTAATAAAGATGCGGGACAGGAAGTATTTCACATACATCTGCATTTGCTTGGCGGCAGACCTTTTAAGTGGCCTCCCGGTTAATAAAAAATCACGGCATTATTTTTTTTTATTATAATGAATGATACTATTGATTTGCACGGCAGTTGCGCTGAAGACGCATTGTTTGAATTGGAAAAATTTATTAATTATTCTATAATGAACGGAGTCGACGAGATAAAAATTATTCACGGCAAAGGAAAAGGCATAATAAAAGAAGCTGTAAAAGAGTATCTTGAAAGTTCCGCGCTTGTAGTTTCATTTGAATTTGACAGCGTGTTTTACGGTTATGGAACAATAAAAGCGAGACTGATTAGAATATAAACCGGAAAATATTTAAGTAGTATAAAAATCGTATTGCAACAAAAAATTTTGTTCGAATACGAGATTATTAAAGAGAGTTTGATATATTGAATTATCAGGAAAACAATAGAGATAAGATATTGGCGAATACGGATATTGCCCGTTTGATTCAGGAATATGTTCCGTTAAAAAGGACCGGAACTAATTTCAGGGCCAACTGTCCGTTTCATAAAGAAAAAACGCCTTCTTTTTTTGTCAGTCCGGCAAAACAGATATTTCATTGTTTCGGATGCGGCGCAGGCGGAACAATTATAGAATTTTATCAGCGCATAAACGGATTGACATATTTTGAAGCTATAAAAGGATTATCCGAAAAATACGGGATACCGATTACATTCAACGATAAATATGAAACCGGCGAAAAAGAAGAATTATATTCGATAAATTCTTCGGCTCTGGAATTTTATAAATCGGAATTGAAAAAAAACAGAAACGCGTATAAATATTTTTTGGAGAGAAGTCTGAGCGACGATACTATAGTTTTGTTTGGACTCGGATATGCGCTCGATAGCTGGAATTCTTTAAAATACGAATTGAACCGGAAAGGATATAAAGATGAAAAACTTATTGAATCGGGTCTTATAATCAGAAAGGAAACCGGCGAGACTTACGACAGATTCAGAAACAGGGTAATATTTCCCATATTAGACATTACGGGAAAACCTATTGCTTTTGGCGGCAGAGTGATAAACGGAGATTCTGATTTCAAATATATTAATTCTCCCGAAACTCCGATTTATCATAAAGGCGGAATGCTTTACGGATTGAATCTCTCGAAAAAATATATTACCGAAGCCGATAAAGTCTATATTCTCGAAGGATATATGGATTTGATAACCTGTTATCAATTCGGGATTAAAAACGTAGCCGCGACTTTGGGAACTGCGCTGACTCCGGCTCAAATAAAGTTGTTGTCGAGATTCACGAAAAATATAGTGATGGTCTACGACGGCGACGCCGCGGGCGTTTCAGCGATGTGGAGAAGTATGGAAAAACTTTTGGAACAGGATATTTTTCCTGAAATATACGTTATCGAAGACGATATGGATCCCGCGGAAATTCTGCTTTTAAAAGGTTCGGAATATTTCCTTAAAAAATTATCAAAACCGCTTTCTTTTTTTGAGTTCGGTTTGAAAAAATTAAGAGCCGAACACAATGCGAATTCCCTTGCCGGAAAAAAAAAGATAATATCGGAGATGATAAATTTATTCAGGCATATAAAAGATATTGTGTCGATATCGGAATTGACAAAACGGTTGTCCGAGAATTTGAACGTTGATTTTGACGCTTTATTTCTCGAAGTTAAAAAACAGATTAAATTATCAAAATCAGAAATTGGAAATAGAGAAAATGAAGATGCGGAAACTATAAGCTCTAATAATTTTGTTTTGAAAGACGGGTTTTCGGAATTGGAGATGAAAATACTTAAATTATTGATAGATAACGGAAATCCTGAGATAATAGAAAAGTTCAAATCAACAATAGTAGTCTCGGATTTAACGGAACCGCTTAATCTTATTTTTGGAGCAATATTTGAAACGGGAAATTCGTCGCCTGGTTTTTTACTCGATTATTTTGCGAATGAAAAAGAGATTCAAACTCTTATTACAAGTTTGGCGGTTGATTCTCCCAATCAAAACGGATTGCCCGAGTATATGCCGGAAAATACCGACACTGTAACTAATGATTATATAAATCAGTATAATATAAAAATGGGCAAGGCAGATTCAAACGAGACGTTTCAAAAAATTAAAAGTATTGTAATGAACGACGGCGAATGCGATCCTATATTAATCCAGAAACATCTTGAAAATAAGAGGAATTTAAAACAGGTTGCCGTTAATTAAAATTATTTTAGTTAGAAAATGTTTTTAAAGGAGCGCTTAATAAATGGTTAAGAAAGAAAAGCCGCAGATTGAAGACGTCAATATGCTAAAAATGCAGGGCATAAGAGATTTGATAAAGTTTGCGAAAACAAAAGGAAACACCATCACTTACGACGATTTAAACGCTATGCTGCCGGATATCGCTTCAAATCCGGAAAAAATAGACGATTTGTTTATAATCCTTGCAAAGCATAAAATCGAGGTTATCGAGGATTTAACCGAGACCGAAAAAGAGATTGAACGTTTGAAAAAACTCGCCGAAGAAGACGAAGAGGAAGAAATGACGGGCGAAGATTCGATTCGCAGTTATTTGCGCGAGATAGGGAAAATAGATTTATTGTCGCCCAATAATGAAATAGAGCTTGCGAAAACTATTGAAAGCGGACACAAATTAATTAATGACGTAATATTATCGACATATCTTGCGGCGGATAATTTTATTGAAATTGGAAAATCCGTATTGAGCAGTCAGACAAATTTAAAAACCCTTGTCAAGGTCAGAAAAACCGAGAAATTAAGCAAACGCGACATAAAAAAATGGAAAGACAGAATTAAAGCCGCAATACTTAAACTACAGCGGTTTCGCAGAGAATCGATAAAGATAGAAGATTCGCTTCCTTCGATTACCAACAAAAAACTTAAAGAGGAAGCTATTATAAAAATAAGAGTTTATCTTACGAAAATAAACGATACGCTTGTTGATAATGAAATGAATAGAATGCAGATAGGAAAAATTACCGATAAGATTAAAAGTTACGTTGATTTTTATAAAGAAATGAACGATTTTTATAAAACGACGCAACATTCTTATAAAAAAACTCCGGAAGAATTATTGAAACTGGAAACCGGCATTATAAAAGACGCGAAACCTGCCGCCGTTTATTTAAAAAGCGTCAGAAAAACAAAAGAAGTTTCGCTGAACGTTATAAATAATATAAAAAAATTCAACGAGGAGTTTGAAAAAATACGCGACATAATGAAAGTGTCGATTGATTCGATGGATTATATTTCTAAGGAAATTACTAAGGGCGAAGATATTATCAAAGAAGCCAAGAATGAAATGGTTTCCGCCAATCTAAGACTTGTGGTCAGCATAGCTAAAAAATACACAAACAGAGGATTGAATTTTCTTGATTTGATTCAGGAAGGCAATGTCGGTTTGATGAAGGCTGTGGAAAAATTCGAACATAAGAAGGGTTATAAGTTTTCGACTTACGCGACGTGGTGGATAAGACAATCCATAACAAGAGCCATTGCGGACCAGTCGAGAACAATCAGAATACCGGTTCACATGGTTGAACAAATAAATAAAGTCATAAAAACTTCAAGACTGCTTGTTCAAAAATTAAATAGAGAGCCCACTCCGGAAGAAATAGCGAGTTATCTTGAATGGACTTCGTCAAAAGTGAATTCAATATTGAAGATTGCGCAGGACCCGATTTCGCTTGAAACGCCGATAGGCGAAGAAGAAGAAAGTCATCTTGGGGATTTTATAGAGGATAAATGCGTAGTGTCGCCGGTGCAGTCGACGACGCAGACTTTGCTTCAGGAACAGCTTATAAAAGTTTTATCCACGTTGTCGCCGCGCGAAGAAAAGGTTATAAAATTAAGGTTCGGCATCGAAGACGGTTATGAGCGAACCCTTGAAGAAGTCGGCAATATGTTTAATGTAACGCGTGAACGAATCAGACAGATAGAGGCAAAAGCTCTGAGAAAACTCCGGCACAGAACAAGGGCGCGGCTGCTTAAAGATTATATTGATAATTAATTTTCAATCCCAATTAATGTAATTGGGTTCTTGCAGTTTTTACGAGAATAGGTCAAATAATCATAGCGCGGTTTTTGAGTTAATTCCGGATAATGCAAAAAAAAGTGAAGTTTTTCAAAACATATAAACACGCTTGTTAAAACTTCAAAAAACCTGAAAACTGCCAAGTGAAAATTAATGTTTTTGAAAAAGCGCGCAAAATCAATGTTTTTCCTTGCTTCCAGCGCTTTTTCAAAATTCTAACGCGGTTTTCAGGTTAATATGTTATGAAAAAAAAAATATCGAAGTATTTTTTTATTTTTTCGCTTTTAACCGCCGCTTTTATTTATTTTCTTTTTCCCTCGAAAAAGTTCAACGCCGACGCGATGCATTATAATATTTTGTCGTTTGCATCGGCGGATAATTTTTTACGGTTGTTATCGGACGAATCGGTTCCGGTTCATTTTTTGTGGCATATAATTATGACCTGCGTTTCGGGATTGGCGTCCGCAAAAAATTTATATCATAATTTAATCTTATTACAGTCGGTCAATATAATCATATCGTTATTATCTTTGGTTTTATTCGCTTTTTTTATCAGGAAAATATCCGGAGATTTATGCGCCGCCGTATCGACTTTATTATTCGCTTTTTCAAACGCCGCCTCTCAATTTTTTCTCTCGCTCGAAGTGTATTCTCTGAATTCTTTAATTATATGTCTGGTTTTTTGTTATATTTATCATATAGAGATAAATGAAATCCGGAAAGAAAAATTATCAAGTTATATATTTCTTTCTGCGTTTCTATTTATAACTTATTTAACCCACCTTACAAATCTCATTTTTTTTGGCTCCGTTTTGTTTTACTTCAGTTTTTTTTCAAAAAGAAATAGACTTAAAAAAATATTAATTTTGATAATTATTTTTTTATCGTTATTTTTATCGCTTGTCTATTCAATCTCGGTTTTGGAAAAAACAAGCGTATTGCAAATATTAAAATACTTGTTCGCTTACGGAAACAAAACAGGGGTTTATGTTGAAAGCGGCGCAATTAAAAACGCATATTTTTTTGTCGCTGCGTTTTTAGAGGTTTTCACTGTAAAATATAACTTTTTGCCAATAATATTATTTTTCATAATCTGCGCCGCGTATGCGAAATATAAGCCGCAGGCAAAAGGATTTGAAAAATTCCTGATTATATATTTGATTTTTAACGCGGCTTTTTTCAGTCAGTGGGACGCGCGCAATAATATTAAATTAAAAATAATATTCATTCCGGCATTTTTGATTTTAATAAACTGTTTTTATTCTTCAATTAAAGAAAAACCGCCGAAAACCTTGATAATAGCAGGCGCGTTAATAATTTTTATAATCTGCGCGATAAATTTTAAATTTGTAATATTGCCTTATTCGGATATGAAAAACAATGAATTATACGCGCAATCCGCGATGATAAATAAAATTTTAAAAGGGAAAAACGGAGTGTTGGTAGATTGCCCCGCAAAACAAATCAAATTTTCTTGTTTAACTTATTTTAACGACAGGATTGAATTTGCCGATTCCAATGAAAAAAATTTTCCGTTGGCGATTGATGATTATAAAACCAAAGGGTACGCATTAATAAATTGGAAAGATATTATCGCCAATCCGGCTTTTTAATTATTTTCCTTGTGAAAAATATTTTTAAAATATATAATTTCAAAAAATAAATTTATGCCGGAGTTTTATTTTTGAAAAAAATTTTATTTATACAGCCGCCGCTTGAGGCGAATTTTAAACATAAAAAAATTATGCCGCTTGGCATAGGATACCTGCTTGCCGTAATACGACGGGAATTTCCCGAATATGAATTAAAATTTCTCGATATGGAATCCGGAAATATTCGCGTATCAGACGCGGAAAAACATATATCGAATTTTTGTCCCGATATACTAATGATTTCTTACTGGACAGCTATGGCTGATTATGCGTTTGAGATAATGACGGCCGCTAGAAAGAAATTAGGAGAAAATCTCATTATTATCGCCGGCGGAGTTCATCCTTCGATTTATCCGGAAGAATCATTAAAATATGCCGATTATGTCGTTAAGTTTGAAGGCGAAATCACTTTAACTGAATTGTTGAAGCGTATTGAAACGGGCGGAGACTTGAGTTCGGTCAAAGGAATAACGTATAATAGAAACGGAGAATTTTATTATACCGGCGATAGAGACTTCATAGAAAATCTTGATACGCTGCCGTTTCCGGAATGGAATTTAATGCCTATGGAAAACTACGATACGCAGATGCATCTGACCGGCGGGAGACGTATGCCTGTTATGGGTTCGCGCGGATGTCCTTACGCGTGCAGCTACTGCGTTTCGCCGTATCACTGGAAACGCAAACTAAGATGGCGTTCCGTAAAAAACGTGGTTGATGAAATAGAAGAAATAATTAAACGTTTGAATATATCGAAAATTCATTTCTGGGACGACAACCTTTTTTTAAAAAAAGATTATATCGGAGATTTGTGTAATGAAATTATTACGCGCGGATTAAAAATTGAGTGGCTCGGTTTGACGCGGGCTTCGCATATTGCGAATTGCGAGGATTTGATTCCTTTAATAAAAAAATCCGGATGTATAGGAATGGAGATGGGGATTGAAACTGCCGACCCTAATTCTCACAAAGCAATTAATAAAGATGAAAACCTCGATATTACAATGAAAGCCGCGGTTATTTTAAAAAAACACGGATTATCGCCGATGTTCACTTATATGGCTCTTAATCCGGGAGATACGCTTAACACTTATTATAATCAAGCGGTTTTTATTGATAAAATATTAGAAGGATGCGGCTGGATTAATTTTTTTCATCCTTTGCCTGTTCCGTTGTATATCGGTCAATTATGCGCTCCGCATCCCGGAACAAAATTATTCGACGACGCAAAAAATCTTGGAATTGTCAACGCGCGCAAATGGACGGATTATTACCACCATAGAGTAAATTTTATTCCAGATTCTCTGCTTGACGACGTCCCAGTCCGACAAACAAAAGAATTATCATACCGGGAAATTCTTCTTTGCGCGAAGGGTATTATCGCTTCAGTCTATACTTTTATTATGCCCGAATTCAGTTTGTTAAAAAGAGGATACCGTATCGCCGAATACATTAAATTTGTTAAAAGGTTTTATTTTTATTCGAGCGGAACTTTATCCGTCGGACAAATACATAAATTATTAAAAAAAGAATTAAACCTTTCTGACGACTCCTCTTACAATTATCTATGCATTACAGCGGTAGTTCTTTCGCAATTGGGATATATCCAATCAAAAAATAATAAAAAAAAATTAGAAATAAGAAATATCGATATTTCAGGATTCGGCGATACGATGCGTCTCGCAAAACGTCTGCATATAATTGATTTATTCAAAAATTCAATAATTAAACTTTATAAATTTTTACCTGAAGAATTACGCGGTATTAAATTTCATTTGAATGTTTTTTTATTGCTTTTCATCAATCGAAAATATTCTAATATTTTTTTTAATCTTTTAAAAAAAATATTTTTTTTCATTTCAAAAAAAACGCCTTTTTTTTCGGGAAATTCGAAATATTTTTTAAAATGTATCGGAAAAATCGATTCTCTAATCTGGATTAATAATAATTATAACTATTTAAAAGGTTATTTTTCTAAGGAGAAAGCATTTGCAGGTCCTAAAACCGTTCAGATAGATATTACAAACGCGTGCAATCTTAATTGCCTTGTATGCTGGTTTAATTCGCCGACGCAAACTCAACCTTCTATTGAGTGGAAATCGAAAAAAATCGAATTTAATAAATTTAAAGAACTTGTAGATTTCTTTTTTGTATCAGGCGTAAAAAAAATAGTTGTTTTAGGAGACGGCGAACCTTTCGCGCATCCTGAAATTTTGAATATGGTAGAATATGTAAAAAGCAAAAAAATAATATGCCACCTTTACACTAACGGAACGCTTCTTGATAAAAATAAAATCGACCGTCTGCTCGATTCTAATATTGATAATTTGTGGGTAAATATCTGGGCTGCTTCATCCGAAGAATACACTGAGATACATCCAAATCAACCAGCGGGCGCATTTACTAAACTTCTCGAAAATTTAAAATATTTTTCCGATAAAAAAAATCAACTGAATAAAAAATCTCAATTAAATATTATTAATGTTATTTTTAATAAAAATTATAAAAATATTTCAGGTATGATTGATATTGCGGAAAAGTTAAGCGCCGATTTTGTAGAATTTCAATATGCGGATTTATCTGATAAAAGAATGATTTATGATTTGAATAAAAATGAATTAGATGATTTAGCCGCAGATATTATTTCTATTAAAAATTCTTGCAATATTAAATTTAATTTTGATTATTTTTATCATCAGATAACCGATAGAATCAATAAGTTAAATAACCCTGACAGACAAAATAATTATCATTCTCTACGACAGCTTCCCGTAAACGCAGTTCCTTGTTTTTACGGATGGTTATATGCGCGGGTAAAAGTTGACGGGAACGTCATTCCTTGTTGTCCTTGCTGGCATTTTCCTATGGGAAATATATTTAAAGATTCAATTAAAGATATATGGCATTCCGAAAAATGGAATCAATTCAGATTTCATTCCTGTCAATCTTATAACAAACACGAAGAATATTTTAAAAATTGCAATTGTATAAATTTTTGCGTTCATTATCCTGAAAATCTTGAATTCAATGAAAAGATGAAACTTGCGGATAATTATTTAAAAATTTTATTCAACAAAAATTAAATTATGATAGATATAAATTTATTTAAAATATATTCGGGCATTTTAACCAGAGAACAAGCTTTTACCGGACCAGTAAATGTTCAGATTGATATTACAAATCAATGTAATAATACTTGTTTATATTGCTGGGCGCGGTCTCCTCTGTTAAAAGATAAAATTGCCGGCGCTAACTGGCAGCGGCAGACCATTCCGTATGAAAAAATAATATCCGTCCTTGATGAATTGAAAAAATTGGGAGTTAAACACATTCATTTTTCAGGCGGCGGCGAACCCTCTAAACACCCTCGTTTTCTTGATTTAATCCGCTATGTTAAAAAACTTGATTTTGAATTGGAGTTAACCACAAATTTTACTCTAATGACCGAACCGTTAATTAAAGAATTAACTGTTTTGCCTATAAATTATTTAACCGCAAGTTTCTGGACCGCCAACTCCGACACTTATCTTAAACTGCATCCGGGTCAGCCGAAAAATATTTTTTCGGAAATGGAAAAAAATTTACGGTTGCTTTGCAAACTTAAACAAAAAAAACGTCTTCCGGTTGTCCGCGCAGTTTTTGTGATTTCAAATGAAAATTATCTTGAAATAAAAGAAATGCTTGAATTTTGCGAAAGCGTTGGAGTCGATCATATTTTGTTTCAAGTTATGGATGCGGTTCCCGACCGCACGGAAACCTTACTTCTCAATAGCTCTCAAAAAAAAGAATTGAAGATATTATTAAATCAAAATAAGGATTTGATAAAAAAGCTTGAACAAACCGGAAAAACAATGTTTGAATTTGATAATTTTGAACGAAGGTTACAATCGGAAACTTCTGTTTCGGGTAATTATGACGGAGAGATTACTAAAAAAATTCCGTGTTATTGCGGATGGGTTTTTTCAAGAATCACCGCCGACGGCAATGTGAATTTTTGTTTTAAAACCGATGAATATCCTATGGGAAACATTTATAAAAATACTTTTACAGAAATATGGCGCTCAAAAAAATATAATGATTTCAGGCGCGACCGTTTCTATAAAAAAACTGAAGCGAATATGAAACTGCGGTGCGATACCGTGTGCGATAACATAATGGACAACATATATTGGCATAATAAATTTGACGCATCGGAAATAAAAAATAATTTAGCGGAAGTATTCAAAAAATTTTTTGATAATATTGTTTATCAAAAAAAAAAATCCGCTTTATCAGAACCTAAAAAAAATAATTTTAAAAATTTAAAAGATTTTATCGGTTTGCAGACAAAAACTATCGCTCTCAACGCGCCGTTCCGTTTATCCATTTGCCCGACTTCCCGCTGCAATACCTCGTGCGTCTGCTGCTGGTCGCATTCGCAATTAAGAGCGGCTGAAGAAAGAGCCGGTTTTGCCGAACTTGAATATGATATTTTAAAACCCGCATTAGAATATTGTCTGCAAAACGGAACAAATACGGTTTTTTTAACCGGAGGCGGCGAACCGACTATATATCCCGACATAGAAAAAATTATTTTGTTTGTCAATAAATTCCCTGATAAACAATGCGATTTAAACACTAATTTCATTCGTTTTGCAGACGATGCAAAATTTACCGAATTTATTTTAAACAATAAAATTAATTCTATTACGGCGTCAATCCTAGCCGGCTCCGAAGAAAGTTACGCCGCAATTCATCCTCGAACCAAACCTGAAGTTTTTAAATTATGCATGCGGACATTCGAGCATATTAATAAAATTAAAAATAATGATTCGCATAGAATTATATATAACAACATAATTTTCAAATTGAATTATAATGAACTTGAAACTATGGTAAAAATTGCCGAAGATACCGGATGTTTCGCAGTAAGATTCAGTCATATTCATTCCACAATGGGATTTGCCGATCATCTGCGTTTAAACTTGGAAGAAGCTGAAAAATTATATCAAGCCCTTTTCAAAATAAAAAATATATATGTTGATTCAGGCAGAGTCAATATTATTGAATTTGAAGATTTTTTCAGACGGACGGAGCAATTATTGTCAGTTTTAAAAAATCCGGAAAATAAGAAAGAATTAGAATACGATAAATTAAAAATGTCAAATTTCAATTGTTCAGTCGGTTGGAGCTGGGCGCAGATTAATCAGGATGGCGGCGTTAGCTCCTGCTGCCGAATTATGACTCCGCGCGGCAACATTAAAACGCAATCTTTTGCCGAGATATGGAATGGAACAGAACAAAAAAAATTCCGCGCTTTGACTATAAATTTATCGTCTGAAAAAATACGGCTTAACAATTTTCCTTGCTCGGTTTTATGCGATAATCTGCTGGATGTGGAGATGTTTGAGAGCCGGATAAAACAGATGTCTGAAACAGAAAAAATCGCAGGGAAATTATTGGCGAAAAGTTTATCAATATTTAATAAGCTAAAAAAATGAATTTAACTGATATGAAAAACAAATTAATAAATTTTTTACGGTTGCGTCAACTTAAAAATTTGACGCCCGAATCTTTAGTTTTTAAAATTAAACGATTTTTTCCAAACGGATATAAATATATTAAGTTTAATTATACCGATAAAAAATTTTTAACTGTGTTTATGGATTTGCATACCACTTGCGACGCGGGATGCAAAATGTGTCACTGGAAAGCCATTGAAACATACGAGCGTCCCAAAAAAGAAGTTATGTCTATTGAGAATTTCAAGAAAATTGCGGATAATATTTTTCCTTATACATGCGAACTGGTATTTTCGCCTTGTTCAGAAGTATTATTGAATCCGGAGTTTGATAGGATATTAGATATGTTGCCTTCCTATCATATTCCGCTATGCTGGATGTTGACAAATCTCAATCATCTTAAGCCGCATCTTGCGGAAAAAATCGTTTTAAATAAAATTCATCGCCTGCTGATATCAATGGACAGCCATAAACCTGAAATTTATAAAAGCATCAAACAAAACCTGTCGTTTAAAACTTTGATTGATAATATTAATTTAATTAAAGAATATAAAAGAAAATTTAACTCGGATTTTCCGCGGCTTACGTTTAATTTTGTTTTAATGAAAACAACAATTGATAATTATGACGGTTATATGGATTTTGTAAAGGAAATCGGCGGCGAAAGCGTAGGTTTTTTTCACGTTGTAGTCTATGAAGAAGTTGAAAGTATGAAAAATGAAAGTCTTTGGGAATATAAAAAAGAATACAATGAATTTTATGACAAAGTTATTTTGGATTCTATTAGAACCGGCGTAAAAATCGAACGCATTCCGGATAAGTTCACATTAGAACCAAATCAAAATAGGATCGAGAAAAATAAAATTAAAAAAAACGAATATCCCCCGCTGTGTCCTTATCCGTGGTATATGCTCGTAGTAAATCCGGACGGTTCTTTCAAACCCTGCGAATTCTGGTCAAATCAGGAAAATTGGAGGAATTTGATTACCGATGATTTTAAAACTGTCTGGGAACGAGACTGTTACAAAAAATTGCGGTGGGAAATTTCCACAAGACAGCCATCGAGAAGCTGCTGTCAGAATTGCGTGTCAATGTCATCAAATTCAGGCAGAACAGATGATGAAACCGCGTTTAAAAAGAAAAAAATGAAAATGTGAAATTAACTCAAATCTATATTTTTAGTTTTTTCAAGGTATCATGAATGGCGATGGCTGCGGTTTCATTTCCAAAACTTTTAAAAAGAACTCTTTGTCTGTCTGATACGGGAACGTAAAAATCATTTAATCAATAGTTTTTTATCGTTATAAAATCTTGGTTTAACTAAATAAATAATTTTTAATCTTTTCAATTAAATTCATTGATTTGCCAAGATTTTTTTTCGACAAATCATATCCTGTGGAAATTCCTAATTTCTGAAGTTCGGATAAAAGCTTTTTCAAACGGTTTTCGCGTTCTTTAAAATCTGTTATTCCGTCGGTCCAGATATTCACATCGTATTCGTCATATTTATAGATTCCGAAACTCTCAGGATTTTCTCTGATTTTACTTCCGGGCAATAATAAACAGGTATGCAGAGATTCCACGCAATTAATATTATCGGCATTAATTCTTAAAAAATTAATAGTTTCTTGAAAATCTTCGTCTGTTTCTCCCGGAAGACCGACAATCAAATTCACCGCTGTCCAAATGCCGTTATTTTTAGCGGATTTAAGAATTTGCGCCGCCGCGTTTAAATCTAATTTTTTATTGATTTTGTCAAGCGTTTTAGACGACCCTGATTCAAGACCGAATTCAAGGCGCCAGAATCCGGCTTTTTTCATAAGAACAAATAAATCGTTATCCATGCCTTTCCGGAATCTTGCCAACCCGTCAAATCGTAAATCCCATTTTTTTTCAATAACTTTTTCGCAGAAATTTTTCAGTATTTCAAGATTCGCGTTAATTAAAGAATCGTTGAAATAATAATCTGTAACATTATAGCGGTTTTTCAGATATTCAATTTCTTCAATTATATTGTCTTCGTTTCTAAATCTGTATTTTCCCCAGCGGACTGAATCATTACAAATCTTGCAACTATAAATACATCCGCGTCCCATAAGCAGAGAAAATCTTTTTTGCGGATAAAGCTCAAATTCAAACTCGTCATAAGTCGGATGATTAATAGTATTAATATCTTTAATCCATTCGGCATTAGAGAATAATTGATTATTAATACCGCTTTTTATAAAACCGGAAATATTTTCCGGCAAACTTTGTTTTTCAAAAAAATATTTCACTACTTGCGCAAAAACAGTTTCTCCTTCTCCAATTATGAATCCATCGACAAATTGTTTTGATTGTTCAATCAATTTTTTAAGAGACAGAGTGTTAAAAAAAGAAGGACCTCCGAAAATAATTTTTTTATCAGGATAGATTTCTTTAATAATTTGCGCCGTAAATAATGACAAAAATAAATTCGTATCGCAGACGGAAAATCCGCAAATACTAACCTGCGGGTTTTCAGAAAAAAATTTTTTTAAAGATTTTTTTATTACAGGCTCAAAAATATTTTTTAGTTTTTGATTGCCTTTAGAACCCAGATAAAATAACGGGCGGTTCCATTCCTGCCATAGTTCCCGGGTTTTATTGTCAAATTGATTAAACAAGATTAGATTAAGGTCAAAGACTTTAGAGGGAATATCATTTTTAGTTAATGCGGAAGCAATATAACCCAACCCGAGATAAGGCCACCTGATATCGGCCCAAGGAAGCATAAACAACAAAACTTTTTTCATAGAATATCCTCTGTTGCAAATATGGTCTTATAATATTATACTCATAATTAATTTCAAAATCAAGTTTTTATATTGATAAATTTGCAACGAAATACTATAATGATTTTTTGTAACTTTCGGGTCTGTTTATAAAAGACAGTTAAAACGGTTAACAAATAACGATTTTTTTTATAAACCCAGCAATTAATTGCGGGGTTTATAAAAAAACACAAGAAATAAAACCGTGTTAACTATTTAGAAAAGCAGCCGAATAGCGGCGATTTTTTATTAAATTTTAGAGTTGGCAAAAATGAAAAAAAAAATAGCAGTCGTAGATTTTCTTTTCAATTGGCCGCCTGACGGCGGAGCGCGCACTGATATAAAAGAAATTATGGCGCGTTTGAACGAGGATTTTATCGTTAAATTATTTGTTCCTGAAATGGATTATGGATTTACCAGAGGAAAAAATTCCGAGACATTGGAACTCGACGTTGTGAAAATAAAATCGGATCCGATTGATTTTAATTGTATTACTTTTACGAAAAAATTAAAAAAAGAAATCAATGAATTTAAACCCGATTTAATTTTTTTTGGCGATGGATGGTTTATGAAACCTGCGGTGATTTCGGAATTTCAAACTTATAAGTATATCATCAGATTTTACGCGTATGAAGGGTTGTGTTTGCGACAGCACGGAGTTTTTTTTAAAAACAATAAACTTTGCGAGAAAAATTATCTTGAAGGCGATTTCATAAATTGGCTGGAATGTTCTTTCTGCGCAATCGAATGGCTGGTAAAAACCAGAGCAAAAGTTTTTATTCAGGAATATTTCGGGAGTTTGGCTTTTCTGCCTTCATATAAAAATAAAGTAGTCGAATCTTTTTCTAACGCTTCCGCAATTATATGTTATAATGATTTTATAAAACAAAAATTAATGGCATTAAATAAAAATACTCATATAGTTCCAAGCGGTATAAATTTGCAATCATTTAATTATTCTTCGAATAAACTCGAAGTTTTAAAAACAAAAAAAACTATAAATCTTTTAATGGTAGGCAGAGCGTCCGATCCCGCGAAAGGTTATCAAATTCTTTATGATGCGTATAAAATATTGATCAAAAAATATTCTAATATTACTCTGACCGTAACAGCCGAACCTTGGTTTGACGTTAAAGATAAAAACATAAAAATTGTGAATTGGGTTACTCAGGAAAAATTGCCCGAACTATATAAAACTGCCGATATTTGCATTATTCCTTCCATCTGGCCCGAACCTTTCGGCATAGTTACATTGGAAGCGATGGCAAGCGGCATTCCTGCGATTGTTTCTGATTCGGTAGGACCGTCTTCGGTAATAAAAAATAATATTACGGGTTTAATCTATGAAAAATTAAACAGCCGCGATTTAGCGGATAAAATCGAGATTTATATAAATGATAACGAACGTTATAATTCAATTAAAAAAAACGCTTATAACGACGTTGCAAATTATTCATGGGATAAAGTATATAAAAAAATTTATGATTTAATTAATCAGTTTTAAATTTATTGCATTTTATCCGATTAAAATGTAAAATTAATTCAAATTGAATTATTGTCCGGTCAATAAATTGAAACTCTGGAATTATTAAACTTTTTTTGCGCGGGCGTCTAATAAAAATATTCAATTTAAAATTTTTTAACGGGAAATCGAATTATGAAAAGTCAAAATTTATTAGTTGTTTTAATAATTCTTTTTTTTCTCGGCGTTTTGCGGGTTCAAGCGGACGTCAGTCTTGTTTATCCTGAAAACGAAGCCGCTATAAAAAATCATCATATAACTTTTTCGTGGGAGCCCGACGAACGCGACGCGAAATTCAGAAGAAGCGTCAGCTATATAATTCAGGTTTCTGAAAATGTAGAATTCAATCCGGTAATTTTTCAGGAACAAACATATAATACCAAAGCGGAATATTTCGTTAGACCCGGCCGGTATTATTGGAGAGTCGGAAGATTTATAAGAGACGAAGTTAAATACGGGACGCATTTCAGTTTTAAAGCCGGATATGAATGCGAAGGAAATATAAAAAAAGCCGCGCTGCTGGAATACGCTCCGGAATTAAAAAAGATTAAACTGTATTTTTTTGATAATCCAGTTAATTTTGATATAGAATTTGAAATAAGCGAAGATATAGAGTTTAAAAATATTCTTACAGCGGGAAAAACTTCGATTCCTGAAGCGATTGTTTCCATTGCTGCAAATGAATTTTTTGTAAGAACGCGATTGGTGAACCCTTTGAATCCCGACGAAAAAAAATGGTTTATGCCGGCGAGATATTCTTTAACCAAACCCGATGAAATTTTAAAAAACGAAATAGCGGAAGAAATCAGGAATGAATTAAAATCCGATATTCAAAAAACGAATCTTAACAATGAAAGATTAACTTCTTTAATAGAAGAAAAAGACAGGACAATAGACCAGCTTAATAAAATTAAAAATGAAATGGAAGAATCGCTTAAACAAAAAACCGAATTACTTGCGGATTTACAAACCAAACAAAAAAAATACGAAGCTGAAACTATCGAATTAAATCAATACGGCGACGCGGCAAAAATTAAAATAGGCGATATTAATTCTTTAAAACGAAATTTGTTTTCTATTCATAAAGAATTGAAAGAATTGAAACTTGAAAAAGAAAAAGCCGACGCTAAGATGAAAGAATATCTATCGCAGAATACCGAATTATCCGTTCAAAACGGAGCGTTAAATAAAAAAATTGAAGCTTTGAAAATCAAGGAAAATGAATTTTCTCAAAATATTTCAATAAACAAAAATCTTCAAGAATCTTTAGACGCTAAAGAAAATGAATTAAGACAAAACAATTCCGAGCTTGCTAAAACAGCCGAGCTTCTTAAAAATAAAGATTCTAAAATAGACGAGTTGAAGTTTGAATTAAGCAATTCCAATAAACTGATTATTTCCAGAGACAAGTTTATTTCTGAATTATCCGAAAAAAATGAGAAATTAAATTTAAGTCTCAAAGAAATTGAAACCAAATTTTCTAATTATTATTTTGAAAGTGCGGCGTTAAGAAAACAAATCGCGGATTTGACGGCGCAAGTTAAACGGAAAGATATCGAAGTCGATACCTTAATAAAAGACAAATACGAATTGCTTGAAAAAATTGAGAAGATGAAGAAAATGTCCGGCGAAGAAGTTCAAGTTATCGAGTCAAAAAAAATCGAAGAAAAACCCATTGAAACCGCGTTATCAGAATCAAAATCCGAATATGTGAAAGAACTGATTAAAACCGCCGCCATCGAATATAAAAATAAAAATTATGAAATCGCATTAATAAAACTTGAAGAAGCTATGTCAATTGATAAAAATAACGAAGAAATTTGTTATAATATTGCGGCTGTTTATTACGCCCTGACGAAATATCCTTACGCCCTTGATTTTATTGATAAAGCAATTCGGTTAAATCCGTCTAATCTTTCAAATAAAATTTTTAAGGTCGCAGTCCTTGTTAAATCTGGCGACAGAATAGAGTTTAACAGATTTATTAAAACTTTAAACAAAACCGAAATCAATAATCCCGCTATATCAAAATATTTAAATTGAGCGTGAACTTTTTGTTAATTATTTAATCTAAAATATCAGGATAAATTAGTGAACTGCGTCAGTTCAGACAAAGAAAGAATATTAATAGAAAACATAAAAAAAGGCGACGCCGATTCTTTTATGGTTTTAATAGAACCTTTTAAAGAGAAGTTGTTTAATTTTATCGCGTCAAAACTTAAAGATGCGTCAACGGCTGAAGATATTCTTCAAAACGCTTTTTTAAAAGCTTTTGAAAATATAGGAAAATTTGAGTTTAAATCGCTGTTTTATACGTGGCTGTTTTCTATTACTTTGAATGAATTGAGACATTACTGGAGAAAACAAAAAAAAAACAAAGAGGATTCTATTGAAACCGAGATTGGCGAGAATTTTAAAATTGCCGACGTATTAAGGGATAATAAAACAAATATTCAGGAACAAATTGAAATGCGCGAACTTGAAAATCATATTTTTGATTCGGTATTGAGACTTCCTGATATTTACAGGGAAATAGTTTTACTTAGATATTACGATAAGCTTTCTTACGAAGAAATCGCCGTTGAATTAGAGGTTAATATCGGAACCGTTAAATCGCGGCTTGCAAACAGTAGAGATAAATTAAAAGAAATTATAGATATAAATTATTTATAACATTATGGAATGCGATAAAACAAAAAATTTAATATCTGATTATATTGAAAATATTTTGGACGAAGCCGCAGCCAAAGAGATAAAACTCCACCTTGAAAAATGTCAGGTTTGCAGAGAATATTACGAATCGCAAAAAAAAATAGATTCGGTCTTAAAAAAAGTTTTTGATTCGGCTCCGCAAAAAAAATACGGAATTCGCGATACGGAAAAATTTAACGACGCATTGAAATCGAAAATTTATCTTCAAACTGAAAAATTTAAAAAATTAAAACGAGAACGAGAACGTAAAAATTATTTTTTAAGATTTCAAAATCTTTACAAATACGCGGCAGCGTTTATAATTCTTGCCGTAGTATTAGTCGCGGTTTATAATGAAACCGGCAAAGAAGGTTTGGATTTAAAATCGAATCATAATACGACGTCTCTAATTCAAAAAGATTTTTCGGCGGCTGAAAATTCAAAACTGGAAGAAAAAAAATTTTCCGCCGCGCCGCTGTCATCAGAAAAAAACGAGAAAGAAATTGCCGTTAAAAAAAACGCGCCTAAAACAATCGGGAGTTTTGAGATTGCTTTAAATGACAGACTTGACAAGGTTTCAAACGCTGAAGAATTTATTACAACAAAAGGCGAATCAATGCGGCAAGAAACAGACAAGACATTATATCCTCAACCGCAATCGTTAAAAGAAACTGTCGGACTTTCTAAATCAGATGCGATTAGAAGCGCGGAAAATTTTAAATTTGACGCTGACGAGCCCGTTAAACAGTCTAAAACAAATATAGATGATTTTACTTTTGAAAAGCCGACTGAGATTCCGTTTCAACCGGATATAATGCTTATATCGGAAAAGAATAAAGACGTTTCAGATATTGCGTATAATTTAGAACCTAAAAAAATCCTAAAAAAATCCAAACAAAAAAAAACGGTTTCTGAATTGAATTCTTTGATGACTTATAGCGGCAAGGAGGTTGATTTTAAATATGGCGGAACCGCCGACACGATATCAAATGTAAGCAGAATTAGAAGTTTATCTGTTAAAGATGAATTCGATTCAAATTATATAAACGGTTCCAAACAAAAAATTATCGAATTATATAAAAATAAAAAATATAAGGAAACCGTAAGGTTATTCGAAAAAAATAAAAGGTTTTTTAATAACGACACGGAGATTTTAAATATTACGGCGGAATCATATTTGAAAATAGAAAAAGAAAATTTCGCGATACAAAACTATCAGAAATCGCTGGATATAGATAAATCCCAGATTTATATTCAGAACTTTATGAAACAGAATATGATGAGAAATAAAGATTAAATCCTGATAAGAGTCGAATTTCAAATCTTTCGTAAAAGACGAATCGTTATTCAGCAATATTCTATTGAAACGTCTTTTTTTATTTCAAGCAGAAACTGAGCGAATTCTTTGATAAGATTTTTTCTAATAGATATTTGCGAAGGCAGTCCGGGATTCTGATAATATTCATTAATTTTTTGTCCTACGATAAATTGAATGGAGTCGGCTGAGATTATTTCTTTAGCGAGCATAACGGCTCCGTTGTTTCCTTGTTTTGATAAACTTAGCAGATCGGTTTTAAATTCTCGGAGATAATCGAGAGTTTTAGTCATAGTGAGAATTCCTTCGGTCACCAAATCAATTTTATCTAATTTGGCAATAGGCGGCGTTTCCCTGGTCATTGTTGAGATAATTACTTCAGGCTCGGCGTTCAAATACCTGGCTGCAATATTGCCGGTAGTTCCGCCGCAAATAATTTTTCTGCCGTTAAAATCAAGGAGACGTTTGACTATTTTATCATCGTCATTTTGATTTAAAGGCGGTCCCGTGAAAATCATTATGGAATTTTTTTTCCTTAACATTACTCCTGCAAAAGTTGCGTCGTCGCCTATAACTCCTCCGTATAATTTATGGGTGCGGGCTATCGCTTGATAAATTATTTCTTGCGCGGAAATGGAAGCTCCGGAATTTTTATTTAAAATGTCGAAGATGAATTGAGAAATGCTTTCCCAACCCCACCCAAAATTAAAAGCAGACCCAAGACCGGCATACATAACGCCGTCGCTTATCATTCCGATAAAATCGCCTTCTTCCAGATTATTTTCAAACACATTTATTTTTTTGTCAAAAAATTGTTTTGCTTCTCTTTCGACCGTTATCAATTTGTTTTTTTTAAAAACGAAAACTTTTGGATTGTCAAAATTTACGACTTTATATCTATAAGTTTTATTGTTGATTTCAAGTATTGTAAAAGTGGCGTAAGCTATTTTTCTAATTTTACACATCGGCAAAGTTGATATGATAGTATTTATAACTTCTTCAAGGGGAATATCTTCGCTAAGCATTTTTACGATTATTTCAGAAGTCATAGTGGCGAGTATATTTGCTTTTACTCCGCTTCCAAGTCCGTCGGATAAAACTATTATGGTTTTTTCGCTGTTAGAATAAGTTTTAACTTTATCGCCGCAAAGCTCTTCGCCGGTCTTACGTAAACTAAGGTCGTATATTTCAAGATGCGAGGACATTTATTTTTTCCTTGTATTGGGGCGTTTTAACCCGAAAACCGCATAAGGATTTTGAAAAATTGTTCTGACAGCATAGAATACTTGTTTCAGTCAATTTTTCAAAATCTTATTGAATTTTTTGGGTTAAAGCGTTATCTCCACGGGTTTTAATCCCCAAATTTCAGAAGCGTATTCTTTAATCGCCCTGTCGCTTGAGAAAAATCCCATATTCGCAATATTTGCTAAAACCATTTTATTCCATTTAATTTTATCTCTATAATCACGATCTATTCTCAAATGCGCGTCGACATAAGGGTTGAAATCAGCGAGCAGAAAATATTGATCCGGCACATTTCCGTCGAGACCGTGCATAAGAGTATCGTATAACGGACGGAAAAGACCCGCGTCGCCGTTTGCAAGTTCTCCGGATTTAAACATATCAATGACGCGTTTTAATTCAGGCTGATTATTATAAAAATCCCACGGACTGTATTTTCCGAATTTTTTCAACTCGGCGATTTCTTCGGCTTTTAAACCGAAAATATAAATATTCGAATCGCCAACTTCGTTTTTAATCTCGATATTAGCGCCGTCCAGAGCGCCGATTGTTAATGCCCCGTTTAGAGCGTATTTCATATTGCCGGTTCCGGACGCCTCCTTTCCGGCGGTGGAAATCTGTTCGCTTACGTCCGAAGCGGGAATAATAAGTTCGGCTAACGAAACCCTGTAATTTTCAAGAAAAACAACTTTAATTTTATCTTTAACCCGGCTGTCGTTATTGATTATATTGCCGACGTTGTTGATTAATTTGATAATAAGTTTTGCCATATAATATCCGGGCGCGGATTTGCCTGAAAAAACAAATGTTCGCGGCGCTATATCAAGATTAGGATTCTCTTTTAATTTATTATATAAATACAGGATGTGAAGAACATTTAAAAACTGACGTTTGTATTCGTGCATTCGTTTGGTTTGCGAATCGAATATGGAAGTTATATCCGTGTTGACTCCGTTTTTATCTTTTATATATTTTGCAAGACGTATTTTATTATTTTTCTTAATCGCAAACAACTGCATCAAAAATTCGGAATCATCGCTGAATTTTTCAAGTTTTTTCAACTCGTATAAATCAGTAATCCACTTTTCGCCGATTTTATCGGAAATAGCTTTTGCCAATTCCGGATTTGAAAGCAATAACCAGCGTCTTTGCGTTATGCCGTTGGTTTTATTATTGAATTTATCCGGAGTAATTTCATGAAATTCTTTAAATATTTCATTTTTAATTATTTCTGAATGCAATTGGGCTACTCCGTTTACCGAATGAGAACCTACGATTGCAAGATTTGCCATCCTAATCTGTTTTTCAACGCCTTCCTCGATTAAAGATAATTTGCAGATTTTTTCCTCGCTCGGATTAAAATCAACTCTAATCTTATTTAATACTTTTGAATTAATATCGAATATGATTTGAAGATGACGCGGGAGGAGTTTCTGAAATAATGAAACAGGCCATTTTTCAAGGGCTTCAGGAAGCACAGTGTGATTGGTAAATCCAAAAGTTTTGGTAGTCAGGTCCCACGATTTATCCCAAGGCAGATTATATTCGTCGATAAATATTCGCATCAGTTCTGGAATTGCAAGTGTCGGATGGGTGTCATTTAATTGAATGGCGACTTTTTCCGGAAAATGATCAAAATCCTCGTAGCTTTTAGAATATCTGCGAATAATATCTCTTAGTGTGGCGGCGACAAAAAAATACTGCTGTTTCAATCTCAATTCTTTTCCTTCGTATATGTTGTCATTAGGATATAATACTCTTGAAATATTTTCGGAATAATTTTTATCCTCAACGGCTCGAACATAATCTCCGTGATTAAATATTTTTAAATCAAATTGTTTTGAAGACCGCGCCGCCCACAATCTTAAAGTGTTTACTGTGTTGTTTCCATAACCTATAATAGGAATATCGTAAGGGATAGCGGTTACTTGACGCGTATTCTGCCATTTGTATTTAGTATTGCCGAATTCGTCTTTATACTTTACGACTTCTCCAAAAAAATTTACCGTTTCCGAATATTCAGGTCTTTCGATTTCCCACGGATAGCCGTAGTTAAGCCAAAATTCAGGTTCTTCAATCTGATGACCGTCGATTATATGCTGGTTAAAAATACCGAACTCATATCTGATTCCGTATCCGTAACCCGGCAATCCGAGCGTAGCCATTGAATCAAGAAAACAGGCTGCCAAACGGCCGAGACCGCCGTTGCCTAAACCGGCGTCGGATTCCTGTTCAATAATCGTTTTGAAATCATAATTGAAATTTTTTATAACATATTTCACTTCTTTTATGATATTCAAATTTATAATATTGTTCAATATAACTCTTCCGAGTAAAAATTCTAATGATAAATAATACGCCCGTTTTGCGTCTTTGTTGTAATAAGTTTGTTGAGTTTTTGTCCAGCGCTCAACCATTCTATCTCTTATCGCAAGCGCCAAACTTAAGTATTTATCATAATTTGTGGCAAGAAATTCTTCTTTTGCCCTTGTATAACGCAAATGATTTGATATTGATAATCTCAAACCGTCCGCATCCATTTTTTTTCTGTATTTGCTCCACAATTCTTTACATTCTTGATTAACGTTGTCTTTTTGTTCGGTCATAATTCCCTCCAAAAAATCCGGATACAAAATTTACATATTTCATTTTGCAATTTTTTTGGAAAAAAACAAGAAAAAAATATTTATATTGTATTGACAAAAAAAAATCTCTCAATATAATATAGCGAACTCGGGCAGTAGCGCAGTTTGGGTAGCGCACCACCTTGGGGTGGTGGGGGTCGCTGGTTCAAATCCAGTCTGCCCGACCAATTATCCTTAATATCTTACTCGAAAGCCGTAACAAATAAAATTGTGAAAATTTGATACTACTTCAGCTACTCTATTAAAAACCGTTTTAACGGTTTTAGTAATGACTGCCGAATAGGAGATTTCCTCAACTTCTTAAAAGTCGAATATTAACCCGGATAATGCATTATACATAAAGTGAAGTTTTTCAAAACATAAATGTATGCTTGTTAAAACTATAAGGGGTCATATGATTTAAGAAAAACTCTTATGGGGAAATTATATGCTAAATGGTTGAAATGTCAAGGGTTATTTTCGGGAAGGGGAAAAGGGGGCAAAA